>Ga0307516_10001039_pt1 | contig 38585 bp, 35 predicted proteins | sample 19_EM_MG_FD_203310 | JGI IMG/M metagenome (GOLD analysis project Ga0307516, IMG submission 203310) | Populus trichocarpa ectomycorrhiza microbial communities from riparian zone in the Pacific Northwest, United States - 19_EM | ecosystem: Host-associated > Plants > Roots > Unclassified | place... | reverse complement strand
CCACGCTGTACCGCCAGGTGTTGCGGTGGATCTCGTGGTTGACGCCCTCGGCCACCCGCTGGGCGTGCTCGACGGCATATTCCACCTGCTCGTCGTGCACGACGCCGTCCATGTCCATCCGCGGCGACGACGGCAGGATGTCGCCGGCGTGCCGGGTGATCAGGTTGTCCTCCAGGCTGACGAAGAAGACCGAGCCGCCCGGGTCGCCCTGCCGGCCGGCGCGGCCACGCAGTTGGTCGTCGACGCGGCGGCTGTCGTGCCGGCCGCTGCCGATGACGTAGAGGCCGCCCAGCTCGGCGACCTGCTCCGCGTCCCTGCCGTCGCTGCCGCCGAGGCGGATGTCGACGCCGCGGCCGGCCATCTGGGTGGAGACGGTGACCGCGGCCAGGGCGCCGGCCTCGGCGATGATCGCCGCTTCCTCGTCGTCGTTCTTCGCGTTCAGCACGTTGCTCGGCACGCCGGCGGCGGCGAGCTGCTTGGCCAGCAGCTCGGACGCCTTCACGTCGAGGGTGCCGATGAGCACCGGCCGGCCCTTGTCGTGGGCGATCTTGATCTCCTCGACCAGGGCCTCGTCGCGCATGTCGTGCGCGGAGTAGATCCGGTCGGGCTCGTCCTCGCGGATGTTGGGCGTGTTGGACGGGATGACCGCGACCTCGAGCTTGAAGTACTCGCGGAGCTGCTCGCCGACGTGCACCGCGGTGGCGGTCATGCCGCAGACCGTCTCGTACAGCGCGATGTAGGCCTGCACGGTGATCGTGTCGAGGACCTCGCCCTCGGCGGTGGCGTGCAGGCCCTCCTTGGCCTCCACGGCCGCTTGCAGGCCGTCGGGCCAGCGGCGGCGCTGGGCCACCCGGCCGCGCATCTCGTCGATCAGCTCGACGGTGCCGTCGCGCACGATGTAGTCGACGTCGCGGCGCAGCAGGGCCCGGGCGTGCAGCGCCACGTTGACCGCGGAGAGCTGCGCGACCTGGTCGTCCGCGTACAGGTCGATGCCCATCTTCTTCTCGAGGGCCTCCAGGCCGGCGTTGCTGAACGCGACGCTGCGGCCGTCCTCGGCGACCTCGTAGTCCTTGCCCGCGCGCAGGTCGCGGACCAGCTCGGCGGCGTCGTGCACCGGGTCGCTCTCGGTGGCGATGCTGCCGGCCAGCACCATCGGCACCCGGGCCTCGTCGATCAGGATCGAGTCGGCCTCGTCGACGATGGCGGTGGCCAGCTTGCGCTGCACCCGGTCGGCGATGTCGGTGACGAGCTGGTCGCGCAGGTAGTCGAAGCCGCCCTCGCTGACCGAGACGTAGGTGACGTCGGCCGCGTACGCCTCGCGGCGCTCATCGCGGGTGGAGGCCTCGGTGACCCAGCCGACGGTGAGGCCGAGCAGCTTGTAGACCGGCTCCATCCAGGTGGCGTCGCGGCGGGCCAGATAGTCGTTGACGGTGAGCACGTGCACCGGGCCGTTGCCCAGGCGCACGTGGCCGTACGCGGCGACGGTCGCGGTCAGCGTCTTGCCCTCACCGGTGGCCATCTCGGCGACCTTGCCGGAGAGCAGCGCCATCGCGCCGACCAGCTGCACGTCGTACGGCCGCTGCTCGAGGGCGCGCCAGGCAGCCTCCCGGCCGACCGCGCAGATCTCCGTGTAGTCCGACGCCGCCCCGGCGGCCTCGGTCAGCGCCGCGTCGTCGAGCTCACGCAGCGCCTCCTCGCGGGCCTCGATGGCCGGCAGCCGGCGCTCCAGCGGCGCCAGATCGACCGTGGTGCCCGGACGCTGCAGGAACTTGCGGAACCGGTTCTTCAACCGCTGCGACACACCCATGGGCGGTTACGGTACTTCACTTGGCTTGAGAGATGGTGCCGACTCCCGGCTGTTTCGCTGACAGCTCAGGAGACCAGCAATTGATGCGCCGCGAGCTCCCGGTAGAGCGGGCTGGTCTCCAGCAGCTCCTCGTGCGGGCCGACGGCGACGACCCGGCCCTCCTCCAGCACGATGATCTGGTCACTGTCGACCACCGTGCTCAGCCGATGGGCGACGATGATCAGCGTCCGTTGCACGGCGGCCGCCGCGATCGCGTCGCGCAGGGCCGCCTCGTTGCGGGCGTCGAGATTGCTCGTCGGCTCGTCGAGCAGCAGGATCGGCGCGTCGGCCAGCAGCGTGCGGGCGATCGCCAGGCGCTGCCGCTCGCCGCCGGAGAGCAGCACCCCGCCCTCGCCGACCTGCACGTCCAGGCCCTGCGGGGTGCGGGTGGCCAGCGCGCCGAGGTTGACCTGCGCCAGGGCGGCGAGCAGGCGTTGCTCGCCGGCGCCGGGCGCGGTCAGCAGCAGGTTGTCGCGCAGCGTGCCGGCCAGCACCGGGGCTTCCTGCTCGACGTAGCCGAGCCGGCCGCGCAGGGCGTCGCGGGGCAGCTGCCGGACGTCGGTGCCGCCGACCCGGATGGTGCCCGAGGTGGTCTCGTAGAAGCGCTCGATCAGCGCGAGCACCGTGGACTTGCCCGCGCCGGACGGCCCGACCAGCGCGATCCGGCTGCCGGCCGGGACGGTGAAGGAGACGTCGTGCAGCACCGGCGCCCCGCCGGGATAGCTGAAGCTGACATTCTCCAGCGCGACCGCCGGCTCCCCGTCGCCGGCGGGCACCGCCCGCACCGGGTCGTCCCCCGCGGTCTCGGCGGGCAGGTCGAGGATCTCCTCGATGCGCTGCAGCGCGCCGAGCCCGGTCTGCAGCTGGGTGTAGGCGTTCAGTGCCTGGCCGAGCGGCATCACCAGGAAGAAGAGGAACAGCACGAACGCCACCAGGTCGCCGACGCTGATCGCGCCCGAGGCCACCCGGGCGCCGCCGACGCCGAGCACCAGCAGGAAGGCGCCCTGGGTCGCCGCGGTGGAGGCCGGGCCGATGAGCGCGCGCAGCCGGGCCACCCGCATGCCGGCGTCGTAGGCCTGCCCGGCGCTGCGGTTGACCGTCTCGGCCTCGCGCTCCTCGGCGCCGCTGGCCCGGATGGTGCGGGCCGCCGAGATCGCGCGCTCGACCGCGGAGGTCATCTCGCCGAGCCGGGCCTGCGCCTGCTCGGACAGGCCCCGCACCCGGCGGGAGACGCTGATCGCGACGGTCAGGCCCACGGCGAGCCCGCACAGCGCGACGGCGAGCAGCAGCGGGTCGAGCACGGCCATGGCGATCGTCGCGCCGACCACCATCACCGCGCCCGTCACGACCTCGAACAGCCCGGAGGTGACCACCGCGCGCAGCAGCGTGGTGTCGGCGCCGACCCGGGACAGCAGGTCGCCGGTGCGGCGGGCGTCGTATTCGGCGATCGGCAGCCGGAGCAGGTGCCGGGCCAGCCGGCGCCGGGTGGTGAGCACCAGCCCCTCGGCGGTGCGCTGCAGCAGGAAGTCGCGGAACCCGTCGAGGGCCGCGCCGGTGAGCAGCAGGGCGACCAGCAGGGCCACCGCGCCGGCGACCGGCCGGCTCGCACCGATGCCGTCCAGGACCGCGCGGACCAGCACCGGCTGCACGAGCGCGGTGACCGCGGTGACCAGGGAGAGCCCGCCCACCACGGCCAGCGTGCCGCGATGCTCGCGCAGATATGGCAACAGCGCGGGCAGTCCCACTCTCCGCGCGGCCATGCGCCGAGAGTATCCGTGATCGACCCGGGTCGGATTGTGTCGCTCAGCACCCTCTCAGCAGGCCAGCACCGCCTGCAGCTCGTGGCGGCGGCGGGCGGCCAGGTCGTCGAGGAGCCGCGGCGCCTCGTCGAACGGCACCACGGCCGAGACGAGGTGCTTGCGGATCGCCTCGCCGTCGGCGCGCAGCAGGTCGATCGTGGCGGCGGAGAGCCGTTCGCGGTCCCAGGCCGGCGCGAGGCCCCGCGGCACCCGGCCGATCTGGGCGCAGCGCAGCCCCAGGCCGTTGTGGTGGAACTCCTCGCCGAGCCGTACCTCCTCGGCGCCGCCCTGATAGAAGGCCAGGTCGACGACCGTGCCCTGGGGGCGCAGCAGCCGCAGCGCGAGCTGCAGCGCGGAGGCCTGGCCGCGGCACTGGAAGACGACGTCGGCGCCGCGGTCGTCGGCGGTGTGCCGCCAGGCGGTCTTGAGGGTCACCGCCGGGTCGGCGTCGCCGGGGTCCAGGGTCTCCAGGCCGAGCGCGGCGGCCACCGCGCGGCGCTGCGGCGTCGGGTCGAGCACGACCACGGAGGCGGCGCCGTGCGCCCGGGCGAACAGGGCGGTGAGCAGGCCGACCACGCCGGCACCGGTCACCGCGACGCGCCGGCCCGCCACGCCGTCGCCGAGCCCGCGGACGGCCGGGCCGTGCAGCTCCGCGGCGGCGTGCAGCAGGCCGTTGGCGCAGATCGGGCCCATGTGCGCGACGTAGACGCCGAGCAGGGGGTCGAGGCCGGCGGGCAGCGGCACCACCCGGTCGCGCAGCGGGTCGCCGGTGTAGCCGGTGCGGTGCCCGTAGGTCATCGCCACGACCGTGCCCTCGGCGACCGCCGGGGTGCGGCTCCGCTCGACCCGGGCGACCTCCATGTAGCCGAGCCGGGTGACCGGGAAGGGCCGCTGGACGGGGCCGCCGAACAGGCCGAGCACCGGGTCGAAGCCGTGCCGCAGGGCCGGGTTGGTGCCCTTGACGTAGCTGAGCTCGGTGCCGGCCGAGACGCCGCTGAACAGCGTCGCGACCCGGAATTCACCGGCGGCCAGGGGGGCCACTTCCTGCTCGGCGATCTCCAGCCGGCCGGGAGCCGCCACGATGACGGTGCGGTCAGACATGCGGAACCGCCGCGGCGCGGGGGGAGATCGCCCGGCCGGTCGCCGCGGCCTCGGCGACGGCCAGGGCGACGGCATGGGTACGCAGCGCCTCGGCGTACGGCACCCGGATATCGTCGCCGTCGCCCCGGACCGCGTCGATGAAGGCCCGGTCGACGGCGACGCGCGCACTCTCCGGATCACTGTCCACCGTGCGCGGACCGGCGGCGTCCCGGACGGTCAGCCCGGTCTCGGTCAGCGCCAGGGCCAGCCCGTCGGCGTAGATCTCCAGTCCCGCGCGTTCCTTCCAGCCCAGCACGCAGGTCGCGGCGAGGGTGCCCACCGCGCCGCTCGCGAAGCGCAGGGTGGCGGCGGTCGCACCGTCCACGTCGGCGCCCTCGACGGGTGGCGGGGTGCCGTTGCCGGCGGCCGTCACCTCGGTGATCTCGCCGGCCAGGTGCCGGGCCAGGTCCAGCACGTGCGCCGCCTGCTCGACGACGGGCCCGCCGGAGCGATCCCGGCGCGGCCACCAGGCCACCGGCGGCACCTTGTCCAGCCACGCCCCGGTCACCAGCCGGACCGGGCGGTCGCACAGCAGCGCCCGGGCCTGCTCGACGATGCCCAGGTACCGCCAGTGGTGACCGACGGCGGTCGGGACCTCGCTCTTCGCGGCAAGAATCGCGATTTCGGAGGCTGTATCCCAGTTTATCGATATGGGCTTTTCTACGAATAGCGGGAGGCCGGCCGCCAGCACCGCCCGCTCGGCCTCGCCGTGGGCGAAAGGCGGCACACACACGTACGCCGCGTCCAGGCCGGCGCCCAGCAGAGACGCGACGTCGGGATGGACCTTCGCCCCGTACTCGCCGGCGAGATCGCGTGCCGCGGCCGCGACCACGTCTGTCACACCCACCACCTGTACGCCCGGCAGCCCGGACAGCACCCTGGCGTGCCGCCGCGCGACACCACCGGCGCCGATCATGCCCACCCTCGTCCCGGCCATAGCACCCTCCCCGATCATCGGAACCGTCCCGCGGTCCTCGACTTCTCCGGCCCGGCCCGCCCGAAACGTCGGCCCGGCCGCGACTGCCGACATCCAGCTGTTACCTGGCGTCCAGATTGACGGCCGCCGAGCGGGGAAATCTCCCGCCGTCGATGTTGAGCGTGAACTGGGGGATGTGCCAATGCGGCATTCGCACATGGACGTTGCACCGACCGCGTCACCGATCGTCGAGGCGTGGGCGGCCTACCGCAGCGGAAACGCCACACAGTGGACGGCACGCCAGCTGGTCCGGGCCAAGCGGGGCAGCCGGGTCAGCGTCGTGATCCCGGCGCGCGACGAGGAGGCCACCGTCGGCGCCATCGTGACGACCATCTGCGAGCACCTGGCCGGGAAGGTGCCGCTGGTGGACGAGATCGTGGTCGTGGACTCCCGGTCGACCGACGCCACCGGCATCGTCGCGCGGGCGGCGGGCGCCCGGGTCGTGCACCAGGACGACGTGACCCGCGGCCTGCCCCGGATGGAGGGCAAGGGCGACGCCCTCTGGGCCGGGCTGGCCGCCAGCACCGGCGACGTGGTCGCCTTCGTCGACGGCGACCTGCGCGAGTTCTCGCCGCACTTCGTCACCGGCCTGCTCGGGCCGCTGCTCACCGACCCGTCGGTCGAGTTCGTCAAGGGTTTCTACCACCGCCCGCTGGTCGGCGCGGCCGGCGTCGAGCCCGACGGCGGCGGCCGGGTCACCGAGCTCGCCGCCCGCCCGCTGCTCAACCTGTTCTGGCCGGACCTGGCCGGTGTGGTCCAGCCGCTGGCCGGCGAGTACGCGGGCCGCCGCCGCACCCTGGAGCGGATTCCCTTCGTCTCCGGCTACGGCGTCGAGATCGCGATGCTGATCGACCTGCTCGACCTGGTGGGCCTGGACGCGCTCGCCCAGGTCGACCTCGGCGAGCGGCTGCACCGCCACCAGGGCACCGAGGCGCTGGGCCGGATGTCCGCGCAGATCATGGTGACGGCGTGGTCCCGGCTGCACCGGCGCGGCCTGGTCACCTCGGCGCTGCCGCCGTCCACGCTGCTCACCCAGTTCCGCCGCGGCGGCACCGGCGGCGTGGCGCACCTGGACCGGGAGATCGTGCTCAGCGACGTGGTGGTGGCGGAACGGCCGCCGCTGAACACGGTGGCGCTGATGTCGGTGCCGGCGGCATGAAGGTCCTGATGAACGCGGGGCCGTGGCTCCCCGTGCCGCCGCTGGGCTACGGCGGGATCGAGAACGTCGTCGCCACCCTGGTGCCCGAGCTGCGCCGGCTCGGCGTCGAGGTGGTCCTGGCCACCGTCGCCGAGAGCACCTTGGCGGTGGACGAGCGGGTGTCCGTCTTCGGCACCGGGCGCTTCGAGCTGCTGCAGCGGCCGTACAACCAGGTGTGCGGGATCGTGCCCGCGCATCTGCAGGCCGTGCGGCGCCGGCTGGACGCCGGCGACATCGACCTCGTGCACGACCACGTCGAGGCGGCCGGGCTCGCCGCCCTGGCCGCGCTCGGCCCGGACGCCCCGCCCGGGCTGCACACCCTGCACTGGGACCTGGCCAAGCATCCCGAGCTGTACGGCGCCTTCGACGGCGGCGACCGGGTCCGGGTCAACGGCGTCTCGGCGAACCAGCTCAGCCACGCCCCCGCCGCGCTGCGGGCGCACGCCGTCGGCCACGTGCACCTCGCGTCGCCGCTCGCGGACGGGGCCGACCTGCGCGTACCGGTGGACAAGAGCGGATATGCGGTGGTCCTGGGCCGGATCACCCCCGGCAAGGGTCAGGACCTGGCCGCCCGGCTCGCCCACCGCGCCGGGTTCGACCTGGTGCTGGCCGGGCCGGTGGGGCCGTACCACCGGCCCGGGGATCTCGCCGCCGCCGGGCCGGCGGCGGCGCAGAATCCCGACGTGCGGTTCTGGCGGGAGCAGGTCGCACCGCATGTCGACGGCGACCGGGTCCGCTGGGCCGGCACGGTGACCGGGCGCGCACGCGACGACCTCGTCGCGTGCGCCCGGGCGGCGCTCTTCCCGCTGCGCTGGGAGGAGCCGGGCGGCACGGCGGTGGTCGAATCCCTGGCGCTGGGCACCCCGGTGATCGGCATCGCCCGGGGCTGCCTGCCCGAGCTGATCGAGCACGGCCGGACCGGCCTGCTCACCTCCGACGAGGCGGAACTCGGCGAGCTGGTGGCCGCCGCCGGCACGATCGCCGAGGCCGCCTGCCGGGAGGAGGCCGCCCGCCGGTTCACCCCCGCGGTGATGGCCGCCCGCTATCTCGGGCTCTACGGACTCCTCCGGGACGGGGCCGCCGTCGCGGTGTGATGCCGTCCCCCAGGTTTGCCCGGCCGATTCGTGGGCACTCAGCCCCGACGACGTGACGGAATTCCTCGCGTCGTCAGGAGGGAAGGATGACCAGCCAGCTGGTCTGCCGGCCAGAGCAGCAACTCCCCGTGGGGGTACTGCGGGTCAGCGGAGTGCTGGACGCCCTGACATGCGCGGCGCTGGATCACGCGGTCGGGTTGGCGCTGTCGGCGCAGCCCGAGGCGCTGCTCATCGACGTGTCCGCCCTCGCGATCAGTGATCCCAACGCGCTGGACGTTCTGGGCTCGGTCGTGTGCCGGACCGCCGAGTGGCCGGCCGTACCCATCGTGCTCTGCGGCGCCCGGCCCGCGACGGCCCGGACCCTCGCCGCCTGGCCGGACTGCGCCTCGGTGAGCACCGCGCCGACCTGCGCCGCGGCGCTGGCCGACACCGAGGACGAGCCGGAGCCGCGGCGGATCCGGGTCCGGCTGCGGCCGGTGCCGGACGCCTGCCGGCAGGTACGCCAGCTCGTCACGCAGGCCTGCCGCGCCTGGCAGCGGGGCGAGATCGCCGGCACCGCCGCCCTGGTCGCCACCGAGCTGGTGGCCAACGTGGTCCGGCACGCGCACACCACGATGGAGTTCACCGTCGGCCTGCGCGACGGGCGGGTGTGCCTGACCGTGCGGGACGGCAGCCGACTGCTGCCGCGCCCCCGGGAGCCCGGCTTCGGCGACGCCGGCGGTCGCGGCCTGCAACTGGTCCGCGAGCTGACCGACGCGTGGGGTGTCCTCCCGGTCGCCGACGGTAAGGTGGTGTGGACCCACCTGACGGCAGGAGCGGCGGTGTGACTGCCAGGCATCGGGACGTGATCGCAGTCGGCGCCTCGGCCGGCGGAGTGGAGTCACTGCGCGCGCTCGTGGCGGGTTTGCCGCCCGACTTTCCCGGCTCGGTCCTCATCGTCCTGCACCTGCCCCGCGACGCCACCAGTGCCCTGCCCACGATCCTGAGCCGCAGCGGCCCGCTGCCCGCGGCCACCGCCATCGACGGCGAGCGGTTGCGGCCCGGCCGGGTGTACGTCGCCCCCAGTGATCACCACCTGTTGCTGCTGGAGCGGAACCTGCGCCTCTCGCACGGCCCCGCCGAGAACGGGCACCGGCCGGCGATCGATCCGCTGTTCCGCTCCGTCGCCCGCGCCGCCGGCCCGCGCGGCGTCGGCGTGGTGCTGTCGGGTTCACGCGACGACGGTGCCGCCGGGCTGGTCACCATCGCGGCACGCGGCGGGACGGCGGTGGTGCAGGATCCGGCCGACGCGCTGTATCCGTCGATGCCCCTCGCGGCGCTCGCCCTGACGCCCACCGAGCACGTCGCGCCCGCCGCCAAGCTGGGCCCCCTGCTCGCGGAGATGGCCGCCGCGGTCCTGCCCGACGACCTGAGCCTGCCGGCGGACGAGCTGCTCGACACGGAGATAGCGATCTCCGACCTCGCCCCGGTCGTCGCCGGCGGGTCCGCCCCGCCGGCCGGCTTCGGCTGTCCCGCGTGCGGCGGCGGGCTGTTCCAGATCAACGACAGCCCGGTGCCCCGTTACCGGTGCCGGGTGGGCCACGCCTGGTCGCCGGAGAGCCTGCTGGACGAGCAGGCCCTCGCGCTCGAGGGCGCGCTCTGGATGGCGCTGCGGGCGCTGGAGGAGAAGTCCGAGCTGAGCCGCCGGATGGCCGCCGGCAGCATCCACCGGCGGGCCGGCACCGGCGCCCGCTTCGACACCATCGCCGCCGACGCCGACGCGGCCGGCGCGACGATCCGCCGGCTGATCGCCCGGCTCGGCTCGCTGCCGTACCGCGACCCCGACGCGGCACAGATCGGTGATCATCCGGACGAACTGCCGTCCGACGTGCGGTAGCGTCGCCGCGCAACCACGTGACGGAAGGCGAGCATGATTCCCACCGACCCGGAATTCGAGGCGCTGCTGATCTACCTCAAGGAGTCCCGGGGTTTCGACTTCACCGGTTACAAGCGGTCCAGCCTGATGCGCCGGGTCGACCGCCGGATGGCACAGATCGGCGTCGGCGGCTACCCGGACTACCTGGATCACCTCCAGGTAGACCCGGACGAGTTCACCGCCCTGTTCAACACCATCCTGATCAACGTCACCGCCTTCTTCCGCGACCCCGACGCCTGGGACCACCTGCGCGGTGAGATTCTCCGGCCGCTGCTGGAGTCCCGGCCGCCGGGCGCGCCGATCCGGATCTGGTCCGCCGGCTGCGCCTCGGGCGAGGAGGCCTACACCCTCGCGATCGTGCTGGCCGAGCAGCTCGGCATCGACGAGTTCCGCGACCGGGTGAAGATCTACGCCACCGACGTCGACGAGGAGCAACTCGGCGAGGCGCGCCAGGCCGCGTACGACGAGCAGGCGCTGCGGGCGGTCCCGGCCGAGCTGGCGGAGAAGTACTTCGAACGGGCCCGGGAGCGGTTCACCTTCCGCAAGGACCTGCGGCGCTCGGTCATCTTCGGGCGCAACGACCTCGTCCAGGACGCGCCGATCTCCCGCATCGACTTGCTCGCCTGCCGCAACACGCTGATGTACTTCAACGCGGAGACCCAGACCAAGATCCTGTCCCGCTTCCACTTCGCCCTCGCCGACGGCGGCATCCTGCTGCTGGGCAAGGCCGAGATGCTGCTCAGCCACGGCAGCATCTTCACCCCGGTGGACCTCAAGCGGCGGATCTTCCGCCGGGTGCCCCGCGCGGCCCAGCAGAACGGCGCCGTGTTCGCGGAGGCCCTGCCGGCGACGGCCCCGGCCACCGGCCTGGAGCAGCTGCGCAACGAGGCGTTCGGGGCCAGCCCGGTCGCCCAGCTGGCCCTCACCGCGGAGGGCCTGGTCGCGCTGACCAACGCCCGGCTGGAGGCCCTGTTCGGGGTCTCGGCGCGCGACATCGGCCGCCCGTTCCGCGATCTGGATCTGTCCTACCGCCCGGTGGAGCTGCGCCGCTACATCGAGCAGGCCCAGTCCGAACGCCGCACCCTGCGGGTGGGCGACGTCGACTACCTGCGCGCCGGCGAGGCCCTCCACCTCGAGATCGAGTTCAATCCGCTGACCACCGCGGACGGCAGCCTGCTCGGGGTCAACCTCGTCTTCCACGACGTCACCGCGGCCCACCGGCTCCGGGACGATCTCGAGCAGGCCCACCAGCAGCTCGAGGCCGCCTACGAGGAGCTGCAGTCCACCAACGAAGAGCTGGAGACGACCAACGAGGAGCTCCAGTCGACGGTGGAGGAACTGGAGACCACCAACGAGGAGCTGCAGTCCACCAATGAGGAACTGGAGACGATGAACGAGGAGCTCCAGTCCACCAACGAGGAGCTGCAGAACATCAACGACCAGCTCCGGATCAGCACCGCCCAGCTCGACGACGCCAACGCCTTCCTGGAGACCGTGCTGTCCGGCCTGCGGGCCGGCGTCGTCGTCGTCGACCAAGACCTGCGGATCCGGGTGTGGAGCGGGCGCGCCGAGGAGCTCTGGGGGGTGCGCTCGCAGGAGGCGGTCGGCCAGCATTTCCTCAATCTCGACATCGGGCTGCCGTTCGAGCAGCTCCGGCCCCTGCTCCGCGGGGCCCTGGGCGAGCAGGGCCGGGCGGCCGAGGTGGCCGTCGAGGCAGTCAACCGGCGGGGCCGGGCGATCACGGTACGGGTGGCCGCCACGCCGCTCGCCGCCCCGGGCTCCAGCACGACCAATGCCGGCGCGATCATCGTCATGGAGGCGGACACGGCGCTGGACGTGGCGGCGGATCCCGTTTGATCGCGGATACACCGGGTATTCCCTGCCTTTGAGACCAAAACGGAGGTCGGAAGTCGTGTCGGTCGACTGCGCGGTGCACGGCGACGGTCACCGGCTGATCGCCGCCCTCTCCGGCGACCTCGGGCTGGGCGAGGTCGCCGAGCTGCGGGTGAGCCTGCTCAAATGCCTGGCCGAGCAGCCGGAGGCGCTGCTGCTCGATCTCTCCCGGATGACGTTGTCCGACCCGCTGGCACTGGCCGTCTTCAGCGCCGTCCGGCGCCAGGCGGCTCGCTGGCCCGGCATCCCGCTGCTGCTCTGCGCCCCCGAGCCGTTCACCGGCACGCAGCTGCGCGGCGCGACCTACCGCTCCCTGCCGGTGTTCACCACCGTCGACGCGGCCCGCGCCCACGCCCGCCTCGAACGGCACACGCTGCCCATGCTCAGCGACGACCTGCTGCCCATCGCCGGCGCCGCCCGACAGGCCCGCAACGTGGCGACCGACGCGTGCGTGCGCTGGGGCCTGCCCGAGCTGCTGGCCCCCGCCACCCTGATCGCCAACGAGCTGGTCAGCAACGTCGTCGACCACGCGGGCACCATGATGACCCTGCGGGTCACCCTGCGGCCGCGCTACCTGCAGATCGCGGTCCGCGACGGCGCGGCCGGCGAGCCGGTGCTGAACGCCCTGCCGGACGCCACCGACACACGCGGCCGCGGGCTGCTGCTCGTGCGGGCGACGGCGAACTCGTGGGGCTGGCTGCCGACCCAGGACGGCAAGGTCGTCTGGGCGTCGCTGCGCTACGCCTGACGGCCCCGCGGCTCTGTGGCGCCGCGGTCTGCGCGGCGATCCGCGACAGGCCTCAGCGTTCGTCAGCCAGCAACGGCTCCAGGCCGGAGACCTTGAGGATGCACGCCACGTGCGGCCGGGCGCCGGTCAGCGCCAGCTCGGCGCCGGCCACCCCGGCCGCGGACGCGGCATCGACCAGCGCCGCGACGCCGGCGGCGTCCACCAGGGGCACGGCCGTCAGGTCGACGACCACCCGGTCACTGGCGGCGACGGAGACGGCGTGGCGCAGGGTCACCCGCAGCCGGCCGGCGGTGTCGCGGTCGACCTCACCCTGGACCCGCACCGTGAGGCGGCCGTCCTCGCGCGCGACCCTGATCCGGACGCTGTGGGTCTCGGGCCCGTTGACGCCCTCCCAGCGCGGCGGCACGTCGCTGAGCATCGCCTCGCGCAACCACCCCAGCGCCCGGCTGAGCAGCCGCGACACGTGCATCTGCGAGATGCCCAGCTCCGCGGCGATCTCCGCCTGGGTCCGGTTGCCGTAGAACCGCATCGCCAGCATCTGGCGCTCCCGGTCCGGCAGCCGCGACAGCAGCCCGGCCACGGTGACCTTGTCGTCCACCGCCTCCAGCTCCAGGTCGGCGCCACCGAGCTGCTCACCGAACTCGGCCGACCCGTCCGGCTCGGCGGGGGCGTTGAGCGACGCCGGCGAGTAGCAGGCCGCGGACTCCAGCGCCTCCAGCACCACGGACTCCGGCAACCGCAGGTGCGCGGCCAGCTCCGCCGCGGTGGGCCGGTGGGCGAGCTCGGCGGTCAGCGTCATGACGGCGTGCATGACCTCGAGGCTCAGGTCCTGCATCCGCCGGGGGACGTGCACACCCCAGGTCCGGTCACGGAAGTGCCGCTTGATCTCACCGGAGATCGTGACGACCGCGTACGCCGTGAAGGAACCCCGCTGCGGGTCGTACCGGTCGACGGCCTTGACCAGGCCGAGCCGGGCCACCTGCTCGAGATCCTCAAGGGCCTCGCCGCGGCCACGGTAGCGGCGGGCCACCCGGCCGGCGAACGGCAGGCAGAGCGAGACGAGCTCCTCGCGTAACTCGGCCCGCTCGGCGGCGCCGGCCCGCACGAACCGTGCCGCGAAGTCGGTGGCGACCGGGTCGAGATCCTCAAACGTCCGCTCACCGGACGACTGCCCACGGCCGTGACCAGGCATCAATCCCCCAGACCACGCGTGCTGACGCGGCGCCGGAAACGGCCCGGTGCCGTTGGTACGTAGGACGTTACTGCCCGCACCGAATCGAGCCGAAACAATTTGCTGGTATCGACGGCTTTGAGTCCCTTATCCGTCAGCCGTTGTGCTGCTCCCGCCCCTGCTCCGCATGGGGGTCGGCCCATGCGGGCTGTTGCTGTTGCTGCTGCGGGCGCGGCGGAAGGCCGCTGGGCGTGTCCTCGGGCCGGGCAACACCCGGGATGGCCGAGGCGGCCGGGGTGGCCTGAACCGGGGCCTGGGCCGGCGGCCAGGACGCCGGCGGCTGCGGCCCGCCGGCCCGGGTGGGCAGGCCAGACGGCGAGTCGACGGCCTCTGTGGGCGGTAGGGGGCGGTTGAGCTGGCCCATCTGCGGTGGTTCCAGGGGTGGGCGGGTGGCGCGCTGGGCCGGTTGCGGCGGGTACGGGGCCTGCGGGGCTCCGGCTTCCGGGGGGCTGGTGTGGTGCGGGGTCGCCGGGAATGGGCTGGCTGACGGTGGTTGGCCTAGGCGCGCCGTGGACGGTTGACCAACGGAGGTGGCAGGCGGCTGGCCGAAAGGCGCGGCAGGCGGCTGGACGGCCGGCGCGGCCGGCGACTGACCGACCGGCGCGGCAGGCGGCTGGCCGAAAGGCACGGCAGGCGGCTGGACGGCCGGCGCGGCCGGCGACTGACCGACCGGCGCGGCAGGCGATTGGCCGAAAGGCACGGCAGGCGGCTGGACGGCCGGCGTAGTCGGCGGCTGACCGACCGGCGCGGTCGGCGGCTGACCGGCCGGCGCGGCAGGCGATTGGCCGAGAGGCGCGGCGGGTGCTTGGAAGGTGGGGCGTTGGGTTTCGGGGCCGCTTGCGGTCGGGCTCTGTGGCGCGTGCGGCTGGTGGCCGGCGTGACCCGGCGTTGCTGCCGGCGGGAGTTGGGTCGCGACGTCGAGTGGGCGGTTGAGCTGGCCCATCTGCGGTGGTTCGAGTGGCGGCCGGGTGGATTGGCGGGGCTGCACTCCGGGGTTGGGCGGCCCGCCGGGGCCTGCGGCCGGAGCATCGTGACCCGCGAACTGGTCGCCCTGCTCGTTCAGGGCCGCCGCCACGTTGCTCTGCTGCCCTGGACCCGCGGCCCAGCCGCCCTGCTGGCCGAGGCCGCCGGTCGCGCCGGGCCGCTGACCGACACCGGTCGTCTCGGCATGCTGCTGACCGACCCCGGTCACGCCGTGCTGTTGACCGGCGCCGCTGGCCTCGGCATGCTGCTGGCCGAGGCCTGTCGTCGCGGCATGCTGCTGGCTGGCCGTCGCGGCATGCTGCTGACCGATGCCAGTCGTCGCGGCATGCTGCTGACCGGCCGTCCCGGCATGCTGCTGACCGATACCGGTCGTCGCATGCTGCTCGCCGAGGCCGGTCGGCGTGCCGGGTTCGCTGAAGGCGGCGGGCTGAGCACCTTGTGGCCCGTGGCTTCCGCCCGGGGTGCTCTGCTGACCGGGACCATCACCCGGGGTGCCCGGCCGCCCGAAGCCTTCGGTTGGGGCACCGTGCTGGCCGGGGCCCTGAGGGAGGCCGCTTGCTGGGCCTGCGGGCCGGGGGTTGTCAGCGGTGTTGGGCGGGTTCTGGGGTGGCGCCGGCCGGTTCGTCTGGGCCGGGCGGGCGAACTGGTCGTCGACGCCGGACTGCCAGGCCTCACCGGCTTGCGGGGCCGGGCCGGGGCGGGCGGTCTGGTTCGGCTGGGCCGCTCCGCCGGGCCCTCCGGTCTGGCCGGTGGGCGGGGCGCTGTCCGTTGGGCCCGCTCCCCCGCGCTGTACCGCGCCAGGGTGTTGGACCATGCCAGGCTGCCCGGCAACGCCAGGCTGCTGAACCACACCCGGCAGCGGCACCCCGCCAGGCTGCCCGGCGGCGCCAAGGTGCCCGCCCACGCCAGGCTGTTGGGACGGATTCGGCGGGGAGGCAAGACCGGACTGCCCGGTTCCGCCAGGCTGAAGGGGTGGGTTCGACGGGGAGGCAAGACCGGACTGCCCGCCCACGCCAGACTGACGGGACGGATCCGAATGAGACGCAAGACCAGACTGCCCGCCCACGCCAGGCTGTAGGGGCGGGTTCGGCTGGGTGGCAACAGGGCCGGGCCGGTGACTGTGCTCCGGCCACTGTGCTGTGTTCGGGATGGGCTGCTGATGTGCCGTGCCGTTCGGCGACAGGGCGTCCTGCTGGGGTCCCGCCGCCTCCGAAACGCGTGCCGACGGGGTGAAGCGAGGCGCGTCCAGCGGGCGGTTCTGCCGGGCGAACAGCGGCGGCCCGAGCAACAGCGGGTCCACGTCCGGTGCCACCTCGGGCCGCTGGGGTGCGGCAGCCGCCGCAGCGGGTCGCCCGGCGTCCGGATAGCCCGAAGGCTGGTCGGACGGCCCCTCGAAGCCCTCTCCCTGACGGGCCGCTTCCCGACCTGCGACGTCCTGATGGGTGGCATCCGGGCGCGCGGCATCCGGGCGCGCAGTATCCGGATAAGGGGCACCCGCGTCCGGACGAGCAGCATCCGGGCGGGCGGCGGGCGGACCCGCGGCATCCGGGCGCACGGCACTCAGATCGCTGGGATCAGGGCCGCGGTCGAGCGGATGCCGAGCGGATTCCGCGTCACCGGCGAAAGGTTGTCCAGGTGAAGGCTTGCCGAACGATGGCGCAACGGAAGGCGGCTGATCAGAAGAAGGGTGGGCGAACGACGGCTTGACGGGCGAGGCAGAACCGAACGCCTCGGGACCGGGCGGCGTAAGGCCGGACGGCGGCGAGCTGAGCGCGCCCAGGCCAGACGGAGCCGGGCCAAATGTGGCCGCACCGGAAACGGCCGAGCCGGACGGGACCGAACCGAACGCGGGCGTACCCGAAACGGCCGGACCGGACGGGACCGAACCGAACGCGGGCGTACCCGAAACCGCCGGACCGGACGGGACCGAACCGAACGCAGGCGTACCCGAAACCGCCGGACCGGACGGGACCGGGCCCGTCGGTGCGATGTCGGCCGGGGCCATAGTGGACGGTGCCGGGCCGGGTGGGATGGTCCCGGGCCGGCCCTCGCCGGGCGGCCGTGTCATGCCGGATTGCTCGCGGGGAACGTCGAACGGCGGCGGCGCCACGGCCTGCGGGCCCGCGAGGTACGCCGGCTGCGGAAGCGGCTCGGCCGGCGACGCGAAGGACGCGGGCGCGAACTCCGGCGGCGCGAAACCCTGCGCCGAGCCCGCAGCGGGGGCGGGCAGGCCGAGCGGCGATGCCGGATCCCGGTTCGGCCCGCCGCGCCCTTCCCGGGCCGCCTCGATCAGGCCGGACGACTCCGCCAGGCCCGCGGCGGCTACGACCTCCGCGGCGGCGCGGCCCGCCGTGCAGGGCAGGGGTTCGCCGCAGACCGGGCACACGGTCATGCCGGCGTGTGGTCCGAGGCCGCCCGCGTGGGTCTGCACCATCTCCCACGCCGTCCGCGCGAGCACACTGTCTGGATTCACATAGTTCGTGCCGATCAGCGCCATGCCGTCCCACCCCCGTAGATCGCCCGCGACAGGCGTTCAGCACAAGTTCACCGTGTCCGGGACGGCGCCGTGACCGTTTCGCGCAATCGGTAGACCGACGGCGGACACGCCACGCGGCCGGTGCGGCGCGGCCGGCCTCGCGCGAACGGATCGAGCGATGGGCTGCGCACTCACCGAGCCGCTGCACGGTCTCTCGGGTAGCGCGGCAGGGAGCGCTCCCGTGAATCCGAAATTCACTCACTGTGCCCAACTGGTAGCTCTCCGTACCATTGAGGCATCCCCATCTCCCCACCCCAGGAGATATCCCCCATGGACGACACCGAGCTCTACCGCGAGCGGATCCTCCGGCACGCCGGTCCCGTCATCACCGGCCGGTTCCTCGGCTTCCGACCGTCCTACACCCGCGAGGTCAAGGTCGGGCAGCCCTTCCTGGTCGCCGTGTTCGTCACGGCCGCCATCGCCCAGGCGCTCGGCGCGCTGATCCTCGCCGCGCTGCGCAGCGGCGGCGGGGGCGCGCGGCGCAAGTTCAAGGATCTCAAGAAGGGTCCCGAATACCTGGTGACCCCGGTCCGGCTGCGCGACGACCTGGGACAGACCTACGAGGTGGAGATGCACGGGCAGCTCCCCCAGTCGGCGCTGCATCGCGGCGACCTCGTGCAGGTGCGCACCCGGGCACAGAAGGACCCGGACCTGGCCGTGAAGCTGGAGCAGGTGCTCAACCTGACCACGCTGCAGCCGCTGACCCCCCGGATCCCGACCCTCTGGTCGCACCTGGGCCCCGGGCTGCTGCTCCAGGCCGTCCTCGGGCTGACCGTCGCCACCGCCCTCGCGGCGGCCTGGATCAGCTGAGCCGACCAGCCGACCAGCCAGCCGGCCGGCCGGCCGAGCAAAGCCGACGGACCGCTCGGCCGCACCAAGAGACGACCGACCGCCCGCGCCAGGGGCCGACCGACCAGCCGGCCGGCCGAGCAAAGAGCCGACCGACCAGCCGACCGACCAGCCGGCCGGCCGCGCCTAGAGCCGGGCCAGCGGGACGACCGCGGCCATTGCCTTGTCCCCGGCGTCGTTCGGGTGCAGGTGGTCGCCGCTGTCGAACGCGGGCAGGAGCCGCTCCGGGTCGGCCGGGTCCCGGGTGGCCGCGTCGAAGTCGGCGAGGCCGTCCAGCGTGCCGTCGCCGCCGTCGCGGATCCACTCGTTCACCGCGGCCCGGGTCTTCTCCAGCTCCGGGGTCCAGGAACGCCAGCCCTTCCAGGCCATGATGGTCGCGCCGACCACCCGCAGCCCGCGGCCGTGCGCCTGCGCGGCGACCTGGGCGAGGCCGGCGATGATCTCCTCCGGGTCGTCCTGGTGCGGCTCCTGCTGGATGTCGTTGACGCCCTCGAAGACGATGACCGAGCGGGCGCCGGCGCGCTCCAGCACGTCGTAGCCGAGCCGCGTCAGCGCGCTGGGGCCGAAGGTGCTGTAGATGGTGTAGTTCGGCGCGTTGCTGTCGAGCAGGATGCGGTTGCCGCTGATGCCGGAGTTGGCCACGCCGTAGTCCGGCACCGGGCTGCCGGCCAGCCGGGCGGCCAGGTAGTCGGTCCAGCGCCGGTTCGCGCCCCAGGTGGAGGTGACGCCGTCGGTGATGGAGTCGCCGAGCGCGACCACCGTGCCCGGCCCGCCCCGGACGTCGATGCCGCTGACGTAGTGCCAGACCCGGGTCGTCTCGGTGAACGCCGCGGCGGCCACGTCGCCGGCGTGGTCGGCCGGGCCGCGGCTGAAGAACGAGTCCTGCATCGCGGACGGGTGGTAGGTGACCGTGCCGGACGGCCCCGGCGTCCACGTCGTGACCAGCAGGTCCCGGTCGGCGCCGACGCGCAGCGGCACCGGGTCGCTGACCGCCTCGGCGCGCGCCGGGATGGTCACCGCGGCCCGCCCGTTGAACAGCACCTCGCGCAGGGTGCCGGCCTGGGCCGTACCGTCGCTGCGGTCGATGGTCCCGTCGCGGCGCCCGCCGGCGTGCGCGGAGAGGGCGACGGTGACGTGCCCCATCAGCACGGGCTGGGTGCCGAAGCGGTTCGACAGGTGCACCCGGATGGTCGCGCCGCCGATCGTGGTGTGCACGACGTTGCGGATCGTGAAGCCCGCGTATCCCTGCTCGACCCCGGCGACCGCGGCGGCGGGCGCGGTCGCCCAGGCGGTGCTCCAGCCGGGCCGATACCTGAGCTGCTCAGCGGTGCCGGTGGGCTGCGCCGAGGCCGGCACCCCGAGGCCCGCCACGAGCAGCGCCGACACCGCGAGGACCCTGGAGATTCCGCGCACCGTTGCCTCCCCATTCATAGACGACCATCACAGTCTTAGGGGCCCGCATCATCGTTGTAAAGGGTGGGTAACGCGACGGACATGTTCGACGGTTTCACCCTGGAGCACCTCGATGTCGGGGCGGCGCGGCTGCGGGTACGGCACGGCGGCAGCGGCCCGCCGATCGTCCTGCTGCACGGTCATCCCCGTACCCATGTCACCTGGCGGCACGTCGCACCGGCGCTCGCCGAGCGGCACACGGTGGTCTGCCCCGACCTGCGCGGCTACGGCCGGTCGTCGAAGCCGCCCGCGGGTACGGACTTCGCCGGCTACAGCAAACGCATCATGGCGCTCGACATCGTGGCGCTGATGGCGCGGCTGGGTCACGAGCGGTTCGCCGTCGCCGGGCACGACCGGGGCTGCTACGTGGCGATGCGGCTGGCCCTGGACCACCCGCGGGCCGTGAGCCACCTGGCCGTGCTCGACGGCGTACCCATCGGCGAAGCCCTCGCCCGGGCCGACGCCCGTTTCGCCGTGCTGTGGTGGCACTGGTTCTTCCTGGGCCAGACGGCGAAGCCGGCGGAACGGGTCATCAACGCCGACCCGCACGCCTGGTACGGCCTCGGCGCCGCCGTGCCGCCGGAGGAGCGCGCGGCGATCTACGACCCGGCGACCGTGCACGCGATGTGCTGCGACTACCGGGCGGGCCTGCGCGCGGACCGGGCCGCCGACGACGCGGACCGGGCCGCGGGCCGGCGGATCGCCTGCCCGACGCTGTTCGCCTGGTCGACCCGCGACGACCTGGTCGAGCTCTACGGGGATCCGCTGGCGATCTGGCGGGACTGGGCCGGCGACGTGCGGGGCGTGCCGATCGAGAGCGGCCACCACATGGCCGAGGAGAACCCTCAGGCGCTCACGACTGCGTTGCTGGCTCTGCTGCGGCGGTGAGCAGGCCGCGCGAGCGCGCCCAGCGCTCGAAGGCCAGGGTCGCGAACGGCGGGATCGAGCACGCCAGGGCCACCAGCGTCACCCACCACCGCCAGCCGGCCGCCCGCGCCTGCAGCACGGTGACGGCCAGGAAGGCCATGAAGAACCCGCCGTGGATCGGGCCCGCGATCTGCACGCCGATCTCGTTGCGCACGACCACGTACTTGAAGAACATGCCGATCAGCAGCGCCGCCCAGCTGCACGCCTCCGCGATCGCGACCGCGACGAAAAGGGCAGGTATGCGGCGCACGCGGAAACCTCCGGGTTGTCCGGCGCGAAGTTCTGATGCGCCGACGGGCTGTCCACGGGATCATAGATGCCGGCAGAGGGGCGGTGCGCGGTGGGCGAAGAGGTCGACCAGAGGACATTCACCCGCGAGGACAGGTCGCAGTACCGGCAGAAGATCAGGCGCAGTCTCGACGTCTTCGCGGCGATGCTGCGCGAGTCGCGCTTCGATTTCGAACGGCCGCTGACCGGCATGGAGATCGAGCTCAACCTGGTCGACGACAACGCCGACCCGGCGATGCGCAACGCCGAGGTGCTCCGCGCCATCGCCGACCCGGATTTCCAGACCGAGCTCGGCCAGTTCAACGTCGAGATCAACGTGGCGCCGCGGCGGATCGCCGGCGACGAGAACGCCGACCTGGAACGCGAGCTGCGGGCCAGCCTGAACAACGCCGAGCAGCACGCCCGCGGCGCGGGCGCGCACATGGTGATGATCGGCATCCTGCCGACCCTGCGCAAGGAGCACATGACCGCCGACTCGCTGTCGGCGAACCCGCGGTACAAGCTGCTCAACGAGCAGATCTTCGCGGCCCGCGGCGAGGATCTGGACATCCGGATCGACGGCATCGACCGGCTGGCCGTCACCACCGACACCATCGCCCCCGAGGCGGCCTGCACCAGCACCCAGTTCCACCTGCAGGTCAGCCCGGACGAGTTCGCGGCGTACTGGAACGCGGCCCAGGTGATCGCGGGCGTCCAGGTGGCGCTCGGGGCGAACTCACCGCTGCTGTTCGGCCGCGAGCTGTGGCGCGAGACCCGGATCCCGCTGTTCGAGCAGGCCACCGACACCCGCTCGGAGGAGATCCGGGCCCAGGGCGTGCGCCCGCGGGTGTGGTTCGGCGAGCGCTGGATCACCTCGGTCTTCGACCTGTTCGAGGAGAACGTCCGCTACTTCCCGGCGCTGCTGCCGATCTGCGACGAGCACGACCCGGAGCAGATCCTGCAGAGCGGCGACACCCCGGAGCTCAGCGAGCTGCGCCTGCACAACGGCACGGTGTACCGGTGGAACCGCCCGATCTACGCGGTGGTCAAGGGCCGCCCGCACCTGCGCGTGGAAAACAGGGTGCTGCCGGCCGGGCCGACGGTCGTCGACACGGTGGCCAACGGCGCGTTCTACTACGGCCTGGTCCGGATGCTGGCCGAGGCCGAGCGTCCGATCTGGACGCAGATGAGCTTCAGCGCCGCCGAGGAGAATTTCCACTCCTGCGCCCGGCACGGCATCGCGGCGTCGGTGTTCTGGCCGGGGCTGGGCTACGTGCCGGTCTCCGAACTGGTGCTGCGGCGGCTGCTGCCGCTCGCCCGCGAGGGACTGGACAAGTGGGGCGTGTCGGCGGGCGAGCGGGACAGGCTCCTCGGCATCATCGAGCAACGCTGCCTGACCGGCCGCAACGGCTCGACCTGGCAGGTGGAGACGCTGCACGCGCTGGAGGGCCAGGGGCTGGACCGGCAGGCCGCGCTGCACGAGATGCTGCGCCGTTACCTGCCGCCGATGCACGAGAACATCCCCGTCCACGCATGGCCGGTGGAGGCCCGCGGAGCCTAGGCTCGGAGGCCTCGGCGGGCAGGACCTACCCCTTCGGTGGACGTGCGCCCAGAAACGTGATCGACCCCGACGCGAGCGCTTGACGTATCCAAGGAGATCGATTAGACCGGGGGCATGATGAAGCGACGTCTGGCGTTCGTCCTGGTCTCGATGCTGGCCGCCGGTGCGGTCGGTGCCGCACCCGCCGCGGCGCGCGGCACCGATCCGACCGCGCCGACCAAGGGACCCTGCGCGTACACGCCCACGCCGGACGATCCCGCCGTGCGGCCGGTGCCGCTGCCGCCCGATCCCCGGCGCACGCCGGCCCGCGGCACGGTCGACGTGCTGCTGCGGACCAACCTCGGGCCGATCCCGCTGCGGCTGGAGCGGGCCCAGGCGCCGTGCACGGTGCAGAGCTTCGTGCACCTGACCCGGCACCGCTTCTACGACCGGACCATCTGCCACCGGCTGACCACCTACCCGACGCTGCTGGTGCTGCAGTGCGGCGACCCGAGCGGGACCGGCGAGGGCGGCCCGGGCTACCGGTACGGCGACGAGCTGCCCACCGGCCTGCCGCCCGCGCCGACCGACCCGACCGGCGAGCGCAAGGTGTACGCCCGCGGCGTGCTGGCCATGGCCAACGCCGGCCCGGACACCAACGGCAGCCAGTTCTTCCTGGTCTACGGCAACTCCGCGCTGCGCCCGAACTACACGATCTTCGGCGGCGTCGCGCCGGCCGGCCTGCGCACCCTGGACCGGGTCGCCGCCGGCGGCGTCACCCCGACGGCGGAGAACCCGGCGCCGCTGGACGGGCCACCCGCCCGGCGCACCGAGATCCGCAAGGCCACGCTGCGCCGCTGAGCCTGCGCCCGGTGGCGAGCCGCCGGGGCTACCGTCACAGCCATGGCGCAGTTGCAGATCCTCGTCGACGACCTGGACCGGCTGTTCGAGCTGGCCACCGCCGCACCCGACATCGCCATGAGCCGGCACGTCCCGCGGGTCTACGCCGAGGCCGGCGTCGACTGGCGGCGCTGGGCCACGCCGGAGTTCGCGGAGCGGTTCAACGGGCTGATGATCCGCGGGCGCGGTGAGGTCGGTCAGGTCTTCGCCGCCTGCTTCCCGTCCACCGAGATCCTCGAACAGTGGCTGGCGCTCGCCCGCCCCGGCGACCTGCTGGTTACCCATCACCCGATCGACGTGCGCAACGGGCATCCGGACGGGCGCTGGGCCGAGGGCTTCGTGCCGATCGGCAGCCGGCACCTCGCCGCGATCACCGGGCGCGGGCTCAGCGTCTACGCCGTCCACGCCCCGATGGACACCTCCCTGGAGGTGGGCACGGCGGCCGCGATCGTGGAGGCGCTCGACGGCACTGTCTGCGGGCGCTTCTGGCCGTACGGGAACGGGTTCGCCGGCCTGCTCTGCCGGGTGCCGCCGCTGTCGAGCGCGGAGCTGGTCGCCGCGGCGCGGCGGATCTTCAAGGTGGAGCTCGTGGAGGTCGCCGGGCCGCGGCGGGCGGCGATCGAGCGGATCGCGGTCGTCGGCGGCATCGGCGACCGGGTCAGCGAGATGACCGCCGCCGAGGAGCTCGGCGCACAGGCCTGGCTGACCGGCGAGATCCACGTGCGGATCGAGGGCGACTACGGCCGCCGCAAGCACGCCGACGTGCGCGCCTTCGCCGCCCGCACGACGATGACGCTGGTCGGCGTCTCGCACGCCGCCAGCGAACAGCTCGTGCTGCGCACCCAGCTCACCCGCTGGCTCGCCGAGCGGCACGGCCTGTCCCCGCTGCTGCTCGACGAACCGCGCTGGTGGCGCTGACCGCGATCGCGACGGTGGACCGGGGAAAGACCCGCTTGCTGAGAATCAGCACGGCCCCGGGCTCGGCGGCCAGCAGCGCGGCGGCCTCCGCGACGCTCGGGGTGCCGGTTGCCCCGGCCACGGCCCCGGCGGGGTTCGGCACGTCCACCTCGGCCAGCCGGGCGGCCCCGAACGCCAGGACCGGCCAGCCGAATCGCTCGGCGACCGCGCGGACCCCGGCCTCGGCGGCCCGCCGGTCCAGCGTGGCGAGCCCGGCGATCTCGGCGGCGGCCAGGCCCGCGGCCCGCAGCGCGGTGTCGATCGCCGCCGCCAGCTCCGCTTCGGGTACGCCGGCCCGGGCCCCGAGGCCCAGCACCACCCTGCCCGTCGCGGTCACCTCCGGACCGTACGCTCAGCGGCCCTCGCCGGAGCACCCGGCACCGGGGGTCAGCCGGGCGGGTCAGTCCAGCTCCGCCGTCACCAGCCAGAGCCCGGTCGGCAGGCGGTAGCCGGCTCCGGGCGTCCGGAATCGGGCGAGCAGCCGGGCGGCGCCCGACCTCGCCGACGCCCGCGCCCCCAGTGCGGCGTCGCGGTAGGCAGCGCCGGCCGGACCGACCTCGATCAACCACTCGGCGACCAGATCCGGGGTGTCCGGGGTGTCCAGCGTGACGTCCAGCCGCTCGACCAGCACGTCGCCGAAGCCCGCGGCCGCCAGGACGCGGGTGATCCGCGCCGGGTCCGCGAAGGCGAACGGCCCGGGCTCGTCGCCGAGCGGGAGCGGCGGCAGGTCACCCACGTGCGGCGCGGCGCCGAGCACGGCGGCGGAGAGCCAGGGTACGGCGCCGGCGTCCCGGAAGACCGTCGCGGCGAGCTGGCCACCCGGGTGCAGCGACCGCGCGATCGTCGTGAAACCCGCGACCGGGTCCGCCAGCAGCATCATCGTCATCCGGGAGAACACGACGTCGAACGGCGCTCCCGGCACGACGCCCATGGTCTCGATGTCGCCGGTGACGAACCGCGACCCGGGAAACCGCAGCCGGGCGGCCGCCACCATCGCCTCGGACAGGTCAACGCCCACCGCGACACCCGCGGGCCCGACCGCAGCCGCCAACTCGGCCGTCGTACCGCCGCAGCCACAGCCCACGTCCAGCACCCGGATGCCGGGCCCGACCCGAAGCCGGTCGATCGCCGCCGCGCCCAGCGGGCGGCCGAGCGCGTCCTGCCGCTCGGCGTGCCGGATCCAGCCGGGCGCGGCCCCATCCCAGAAGTCGACGTTGCGGGCCCGCAACTCGGCGACGCGCACCATCAGAACGGCATCTCAGCGCCGTCGACGCTCAACGAGCTGAACCCGGCGGCCTTGGCCGGGTCGAACCCGTCCTCCTGGGCGGCCAGGCCCGCGGCGCGGACGAGCCGCTGCGACTGGAACGTGCGGAACGCCGCCTCGTCGGCCCAGATGTTGATGATCCGCCAGCCCTGCCCGGTGGGGCCGGCGACGTGCGCCAGCAGGCCCGGCGGCCGGTCCGGGCCGAGGTGCTTCTCCACCTGGCGGTATTCCGCTTCGCTGACTCCCGGCATCTCCTGCACCACACCGAACGGCACGAGAACGACCTTTCACTAGAGTAAAGCTCTATCCAATAGATTACTACACTGAAGCGGTGAGCGGCGGCAGGACCTACACGTCAACTCGGCGACAGGAGCAGGCCCGGCAGACCCGGCGGGCCATCCTGGACGCGGCGGCCAGGCTGTTCGTCGACCCCGGGTACGCGGCGACCCGGCTCACCACCGTGGCGGCCGAGGCCGGGGTGGCCGTCCAGACGCTCTACGCCGTCTTCGGCAGCAAGCGGCAACTGCTGTCGGAACTGGTCGACGTGACGATCGCCGGCGACGACACGCCGGTGGCACTACCGGACCGGGCGTTCGTCGCCGAGATCCGCGCCCTGCCGGGAGCCCGGGACCGCCTCGCCCGCTTCGCCCGGCACCTCACCGAGACCCATGAGCGCCAGGCGCAGGTGATGCTGGCGCTGGCCGGGGCCGCCACCGCCGACGCCGACGCCGCGGCCGTCTGGCGCAAGAATCTTGAGGACCGGCAGCGCGGCATGACGATGTTCGCCGCGGACCTGGCCACCACCGGCGAACTGCGCGACGACCTGACCCCGGAGCGGATCGCGGATGTGCTCTGGCTGGCCCAGGACGTCCGCAACTACGACCGGCTGGTCCGCGAACGCGGCTGGACGAGCGAACAGTTCCGGCAGTGGTACGTCGACACCGTCGCTGGGGCGATCCTCACAGCCACACGCTAGATCTGGTCCCGACCGTCGGCGTCACCTCGGGCTTCGCCCACAGCGCCCCCGGCTGCGGGCGCCGCGTTGAACCGTCAATCCGATAGCGGATTACGCAGCGCGTAACGTACGAACTCGCTGCGTAGGGTGTAGGTGTCGTAGAGCGCCCGGGCGCGGTAGTTCGTCTCCTTGGTGTTCCAGGACAGCGACGACCAGTTCCGCGCCCGCGTCTCGTCCCACAGCCAGTCGATCAGCGCGCGCCCGGTGCCGCGGGCCCGGGCGGCCGGGTCCACATAGAGATCCTGCAGGTAGCAGCCGGGCGTCAACGCCGACGTGCTCTCCTGAATCACATAGTTGGCGATGCCGATGACGCCGCCCGCGACGTCCTGCGCCACGATGGCGTGCACCGGCGCGGCCGGATCCAGGATGCGCGCCCACGCGTGCCGGGTGATGTCCTCGGCGGGTTCGCGCTCGTAGAAGCGGGTGTAGCCATCCCACAACTCGCGCCAGCGCGCCTCGTCGGCGGGCTCGGCGGGACGGACGACGAGATCGGCGGCAGACATCGGGCCAGGCTACCGATCCTCAGAGGGTAAGCGGCGCCGCGGTCAGGCTGTCCGCCGCCGCCCGGGCGACCACCCGGCGCGCGATCGCCGGCGCCGCCGCCCAGTGCAGGTGCAGGTAGGAAGCGTGCAGCCCGGGGGTGGCGAAGCCCTCCGGGTCCGCGTCGCGCCAGGCCCACGCCGCTCCCCCGGCCGGCTCCAGCAGCAGACCCGAGCGCGGGTGCACCGTGGTGCGGTGGAACTCGTGGCCGGTGATCCGCGACCCGGCCGGGAACAGCGGGCTGTCGGTGAGCGCCACCGCGTCGCGGTAACCCAGCGTCAGGGACGGCGTCATCGCGGCGTCCGCGTTCAGCACGCCGCACATCGGCGCGCCGTCGAGGCTCCGGCACAGCCACAGCAGGCCCGCGCACTCGGCCGTGATCGGCATGCCCGTCGCCGCCAGCGACGCCACGGCCAGGCGCAGGGGCTCGTTCGCGGACAGTTCGGCCGCGTACACCTCGGGGAAGCCGCCGCCGACGACCAGCGCGCGGGTGCCCGCCGGCAGGGCTTCGTCGCGCAGCGGGTCGACGGTCACGACCTCGGCGCCGGCGCCGGCGAGCAACTCGGCCGTCTCCGCGTACGCGAAGGTGAAGGCCGGTCCGCCGGCGATCGCGACCACCGGGCGGCCCGGCACCGGCTCCGCGGCCTCGGGGGTCCACGGGGTCGCCGTCAGCGGCGGTGCCGTCCGGGCGACGGCGAGCACCGCCTCCAGGTCGATCGCGGCGGTGACCAGCGACGCGAGCGCGGCGACCGAGGCGGTGGCCTCGCTGCGGCGCTCGGCGGCGGGCACCAGGCCGAGGTGGCGCGACGGGGCCGCGACGGCGTCCGCGCGGCGCATCGCGCCCAGCACCGGCGTGCCGACCTCCTCGCAGGCCTCGCGCAGGATCGACTCGTGCCGGTCGGAGCCGACCCGGTTGAGGATCACCCCGGCGAGGCGCACGCCGCCGAAGCTGCGGAAGCCGTGCACCAGGGCGGCCACCGAGCGGCCCTGCGCGGCGGCGTCGACGACCAGGATGACGGGCGCGTCGAGCAGGGCCGCGACGTGCGCGGTCGAGCCGGTGTCGCCCGCGCCGGTGCGCCCGTCGTAGAGGCCCATCACGCCCTCGACGATCGCCAGGTCCAGGCCCGCCGAGCCGTGCGCGAACAACGGCCCGATCAGCTCCTCGCCGACCAGGACCGGGTCGAGGTTGCGCCCGGGGCGGCCGGCGGCCAGCGCGTGGTAGCCGGGGTCGATGTAGTCCGGGCCCACCTTGAACGGCGCCACGCCCAGGCCGCGCGCGGCGAACGCGGCGAGCAGCCCGGTGGCCACCGTGGTCTTGCCGTGCCCGGAGGCGGGCGCGGCGATGACCACCCGCGGGATGGTCACCATTCGATGCCTTGCTGTCCCTTGCGCCCGGCGTCCATCGGGTGCTTGACCTTGGTCATCTCGGTGACCAGGTCGGCCGCGGCGAGCAGGTCCGGGTGGGCGTCGCGGCCGGTGATCACCACGTGCTGGGTGCCGGGCCGGTCCGCGAGGGTGGCGACGACGTCCGCGACGTCGACCCAGCCCCACTTCATCGGGTACGTGAACTCGTCGAGCACGTAGAACTTGTGGGTCTCGGCCGCCAGGTCCCGCTTGATCTGTGCCCAGCCCTCGGCCGCCTCGGCGGCGTGGTCGCGCTCGGTGCCGGCCCGCTGGATCCAGGACCAGCCCTCGCCCATCTTGTGCCAGGCGACGCTCGCGCCGCCGGCCTGCCCGAGGGCCTTGAGCGCGGTCTCCTCGCCGACCCGCCACTTCTCCGACTTCACGAACTGGAAGACCCCGATGGGCCAGCCCGCGCTCCAGGCCCGCAGCGCCATCCCGAACGCGGCGGTGGACTTGCCCTTGCCGTGCCCGGTGTGCACGGCGAGCACCGCCTGGCGGCGGCGTTGCCGGGTGGTGAGCCCGTCCTGCGGCACCGTGGTGACCTGTCCCTGCGGCATCAGGCAGCCCTTCTCAGCGGGGTGGAGGTGGGATCGGCGGCGAGCGCCTCCAACGGCATGACGTCGGCGCCGAGCGCGGCGGCCAGCCGGCGGGCCAGCCCGAGCCGGATCGGCCCGGCCTCGCAGTCGACGACGACCGCGGCCACCCCGGCCAGCGCCGGCGCGACCAGCACCGGGTCGGGGCCGCTGGTCGCGCGCCCGTCGGTGACGACGATCAGCAACGGCCGCCGGCGGGGGTCGCGGCGCCGCTCGGTGGCGATGGTCGCGGCCGCGGCCCGCAGCCCGGCCGCCAAGGGGGTACGCCCACCCGTGCGCAACCCGGCGAGCCGCAGCACCCCGACCTCGTGGCTGGAGGTGGGCGGCAGCACCTGTTCCGCCTTCGACCCCCGGAACGTGATCATGCCGATCCGGTCCCGCCGCTGGTAGGCGTCCCGCAGCAGCGAGAGCACGGCGGTCTTGACGACGGTCATCCGCTTCCGCGCGGCCATCGACCCGGACGCGTCCACGACGAACAGCACCAGGTTGGCCTCCCGCCCGACGTGCACGGCCTCGCGCAGGTCCCGCGGCTGCACCACCCGCATCCGCTGCACCACCGCGGCACCGCGCGTGGCGGCCCGGTCGGCGTGCCCGCCGGACGCGACCAGACGGTCGTCGGCCTGCCGGCGGGGCGCGGCCGACCGGTCGGCCGGCGCCGCAGTCGGCGTCGGCGCCGCAGTCGGCGTCGGCGTCGGCAGGCTCAGGGCACCGCGGTGGATGGCGGCGCGCAGGGTGGCCGGGAGGTGCGGCGCGCCGGCGAGCTTGCCGCGCGGGACCCGGGACCCGACCACGCGCCCGCGACGGGCGAAGGCCGGTGAGCGACGCCCGGCGTGCCCGCCCTCGCCGCGGGCGGCGATCCGCAGCGTCCGGGGCCGGTAGGCGGCACCCGCCTGGGCCGGCGCGCCTCCGTTGACCCTGCCCGGCTGATCGGCCGTGCCCTCCGGCCCTTCGGCGGCGTCCCGCGGCGCCTGCTCCGTCACGCCGGGCGCCTCGGCGGAGGGCCCGTCTCGCTGTGGCGGAGGGCCGCGGTCCGGGCCGCCGTCGCCCGGGCCGTCGGTGCCGGGCCCGTCGGTCGGCCCACCGTCATCCGGGCCGTTTCCGTCCGGATCATCCTCGGGCGTCGGCGGGTCCTCGTCGGGGTCCTCCTGGGCGGCCTGGTCCAGGGCCTCTTCCAGGCGCTGCTCGTCGGTGCCCGGCGGGTCGAGCGGATCCGTGCGCCGGCGGTGCGGCAGCGCGAGCCGGGCCGCGTCGCGGATGTCCTCCGCGGTGACCCGGTCGCGGCCGTGCCAGGCGGCCAGCGCCACGGCGCACCGCGCCACCACGATGTCGGCCCGCATGCCGTCGACACCGTAGGCCAGGCACACCCGGGCGATCCGGTCCAGCTCGGCGTCCGGCAGGTCGACCCGGGGCACCGCCGCCCGCGCGACCACGATCCGCTCGGCCAGGGCGCTCTCGTCGGCGGCGAACCGGGCCGCGAACGCGTCCGGGCCCGCCTCATACGCCAGGCGGCGCCGGACCACCTCGGCGCGCAGCTTCGCCTCGCGGGGCGCGGCGACCGTGACGACCAGGCCGAACCGGTCGACGAGCTGGGGCCGCGGCTCGCCCTCCTCGGGGTTCATCGTGCCGACCAGCAGGAACCGGGCCGCGTGCTTGACCGACACCCCGTCGCGCTCGACGTGCGCGCGGCCCATCGCCGCGGCGTCGAGCAGCAGATCCACCAGGTGGTCGGGCAGCAGGTTGACCTCGTCGACGTAGAGGGCGCCGCGGTGCGCGGCGGCGAGCAGGCCCGGCTCGTACGCCTTCACGCCGTCGGCGAGCGCACGCTGGATGTCCAGGGTGCCGACGACCCGGTCCTCGGTGGCGCCGACCGGCAGTTCGACCAGGGCGGCGGGGCGGTGGCCGCGCGGCGCGCCGGGCTCGTGCGGCCCGTCGGGGCAGGCGGCGTCGGGCGCGGCCGGATCACAGGCGAAGCGGCAGCCGCGGACGACGTCGACCTCGGGCAGCAGCGCGGCCAGGGCTCGCACGACGGTCGACTTGGCGGTGCCCTTCTCGCCGCGGACCAGGACCCCGCCGACGGCGGGTGACACGGCGGTCAGCAGCAGCGCGAGCCGCAGGTCGTCGAGGCCGACGACGGCAGAGAACGGGTACGGCGTCACGCCCGGTCCTTTCCGCGGGTCCGCGCCCGCGTGTGGAAGGTACGAGCGACCGGAGTCTCCTGACTTCCGGGGCCATGGCCCCGGTCACAGTGGCGGGACCGTCCCGGTCTCCCACCGGGTTCCTCCACTGCCGCTCGCGAGCCACTCTTTCTCACGGCGCGGCACGCCGTCAACGCGGGGGTACGTGGGCATCCTCACGGCCGGCGGAGAGGCTCCGGGGTCAGCCGGCGCGGCCGACGGCCTTCTCCGTGTCGGGCAGCGGCTCCGGGGCCAGCTTGTCCAGCTCGGTGAGGACGTCGGTGACCGCCAGCGCCGACCGCTCCACCAGCGGCCGCATCCGGCGGTACAGGGCCGCGTTCCGCGGGTCCGGGCGCTCGTGCTCGGTGATCGCCACCAGCGCCGCCGCCTGGTCCAGGTCGGGCAGCTCGCCCAGGGCGTGCCGGCCCAGCAGGCAGGCGCCGAGCGCGGTGCCCTCGGGCGTGTCCGCGATGGCGACGGGCAGGTCCAGGGCCGCGGCGAGGATGCCCACCCACAGCTCCGAGGCGACCGCGCCGCCGGTGGCCCGAACCTCGGTCATCGCGATGCCCTCGTCGGCGAAGGTGTCGCGGACCAGCGCGAGCTGCTGGCACACCCCCTCGACGGCGGCCCGGACCAGGTGCGCCCGGCCGTGCTCGCGGCGCAGCCCGAGGTACGCACCGCGCATCCCCCCGCGCCACCACGGCGCCCGCTCGCCCAGCAGATACGGCAGGCAGAGCAGCCCCTCGCTGCCCGGCACCACACCGGCGGCCTCGGTCAGCAGGGCGGCGTCGCGCACGTCGGCGTCCTCGCCCTCCGCGGTCGGCCGGTCGAAGCCGCCCGCGAAGGTCTCGCCCGCCCAGCGCACCACGGACCCGGCGTTGTTGACCGCGCCGCCGACAACCCAGCGGTCCTCGGTGAGCGCGTAGCAGAACAGCCGCCCGGCCTTGTCCGCCGTCGGGCCGTTCACGACGGTGCGCAGGGCGCCGCTGGTGCCCAGGGAGACGGCCGCGACCCCGGCCGGGGTGGCGCCCACGCCCAGGTTGGCCAGCGGACCGTCGGCGGCCCCGATGATCAGCGGAAGCTCCACGGGCAGGCCGGCGGCGACCGCGACCTCGCGCTTGAGGCGCAACTGCCGGGTGGTCGGCACGACCTCGGCGAGCTGACCGGTACGGACACCGGCGATCTCCAGCGCCTCGGCGTCCCAGCGGCGCTCGTGGATGTCGTACATGCCCGTACCGGAGGCGACCGAGAGGTCCAGCAGGAAGCCCTCCTCTGCCAGGCCGGCCAGGACGACCTCCTTGACCCCGCCCCAGCGCGGGGTGTCGCGCAGGGTGCCCGGGTCGGTGGCGGCCCACCAGGCGAGCTTGGTCAGCGGGGACATCGGGTGCACCGGCGTGCCCGTGCGGGCCTGCAGGTGCTTCGCCCGGCCGGAGGCCACGATCCGCTCGCTCTGCCCGGACGCCCGGTTGTCCGCCCAGGTGATCAGCGGACCCAGCGGGGCGCCGCCGGCATCCATCGGCACCAGGCCGTGCAGGAACGCGCTGAGGCTCACGGCCAGCACCCGGTCGCCCTGGTCGCGGGCCTGCCGGGCGACCGTGACCAGCGCCTCGATCGCCGCGTCGCGCAGCCGGCCGGGGTCGAGCTCGGCGTACCCCGGTCCGGGCACCGACAGCGGGTAGTGCACGCTCGTCATGGCGCGCACCTCGCCGCTCGGCCCGGCGGTGATGGCCTTGGTCGCGGTGGTTCCGGTGTCGATACCGATGACGACGTCCATGCAGCCTCCCTGATCGCAGACAGACATGCCCGATCGAGACGACTCGAACACCTGAACCTTAGGGGGTGATCCGGACCGGCTGCCCTCCCCGGAGGGTCACCTCGACCTCGGTGGCGGCGGCCGGCAGCAGTGCGGCGTAGCCGGTAACCGGTAGCCAGTCCCCCCGGGACACCCGGTAGCGCAGCTTGCCGGCGCCGGCGACGACGACGCCCTGGCCGTCGGGCAGGCGCACCCGGACGGGCAGCGGTGCGGCGGGTGCGGGGAAGCCCACCAGGAGCGGGTCCGGCGTGCCGAGGGACAGGAAGAGGCGGATGCGGTCGTCGGTGCTCGTCAAGGTCTGCGCGACGAACTGGCGGCCGTCCGCCGTGGCGCCGCGGATGTACCAGGTGCCGGCGGGCGGGACAAGCTGGTAGCCGTACTGGTCGTAGTAGCCGTCCCGACCCTCGACATCCCATGGGTCGTTCTCCGCGGGTGCCTTCTGCGCGCCGGCCAGCGACCAGGCCTGACGCTCCGGGCCGGGGTACGGTCCGCCCCGGCCGGCATCGTCGATCAGCTGGGAGATGTTGGCCAGGCCGACCGACCGGTCGCCCTGGGAGTCGGGGACCTCCGCACGCAGCGCCATCCGGATCGTGGTCGGCCGCGTCTCGGTGGCCTCGAAGGCCACGCCGTCGTGCACCTGGAAGTCGAGGGGCGTGAAGGTGCGGTCGGTCTTGCCGTCGGCCGTGTAGGAGAGGGTGGGCGAATACCGGACGTCACGCCCGTCGTCGAGGACCATCAGGACGTCGCGCTCGGGGCCGAGCAGCGCGGCCGCGGCGTTGGTGGCGCCGGTGAGCATCTCCTCCAGGGAGATCACCCGCAGCCCTGCCGTGGTCTCCTCGACGAAGCCGGTCAGCCCGTAGCTGATCTGGCCGACCGGCGACGCGACCCGCCGCGGGACCCGCTGAGCGACCACGGCCGCCCGGTTGACGTGCGGTGCCACGCCGGCCCACACGACGTGCGGCTCACCGCGCACGCTGACGTCGCCGAGATTGTCGCGCCAGGCGCGGCGTACCTGGTCCAGAAAGCCCCGGTCGCCCCTCAGATCGCCCCGGGTCGGCCGGTCGAGCAACGGCGAGGCGACCGGCGTCTCGCCGCCGCCGGCGCCGCCGAGCAGGACCCCGGCGGTGGACCCGCCCGCGATCGTGGCGAGGCCCGCGGCGAGCAGGGTACGGCGCCGCACGACCCGGCGCTGTCCGCCCGCGCGCACCCGGTCGAGCAGGTCCGGCGGCGTCCGCAGCTCGCCGGTCGCCTGCTCCAGCGCGGTACGGATGTCGGTGTCGGTCATGATCGTCCCCTGTCTGCGGTCGTGGTGACGGGAACGAGGGCGGCCCGCAGCCGGGTCAGGCCCCGGGACACGCTGCTCTTCACGTTGCCCTCGGAGCAGTCGAGCGCCCGGGCGACCTCGGCGACCGGCAGGTCCTCCAGGTAGCGCAGCACCACCGCCGCCCGTTGCCGCGACGGCAGCGCCCGCAACGCCTCCAGCACGGCGTCGCGGACCACCACGTGCTCGCTGTGGTCGGGCGCGGCTACGTCGTGGCTGCCCAGCGGCGCCTCCGGGCGCCGGCCGCGGCGCCGCCAGCGGTTGGCGGCCCGGTTGACCAGCGCCCGGCGCGCGTACGCCTCCGGCATGCTGTGGATGCGGCGCCATTTCACGTACATCTGCTCGAGCACCTCCTGCACCAGGTCCTCGGCGCTGTGCCGGTCCCCGGTCAGCAGGTACGCGATCCGCAGCAGACCCGTGCTGCGGCTCCGTACGAAGTCGTCGAATCCGTCGCGCATGTCCAGCCTCTCCCCGTCTTGTCACCCTGCTTGACACCGGCGGTTGGGGAAAGGTTGCCGCTCAGCCCGCGAGCTTCTCCGCGTACGCCGCGCGCAACTCGTCCCAGCCGTGGGCGGTCGCGTCGCGGCCGCGGATCACCCCGACCGGGTCGCCGGCGAGCAGCCTGCCCAGGACGGCGACGCAGAGGTGCCAGCCCGCGAGGAACATCGGCGCCTCGTCCCGCTTGGCGAAGGTGTGCCGCAGGGTGAGCCGGGTGCCGTCGCCGTCCGGGGCCAGCTCCCAGCGCAGCAGGTCGTCGCCCCAGGTGTATTCGAGCAGCGTGGGAGCGTCGGCGCGGAGCACCGTCGCGGGCAGGTCTGTCCGATCAGGACCGTCGACCATCGTCAGGGTCGTCGCGCCGGTGACCGACAGGTCGCGGGCCGCGGCGAACGGCGCCCACTGGTCGAGCCGCCCGGGATCGGTGAGGGCGGCCCACACCTCCTCCGGCGGGCGGGGCAGCGCGCGCACGAAGATCAGGCTCCACTGCCCGCCGTCGGCGACGACGGTGGCGTCGGCGAGCGGACCGGGGTCGAAATCGGTGGTCATGATTCCTCCAGGTGGCGTTCGAGGGCCTCCAGGTGCCGGGTCCACATCCGGCGGTACGGCGCCAGCCAGGCGTCGAGCGCGCGGAACGGCCCCGGCTCGAGGGAGTAGATGCGCTGCTGCGCCGCCGTGCGGCTGGTGACGTAGCCGGCCTCGCGCAGCACCTTCAGGTGTTTGGAGACGGCGGGCTGGCTCATCGCCAGCTTGTCGACCAGCTGGCCGACGCTGCTGTCGGCCAGCCGCAGCTCGTCGAGGATCCGGCGGCGGGTCGGCTCGGCGAGCACGGCGATGGCATCCACGGGCATGACCCGACTATTCCACCACAGTTATATAACCGTCAAGGCATGAAACGCGGAAAGAGCAGCGGCCGTCCTCCTGAACCAGGAGGACGGCCGCGACGGCTTGCGAGGAGCGGTCAGCGCTCGCTGATCGGGACGAACTGACGCTCGGCCTCGCCCGTGTAGAGCTGGCGCGGGCGACCGATCTTGGTGGTCGGGTCCGCGGCCATCTCGCCCCACTGCGCGATCCAGCCGGGCAGCCGGCCGAGGGCGAACAGCACCGTGAACATCTTCGTGGGGAAGCCCATGGCCTTGTAGATCAGGCCGGTGTAGAAGTCGACGTTCGGATACAGCTTGCGGGAGACGAAGTAGTCGTCCGCGAGGGCGATCTCCTCCAGCTGCAGCGCGATCTCCAGCAGCGGGTCCGGCTTGTCCATCGTGGAGAGGACGTCCTGGACGGCCTTCTTGACGATGGCGGCGCGCGGGTCGTAGTTCTTGTAGACCCGGTGCCCGAAGCCCATCAGCTTCACGCCCTTCTCCTTGGCCTTGACGCGACGCACGAAGGCGTTGACGTCACCGCCGTCGGCGCGGATGCCCTCGAGCATCTCCAGCACCGCGGAGTTGGCGCCGCCGTGCAGCGGGCCGGAGAGCGCGTTGATGCCCGACGAGACCGACGCGAACAGGTTGGCCTGCGCCGAGCCCACCAGCCGCACGGTCGACGTGGAGCAGTTCTGCTCGTGATCGGCGTGCAGCACGAAGAGCATGTCGAGGACCTTCGCGAGCGTCGGGTCCACCTCGTAGTTCACGGTGGGCAGGCCGAAGGTCATGCGCAGGAAGTTCTCGACGTAGTCCAGCGAGTTGTCCGGGTACGGCAGCGGGTGCCCGATGGACTTCTTGTACGCGTACGCCGCGATGGTCGGAAGCTTCGCCATCAGCCGGATCCCGGAGATCTCGACCTGCTCCGGATCGGTCGGCTCGAGCGCGTCCTGGTAGAACGTCGACAGCGCGGTGACGGCCGAGGAGAGCACGGCCATCGGGTGCGCGTCACGCGGGAAACCGGAGAAGAAGGCGCGCATCTCCTCCTGCAGCAGCGTGTGCACGCGGATCTTGTCGCCGAACTCGGCCAGCTGGGCCGGCGTCGGCAGCGCGTCGTGGATCAGCAGATAGGACACCTCGAGGAACGAGGCCTTGCCGGCGAGCTGCTCGATCGGGAAGCCCCGATAGCGCAGGATGCCGGCGTCACCGTCGATGTAGGTGATCGCCGACGCGCAGGAGGCCGTGTTGACGAAGCCCTGGTCCAGGGTGACGTATCCGGTCTCCTTCAGCAGCGCGCTGACGTCGATGCCGCCTGGACCCTCGACCGCCGGGCGCACCGGCATGGACAACTGGCCACCGGGGTGGTCGAGCTTGACATCCGTCATGTAATTCCCTCACTTCACCGGCAGATGTCGCCAATAACCTGCCGTTCACCGTAAACCCTCAAGCTGAACGGGTCATCAGGCGGTCGACCGCTGAGGGATTGATCACGACCGCCTTCCCAGGAACACCATAGATAATGGTCTGTGGACCGCGTCGTCGCGGTGCGGAGGTGGTGAACCGATGCGGACACCGGGCCCTGTCCCAGTGGTCGTCGGGGTGAACGGCACGTCTTCCGGTCTGGCCGCCGCGCGGCTGGGCGCGCGCGAGGCGGCGGCCCGCGGGCAGCCGCTGCGGATCCTGCACGTGTTCTCCTGGCCCGGCAACCGCACCTTCGAGGATGCACCGGACTGGGCCACCGCGCGCCATGAGGCCGGCCTCATTGTGGCGCGAGCGGTGGAGACGGCCTCCCGCACGGCGCCGGGCGTGCACGTCGAGGGCCTGCTCGCCGACGGCCTGCCCGTGCGTGAGCTGCTGCGGCAGAGCCGGGCGGCGGAGCTGATCGTGCTCGGCGACGACGATCTCACGATGAGCCCGCGCCTGCCGGTCGACTCGGTGCTGGTGCAGACCGTCGCCCGGGCCCGCTGCCCGGTCGTGGTGGCCCGCGGCGTCCGCCCGCCGGCCGGCCCGCTGCTGGCCGCGGTCGACGGCTCGCCCAGCTCGATGCTGGCCCTGCGGGTCGCGGCGGCGGAGGCGTGCCGCCGGAAGGTCGCGGTGGAGGTCGTCCACGTGGTGGACAGCCCCGCCGCGCTGGCGGCCGGGCAGCGCCTGCTGGAGTCAACCCTGGCCGCCGTGCCGGAGCTGCGCGGCGCCCGGAGCCGGCTGCTGGTCGGCGAGGTCGCGCCGATTCTCGTCCGCGCGTCGCGCCGGGCGCGGATGATGATCGTGGGTCCGCGGGGCATCGGCGGCGGCTCGCTGTTGGGTGCGGTGGCCCAGCAGCTGCTGCACAGGTGCGCCTGTCCGACAGTCTTTGTCCACGGAACCCCTGCCGGGCACCGGGTGCCGGCGGGTACGGTGCCATCGGCGGGAGCGCTGATGAGCTGACTGGCCAGGGGGCGATGGCGGGTGCTGTCTACAGCTCCGTCGACACAGGGTCGGCGATGGTGGAAGGTCTTCGGCGGTGCCGGCGTGCTCGCGACCGCCCTCTACACCCTGAATCTCGCACCCGCGGTCGACGTCGCCTGCGTCGCCATGATCGGCATCGGCACGGTGTGCGTCTGCCTCGTCGCACCCCGCCGCTTCGCCGCCGAGCCCCGCGCCGCCTGGCCGTTCATGAGCGCCGCGGCCCTGTTCTTCCTGGTCGGCGTGGTGGTCCGGCCGCTGGTCGTGAGCGAGCCGCTGGTCGCGGACGCCTTCACCGTCCCCGGCTACGTGCTGCTGACGGTCTTCTTCGGCATGCTGCTGCGCTCGCGGGGCAGCATCGCCCGGCACTCGGTGCTCGACGGGTTCATGGTCTGCCTGGCCGGCGGGCTGG
>Ga0307516_10001038_pt1 | contig 38638 bp, 49 predicted proteins | sample 19_EM_MG_FD_203310 | JGI IMG/M metagenome (GOLD analysis project Ga0307516, IMG submission 203310) | Populus trichocarpa ectomycorrhiza microbial communities from riparian zone in the Pacific Northwest, United States - 19_EM | ecosystem: Host-associated > Plants > Roots > Unclassified | place... | reverse complement strand
GAACCATGTCCGCAGAACCAAAGCGAGGGGGGAAACGTCACGCACAATCATGCGCTAACCAATGAGAGCAGCTCGTCTTTCTCTCGAAAGAACTGATTCAAACTTCAGCATTTCTTTCACGAAATTGCTCACCGTCGCCCGCGGTGTGTAAGGGTGTAACACCGTGGGTAAAGGAGAGAAACAAACGAGAGAGGGCCGGCGACTGGGTGGAGCTTGGTGGTGGACGCTTGGGCACTGGGCCTCCCACGGCCGGTGGTTGCCGTGATAACTTCGACCACCACGCCAGCCGCGGTTTCTCCCACGAGTATTCGCCCCCCTGTAATCTCTATGTAGCTTGAGTCCCAGGATCCAGTCAACTCGCTTGAAATATCGACTCATTTGACCAACTACCCTTACCCTCCTTGCTGGGGCGCTGGAGGGACCTCCTCCATCTCTGCACCAACTACGCCAATGTCTCTTTATGCTGGGCACGAGGCGTCGGACTCTGTTCCATGGCCAAACGATGTGATTTTACCCATGGGTGTCCTTCCTTTGTCGCACCGCTGTGTGGCTTTGAAAGTGCCACATGCATGGCCTGCTAAGCGTCGGGATTTGAATCAGCTGTGTATTTAATCCGAGGGTGAACCAAATGGTTCCGTTGTCTCTCCACTCCTACCTGGTTTCTGTAGCCATGCTCTCCTCCGGACAGTACTCTCTCGATCTCATGACTAGGGTCCTCTCGGGTCTTGGACCATTTGTTGCCCGCTTCGGTCCGTCGCACGAGGAGCCGGCGCCGAGTTTGGAGGATGTCTATGCGCAACCTCCCCCTCCCACGCAACCTCCGTTGACGTCGTCGGACGTCGTTAACACGTGTGTTCACCCTTCGATTCCCGCCGCATCCCTGCCATCGCTAACCCTCCATTAGATTTGATGGGCAACCCGTTGGGTGGCTTCCGCCTCTGTACCCATCTTTCCATCCATTTATCAACCAGAGCTCGCGCTCCGCGCCGCCGGCTCCACCCCCCATGACCCTCGATCTACCCGATTTCAACCCCTTCAACTGCGGGTACCCGGATATTCGCTCCGGTTCCACCAGTCCAGCGCCCACTTCACCCGGTGCCTCGTTCCCTTCCTCTCCTTCTCCTCTCGTCCCCACAAGGGAGTCTAGCATGGAGGCTATTCGCTGGGCCGAGGGTGGGAACGATTATCCAGAACCGTTGCCCATCCAAACGCTCCGGCAGAAGGAAAGGAAGAAGATTCGCGAGGGAAGCGGAGTAAAGCCAAAGCCTAAGGCCCCTCGCCGAAGCGTTGAAGCTGCCCCGAGCTCCCATCTACCCTCGGAGACTGTACAATGCAAGTGGGCAGATTGTACCGAGCAGTTGCACGTTGACTACATTAGCGTCGAACATTGGGGAAGGCACATCCGGGAGCACTACGCCGACCAACAAGACACGATTCAGTGCAAGTGGGAGGGGGGGTGCGGTTCTCGCTTTCACAAGAGCAGCATATGGAAGCACATCATCGTGCATGAGCCAAGGTTCAAGATTCGGTGTCCTCGTGGGTGCGGCGTGTCTACGAGGGGTGACATGATGAACCGACACCTCCTATACTGCCAGCACGCTCCCGGGCAGGCAGTTAATGGATGTGAGAGCGAAGGAGATGTAGGCGTGGAAGTCGGGGAGGGGGGCGAAGAAGCTTAGAGAGATTGCTCCTGGCAATGCCCCCCCTGGGATATGGTTTTTTTATACCCCTTTAATACCCCTCCTATCCCGCGGCCAAACCCCTGTTCCTTTTTGTATTTTCTAGATTACCTTTTCACCCCATCGCACATAGAAAAGCAGTATTTATCGGAAGTTGGCTTGGTCCGCCTCAACCATTATTTGCTCCGCCGTGTACATCCCACTCCATCCTCTATTGTTCAGCGAAAATCGCTTTGAAGCCATTTTGGCAATGTGCGGATCCACCCGGGCCCTCACACCGTGAGTGGTAGACCTGTGTGTATTGATAGTGTGTATAATATATGAACATAATTTCGTACAAACATCATACGGCATGGGTGTGGTGTGTGGTTATCCACCTGGACGGGACGGTGCGAAGACGCTACTCCTTGCTTCGTTTCGCATTGGTGCGAGGCTCGGTGGTAGTAGGTTGGTACGGAGCAAACCTTACGATTTTCTTTTGCTTCTTCCTCTGGAGGACGCGGTCGGGCGTCAGTAGGATTCCGGGCAAATAGTCTTGAGCTTCGGCAAGAGACTCGTTGATTTGGTTCCGCGGGAATATAACTCCTGGAGGTGGATATAGCAGGTATTCTCCCGGTTGTACGCACTTGGGCGGGAAAAATGGGCTGAAGCGAGGCTAAATGCATCAGTACACTGTAGACAGATCCAGAGGAATGGCCACTGACGTGGGTGGAGGTTCATCGTTTGGCGGAGACGAAGTTCTAGCTTCCTTGGGCATAGTGTGAACAAGAGCTCTCGCTGTGCCGCGTTCGGTTTTATACGAGCGTCCTCAGGGTGCACTCAGCGGCCAAGACGGGTCCTTCTGGCCACACTGGCGAGCCTGGTCGTTCAGCCGTAATACACAAAGCGGCGGCATTCCACCCATTGCGGAAGTTCTTTCGCCATGGTTTTGCAGGGGTCACGGTGTCCGTGCCAGGAGCGATCGCGTGGGACTGGAGCATTCACGGATGCGGAGGTTGCCGATCCGAACTGAGTCCGTTGCCACCTTTGCCACCCCACGCTCTGTACGAAAACCAGTGGTCGCCCAGAAAAAAAAACAAAAGGTGTATACTATGAAGCCCTAGCAGAAGGAATTATACGCGGTTTCATTCACTGAAATGCACAATCTATCCACGCCTCTTTTCGTTCCCCGGAGCCGGCGGCCACGCCGTTCGAGTCCTCCTCCCATTGCGAGGGTTTGACCCCCAGGGCCCCCACCCCAAGATTCGTGAGATCTCACCCATCGCTGCGGGAGAGACAGAATCGAAGTTCGGTAGCTTTGGGTCGGGTCAGTGGATAATCGGGACGTCACTGTAGCGAACGACACTTACAGGACCATTGACCGCCTCCACAGTGAAGTAGATACGCTCGGAGTCCAGCCGTATCGTCGCGTTCTTGCACCTCGAAGGGTCAATGTTTCCTTTGATGAAAGACACCCCGATGTCATCCAGCCAGAAGTCGCACTCGATCGTTTCGTGGATTGCCTTGAGCAGGTCGATACACTGGATCTCTATCCCTGGGTAGAAAAGCGGGAGGTGCGGTAGATACCACACTCGCAGTGGCCATCCTTTTTCACAAAGGCGTAACGGTCTTGCGGGACGGCTGCAATTGGGTTGGCGGTCAGGAAGACGCTTGAAACAATTGAATTAATTACCTTGAAGGACAGGAGGTAGTCGTCGCAGATTTGGACACCATATCCCGAGACAGTAAACTCAACGGTGTCTGGAGTAAGGAGGCCAAGGGGGGAGGGGGCAGAACGAGCAGTAGTTATACCACAACCGAGTGGCTCGGCTCTCCGGTCAGCACCCATTGTCGATTGCATTTAGGATAAATAAAACAAATAGAATCAAGGATTCCAAAGGGCGGCTAACACGGCGCGTGGGGACTCGGAAGCCAAGTGGCCCAGCAGCGATGTTGGTATGGATTCCAAGGAAGGTGCGCCGCTGGGAAAGTTCGGGCGTTTTCTCGGACATTTCGTCGAAAATGCGATTCGACCGTCATGGAGGTAAGGGGGAAGACTAAACAAGCGGAGAGGTATAATATAACAATGGGTAACTATCACACAACCTGACCACTGCCATCTTGCAGGACATACTTCTTGATACCGTCTGCCTTTCCCCATGGAACCTCTTCTTCCCAATGTGTCACCACGATGCAGGCTTGGTCTCCACTAAGAGCAGCTAAAAGGGGAGGCTCAGTCATTTGAAGTATCCCCTAATTCCATGAGCCCACGAACCCGAAGAACGCAAGAATGCGTGAACGGCCTTCACGGTGTCCGCGTCCATCCCACTCCACGCTTCATCTAACAGCACCAACCTCGGTTTCCCGACCAGGGCTCGAAGAACGATCACAAGGGATTGCTCTCCGACGGCCAAGTCGGCAAAGTTGCGTTTCGCATACGTGTCCAACCCCTCACCACGGTGGTGGGGCCGGACTTCCCACCACTGTTTCAGGATCTCATCGACCCTCTCAACCCTGTTTTGTTGCTCTTCCTCTCCTAACCCACTCCCGACCCTCCTGGGGCCAAGGGAGATGAACCCACCATCGAATCCTGTGGCAACAACGTCCCACACACTCATCTTCCTCCCTCGTGGCCAAGCATTCAAAACATCCATTCCGGCAATACCGATCTCTTTCCTTAACTGAACCGTCGCCCACCTGTTCCGGCTCTTGCCAAGGAGGTTGAGCGAAGAGGGTCCACGCTGGGTGTAGGATTGTGGGTGATCCCCAGTGAGGAGAGACAGGAGCGTGGTCTTCCCGGAGCCTACATGACACGAGCAATCAGCCAGACGGTAAACGCGTATGGAGCCGTCAAAAACTTACCGTTCGATCCCTGAAGGTGCCACCTTTCACCTGCTCGCACTGTCCAGTTCGTGTTTCGCAGCACCTAAGGAATATCTAACCCGCTACCGGCAAAATAAAGCCATAAATACTCACCTTGCGTTCGTGGTAGCTCACATTCACGTCTTTCAACTCCACAAGGACCTCACCACCGCTCTCGATCAGAGGCTGCGAAACGGCGGCTGAGAAAGGGGAGGCCTCTTGGTACCGAGCAATCCTATCCTTCATTTCGTCCGCTTTGCCGGTTCGGACTACCCAGGAGCTTGAGTTTGAGTTTGTCGAAGGCGCGACGAACGCCACGTGGGAGGTCCAATCTGGGATTCCATCCTGCAAGCGGTTCCCTAGGATGATCCTCGGAGAGCGGTGTGAATTGACTTCGCGTAAGATCTCTAGGATGGACTTCCGTGTAGAGGCATCTAGGCCGGCTATAAACAACTGTCAGGAGACTGAATGCGTAGTATGAATCTGTTCCACCAACTTAGGCCCTCGTCAAGCGACACCAATTCTGGTCTAGCACCGAGCTGGCCGACCAACGTTTTTACGATCCGAGCCTTTCTCCTTTGACCGTTACTCAGCGTGATCATCGGCAGATCCAACAACTCCCTCAGATCCAACTTGTCAATCAACCATTCCAGGAGCACACACTGGTTCTCGGCTTCTAGGCTATCAACGCCCCCGGTCGGTTTCTCGGGGAGGTTAAGTTCGACTCTTCTAACCTTTTCGACCAATTCCGGGAAGAGGGTTTCGCGTAACGTTCGTCTGTCTTCGTCCCAAACTGCGCCATATCGTGCCGAGTAGTCCAAGAAACCGGTTTGGAACTTGGGCCGGTGTGAGAAGGAGACGAGGGAGACGAATTTGTATGGGTCTAGCGGAGTAGGCCGGAGGGTCAAGAACGGAAAGAGGCCGCCTGGTGGGGGAGGGGACGGGTAGATCCTGGTATGACCTAGTAACGACTACAGCCCCGTACGGAGAAAACAGGAACAGCAGGACCGAAGTCAGTGCCACCTGTTAGCAATTGTGGGAACTCTTGCTCACCTGGAGTAGCACATCCTTCCCAGCCCCGCTCGTTCCGACCACAACCCATGCCTGACCCTCCTCCACGACCATCTGACAATCCTCAAACAGAAGACTCGGGGTGGATCTCTGAGGATTCGCAGACGCTCCAAGTGGGTGAACAGTAGAGTTTCTGCCAATGTTAACTATCGGGTCTTCCGCTTCCGGACGGCTCACTCCAACCGGGAAATCCATGCCGGCGGGAGAACGAGTCGAGATCTTTCTGCGGACATTGGTTGTGAGATAATCAGGAGAAAGTGAGCAGTGTTGGAGGAGACGAGAGATACACGTCGAGCCAGGGGCTGGAATCGAGGTCAGCGTTCTTGTCGCGATCATCTCCGACAGCGATCGACGATGACCCCGATCCTGGTGACGACGCCGATCCCAGTCCAATTACTTTGCATTGATGACATAGAGTACCGAATTGTAATGAAGAAAGTGGGGATACGAGCCAGCGATGAACGCAGACGATTAGTACAGGACAGGAACCAGGGGTCGATAGGAGTTACAGTGGCATAAAAAAACCAAGACGGGAGAACAGACAAACCACACGACAACATCACCAGAAGTCACCGATGAACGGATCCTTCCACACTGAGTCGGTGATACCCCGGCTGGTCAGCATGTCAGTTCGATTGTACCTCGTGTTCTTGCTTGACCACTCTTCCACCTCCACTGGACCGCTCCCGCCGGGTCGCCTGACCACAGTGTGGTAGTTGCTATTCATCCACAAGAGATCAACCGTGGGGAACCCGAGTTCAACGATGGTACTGAATGCTTCTCCGGGTGGGTAGCCGCACAGGCCCACAACCCTGAGCGAGGGTGGCACACCGGGGCGGAATTGCTGGGGGCCAAATTTAGCACTCAATACCTCCAAGAAGCCGAGCGATGAAGCATACCGTGAGGAACTCGCGGACACCGCAACTCGTGAAAGTATTTCCGAGGGTCAAGGATTGTAGGTTCCTTGGGAGCATCCAACTGAACAGGGGTACCATTGGTGGTGCCATATCAGATGGCAAGCTGGTTACAAGACCAAGCAGACTCTGCAGGGATGGGAACACGCCCCAGGTAGACGCGTTGAACCCAAGGATGTTGAAGTACTGGATCCCACACCCGACGGTGAGCAGGCGAAGAGGTTGGCGACTACGGATGAATTCGGTCAACGCAGGGAAGAGGTCCGTGTCCTTGACGCCCCCACCGACTTCTGTCACCCAAATTGCAAAGTGGCGAAGGAATGGAAGGGATTTTGCGTGGGCCCTGAAAGCTGGTGAAGCGGTGCACCGTAACTCACAGGACAAGCGAAGGGTCTCGAGTTGGTGCCCGTTGGAAAGGATTTGGTCGAAAGCATCCCCTTCGAAGATACCACCGATGTCGAGGTGAGCAAGGTGTCGTACAGAAATGAGAGGGGAGGGATAGATCCATGAGCGATGCTTGATGGCCAACGCCCGGACTTCAGTCTTGGCGTGTTGCAGGAACTCGTCAAGGTGTGACGCCTCCCCGCCCTTTGTGGTGAAGGCAAAATCCTTCAGGTGAGCAAACTTGGGGAATACCAGCTCCCCGGTTCCATCGGTAGATCTGATTTAGAAAGATGAGTCGTGGAAGACGAATCGAAAAATTATCCATACTCGATCGACAGTCCAGCCAATCTAGGGCAATGGAGATGGAGCATCTTCAAAATCTGCTGAAGGTCCTTCCACCGCATCGTGATATGAGCTCTACGGAGGTTTGTCACCTTGGGCAGGGCGTTCGAGATCATGCCTAGTTCGAGGTCAGCGGCGCGTCAGAGTGGCCTGATATGATGGGCACCTAGTTGGAAAGCAAACGACTGAGTCTGTTCCCTCTCGGCGGGTACAAATATCCTCAAGGTCCTGACGTGGATGGCGAAGCCCGAATCCAGGATGATACGCGTGAGCATGTCGGCGCTCTTCTGCGACTCGGACTTGTCCGCCCCTTCCCAATTAAAGTTGTCATCAGTTATCCCAGTCACGAAGAGGGGAGCGAAGAAAACCAACCGAAGTGAAGATCAATCTTTTGGAAAAGCCTCTGGCTAGCGATTTTGGAGAGGGGGTGGGGGACAGACAACAGCGCCTTGAGATCGCCCTTGCCCAGGAAGGACGCAATGAGGACCCATATTTCGTTGGAGAAACCAGGACTTGTGTGAGGCTAGAGTATTCAACTCTCAGTTGTATACCACAAAATCCGGTTGAATTGGGCCATAGAATCCTCACCACCCGCGCGTGAGGGACCAGCGACGACATCAAGGACTTCGCCTCGGCGTGTTCAGGGTCTAGCATCAAGGCGGCCTCGATATCTATCGGGGTTGTACGCAGATGAGGAGGCAACATGTTACCACCCGACCTTGTCGAGACGAAGAGAGGGGGGGGGGACGAACCTCTGTGGGCACCGAGGGTGTAACCAGAAACAAACCTCGTCTTCGCCCGCAACAACCGGGCCTCTACCGCATCTTTCGTGGACAAACCCGGGATCAGTAGACACGATTGAACTGCGTTCTCGACCAACGATCTAGAGCTGAGAAGAGATCGTTCAGCGCCAGTAACCTCCCCGGCTGTTGGCCTAGGCTCAAGCGGAACAGCACGAACGGAGAAAGGAGGGTGATAACGGAAGGACAGCGGCAAGACCAGAGCTCACCTATCGTGGCCAACATCGAGCTTTTTTGCAGCGTACAAGAGAAGGTCAGCCTTCGCGCCGTCAGCGAGGCAAGACGCAATCTCCCTTATACTGGCCTCTAGAATTTTTGGGTTGAAAACTGTGCTGTTCGTCTTGGTGAGGCCAGTCTGGTCTGGAGGAGCGTGGAACGGGACTCGGCCGCTCTGGCTTGGGTGGCCTCGGTTTTGGCTAGTTTGATCACCACAATGGGCGTGGCCTCGAGCATGTTTCGACATCGTGCTGATGTGAGGAGGTGGTTGGGGAGGGGAGATGGAACTCTAGATGGAGACCATTTTTATGTAACGGAATGGCAGAGGGACTGTCTATTGAACGGACGATGTCGGCAGTTTCCGGTCACCCAATCCCCCTGGCCCTGGGTGATCATCACCAGGCCTATCTCGTGCGCAACTTCGAGGCGAACGAAACACCCCTCATGATACGGACAGAAGGAATAGCGACACTTACACCCAAGCCACCCCGGGTGCAGTTCTCGTACAGCGCCAATAATGACCCTGTAACGTGGCAGTAATACGCGACCGCGACCGCGAGGGTCCCCCCCTGCTAAAGTCCGCTTAACTATCTCAACCACTCCCCTCCTCCCATTGATGGCCAGTCGTGGATCCCAAATTAGCATCACCAGGGTGGTATTGCTCTGAGGACGGCGGTGATCCCACTCTAGGCGACATCTGCGGCATCTGGGGGACCTGCGAAAAGTTGAACCCCAGCTGGTTGGCGAACCTCGGATTGATGTGCGGCTGCACTCCGGGTAAAGTGTTTTGTAACCCAAACCCGAAGGCAGGTGGCTGCGGGGTCATCAGCGGTGCGCCGTAACTCCATTCCCCGACAACACCGCCGTAGTTCGTTTGTTGGCCGTATGGATGACCAAAACTGCCCGGAGATGTTGCGCTAGGGTAGTCGTGGGGGCCACTCTGTTGCGTGTGTGGTGGGTGCCTAGGTGGTCGTTGCGGGATTCCTCTACCGCGACCCCCCCTACCCCGGCCGGGTCGCCGATCCCGACCGCCGCCCCTTCCTCTCCCTCGTGTATTGTGATGTCGGGTTCCGGCGTCCAAATTCCTATCGCTCGTGTGAGCGCTCCGGCCACTGCCATCAGTGGACCCAACCGGGCCCATCGAGCCTGGTCGGATTAAATCGTGACCACCGGTGACATTTCTGATGGTGTCGAACAACCCGCTATCTTCCCCATCTCCGTCAGTCGTAACACTGGTGAAAGAATCGGAGTAGGGGTCGTCGTAAGGGATAGGCGGTGGCCTGGACGGGCCCGCGCCGTAATTCATATCATAGGCACCGTGCTCGTCGTAAGGGTTGTTGCTTTCTCTGAATGTGTCGCCGAAATAGTCGTAGTCTCTTCTCGCCGACGCACCAGGGGTTGGAGCGCGTGAGGACGCCCGGGAACCTGAACGCCTATCACAGACAAGCGGTGTGAGAACTAGGGCGGGGGAAGTCAAACGGCAGGGAAAACCTTTCTTTCAGCATGCGCTTATAAGCAGCTTCCCGTTCATCATCAGAGAACTCGACCTCATCTTCACCGGGCTCCTCGTCGTGCGCATTGCTTGCATCGCTGCCCTTTGCTAGTTTGAGCCTATCGACAAACACGAACTTACTTCGACCTGGCACGTGGAAGATCGGACACGAGACTTGTGCTCGCTCCTTGTCCAGCGGAAACTTAGTGTTAAACTGAACTTGGTAAAGCGGTTGGTGGGTCGGTCCGAATGTCTCGTGAATCTGTAACACAAGACATCAAAAACATGGAACGAATGAGCCGGGTTGAATGAGGAGATGGGCTCACATAACCGAGTACCTTTCGGTCTTCGAACACCAGGAGGGTTTCTGTGTCCAGAACGCGGTCGGAGGCATGACCGGCGATTTGGGATGTGAGTCCCTTCACAATCACGGTCCTGTCCTGCAAGACGCTGAAGATTTCGCCGACACGTTCCAAGGCCTCCTTTGGATCCACCTCCGTGATCTCAGGAATCACGACATCTTCGTTGAGGACTTCGTGCGCAGTCGCGAGTCGACCTCTAGGACCACCGCCTTCGTCATCTTCATCGTCGACGCTGTCCAAGAACTCCCGCAGTTTGGCCGGATTGAATTCTTCAATGATAGAAGAATCGTCGGAATCCGAGTCGGAACCTGAGGCGTCCGAGTCTGAGTCTTCTGGTGATGAGTCTGGCCTAACGAAAACCCCAGCCAATTAGTGAGGCGGTGATCCAGGGAGTCTCGCGGGGCGTGCTCACATTGTCATGGGATTTCCACCCTCATCTGCGTGCAACAACCCCGCTTCGACTTCTTCCTCGCTCTCTGCTCCCTTGTCGACCCCTTCCTTCGCAGGAGCAACCTCCTTCAACATATCCACGTCCCCCTCCTCGTCCAATGAATCCCCACTGGACGAACTCGCGATAGAGTCTGTATCGCCCTCCTCGAGTTTCGCGGTATGGGTTACCGACGAGTCATTGGTCTCTGCGGCCTGATTCTGGGGACTCGACAATAACTGGGGGAGGTCTGCCCCGACCAAATCGTGGATCAAGAGCAGATCCTGAGGAATTATCAACGGCACTTTAAACCCGTCAGGATTCCCTGCCTTAGTCGTGTCCATCCTGGACCCGTGCAAATGACGCAGGAGGGGAAAGGGAGTTGTGGATGTTTAGCAGGAATTGGCGCCCGAAAATCACTTCGATCGCGTCCGCATCATCCGTGCCTCGGCCCGAACCCCGCCCACCGGAACAGACCACTGCACCAGTTCGTGAGGTCAATCGTTCTGTTTCAACGTAGTCTGAGGCCGGAAAGAATTCTAATCGTTACTTTACTTATACAACAATGATACTATAATACATCTGCGTTAGATAGTCAGAGCAACACGGGTCGTGAAAAAAAGTGGTGAGCGGCGAAAGAGTAGCGATAACGAACTTGTGCAATCCATGATAATAACAGGTGAGGATCTCCCAAAATCCAAGGCAAGCATCGGTCAAATTAAACGTGATTTGGTCTAACCAAGAGGGACCCAATCTCTTGAGTCCCAATCCGGCGAGCTCCGGTCATCCCCCGGGGTATCGACGGTGCCAACGAATTGCAGCAAGGACGCGAGGTCAGAGTCCTCGAAGAGAGGGTGGGCTGACTTGAGCGTAATACGCTCCAATGGGGTTCCAAGAGATGCCCTCGTTTCCGCCAGGGAAAGGAGGTCTAAGAACGGGAAATGTGGGAAAGACATCTCCGGATGCCGCGAGGCCGAGACGTCGATGAAGAGGTGCTTGAGGCCGGGGCAAACGATACTGAAGCCGTCTTTGTCGGGGTCTGGCATCTGTAGCGCTTGGAAGTGTGTCGCGTTCGCACATGAGACCAGGATTAAGGTGCGCAGTTTGGGTAAAGACCGCAGGCAGTGGTGGAGAGCGGAGTCTTGAACCGATTCGAGCTTATTCCTGCGCATGGGGGAGTAGTTCTCGATCAAGAACTCCGTCACTTCCGAGACATCCAACGGTTCAAAGGTGTAGATGCACCGAGTCGCGAGGTCGTGGGGATTGTAGTTGTCCCCGTCTCCCACGCAAGGGGCGCGGATGTATAAAGTCCCATGAGGTCCGGAGAAGTGTGCGCTACTCTGATTTCCTTCCGCGAAGCTGATCCGATCTATTCCAGTCAGGAAGTTGGGTGAGTTTTGAAGTCGAAGTGGTAGATCGGCAGCGATTCCAAAGACGGGACTTGGTATGTAAGGCTTGAGGGTAACTTCGACCCCAGCAGGGAGCACAAGGTGATGGAGTATCCCAGGTTTGCTGGGGCAGTCTCCCAAACGCAACTTTCGAAGGCGTGGGAGGGTTACGATGTGATGTGAGGGGGCATTGTCAACAAATGGGCCATGGTAGGTGACCGACACTTCTTCTAGACCGGTATTTCGTTCGAAGAAACGAAGGAGTTCCGATGACGAACCACCATGTGATCCGGTGTGGATGAGGTGGAAAGTTGTGAGGTTGGAAATGTTGAACCAAGTGGGGTGGGGAGAGACATATTCGAGAGTGAGCCGTGTTAAGTGCGGAAGTTCCCCATTAAATAGAAGGGGGAGCGGGGCCTCTCTGTCGTCATCCGTGTACAGTGTGTCCTCTGCGGCCACGATGAGATGTTCAAGGAGGGGTGCGGGTTTCTTGAGAGTGGGGATCCATTGGCCGAAGAGCTCTGAGGCTAGAATATCCATCTTGAGAGATTCGAATCGCTTGGCATGGGGGATCAAAGAGCTGAATGATTGGGGGCAGAATTCAGAGGATAGTCGGACGTGGATGGGCGCCGATTTCGAGCGTTCGATGAACGCACGGGTCCTAGCGAAATCCTTGCAACTGAAGTTGGTCCAAAGAGTGGGGACATTGACAAAGGTGTTCCTCCAATAACGACAGACTTGCGACCATCTGATTAACGAGCGTCGGCTACGTTTGTGGTGTAGAAACTTGGGAATCAAGCACAAGATCTCTGGGGGGAGACGGTTCACAGGACTGAACGTGTTTGCCCATGATCTGACATCCAGGAGAATAGAGTGAACTTCCTCTTCCAGTTCCAAAACCTGTGAGAGAAAAGTCAGCTGTGTGTGCCAGCCGGGAAGACTGCGACGTACATCCTCTAACTGAATCAGTGGTTTGGCCCTTGCACTGTTTTCATCAGCCCGGCTATCAAGCAAAAAACAACAACAACAGACACTCACGCTTCGTGTTCAACCGTTCGACGAAGCTTTAGCTTCAGTGCGTAAACCAACTGGGGGACCGTCAGCCCTGAACCTGGGTGGTGTTTCATGGTGGTCTGAAGGGAATGAGAAGCGTGTCTAGACACGTGACCGCATTGGAATCTTATCATCGGAGTTTCCCGCCCGTGGCCAACCCGTGGCACAATAAGATGGTTGCTATTGCCAGGAAGTGACAAAAAGACAAAGGGGCAACAAGGAGTTTTTCGCGAGCCACCAAAGACGAGCCATTGAGTGAGACACGCGTAGTGAACGTTTGTCGGCTGAGACACCAGCTCCGTGTTGCCCAAGGGAACCCAAAGCGATAGGAGGGCCGGGGGTGTTCCACGCCGGTGGTCCAAGGCCCATGGAGGTCTCGCAGCCGTTCTTTCATGCGGAGCGAGCGTGGGAGATGGGTGCGGATGCTTCACGGCTTTGTTTCTTATTTTGTTGTGCTCCGCTCTGACGCCGTCGGGGACGCGAAGAGACAAGATTGGGCTCACCCGACGAACAACCTTGTGCAGAAATGCCATCTCCAAACGGTGACACCCGAGCCCAGGTAGTGGTAGCCTACCAGGGCCATCCAGTCTTTGTCTGCGCACAATGCGCGACCGTGATCGTGCGTGGGGTGTCTGTTGATATCGCCGAGCCTCTTGTGCTGACCGTGGTCGTGGTGTCGCGTTCCCACAGGCACTCCAAGACGAGCTGATCAGTAAGGCGTTTTCTGGTCGAGACGGGCGGGGGTAGTGAGCGTCCTTGTGCTCTTCGTCGTCGTTCTGGGGCTAGAACTTCCGGCCCACAGTCTCATGCAATCTGCAACGAATATCAAATTAGCAAACAAAGAAGAGCGGGCTTTATTGTGCGTGTGATCTCGAGGACAGTCGGTTCCTGTGCCTTGGACTGACTGATATCTCGGCACGGCGCGCTCAGGACTGGGGTGCACACCGTGGCGGACGTCCACTGCCTCGGGTGCAACGACCGCATCGGATGGTACTACCTCAAAGCGTCGAGCCAGCCGCAGAAATACAAGGAAGGTGAGCATCCAGAGCGCCACGCCAGCCGTGATGCTCAGACAATCGTCAGGCAAGTACATGCTGGAAAGAGAGAAGCTGGTCAAGGAGAACTCCTGGCAGGTCGATGAACCGTAGGCACTCCATGTATATTTTTTGTCAATTATCTGGGGGATTGTTGTTGGACCCACATAAGGACCGGGGGTGGCGGCTTGCCTCCGCACCCTTCCAGGGCGGAAGCCGTACGCGTAGTGAAAAAAAAACGGGCCAGCCACGCTCCCGTCTCGTGCCACCTCCAGGCTTGTCTTTACCCTCCTCCTCCCCAAAATGCCCATACCGTATCTCCCCCTAGAGATCGTCGAGGAGATCATCGACGTACTCGTCGGAGATACCCAGAGCCTTCTCTCGTGTTCCCTAGTCTCAATCGGCTGGGTCCATCGGAGTCGTCGTCACCTCTTCGCCGATATCAAGCTGCAATCCCTCTCCGACCTCCACCTGTGGTTCCACTCCGGTCTGGGGGCATCCAGCAACCACGTTCGTGGCCTGGATCTCGCCCAGAACGACGATCTCAAATGGATCATCCCGGATTCTCTTGTCGGTGTCTTCAACGACTTTACCTCCTTCCACAACGTCCAATCCCTCACCTTTACCGGCTTGGATCTCACCATTTTTGACGAGCACTCACTGACCCGCACCTTTGGTCACTTCTCGGAACGCTTGACTTCTTTGAGCGTCAAGGGTATGACAGTTCATCCCGACGCGCTCCTGTTCTTCGTCTGTATGTTCCCAAAATTGGACAACCTCAAGCTCGACTACCTCACGATGGGACCGGCCACGATACCCTACCGAAAACCCACGGTCACTCCCAGGTTCCGCGGCAAACTGGTATTGTCGGGCATCAAAGCCAGCGGAACCCCGCTGATCGCTCCCTTCGTGGACCCCCCGCTTCCGATGGCGTTTGAAGATGTATGCGTGGTGGATTGCAGGTTCGAGACACCGCAGCCACTGAAGGAACTGTTCGTCGGCTGTCAAGCGACGATGAAGAGGATCAAAGTATCCAAGATCTTCCTCGGTGAGTTTGATCTCCGCGGTTTGTCTTACCCATGCCATACGTCCCCAGAATCTTATGCTTCCGGCACTTCTCAGATGACATTTCTCAGACTCCACTCATCGATCTATCCCCGTGCAAGGGCCTAGAAGACCTACGACTTAGTCTCATCCAGCTCCGACAGCCAAGTCACTGGATCGAGCCAATTCTCCAAACCGTCACCTCCACTCACGTCCGGAAGATAACTTTCGAGACAGATTTCTCCATGATAGCCTCAGACATCGATTCCGGGATCAACCATCCGAGCTGGTCCGGACTGGACACGATCTTCTTGAGGATGGCCAATGCACTTGACCAAACTGACGAGAAGCTGGAGATCGTCTTCAAGGCCTTGTCCGCGAACACTCTAGTGGAATCCAACTCCATTAACCCTGGCAGGTTCCTGGAAGGGTGTCGGACCAAAGCCATTGTCAGGATCGAACGAATCTAAGGCGTCATACGAAACGTTACCCTTTGGTACGAGCGTCACGCCTTGATGACATGGGCTCTAGATCGACTGACGCTCCTGCAGCACGATATGACGCGTATTTCTCGATGGTTTAACTACACGGTCATACCACACAACGACACGAACCCCTCTCGAGTAGTCATAGGAGTCCGCATGTATAGTTCTCATCCCGCCCTCATCATGGCTGTATCCACAGTGCAACATCGCTTCCAAGGAACCACTGGCGACACCCCCATCATTTTCCACCACTACCCTCTCTTTGGAGATTTGGCCCACGCATCCGAAGGTTCGCAGGAGATAACACGGGGTTGACCGCCTGCAAGGCGGTCATAATGGGCGTTGGCAGGGCGCCATTAATGAAGTCAATGGATACGGATACGCCCTAAAATTCCCGTCGTGGAGATAACCATTGCTCAGGGGCTTCAGCAGGGAACAATGTTTAGCTGACACCAACACATTCCAGATATGTTGAGATGAGAATTCTATCTTTTACGGTCCTTCGGCATTCCCTGGGACTGAAGTTGGTGATATGATTGTACTTAGCGAAACCGAATACAGTTCCGAGAAGACCGCGAACCGTCCCCTCCTCCATCACCATGTCCTGTGACAGAGGTAGCGGCTCAGGTCCGTCCGGTAAAGCGAGTGGCAGGACTCCGCCAGCCGTAAAAGCACACGTGCATATCTCGACCGACAATGTCTGAAGGATGCGGCGGAGTTATCGTGCACTACCGTGCTTTAATTGCAGCGTGGCGCCCACAATTGGGTAGTAATCGGCAGGACCGAGCGAGCGGGGGAGAGTCGGGTAGTGTGGGTTCAGCAGCATTGCGTCTATTAACTGTCACGTATCCAATCATAACTTACTTCCCGCCTTGCCGGGCTCCTTGGGCCCGAAGACCCTCGCCCGCACTGCACCTTCCTGAGAAAAGTTCGCGACGAGCGTTCCATCCCGAGTGAAAACCTTTGTCCGGGCGACTGTGTCAGCAAAAGACCCTGCACACCACTGAGGACCTACCCGACGATAAATTATGGCGCGGCCTGACCCCGCTTGTGGCGTCCGCGACTGCGTTGTTCAAAATAAATTACGTGTGTGATGGCGTAGCTGCGATGTGGACGTACCTCGAGCATGAGCCACTGTGAGCAGTCGAAGTCGTCGCTGTAGGGGTTTGGAATAAACCCTGTGATGCATTTGGGTCGAACAGTGACTCACGAATAATACCAAATAGAATGATCGATGGTTGCCTGTGGATGGGGTTAGTCCTGGGGTTCTGACGATCCCTGATGGGACGTACTGAGAATGCGGCAACATCGGTTCCCTCTCCGTTGCTCGCACGAAGGCCAAGGGCACCGCCCCCGGCTTCCAAACTACCCACTCAAGTATGGTGAGATTCCTTTCTGACACGGACCGCGCACGCTACTCACAAATGCACATCCGAGATGTATCCTAGCACGGCCTGCCCAGTGAACTCACGGTTAGCGGGAGGAGAGCAAGAGATGAACTCGACACCCCCACCTTCTGGTACGCAGCGTCACACTCCGGTAAAGAAATCGCCCGCATCCAGTAACACTGTACATAATACCCATCCTGGAAGTCCTCTGCTGCAATGCGAACCCCAATCGGGCTTCTTTCGGATGACTTTAACCGACTCGTTTCAGTCAAAGATCGGAACGGGTGGATGAGAATCCCAACCTTAGCCCTTACAAGATAATAACGCTTCGTCCAGTCATCCGTTTGCTCCTCCGCGCGCTTCCGGAAGTACGCAGGTAATGTTTCGCACTCCTCCGGGGAGGGGACCTTGGGCATCGGGGATCGGTAAGTGGGTTGCCATGGCTCCGGCTTTTGGAAGGAGCACAGCATAATGAAAATGATTTTTCCATTTTGAACCGCCCGTACGGCACGTGTGGAATATGAACGTCCGTTCCGAACGTGGTCGACGTTGTAGTAGATCGTGGTGGGGAGCGCGTTTAACACGAAATAACACTGTTATGAGCTCGCACATCAGGGCGGTCCGAGAGGAATAGCGGGATAAGCCTACATGTAAAGACTATTGAACTTGGTGAGAATCTGGATTACGAAGATGGAGAGAGTCCGCATACGTGAAGGTGGAACGCTCTGTCAGCGGTCTTGGTGGCCGCTACGATCGCCTGAGAAATGACCTGACCTCCAAAGACGCCTACCGGTTTTCCGTCACCAATCCGTAAGTGGGTACAATTAATGCTCAACTGCGCACCTCTCGCTCCTCGAGGGAGCCGTAAATCCGTGGATCGGAAGAGGTTGGCGTCGAGGTGTTCGACGTCTAACAACGAGGCCAAGTTCGTCGGTTCCGACTGTTTCGAATCCGGGGGGCTGTCGTGCATAGTGGCTACCGCCAACCTTTATGCGTTGTGGGTGGCTTGGGTGGTGGTTAAATACCGGCAGAACAATCACAGGTGTCCGGCTGATGGTGACTGGTGCCAGCCGGTGAGTGGTGATCAAGCCGGTCCGCTCACCCGCAGATCGGGAGGCGAAACGTGGCTGAAGGCCTGAACGTCTAAATCTCTCTATTCGATTGTCGTACGGTATAACGGACACGCCGGGTCGACGCCCCAGGCGAGAACGTAATTCAAGGGCTACTTGACCAGAGCAGGCTATGATTATTGACCATTGGCGAACTTCTTGTACAAATTAAGGAGTAAATCGTTAGCTGTCAAAGTAATGATACTGAAGGACGAACGGTCAGCGGAGTCCATGGACACGCTGGTGGGTAAACATACGTATGAGGTGCAATCCTGAGGAAGTGAGCGGTCGACCCTGGTAGAGGAATGAGCTCCAGTCGCAATCAGGATACACCATGGAACCCCCACCTTTATACAAAGCAAATGGTCCTTCAGTCTTCAACGTCTTCCATAAACAGTCTATAGGGTTCTTGTAAAGCGTCCCGACGTAGGTTCCGTTCGGTGAGCGTGTGGTGGGTTGATTGTACATCCGAGTCAGTGCCTTGTGGATGTATCAGTGCTGCACGAGGAATGACACATTTAGTCCCTTACCGTATCAGCCGGTTGCATAACGATGCACTAAGGGAGGTATCTGAGTGAAGAGAAGAGCAGCGGAGAGAGGACTGAGCATACGACACAAATTCCTGAGATTGTGCTGCTGGCTAAGAATGTTAGTGTGCTGTCAGCAGGTAGGATGCCGCGCGACACAATTTGGGTCTTTGTCCAGTTGTAACTAGGGAGTTGGACCGAGGATCCCATCGAGGTTCTTAGAATGGCCGCATCCATGCCACGAAAAATGCCGCGGAAACCCTCAGCTCTGAATATCTTCACAAAAGCTTCCCGTGAGCTCTTGTAGTAATGCTGAGTCCCAACTGGCAGAGCGGGAGAATACGCCTGAGGATAATTTGAGCATCTGCCTAAGGATACGGCGACGGGACAGGCACCTGCATCCGAGCCTTGATTAAGAACATGGGGTTTCCTAGTGCCGCTGCAATGCAAGGTCAGTGATTTTCCTCGCCCTGGGGAATAGGACCCCACCTCCAACAGCACCGCTGGAAGCACCAGCAACCAGGGATGTCCATGGAACTTGATCCGTCGACGAATATCCCGCAGTCTTATTGATGGAGCGGCGGAATGGCTCGTAGAACGCTGGAAGGAATTCTCTGAGTAAATATGCGGGAACGAGGCAGTCTGACCAGGCCAGCTCACCGAGTCGCGAGCCGTTCATCAAGATCTTGACAACGTTTAGCAAAGTTTTCTGCAGTAGACATCTGGGGTCTCACTTGGTATGCATACTGTTGGATCAGTCAGTGCCTGGGGCCTGAGCCTTCGCCGTAGGCCTACGTTTGGCCGCATGCCAGACGTACCGCTGAAGAGAGCCCCCGTTGGACCCCACGTATCCCCTCATTCCTCCATGTCTTCGCAAACACGTCCAAAACGCTGTGGTAGACTTTTTGGCCACCACCTCGGACAAGTTCGCCCTGTAACTGCAGACGCGTCTTCGCTACCTCGGCCGGGTTTGAGACGGTGACCTAGCCAGAAATCAGAGCCGCCTCCCTTCAACCTCGGCGCGATGAGCACCCACAGCGCAGGATGCGGCGACACCACCGATTAGGAAGCTTTCTAGGGTCGACAGTGGCCGAGGTGGTTTGGTGGTGGCCATCGGAAGTTCGGGGTTCGATCGAGTTTGACCCGTACACCGATGCAGCCACCGAGCGCGAACATCCGACTCGCCGTCGCCGTCTCCCTCGTCTCAGTCGCCATCCCCGGATTCATCAGAGTCGTGTCGTCGCCGTGGACGCTCCTGTTGCTCTCCCCGCTCATCATCCTTTTCGTCGCATTCTCTTTCCTCTCTCTCAACATCTTTGTTGGCTATGTCTTGGACACAACTCGCCCGCCAAAAAAGAGCCAGCTTCAGAGCGTAGCCCGCCCGTTCGCCTTTTCGACCCCTGCAGCCTGGCAGGCCGTCATCACCAGATCCCAATGGTCCCACAAATCCCCCAAGGCTCTGGCCCCACTCGTTCCCAACTACCCATCCGTATCGGCTTCGCTGAACGATATCCTCATCATGATTGTCCGTGACTTTATCCTCGCGTGGTACAAAGACATATCGTCGTCGCCCTCCTTCCCCACCGCACTATCCTCCACCATGCACAACAGCATCGACCGCATCCTTTCGAGGGCCAACAATGTTGATCTCGCCAACCTCATCGTCAAGAAGATCATGCCCAAGATTACCACTCACATCGAGCAATTCCGTCAATCCGAGATCGCCCTTCGCGGGGCGGCTCTTGAGCGTAAGCTCACCCAGTCGGAGGAGCTGGATATTCTGCTCGCCGGGAAGTACGCCAGTATGGGGTCGGGAAAGTTGCACCCTGCCGTCGAAAACCTGTCATCAACTTTCACACGGCAAACAGAGGAGGCACATCTCAAGAAGTTAGTTCACAGGATCCTCCCGTTGATCCTCCCTGAGAAGGAAGCAAAAAGCAAAGCTGTTAACATCGTCACTCGCGAGATCCTTGCTTGCACTGTTTTATTCCCTGTCGTGGAGTTGCTTTCAGACCCAGATTTTTGGAATAAGACCATCGACGAAGTGGTGAATGCGACTTTGCTCGTCGAATCTTGCGTTGTTTTCTCACTTCCACCAGGCAGGAGCAGCTATTCATCAACAGTGAGAAGAAATCGACCCAGAGTTGACATGGAGTTTGACTATGTATTCGTAGGCGGCTAGTTTCCAAAGTTCGCAATGTCTTGGAGGCCCAGATTCCTACCAATCCCAACCCTCAAGTGTCAGGGACCAGGACCCCTGCGACGGAGACAATCACCATTCGCACGGATGCCAGGCAATTCGAGTCATTCCTTAGAAGTATCGGCCGTTGCGCATCTCTCCTTGATGCGCGAAGACTCAAGAATGACATCGTGGGAGAGATCAGGCGTACCAGGATGCTTTTGGGTGCGGCGTTTTCCGTCAGCGCCTATCGTGCCATTTTGACTTGGCCGTATGCCTAGCCAACCACGAGAAGGACGACTGGATCGATGGGGAGAAGACAGAAGACGTCGTTTCGTACCTTGATCGTTTGTATACTGCCAAGAAGAAGGTCGAACAGCGAATCGTCGTTCTGGGCGGCGAGGATGACTCTGTGAGGATGCGCGAAACGTTCAAATTGTCTGGTCTAACAGACACCCCATAGAAACCCGTCCAATCGGAAACGTCTGCAGCCAACAGGTTAAGCCTCCGAGACGTTCTCACGACCCCGACTTCGCTGTCATACTTCATGGAGTTCATGGACCGACGGAACCGTTCTCTCCTTATACAGTTCTGGCTCACCGTGGAGAGTTTCAAGAATCCACTAGAGGCTGTGGATTCTGATTCATCCGGGGATGACGATGACGAACTCATCCGGCACTCCGAAACCGTCAAGGAGGATATCACAATGGTTAACGACTTGTACTTTTCCTCCCCCACACCTCATCCAGCACTTTCGGTCATCTCCCCAAAACACGTTAACGCAATTCGCGTCTTCGCCCTTGACGAGAACACTCCGACTCCTGGCGCAGAGAGGAAAGTTAAGAGGAACGTCATGCTGGCCCAACGGCAGGTCGAACGCGATATGGAGGGGGATTTCGAGGACTTCCAGCGCTCGCCCCTGTGGTTCCGCGTTGTTGGGGATGCCGAATCGAACAACGCCATGACCGCGTCCGTTATGAGTTCTTCCGTTATCTCTGATAGTGGGACATCCCCATTCAATACCCTCCGCGGGCGTGACTCCCCAGACCCCAGCCTTCGAGCTCCCCGAACCAACAGATCCCCAATCATGATCGACCCTCCCTTGACCACCCGTTCCGAATCACTTCCAGCCCTGACCACGGTTCTAACCGAGCGTGAGCCACTTTCGCCATCTCGTGCTATCCAATCAAGCCTGGACCTGCTCATGTCTTCCACCGAGAATGCGGCCGACTCCTCACGTGCCCCATTGTTCGACGAATCGGAAGATGCACAAGATGGTCGGATAGACGACGCCCAAGCACAAAGGATGGAGGCCATCCAAGCCGCTCTCACGGATATCATCGCCTTTGACAATGAAGAATCAGGTCATCCACGCGCGGAAACGCCCGATGATAACACATCTCAACGAGGGTCAGGATTCCTGTCCGCCAGGCGATCTGACGGCCGTAGGCAACCTAGTTTCGATGAAGAAGCTGACGTCGAGGAAGAGCGACACGACGAACACGGCTCGAGCCAGCCCACTGCGTTACCTCTGGCTGGACCTGGAGATCTACAACTAACGTACGAGATTGCGAGGTTGGGGGAGAAGCTGAACAACCTCTGCACACAAGATACGATGCTCGATCGGCTCATTAACAAGGCGGATTTGACGGGCGACGCTCAAGAGCTGAGGCTGTTGCGGAAATCCAAATCTGCGCTGAATCGCGAAATCAGGGAGCTCAGTTTCCAAAAGACCCAGTATGAACTTCAGGAATCCGCGAACCGCTTGGTGTCTGATAGGACGAAGTTGGCGATCGTCAACTCAACGGTTGGAGAGGAAGGAGGGAAGAGCGTTGTGAGGTATATTGTTGAGGTACAGCAACTTGCGATCGATGGGAGTTTTGCGACGGGTTGGGTGGTGGCAAGGAGGTATAACGAGTTCCTCCAGATGCACAACCGCCTCCGGGACAAATACGCCCTAGTTCGTGGGTTGGATTTCCCTGGAAAGAGGATCGTTACAGGGTTATCTGGCCACTTTGTGGATACCAGACGGGCAGCATTGGAGAAATACATGCAGGCAAGTTGAACATCGCTTCCCTATTCCTGGCGCTGAACTCCAATCTTAGAATCTCATCGCGATTCCAGCCGTGTGCGAAAGCGAGGAACTCCGTGCTTTCCTCTCAAGGGATTCGCCTTTCATAGCGTCCGAACCACAAGCCTCATCAACAAAGTTCCCGCTCCCAGGGAAGGCCTTGGTCAGGACTATGTATAAATCCGTGACGGAGAGCATCGATGACATGTTCTTTGGGCCATCGATGCTCGATGTCCTAATTCAACGTCTCACAACCCAGGCTGCCGAGTTTGCGGGAATAGTTGGTAGCTCTGTTCATGATGAAGACCTGGTCGCACAAGCTCTTCGGGCCTCGGGGAACAAAGCAACCGAAGACGCGTTGGCGAACTTGACTGGTGATTTGAAACCCCTCGAAGGGGAGACGAGCACCTCGGATTTTACAGCGCCGATCTGCGACCTCGTCCTAGCGATCTTCGAGTTGAACAAGAAGAACAATTGGTTCAGGAGACAGGCGATCGTAATAATCCTACAACAAGTCCTCGGCGGGACAATCGAGAGGTGACCAACTACGAGGTAACCTTTGAAACATTTCTGACTCGTCAATTTAGGAAGATCCGTGACACCTTCAAAGCCCTTTTGGAAGAGAGTCGACTCATGCCTTTCGTTGACACTTTCAAGAACGGGCTATGGCCGGATGGGAAATTAAAACCTCCTGGCGTTCCGAGGACACTCGATGAAAAGGAGAGGACGAGAGATGAGGCGAACAGGAAGTTGTCGGCCCTCATGCCAGGTATGGGCCTCCTTACCTCCCCCTGGACCCGGATTGACCACTGCCACCCCAGATTTGGCTGCCAACATGATTGGAAGGTCAAACGCACGGAGAGGTGCGCGGAGGATCTTCGCGGTTTTGCAGAACCGAAGGTTGAACCAACACATCGTGTACACCATCATCGACGAGGCAAGGGTCCTATCTATCCCCCTCTTCGACGGTCTGTTGAAACGGCTTTTTAGCTTTTCGCAGCGTTGTTCCCTGAGACCCAACAGAGTTAGTTTCCCTACCCCTTTCGCAGGTTTGGAGTTTGGACGTGCGACGGGGGCGGTTGTCAAACACCAACGACCCGTTCCTTTGCTACCTTTACTACTGTAACATGTAACACCCTGTAATCGATAATACCACCCCACCACCGGAACGCTAGCCGTGCACATCATGCGACACGGTCTGCTTCTCCCCGGTTGATTCAGACATCACGATGTCCTTGCCGGGTGACTCTGTCGGTCCTTGAACTTCGGTGGGCTTCTCGACTCTGCGCTTCTTTTGGCGGTGTATAAGTATTGCTTGTGCATCGGGATCGTCGAAACTGAGGAGGGGGAGGCGTCAGAACGGGAACGCCAAGGCTGGGAATAGCATACATCTTGAAAGCGTGTAATATATATCCTCCTGTGCCAGACATATTCATCATTGGGTGTGTCCTCCCAGGGAGCACCTGCCGACCGCTTAGGTGAGTTGGATGAGCCCGCATAAATGGATAGTACTCTACCTGGTATTTCCGTTTCCAGGCCTCGGTTATGTTTGCTCCCAGATACCCTCCTGCATTCTTCATCCGCGCTTGTAAATCGACAAGTATCTGAGGGCCGCGTAAGGGGACCAAGATAAAGGACTCCGCGCGCGAAACCGCACCTGAAGGTATGGGCAGTGGAACACTATAGATGCCGATCCGGAGAGGTACGCGTATGTCATTTCGAGAATCGACCAGGGGTCATATCCGCTCGATACGATGAGCCTTGGTTGTCTGCGATTAGAACTGAAGTATAGGCGCGTGTGGGGGGGACAAACCCGTCAAAATCACCGCTGAAAAATTCTTGCCGGTTTGCATCTAGCTGGTCCACGACGGCTTTTCGTTTGCTCAGTCGGGAGATTTGTTTGTCTGAGTACAGTTCGCCTGACTGTACTTCTGTAGGAGGTAGAACTTCAAAGGCGAATCAGACTTCCTGTAAAGATGAGCGGTCGGGAGGAAACTGTACTCGGTGTATAATCCTCCTGCACCATAGCCCAATTCAGCGATATGAGAATTCGCTTGACCATATCTTGGTCGAAGTTCATGCTCTGAACCACCGGATACATTGGCGCGGACTCGATATCGCAGATGTTCACAACCCTCCCCGATCCTGCACACAGATTCTCTAAACCACTGGTCCGCTGTAAGAGATGAATTCGTTACCTCCTAACCGCTCCAGCACCCCCGCAACGAGGACGCCGGAAGCTTCATCCACAACAATATACCGACCGCCAGGTTTCACGCTCACAAGGTTGAGCATCTGTGATAAGGCGTCGGCACGTATGTCGCGTAACCTGTTTTGGTCTTTCGTGTACCAGTATTCGCAGACGTTGAAGAGTGTCGGTTCTATTGTCGCAAAGGTTTTGGAGAACCTAGGTTATTCGAGTTTTATCAATTCTGCGAGGTTTTCGGGGGAGGTATGATGCACTTTGCTTCTTTCCGCTTCTTGTACTTTTCCTTGCTGTACTCAGTCTTAAGAGTGAAATTTGCATGTTGTTCGATCTGCTTCTGGATGATTTCCTGTGGGGTGGGCTTGTGAGCGACCGTATGACACAGGTAGACCTTGGGAGTCTCAACGGATGAGTGGACACCGGACTGTTTCAAAGCTTCGATTTCGGCCGTGGTAAGAGGTTGTATGACCTTGTCCTCATTTATCAACTCGTTCGTTGCTTCCGTCAGTTCTGGAACAGATGCATCAGCTCAGGTTTTGAATTTTAAACCTTGAGCACACTACGCACCTAATTCCTGTATCGTTCTTGGAGGTAACTTGTTCAGCTTTTGGTTTACGATCTCGTATGCCAGTCCGTAGGGGTCCCCGATAAGCTCATTCGCGTGGAAGCTCCCAGCCTTTCCGAGGGAAACTGTCCTGAAACGATCAGCTCGACAACGCAAAATGCCATCCGGAGCACTTCGTACGAGTTCTGCTTCAGCACCGCACTCTTGATGTCGCCCCTTGGAAGACGGAAAAGTACCGTCTGGCCAGGATTTATTACTCCCCGCGCGTTTATCGGTTCTTGTCGTGAAGAGCCCGCTGTTGGTTCGGCCGCAGAGTTTTCCGAGTCCATGGAGAGAGCAGAAGATCCGTTTTTCTCTTTCGATCACAATCTCTCATCGCCATGTCTCTCGATGACAAGCTGGACGCTTTGCTCAAACAGTCTCAGCAGAAGTCTTGGGCTAAGCTCAGCTCAGAGGAAGTTTCGCATCTGACCCAGGCGTTTCTACCGACCCAATCAGCCGACACTCGGTCCAAAGCCTACCTCGTGTTGTCCGCCGCTTGCAATCATATCCGGGAGACCGTCACACCTCCCAAGAACAAGGGGCCAGAGGAGTCGGATCCCGCTACCGAAGCAGTGGTGAAACTATTCGCCCCACCTATACGCGAAAGACTCACAGAGACGGACAACGATGAACTCATCACGGCCGTGTCGTTCTTCATCGCCCTTTTCCAAGTCGATTGGCAATCGGCCGCTGTAATATTCCTGGAGGATAGCGTGTTTGGATCCTTGGCGGATATTCCTGATTTGACGCAGTCGAAGGAGTTGGCGAGGGAGATTGCGAGGTTGCTGGCTCAGGCCAGTGCACACAAACCGTGTCGGGAGAGGATCATACCCTCAGACCTACAAGGATGGTTGGAGAGGTCGAGCCGACAGATTTCGGATGCTTCCCTTCGGTCGGGTTCCGCGGTGGCCTTGGTCAAACTCTCTCGTGGGACCGCAGAAGATACGAAAGGTCATACCGATACAAGATCACAACCTACCCCTCCGTCATCGGTCAGCGAAGCAGAGCTGGCATCTCTCATGAAGAACCTTGTTGTGTCCGGAGACGACTCGTCCGCAATCACGAACGCTGTCGAAGGCCTAGCCTACATGTCCATCGAACCTCGGATCAAAGAGACACTCTCCAAAGACACAACCTTCCTCTCTCGTTTGTTCAACCTCATACCCCGCCCAAAAAAGAACCAGGTGCTTTCCGTCTTATCTGCTACAAATACCGCTCAAGTCTACGGTATTACAGTCATCATCTCGAACGTTTGTTCGTACCCCCCGCGGCTCTCCCAGGAGCAGGAACAGGTGGCCAAGTTGAGGCAGATGGCGAATAATTCTTCTTCCGGGTTAAAGTCGACGAAGCCTGTCACAGATCCACTCGACGATGACTCCCACGTGAAGGGGAGATGCAGAAAGCTGGTTGGTGCGGGCGTTGGGGACATACTCTCTGGAATTGTCCGTATCACGGACGGGAAGGGAGTGTACGTCAACGTCGCAAAAGCCATGCTAGGTCTAGTGGAGGACAAGGAGAATCGAGGGAAGTTGCTCCAGGGTGGCTGTTCCCGTGCCTTGATCACGATTATCCGCTCGTTCTTACCACCAGCCACGACTCCGGTGAACCAGGTGGACGAGTCGATATTGGGGGCCACCCAAGCCCTGGCGAAGTTTGCCATCACAGCTTCTCCCCTCCACGTTTTCGGGCCAGATCAAGGCTCCACTCTCGATGCCATCCGGCCATTCTCCATTTTGCTCCTTCATCCATCGTCTTCTCTCCTCCAACAATTCGAAGCACTGATGGCATTGACCAACTTGTCTTCCACTAGCCCCGAAGCCTCTACTCGGATATCCAAGTCCGAGGGACTGATGAACAAGGTGGAATTCATGCTTCTGGACGACAACCAGCTTGTTCAACGAGCTTCGACGGAACTCATCTGTAACCTTATCGCCGGTTCGGACGAAGTTTTCGATAAGTATGGTGGCCAGGAAGAGACCGCGGGTTCAAGATCCAAACTACAAATTCTCGTTGCCTTATCGGATGTCGAGGATTCCCGTACAAGACTCGCTGCTTCGGGTGCGCTGGCCACCATAACTTCCTCCCCATATGCTTGCAAAGCGTTGTATTCTCTCCAAATGGAACGTCATCGGGTCCTACCAATCCTCACTCAACTCATTGACCCTACATCCGAGGATGACGACACGGCACCGGACCCTGTACTCACCGCCGGACTCTTACACCGCGGGGTCGTCTGCGCACGGAACCTCCTGACTTCGTTGGATGACGAATCGGTGAAGTTGCTGATTCCGGACGCGAAGAGCTCTGGATTGGCGCAGGGGCTGGTTAAAATTGTGAAATCGAATGCGGAGGCGCAGAATGTGAGCATCCTGCAGCCTACTGCGGAAGCATTGAAGAAACTGTATGATCATGGTGCTGTAACTCTGTAGCGGTAGGATAGACAATGTACGACCCATCCTGTGACCGATCTGCTGAGCGAACTGAGGCTGCGCCGTACAAGGCTCGATCACTACTAGGACCGGCATCACCACACCTTGGGACATCACCACCATCCGCGGTCGCCCGGCACTCATACCATTCCCCACATCTCCAAGCTAGGGCCGACCTTTAGACTTCATCCTATTATTCGGAATGGTCGGCTCCATCATGATCTCCCTCCTTGCACACCCGTAGTTGACACGATCCATGTACAGGCTATCTCCAAAAAGGCGGGCAAGAAGGCCACGCCCGCAGCCAAGAAAACTGGCGGAGGGAACAACAAAGTTGTGAAGGTGCGTTGGGGAATTTCCCGGGCTGTTCCGTTGCTCAGGATTGAGGCGCGTAGGCGGACTGGAAAGAAGGCTTCAAGAAGAAACAGGTCGGCGTATCTGACATGACGTTGCTCACGACCATCACGAACGAAGCTGTGAACGAGAATCTCTCGAAAAGGTGGAAGAACGGAGAGATCTACACATATATCGGAGGTGTCTTGATATCCGTCAACCCATTTCGAGGTGTGTTCCAGACTTTCGTTCACGCTTTCATCCCGACTCGTGTTGCGTTTCGCGCCCTTGGGTCGATAAACCAACTGTTTGCCGATGCCTCCTCCCTTCCTAGATCTTGGTATCTATGCCGATGACATCCTCTCCAAGTACAAAGGCAAGAACCGGCTAGAAGTCCCTCCCCATGTGTTTGGAATCGCAGAATCAGCCTACTACAACATGAATGCCTATCATGAGAACCAATGTGTCATCATCTCTGGTGAATCGGGTGCCGGAAAGACTGAAGCTGCCAAGCGGATTATGCAGTATATCGCTGCGGTATCTGGAGGCAAGGATAGCAGCATTCAAGAGATCAAGGACATGGTGCTCGCGACAAATCCGTTGTTGGAGAGTTTTGGATGCGCAAAGACACTAAGGAATAACAACTCCAGTCGACATGTGCGTTCTTCCTTTTGTTCTTTTAGAACGTATGTCTTCTAATTCGTTTTGACCGGAAGGGCAAATACCTCGAAATTATGTTTAATGATCGTGGAGAGCCTATCGGGGCCCGGATCACAAATTACTTACTTGAAAAGGGTCGTGTGGTTGGGCAGGTCGAGAATGAGCGGGGCTTCCACATATTCTACCAGTTTACGAAGGCAGCGACTGACGAACAACGGGGTGAGTCCGCCCACCAGACATTCCAGAACTCGTCTCGACCTTCCTTCAGAAACATTTGGCATTCAAGGGCCAGAGGCCTACGCTTATACCAGTATGAGTAACTGTTTGGATGTCTCCGGTATCGATGATGCCAAGGATTTCGAGGAGACATTAGTCAGTTCCTGCTTGCCGTTCTTCAAGTCACCTCCGCTGACCCCTCTGAACCTCTCAGCGAGCCATGCAAATCGTCGGACTCTCACAGCATGAGCAAACGGAAGTCCTCCGGATGCTCGCGATTATCCTGTGGCTTGGAAACATCCAATTCGCCGAGGATGATAGTGGAAATTCCGTGATATCTGATACCAACGTGACAGATTTCGTCGCGTATCTTATGGAGGTTGACCCAGCAGTGGTTCAGAAGACCATGACAATAAAGGTCGTGGAGACTCAAAGGGGAGGGAGAAGGGGGTCGGTATACGATGTTCCGCTGAACCCGGCACAGGCTGGGTCGGGCAGAGACGCATTGACCAAGGCCATCTACAACAACCTGTTTGAGTGGATCGTGTCCAAGGTGAACGTGTCGATGAAGCCTCGAGGGACCATCGCTCAGCTCATTGGTATTCTGGTGTGGCACCTTCCCTCTATATGTCCGCATCATCTGAACTTTGACTTGGCCCACAGGATATCTTCGGTTTCGAGATCTTCGAGGTCTGAGATCCTACACACATATAGCCTGTACTCGCTAAATCTTGACCTTAGGACAACTCATTCGAACAACTGTGCATCAATTACGTCAACGAGAAGCTACAACAGATCTTCATCGAACTCACCCTCAAGACTGAACAGGAGGAATACGTCCGGGAACAGATCAAGTGGACTCCAATCAAATACTTCAACAACAAGATCGTGTGCGACCTGATCGAAGAACGTCGCCCTCCTGGTATTTTCGCCGCTCTCAACGACGCCTGCGCGACGGCCCACGCTGATCCGTCAGCCGCGGATAACAGCTTCATCCAGAGAACGGCAGTTCTTTCCAGTAACCCCCACTTCGAATCCCGGGGGGCTCAATTTTTGGTTAGGCACTATGCTGGAGATGTCATGTACAACGTCGCGGGGATGACAGACAAGAACAAGGATACCCTGATCAAGGACTTGCTGGACCTCGTCGGAAACAGCGGAAACGCGTTCTTGCAGGAACTCTTCCCTGATAGACCCGACCCGAACAGCAAGAAGAGACCCCCTACACAGGGAGACAAGATTAAGGTATGGTTCACGTCCCGTGGCGGAAAATTGTGCGCCGCCTGATGGGATGCGTTCATAGGCTTCCGCTGGTGCCCTTGTTGATAACCTCATGCGTGCCCAACCCTCATACATCCGCACGATCAAACCCAACCAGAACCGCTCCTCTTCCGAATTTGATGACAAAGCCGTCCTTCACCAGATCAAATACCTCGGTTTGCAGGAGAACATCCGCGTCCGACGTGCAGGTTTCGCGTACCGGAACGCGTTCGAAAAGATGGTGGAGAGGTTTTACTTGCTTTCCCCGAATACGAGTTATGCTGGAGAGTATACATGGCAGGGGGATGCTAAATCGGGATGCGAGAAGATATTGACGGATACAGGAATTTCGAAGGATGAGTGGCAGATGGGTGTCACGAAGGCGTTTATAAAAAACCCAGAGACGGTGATTCCTGATCGTCCCAGCGGTTCCCTCAGGAGATGCTGACTAGTTACTTTTAGCTCTTTGCATTAGAGACGATGCGAGATCGGTATTGGCACAATATGGCCGCTCGTATTCAACGTGCCTGGCGCAACTATATGCGGTACAAGCATGAGTGTGCTCGGCGCATTCAACGATTCTGGAAGGCCAATAAGGAGAACATCGAGTATGCCAAAATTCGAGATCATGGCCACCAGTTGTTGGGCGGGAGGAAAGAAAGGAGGAGGTTCAGTTTGCTTGGCTACCGGAGATTCATGGGTGATTACCTCGGCGCGAACTCCAAGAACCCCCTCGGCCAGGAATTGAAGAACATTGCTGGTATTTGTGAGCCAACTTCCTGGCGATTTCACGAGTTCCACGATTGACACTCCGTCAGCGGAGAAGGTATCGTTCAGTGGACGTATCCAACTTTTGGTTTCGAAGCTTGGTCGATCGAGTAAACCCAGCCCTCGGTACTTGCTCTTGGTATGACATTCCATCCCCTCTCCCATACGTTTCTCATATTTGCAGACCGGAACGGCGGTGTACATCCTTGTCACAACCGCTAAGGATGGTAGATCCGTGACATCCGTTGACCGGAAGATCCCGCTTGTGACCATTAAAGCGTTGTCGATGTCCAACCTGAGGGATGATTGGATGGTAGTTATTTCCATCTATATTTTGTTTGCGAACTTAGACGACAATGCGTTTTAGGTTTTGCATTGCAATATCTCGGAAGAGGGAGACCCTGTGTTCAGCACCGTGTTTAAGACCGAACTCACAACCTGCTTGATGCAGTTGACCCGTGGGAGCATGAACATTCAGATCACCCCTTCGTAAGTAGTTACGCCCCCTCGTTGACATTCCCGGGCCTAAAAGTCGTCTTCAGGGTTGAGTACAACAAGAAGAGGGACAAGAAGGCCAATGTTAGGTTCCAGAAGGATGAGACAATCCCGAGGAATGATATGTATAAGAGTCACGCCGTTCACGTGCCCTCTGGAGAGCCGCCCAATAGCGTCCCAAGGCCGGTACCAAAGAAGAAGTCTGGTGTTGCGAAACCAATCACACAAGGGAAGTTGCTGAAGGCCGGTGGCCCTTCGGTGAGTGTGCATTGGATCTCGTGGGTTCCGGGAGCGTATCGTTGATCTTTGGGTTGGACTAGAAACCAACCGGCTCCTCAAGACCCAAGCCTGCCGCGAAGCCGTTACCAGGGAAAACGACCGTATCCTCACCAGTAAAACCAAGCGTCGCCTCGACATCGACAACAAAACCCACGACAAATAGCAGTACAACCCGCCAACCTCCGCCACCACCTAGCCGAGCGCCTGTACCGCCACCTCCACCCACAGAACCGGATGTCGAATTGTACAAGGCCAAGTTCGATTTCGAGGGACAGGAGGGTGAGATGACTCTCACGAAAGACGATGTTATTGAACTCGTTGAGAAGACCGACAACGGTTGGTGGCTAGTGAAGAAGAACGGAGTTGAAGGTTGGGTGCCGAACAATTACCTCGTTCTTGTCCCTCCTAAGCCTAAAGCCGCCCCCACTCCCCCTCCACCTCCACCTCCCCCGCCTCCGACCCAGAGGAAGGTTCCTGCTCCGCCAGCGACAACCACCACTTCGTCCACTCCGGCGGTCAAACCACCAGTCAAGTCGCTCGTCGCCGACTCGAACGCGAAACCAATCTCAGTCTTCCCGGGCATGGGCCCTTCGAATGGTTCGGCGACGCCGTGGAAAAAGGCACACACTCAACGGGACTCGGCAGACAACTCTCCAGCAAGCTCGCGACCGAACTCTTCGTTGGTACATAAACCTCCTCAGGCAGCAACGCGGCCGAAACCGGGTCCTCCCCCGGTTGCCTCGAAACCGAATGTGTCCGGAGGTGGTGGTGGACCACCGAAGATCCCCGGCAAGCCACCGATACCCACCACCCAACGGCCAACAGGTGCTTCGCGATCAGTACCTCCAAAACCGGGTGTTAAGAACCCACCTGCGGTAGGTGGACAGATGGACCTCGCCGCTGCTGTGAGTAAATACGTGTTTGTGCTTGATGGTATCTGATCCCATTTCTCCTCATTTACGTAGCTGGCTAGGAGAGCCCAGAGAGGTCCAGACGAATAAATGCGTGCCTGTAGTGCTGTGGTCTGCGTCCTGCCATTTCGAGTTGAATACACATGTTCCTTACGAACAACATATCTGGCAATTGCCTCCAACGCTCGGGTGAAGCAGTGAAACTCTCCGACGTTTCCTGATACATCGTGGTCCAATTCTTAACTACTCCGAGACTGCATCTATGTATGAAGGTTTGTCCCACCGCACGCACTACGCGCCTCAGAAGGCGAAGAAGCCGATCCACCATTACTATCGCTACATCCCGGGCAGGCAACGTGGTCTGCCGATTCCCCGATGCGCCGCGATCAACCAGTATGTCCCTTATGTGTTTTTCGTGGATATATATCATCCATGGGTTCAACAGAAGGCGTTTCTTTCTATGCTCGTGGTGAACTCGTCGTGGTTTTCGTGGGTTTCGTCAATTCAGCACAACCATAGATGGCTCGGTGGGAGAAAGGCCTTCATTTGACTAGCCCAAATTCCTTTGTTTCCGTTTCGCCTGTCGGGTTGAACGACTACCCCCAGTCCAATTCGTATCTCTGGCGTCCGAGACCTGACCGGTGGGACCTTGGGGAAACGGCGGATACATGCTGGTTGCAATTTGGCTGACCTACGTCGGCAGCGCTTCAGCGAAGGCCTTACTCGCGCCGTTGCGTGGTCAGCAACAGCAACTCGTGTTCATTCCGGTGGCTCAAGTTCGTATCGTTTTGTACTCGCGAAATAATTAGGGTACCGAGGAGGGAGGCGATTATCCAGGATGTGTACAAAAATTACAGGGGTGCACGATACCTTACAATACAGGGACAACAAGACGAAGAGAGAAAGATGATGATGCTAATTATACAGCCCATAAGGTACGTAACCAGGCGGAAGCGTATATAATCTTGCAGGGGGAGGAAAATGAGTAATTTAAAACGAAACGAGTGAGACGCTCTTCCAGTAAGAAAGCCAAGAATCGATGTCCTGCTCCGTCAGGGGTTGAGCAGCAGCAAGTGTGGGTGATTCACGTAAAGCGTTTTCGTTAGACATGCGAGGCATGATGTTCGTAGCAGAAGGTCCAACCGCGCGGTAGGTCTCCAAAAGGGCGATGGCCGTGGTCCCGTTGCTCTTGGAGGATGTGGCAAGGGCTTCTAACCGGGCCAGCCAATCTGAGAATGGAGTGATGGGGACGCCGAGGGTCTGAGAGACCCTACCAAAGACGTATCGCCATGAAACCGGTTTCGGGTGTGCAATGTGGATTATGTTCGATCGCGTGTTGCGGATCTCAGTGATGACCGAACCGACGACCTCCGGAGGTACCCAGTCGGCGTCCTGAACATTAGTGGTCAGTGTATTGCCAACGAGTCAAGGCAACGGAAATCACGTACAGACGGGGAATCTGGAAGACACTTGACGATGGTTGCGGACTGAACAAGGGATGGGAACCACTCCGTCGCCTTCCAGTAGCCGTTGCTCGAACCGGACACCTGACCGACCCGGGCGATGATGGGACGAAGACTTGTCCGTGCAGCGGCAAGCTGGAGGAGACGTTCGGCGACCCACTTGGACTCGCTGTAACCGTTACTTAGCGCATGTTCCGGCCCAAAAAAGTCCTCGGTACATAGTTCACCGCTTTGAATGACTGAGCCAAAAGAGTGAGATCAAAGTAGGAATTGGTATCAATGAAGAGGTACTCACAGCCACTGAGGACGGCGACCGAACTGATGAAAATGATACGGGGTGGAGTAGGGAGAGGAGATGACAACGACAAGTCGATCAGGTTTCTTGTACCTTTAATCAATGGCTCAAACCGTGGCAAGTCAAAGGACCAGTTGATAAGCCAGCCGGCGTGAATTATATGGGTAACTGTGGTACGGAGCTCCTCCAGGAGCAATTCTCCAATCCCAAGGTCGGCAGCGGCAAGTTCGGCATTCAAGAATGTCAACTTGGGTGTGTCTGCAAGAGAAGGATCGAATCCGCGTCTCTCAAGGGCCGCCTTCTGTGCCTCCACTGGGTCCGCAGACGGCCGGTTCAACGCGTAAATGTGCTTGACGTTCGGAGACTTCAGGCAATCGACGAGGGTGCTCGACCCGATTGATCCACTCGTGCCAGTAATTACGATAATATCTTGCTTGGGAGGTTGCAATGATGGGATGTGGTCTCCAAAGTTCTTCGAATACTTTTCGACCATCTTGACGAGAGGGTCTGCCGGGTTTGGTGGAGACGCCCCGTCCGTAACGGTACCAGCGTTTCGCATCTTCGCCTCCAGCTGGTCCCAGGTCATTCCACCCAAGAGCTGCATCTGAGATATCTTTATGTGCGGGCGGAGGACCTCGGAGATACGCGTGGCGGCCAATGAATCCATACCATAGGAAGTGAAAGGGACCTCAGGAGAGAAATCGGATGCCGATAAGTCCAACAGGTTCAAGACCTTATCGAAGACGTTCGAGTCGCCACCCTCGCGAACGACGGCAGTGGTCTCTTCCTTGGTGGTCAAGTGGACAGTGTCTGAGCTCAGGCCAACTTCCTTGTGCAGCTGGTTCCAAGGCAAGTCAGGAATGTAGTATTGTGCGCGGACGCCTGAGTAGAGCTTGAGCAAGCCGTCCTCGAGGTAAGCACATAGCCCTGGGGATTGTAATGAGATCAAGCTTTTGGACAGTAAGCGACCCACCATCTGGACTAAGCATGGTTGATTTAACGGTACTCTCACGCGCCCCTTGGTAACGAGCAAAGTAGCCGAGGTCCGAAATGGAGGGGACAGACACCGAGAAGGCATTCTTATGACGAGCCAAGTACCCGTCGACGACGGTGTTCGCCATGGCGTAATTCGACTGGCCGTGGTTTCCAAACAGGGCACTGACTGAAGAGAAGGAGACGCAGAAGTCGAGAGTTTGAATTGGGGCGACCGTGTCCAACGTCGCAAGCGAGTCCCACTTGGCATTGACCACACGGCGAATACTATCTTCAGTTTGGTTGGTAAAGAGACCGTCGGAAAGAACGAGGGTCATCAAGAAGCATCCTCCCAACGGTTCCTTGACACCGTCGACGAGTCGTCGCATTCCAAGTACAGAAGTGGCATCGCAAGCTTCGAGTTGTAGGGAGAGATCGATGCATCGCTCCATGTACGCAACCTTGAGCCTCGTGACTTCAAGTGCGTCGGTGTCGAGGAACCTGCGACCACGACGAGAGGTCAAAATGATCTTCCTCGCGCCACGCTGAGAAGGGTTTGAAGTGAGATTTTGCAGCCCGGAGTGCAAGGAAACCACCTACTTGGTACATCCACAGCGCGAAATGAACCCCAAGGTCGCTCATGCCGCCGACTAGTAGGTACGCCTTCGAGGAACTGAACAGGGGGGCTTTCTTCTGGTCCAGCGGCACGGGAATCATGAACCGGGAGAGGGTTCTTGGGTTGATGACTGGGGATTCGGAGATCGAGCTGTTGACTTTAGAAAGACGGAGAGAGGTCTTGACCAAATGCCCAAGCACCCATGAATCCCTGGAAGTCATTTGGCGCAGCACGTCGTCCCAAACAAAGATAGGTCCACACCACAGCCCGATTTCCGGCCGCTCCGCGAGTTCTTTGGAACTGGTGAGGATAAGATCGAACCTCTCATCATCGTCAACGGCACGCGTCTTAGTTTGGATGAGGGAGGGAATTGTTGAGAAGAATCTCCCCAGTTTGCCTGAAACAGCCACCTCGTCTGCAAGCAAGACCTTGAGGGGTGGCATGCCTGGGGTTCCACCCGCGATTCGCGCAGGGCCCAAGACCAGGGTAGCGATGGCGCCCGCGACCGCGTATTCCGTGAAAACGCCAGCCTCATCGTCAGTATCCAAGGCCATCACGGCACCAGCGGAGCAGACGAGTCTGTTGGACACTTCCTGACGATGGGCGATTCCGACAACCCTTTGACCGGGCTTGAACGCCAAATGTTTGGTCTGAACGATGGTTCCCGAGAAACCACGGTAAGAGGAGACAGATTCCGACCAGTATCGGATATTGACCAAGATCTGTTGATCCCCGAGCGATGGGAGATGGCTCTGGACCAAGCCGAACGAGGTCGATCTCCAATCGCTGTTACCCGGATCGAACTTGTTGGAAGGGGAAGGTGGGGCGGATGGTATGACTCTGGGGACACAGGCCATACCATCCCCCCCGAAATGAACGATGGTGTCGTGGGCTAGACAATCTCGGTAGGTCAGAATCCAGTCCACTCGGGATGATTGGTCGGTTTCGCTGTCGAAAATTCCCAGGTGAATGCTGGAGTTGGTGTATTCGCGGGACAGACTCTTAACGAGACCCTGCGCAGCATCCCCATTTATCCCGTCTGTAGCAAGAATCCAGAGTGAGATATCTCGATTGACGCCGAAGCTCTTGATTTGTTCCTGTAGCTCGATCTCCTTGCCGAATGTGTAGGTGAAGAAGTGGTGGTCTGGAACGGTGACGCCAAAAGCGGACTCTTCAGCGGGAGACTTCTGCGCAGTGAACAAGAATTCCCATCCGCCTCCGATCTCAGTCGATTGCTGGAAGTCAACAAAGCCGACTGATTCGACGAGACGCCCCCAACCTTCCGGGGAGATCGATGGGTGATCCCTTTCGTCCGTGTAACCGAACCATTCCGAGAACCCGCCAAAGACCATATCGGTCCAGAGTGAGCCAGGCGTGTTCTTCCAATCGCTGCCGTCTAACTCCACCACAAGAAGAGAACCGCCGGGTATGAGAACACGATGAAGCGACTCAAGAACACTTCCAACTTCGGGGGCAGCATGGATAACGTCAAGTCCCACGACCATATCGAATGAACACGGGGGTAAACCTTGTTCCTCCGGGGAACGACACAAATCGTAGACTTTCGGTGTGGCGCGGAGATATGGCAGAGACTTGACTGTGGCGTTCGCAAGAGCGAATGACACATCGCTCACAACATACTCGACGATCACGTCGTCGCGGTTCTCCAATACGCCACAGAGGGAACGCGTGAGAAGACCGGTACCTGTAGGAACATCAGATTGCGCTCTTCCAGTTCTCCCGCAAGCCCAAAGAATTTTTTACCAGCTCCGACCTCGAGAACACGAAGGACCTTCTTCCCCGAGCGGGCAAACGCAGTGATGGTCTGATCGAAACTCTTCGTGGCAGCCTCGCAAATCGGTCCGAAGAATCCATCGACGCCGTAGAACTTGTTTAGGATACCATCAGAGAATAGGGCTTGAACAGTCGCCTGGGATACTGCGGGTGAGGAAGGCTTCGTGATGTCTTAATAAGTAAATATAGACTGACCGTGGAGGTCTCGAACACTTCATGGTGGACACGGCTTAACCGATCAACAATCTGGAGATGAATGGGCTGTTTCTCCTTGATGTCTTCCACCACAGAAGAAGAGGGCAGCGGTCGGAGACGCCTTGTGATAGCTTCCTTGGCAAATTGATAATAACGTTGCCGATTTGGATCATCACCAACGGTTACACCACGATCAAGCGACTGGTGGAGGAGAAGTTGAGCCTCATGATCGGCGATGGTCTTGATTAAATCCGTCGTTTCCTTGTTCGACCTTGACCAACGGTCCGGGCATCGGGGGAGAACGGTGAGAGTCACGATGGGTTGCAAGCCAAC
>Ga0307516_10001037_pt1 | contig 38654 bp, 48 predicted proteins | sample 19_EM_MG_FD_203310 | JGI IMG/M metagenome (GOLD analysis project Ga0307516, IMG submission 203310) | Populus trichocarpa ectomycorrhiza microbial communities from riparian zone in the Pacific Northwest, United States - 19_EM | ecosystem: Host-associated > Plants > Roots > Unclassified | place... | reverse complement strand
CAGGCTGAGGCTTGAGGCGAGTACCCCGTTTGGCCTCCGTTAGCCCCTACCTCCGGGCTTACAAATGGCGTGCACCCATAGGCAGTACTCGCATTTCCCCAGTTCGCCAAATATGATAAACAGTGGCCGGCAATCGACCTCGTCCGACAGTACCTCGAAAACAGTGCGTCCTACCGGACAAAGAAGGTATGCCACTTCAACGCCACAGACGTTCGGACACTAGTAACCTTCGTGGTATCGCAGGCGACCGTCACCCTAAAGAAGCGGTTGGCCGGCACCGAGCGGTCACCGTCTCAAATTGGGAAAAACGGAAAACGGGGCGAGAGCTCTACGGTAACTCGATAACGTTCAATCGCGAGTTTACCAACGCTTACCGCCTACTCAGGACGACTCTAACGCAACCGGCCTCCACGACGCCCTAAGGTCTGCGGGAAGGAGAGGAGGGAGTGACAGTCCCCCAGTTCGTGAATTGGGATCGCTCCGTGCGGACACCGCTGATTCTCCATTTTAGTTAAGCGCCAGTGATTATTTCCCGTCAAACCCTGGAAGCCCTCGACAAACAGACCAGCCGCCATTCTTACAAGGTTCATCTAGGACCTACGACTACGGGAGTCAGTTCTACCCTGGTACTTCCCACGCCTTTGCTGCAATAGGTTGTCGATTGCTCACCGTCGACTCAGGCTCAGGACAGTATACCTACCCACCACCTCCTCCAATGAGCGATCCTGCCGCAACCCAAGGTTGGTATGGCGGCTACTCCTACAGCCAGACGAGTAAGTCCCCCCAATACTATCAACTACCCCCGGAAGTTTGAGACGCTACCCACAGGGCAAGATTATGGGACCAAACCGATTTACGAAGCTTCTAATGTCTACACCGGAAGTCAGTCGTTCTCGCAGCCAATGCCACCACCCTAGGTTCAGCGGACTGTGGCGTCATCGCCTTTGTTCCAGCCTCCCCATTTCGTTTGATACGTGGTCCCGTTTCTCCTCGCAGTTGTTCCGGTCGCTTTTGAGCCGCATTCTGTAGCGTAGGATTTTTGTAGTGTAGAACCACTCCTGTATTCACGGGATTCTAGTGCCCATCCCCAGATTCGATGACCGTTGATATTTATTTTTGGCGTAATATTCTTGCGACGTGTTGGCGGGGGTAATGGAAAGACTAATAGCTCGTTGACATTTATCAAGACACAGCAATTAAATTATCGTGAGATCATGCTTCGACCGCTGAAAAGGTAAAGCCGAATCGGCACGTAAGCCAAGGCGCACAAACAACCCCAAGGGATGGGTCCTCACCTGACAGTCTTCCTTTCCGTAACTGCGACTTCGGTCTTGGCCCTGTTCAAAACCTTTTGGAACTCGGAAACGCGATGGCGCATACGCGAGTGCATGTAAGCTTTGGAACACTTGATGTGATAGTGCAAGTAATCACGGAAAAGTTGAATATGCGAGATGGTGGAAGACGCCACATCCGGGTTGGAGAAGTGCCGGGGGAACAGCACAAACGTCACGTAGCCGATGTCTTCTGAAGACTTGAGTCCTGGCACACCACGCAACTCCAGCGGAGGATCGCGATTGGTGTACAGAACTTGGGGTGCGTTTTGAAGGGTCGGCAAGCGACGAGCATCAACGAATTCCTAGGCGTGATAATGTTTCAGTGTTAGCTCGCCACCTTCCCCGTTAGGACGGGTAGACGAAATTGGCACATGCCTGTAAGAAAACCTTTCCGAAAATCCGGTCCGTTTCTTCTCGGAATACAGTAGAGAAAATGACCGTCACACGGTCAGCGGATGCTCGGACGTAAATTGCCTCTTCATCACGATAATGCATCTGCATCAGCTGCCCTTGGTTAGATCCAGAACTCTCCAATTGCCTTTGTCCTTCAAACGCTTGCTCAAACGGCGCAGCTAGTGCGTTCCTCTTCAGGAGCGCAACGGAATTGATGAAAGCGTCCCTGGTCTCTGATTCACGGGGAGAAAGTCAGTGTACCAATCGACACGGTCTCCACCGGGCACGCACCGCCCTCAGGTGGGATTTGTTCAAGATCGATGGCCAAAGAAACGTGGTAATCGGGTTCCGGGGTCTCCAGGTACAGCGGGCCGTATTCACGTCGAAGCACATTAACTGCGCCGTACTGGGCTAGTTCGTCCCAGCATCGAATGTTCATGGATAACAAGAGTTGCGTTTTCCGATCTGGGGTTGAAAGATGAAACCTGACGTTGTCGAAATCGACAAACTGGACATCCAGTGAAGATGGCCTACGGAGAACATTGCAATCGTCAGGGCCGCGGTCTGTTGTATTGGGACGGTGAGACGGGCTGACTTGATGCATTTCTCAGCGAGGGTGGTTTGGATAACGACGTTCAAAGGCTACGTATGCGGCGTGCGAAGTGAGTATACAACAGGAAACACTTGTGACTGAACTATCACTTACTTCAAGCAAGATCATGATAACTGCGGTGGTCGCTGTTAACGTTCAGCGGGGAGGACGTCTGATAGGAGGACACGGATCACGTGGCTACCCGCGCCAGCATAATCTCTGAGGAAAACTTTCGGTTTGATCTTCAACGTTGTCAACTCGTCCTCGTCAACAAAAATTCTTGAAAAACAAACCCTGCGAGCCAAAACGAAACTCTAGACTGCAACCATGGGTGAGCGACGAGAGCGGGACATCCCCCACGATTCCGGATCTTCCAGCTGACGAGTGTGCGACCAGCACCGAAGAGAGCAAAAAAAATCCCACTAAACGAGTTCTTGGGCGATTCCGGTGCGTAGATTCCCCTCGCGGCGCCTTACTTTTCTAATGTCGGCGATTAACAGCCCTCGGCTCGTGGGCGGACGAGATGGATAATATGCCAACCCGTCGTAAGTTATCGACGGCCTTCTCACCTCATCTGAGGATCCACTCAACCCGCGCGTCATGCAGCATCCGGATTTTCCGACGAGCCACGCTCGCGTCTCAGCGATGCCCCGGATAGAGGCTCTCGTGATTTCCGCTGTCAGTCCCTCTACTCCCATCTCACGCTTTTTATGCTAATTATGGCGCCCCTCAAGCCGATCGACCACCAAGGGAAGATGTCCCGTTACCCACAAGTCCGCCGTACACAGCCTTCATTGGAAACTTGGCTTTCGATGTCACAGAGTCTGAGATAGCTGCTTTCTTCAGCGGGTACGAGGTTAGACCCGAACCACCAGCCAGACCACGGATCGGACACTCATCCAGTTGTTTCGCAGACCAAGTCTATAAAAATCATCAAGGACAGAGATGACAAGCCAAAGGGATTTGGTTACATCGAGTTCACTACCATAGATGGCCTGAAGGATGCCTTAGCGAAGAGCGGACAGAATTTCGCTAATCGGATCGTCCGCGTCAGCGTAGCGGAGCCTCGTGAGTCTGTCCTTGTCAATTGACCGTAGTGGAAACTCAAAGCGCACTCCAACACAGCCAAGGAACGCATCGGTGGACCCGGAGGTTTTGACGACGATGCCAAGTTCGCTGGCCCATGGAGGCGAGAGGGGCCGCTTCCAGACTTGAGGGATTCACGAGATTCCTCCCAGCGACGATTCGAAGGCGACAGGCAACCACCCCCTCCAAGTCTTTCGGATAACAATAATGACTGGCGATCTACCAGTCGCCCAAGGGTGCCGCCCAGGACACACTCGGGGGATTCCGACGGTCGCCCCCAGAGGAGAGGTGGATTTGGGGGTGGGGACTCAACTTCCGGTGCCGATGGTGACACTTGGACGATTGGGTCCAAGTTCAAACCATCGGAGGATGCTCCCCCGCCGTCCGGTGGGGGAAGTAGGTTCGGAACCCGGCCGGCCGTCCCTGCTGAGGAAGGTGATTGGAGAAGAAATCGACCAATATCCCGGGGAAGCACCAGCCCAAACCAGTCCACCCCCCCTACCCCCGCTCGTCGAAAGCTGGAGCTGGTTCCAAGGTCCACGAGTACATCGACCGTTGTTTCCCCCCTTTCCTCCCCCAATCCGGCCAACACCAGCCGTCCAAACCCGTTCGGTGCTGCGAAGTTCGTAGCTCACTGAAACTTCATTGGCAGGCCATTGACGCTTGCATTTTTTAGACCCGTGGATGTTTCCGCGAGAGAGGCTGAGGTCTCCGAGCGGATAGAAAAGGAGAAAGGGAAATTGAGCCAACAACACTCTATGTCCCGGACCAGTTCACGGACAGGTTCAGATCGTGGAACACCCCGGAGAGGGTCCGTCGATCCTGGATCGGCAAACCCCAGCCCAACCACCAGCAGTCAACCCATCCCACCACCACAACGAAACCTGGGGCCCAATGTCCGCTCTACGCTCAGCTTCGCGGCTGCCGCAAAGAATGACAGTGGCGACAATGGTGACCCGGAGGTCGAGGATATCACCAAAAAGGTAGCAGAGACGAATGTGTGAACAGAAGGATCAACTAGGCAGATGTACATACTTTCGTTCGAGTTGATCTGTCACAGCGTTTTATCTGTTCCCCTTGCTTGTTATAACTCCCTCCCCCTTTCCGACATTCATAGCTCCATCGCACCATTACACGTCTATTGTAACTAGGCCCACATCCTTCGTTTCCCCGCTTAGCCCTCCGTTCTCAGCATCGCCTGTTCTCGGTTCCTGTTTTCTCCTTCCTCCTCTCAGAAACACTTTTGATTTATACGCTGCCCCGCCCTCGCGTTTTTCGTCTCGTATCAATCCCCTAATACAATGCTTCCCGCCCCTGGCTCTCATCTCCGCTTGAGTTCTGGATCGACGAACTTCATCCTGCCTCGGCCTGAGTACAACACACGCCCGCGAGGGGGTAAACGGGTGGTTAGTACATCAACGGAGTCGAATCAAAAGGAGGAAAGTCATATACGTGCCTTTGAACCGAACGCCATTCTGGGGTGGTTTCTCGAGGTCCCGCTGATGCCGATCTTTGAGCACCTCGAGCCTCATTCGCTTCTCGGCTGCGATCCGTTCGTTCTCCTCCCTCTCCAACCTAGCGTCGTATTCCTCCTCGGTCTCTTTGCGTTCCCCCACACCGGGACTACCACTTCTGCCATTCGCACTGCCTTTGGGAGAGCGCGAGCGAGAAGCGTTAGTGTGATGATGGTTGCGTTTGCGGGAGGAGGATTCTCTAGCCGGTTTGTGGCGCTTATGACGTTCGTTTCCACCAGCGCGGTGGTGTCTGTCGTCCTCGGAACCCGAAGGGGGTCCTGAGCGGGCGCGGGAATTGGATGATGAACGAGAACGAGACCTGCTGCGAGAATCTCGGTCGCTGCTGTCGTCATGTCTGGACCTCCTTCGCTTCTTGCGTCTATTCCTCGATCGGGAACGTTTGCGGGAGATGTCTTCTTCCCCCACTACGTTTCGCGAGGTGGGATCACCTTCGGCTATGGTATGGAATCAGAACCAAGTAAAAAGAGGGAAGGAAGGAGAAAGAAGGGGCGTGATGGTCGTCAGCCTCAACCACAAGCGAGTTTGTTGGCCCATTCCGTGATTGAGTTGCCGACAGACGTTGCCGCATAGTCATACGAAGATCTAGAGAGAAAAGGATGCGTACGTTGTTGGGGTTGTTGAGCGACAGGTTTCTTTCGTAGCTCGAGCTCGCCGCAGTTGCTGATGACGATCGGAACCTTCGGGCGGTCTTTCTCATCCGTCGGTACATCCATGATCTTCGGGATGACATCTTCGTATCCTCGGATCACCCGACCGAATACCACATGTTTGCCTGGCGAACGGAGGATCAATCAGGTCATTCCAACAGGTAAGTAGGAGATGCCCGAGCTCGGGTCAGGCAGCGAGAATTGGAAAATAAGATAAAAATAAAAACACGAGTGTGAACGCGAAGGGGGATGGGTTATACGTAGGGACGGGAAGCGTTCGAGCTTCGTGTAGGGAAAGGGGGAGTAAGGGGTATTGCTTACCATTTAGGTGGGGACACGGCCTTAGGGTGATAAAAAACTGTGAGCCGTTCGTGTTCGGGCCTTTGTTCGCCATACAGAGCAAACTGGGGATGATCGAAAACACAGCACGCGCGCAGATGCCCGAGATACAGATGTGTCAGTTTTATGAAGCAACGAACGAGTTACGAGGTGGAAGGGGGGAAACCACAATGGTTAGACGGGTTTACCGCGGCTCCTGGGGATGCCGCCTGGGCGATAAGCGCCCTCGGGGAAGATGGGGATCGGAACGCACCCATGAGAGTCGAGTTCTCCTGACAAGTCCTCATCCGGGAATGGGGAACCGTACGTGGATTCTCCGCCCATGCCGTTGCGTTTCGTAAAGTCTGCAGGTTACGCGTCCACATTGAGGACGTTGTCGACGTGATGACGAAGCCAGGGGGGGGGGGTGCCGGGTGGAGGCCGATGTGAGGCGGAGAACGAGTGGGTTTTGTAGAGTTGGAAGGGGCAAGAAAGGTTCGGTGAGTGGGTGAGGGGGCAGATAGGGGAGGGAGAGCTTACCTCCACCTTGGATCATGAAATCTTTGATGGAGCGATGGAACACGGAACCCTTGTAGTAGAGTGGCTGGTTCGACAAGGGCGAGATGCCCTTTTCGCCGGTACAGAGCACCCTGAAACTGAACGAGAGAGAACAGAGTCATGAGCGCGAACGGTCGCGAAGTCAGCGGACGAGCGCGCACTTTTCACAGGTCTTCGGAACCTTGTCATCGAACAGTTCAAACACGAGTCTGCGTCCAATCAGCAGAGGAAGTCTGAAGGGTTCGCGAGGACACGCACCGACCGGCGGGACTGTTGTCGACGGAAATGTCGAAGAAGGTCCGTTTCCTGAACATGGCCGTTGATGCCAACACCGGGTGGACGAGGCTATTGGCGGCGCCTATGGTACAGACCCCGGGGAGGACTTGAAGGGCTGTGATTTGCGAGAGAAGTGCAACAAGTATATATAAGCCGAGAGCGGGAAGGAATCCCAAAACTCGACCATGCATCGCTACCGGACAGTCATCTTTGGAGGTCTGCGCTCTCTCCCTCTTCTCCCTTCCCCCACTCACCCGGACCGAGCGCAGCCGGAGGTGTAGGCAAATCCGCGCTCGCCACGAGATTCGTCAACGGCACCTTCCTCTCTACTTACAATCCTACGATTGAAGGTCTGTCTCTCTCACCCGTTGTTGGAGAGAAAAATTGACGATTTTTTTTAGAACTTTACGAATGCTCAAGCCAAGTCGACGGTGCAACCTATTCCGTGCGTATCCTAAAAGAAAGCCGTCGACTTTGGTTGACCCGCCGCCACCCAGCTCGAAGTCCTCGACACGGCCGGTGTCGACGAGTTCTACACGTTAAACGAGAAATACATAAAGGCAAGTTCCGAATTCATAACCGTCACACGTGATCCCGACGCGCTGAGCTCAACATTCCCCAGTCCGCCCATGGATTCATGCTCGTGTTCAGGTGTGCATTTTCACCACCCTTGTGTGTCCCACTGCTGACCAAAGTCCATAGCCTCACCCAAGAAACTAGTCTACGAGAAATCGATGACTTACGACAACGAATATACCACCTAAGAGGTGGCGATCGCGTGAGTCTAACCCGCGCTCTACCGTGAATTGACTGCATCTCATCATCTCATCTCCTGCGCTCCGTCCCCCCCTTCTGCCAGTCAACACCAATTGTCGTCGTGGGCACCAAACTCGACCTGGCAGCAGAACGTGAAGTGACCCAAGAGCTCATCCGTCGTTACGCTGTCAGGTGGGGTATTCCCTTCTACGAGACCTCTGCCAAGAGGAATTGGAACGTTCACCTCGGCTTTGAAGATCTCGTTCGTCAAATGCGCATACGATATCCGTACCCCACCAAGACCAAGACCCGGCGCGGTCCATTTCGCAGAGCTAAGACCAACAAGACCTTCACGGACTCTCCTCGCCCCAATACCGAAAAGTGTATCATTATGTAACGCCCCCTCCTCATCACAACCTCATCTGCATACCATCTCATGTATCGTTATGCTATTTTACTTACGACCCTCCTACTTTCACCCATGACACATTTTAGAGTAAGCGACCGCCACCTTCAGTACCCGGAAACCCCACCTGACCATCCTCGCCTGCTCGTGTTTTGCCTCGTTTTTTATAGTCCGGTGTATCTCCTACTGTACGCTTACCTACACCCGACACATGTATCCCCAGCCCCGACGTCACGGACGATTTAAATTCACTGTTTACGGATACTTACGAACGAATAGAGTTCCCGCGTTGCACTGTGTCTCCGTCCGCACGTCAAAACGACCCAGTGGTCAAACCTTATCCCAACTATCGCAGAACGTGCAAAGAGTCCACCCTTGGGTCAACCCTGACTGGAAGAATTGTCCGTTATGGATCAACCCATCACGACCACGTGGGACCCAGCGACCTTTACCCCGGCCAGGAGGAGGGGGGGCAATACCAAGGAAGACTAAACCTTCACCTTATGGCTGGGCACGGGTCGAAGAGATGACGGAAGAAACACGACCCAAGGAATGGTGATTCATCGGCGGGAAAGTCGTGAAGAAGGCATAGCCGAGGTTCCCAGTCCCAAATACGGAATCTTGAAACTGAGCCGTAGAAGGGATAGACCAAAAGACGTCACCGGAACCAATTCACACCTTCCGTGGTTCGGGATGGAAAGGCGAGCGAGGGGGGGCGATCAGCGAGAGACCGAGTCCTCACCGAATTAGTGGTCGACAGCACGATCGTCGCGGAGAGACTTAGCTTGGAAGTGGTCATCGCGAGGACGTCACCTGCGAAGTCAGATGACGAAACTTGCCACGCAGAATCCGCAAGGCTTGCCAAACCTTGCGGAACCTCAGCCCCAGCGTCTTGCGTTGACACCTCCACGTTCAATTGAGCCAGACACCTGATACGAATGTGCCAATCCTGGAGTATTCAAACTCAGGCAACTCAGAGAGAGGAGAGGCACGGCGCCCATCCCTAACTCGCTGGCGCTTTCGGTCGCCTCCTTCTGGCTCGGCGGTTTGCTCCCACCCCCACCGAGGGGTAAGAACTTCCTATCCGGTATCCAGTGACCGTGAAGAGGACCGGCGGTCGCGATGTTCGGTGGCGAGCAAATGGCATGGCACCCACTGCGCAGTGGGGTGACACCCCCATTACCCCGAGCCACGGATAACCAAGAATGCGGTCGTTCTTCTATGGCCCCCTGAGTCTGACTTGACCCAAGTTTTATGGGGTGGGCAACCTTCCCCACGGTGGCAGCGTCGACCGCGGGGGTACCCTTGGATAAGCTTGCAAGCAGTGATACAATCTACCCGGCGCATCCGATCTCAACGCAGCGCCCATGATAGCTTCATAACAGGTTTACACGGTTCATTTGACGTTCCGCGATTGACCAGTATCAGCTGTCAGAACGGGCGAGGAAGCGGGGACGAGCGATACCATGAGACAGATGGGGAGGGACAGGAGACAAAAAGGGGATCAATTAATTCATGGAGCCCCTAGCCAGGATGTGACTGTGACGTGAGAGTTCAACGTGTTGAACTTGCCTTTTTCGCAACGATTGGTGCCAGCAGTGCGGCCGTACAACGGAGGTGGAGGATCGGCGTGTGGTGTGTGGTATTGGGGCATGGAGAACCCCACGAGCAGCACCACATTTTCAACGACCGAAAAAAAACCGTGATGGCTATGATGTATGTCTGACTTCCTACGGGAGGTTTACGGGTGCAGCGCCCTCTGTATTCGGTCTAATTCATTTAGGACGACCGATTCACCCTGAATCTACGAGGGAATGTCAGTGAAGAAAAGAGTGGGGCAAGGGGATCCCCCCACTCACCCAAGGCTGGTTTCCTTGGCTTTCGTAACTCTTCGGGGGCCTCTCCCAACAAACGATATCATCCGCCTCCTTGGCGTCGTAGACCGGGACGATCACTCCCAGTTCGTAATTAGACACCTGGAGTTTCGTTGGAATAAACCATGAGCACCGTGGTGGCCCTGGAGCACGAAAACTCACCGCAAAAACAGGAGTGAACGCTGTGCTCTTCGCTTGAAAACCCCCCCACGCAGCTGTAGTGAAGTTATGAGAACCCACGTACACCCAGCCCGTCACCCTCCTCTCCACAATATCCGAATCCCCGTCATCGTCCTCAGACTCTGTCACAGAATCGTCCTCATTTTCGTCCTCCTTGGCCTTTCCTTTAGAACTCGAGGGCGGAGGTTTGCGCCGCAGGGTCCCAAGGATCATCTGAAGATGCCAGGTTGGTGTACAGACGGGTAAATCGAATATTGGCAGTCAAACCTTGGAGTGCATCAACACGCCTCCGCGTTTACTCTTCGAGTCGTGGAAGAGTTCTCTGGGAAATCCGGCTGACGCCCAGTCAGCTCTCTTGAAAAACATTGTCCCTCCTCCCTAGTGAGAGGCTTCGGTTCGACGGAGGAGCATTCGAGAACGAGAGCAATAGGCTCACCGCCTCTCCGAGTTTGCTCTCCCTAACAGTCCTCAGGGAGGGAAATAACACCTTCACACCCCGCTTCCCGGGCCAAGGCAACCTATCAGCTTTTTTTGCTTTTCCGATCCAATCTTGCGCGCTCGCCCCCGACGCTGAGTGGTAAAACTCCTTGAGCCACACTTTATTGCATTTACCCACGCTCGATCCCTGGGAAAGGGGAAATTCTTGGGTTCAATGATAGGACCAAAGCCAATAAGGCCGGGCACCAACTGACCTGACACTCGAGGGTGACCTCCCACCCCGGCTGTGGCTTAGCCCCGATGTCCATCACAATCCTCATCAGGCGCGGGTGTCCCACTCGCACCACGTCGGGCCACCCCTCAAACTTTCCAGAGAGAGAAGAGACCAGGTGGACATGGACTTTCGAAAAGTCATACTTGGATCGTAAGTCTGAGACGGATTGGAGTGGGAGGGAAGCTTTATGCTGGTCGGAAGAAGGGGTCGAATCGTCAAGCACTGAACGAGACTGCGCGAGTGGCAAAAGACGTACTTCGGTGGTTCTGAAGCCGTCGAGACCGCTCTGAATATCCAGCGCACTCAGCGCCCTCTCAAAGTGGCTCGGAAAATCCTGTGCCCGGGGATCCTTTGCGATTGGTGTGACACGTAATGGAACGTCTTGTACCCATACGGTCTAGAACATACAGGTAAGTCGGAGCCAATGGGTCCGGGACGTTTTTTTCGAGCCTACGTTTTCGATATCCCGCCAATCCAATGGAACAAGGTTCGCGGTGGTTATCGCAATTCGTAACCGCTGCGACTTGTAGAAAACCTGGGAGATGAAAGAATCAGATCCCGCAGGCTCAGCACTGAAGTTCATTCTTCCCCACCAACATGAACTGCGCAGGCATCATCAGACTGGTGTTTTAAATCGCAGGATCCCAAAACACACCTTCATATGCATGCAACTATAATTGTACAACAACTTTGGGGTAATCCTGATCCAATTCTGCTGAATGAACCGCACGGACGGCTCCCTGCTCTCCGTGGCGGGGTGGGATACAATGACGACCGGCGTGGCTGGGGAGAACATCTTGTATGCGAATTCATAATCGGTCGAGAAGGAGGAGATAATCGCAAAGGCTACATCGCTTTGCTACGGCCCGTAAGCTAGGTATTCGAGTCCGAAGGCTGGGACGTAAGGAGGGGCGCACCTCTCCGATGATCTCACTCAACCTGAAGGTCGGTTTGGTATCTTTCTTAGGATCGACGTGCATGTTTGCCGTCTGTCTTATCTCGCCCCTCCAAAATATCGGCGGCTGGTTTGTGCTAGTACTAGAGCTAGGACTAGGTTTAGAGGATCCACTGATAACACCAGCCGGTTGTTTGGATTTGGACTGCTGGAGTGTTTTGCTCTGTCGTGGTGTGGCCAGGTGCTGCCTCTTGGCTGCGGGCATTTGTACGTCATCGTCAGATTCGTAGTCTTCGGAGTCGGCGGTGGATGTAGACGGAGTTGGGCCTCGAGATGAGTTACGGTCTTCAACATCTCCTCGAAGGCGTTTCTGACGCGCTAACCGTTCTTTTTCGAGTTTGGCGCGTTCGGATAGAAAACTGCTTGGCTTGGCGGGGGTAGTTGCTCCTGCTGTTGGGGTTGATTTGGATTGGGACTCTTGGAGTGCCCGCTGGAGATCGGCTTGGAACTTTTCATCGGCAGCGGAATCCTCCAAGCTGAGAGCAAGTGCCCTCGAGAGAGATGAGTGGCGGACAATGAGGGGAGATTGCGGGAGGAATACCTCTCGAAGGCCTCGTCTTGGGTGTCCATGACGCGTAGTAGGAATTAATGAGACACGGTCGGTGCCACCCTCGGCGAAATCGCTTGTGTTTGGCGTTGTTTCTGATGTTCCGGTGTGGGCTCGGGTGCGTTCGCTCGCTGGCACTCATCATCATGAGCATGATTCCCCCACCGGTCTGGTGAGAGGCGGGACAGAACGGCCATGTATTTCGTATGGCAATACCCTCAAGGCGTCCGCGTCTTGCGCGACTTGTCCAACATCGACTCGCAAATCCTCGCACAGGTCTACAAAGGACGGTGCGTGCTGACGGGCAACAACGTCAAGGTCTCCTTCTACCCTTTGGCGGATTCCAATGTGGTTAGTGTTCCCTGCCCTTCTCTTATCATGGGCGCTGAACTACGAGCAGTTGACAGAGATGGCGAGCCGGCACCTCGTGTCTCCCACCATGTCCCCGATCTCCCACCAGAATCTCGTTCCGGTCGGGCCAACCGAGGTTGACTCCTTTCGCCTCGGCCTTTGGACCATGTACCCTACAGAGCGCGCTCTCCTTCGTTGCATCGAGCTTGAAGAGCTCTCTCTCACATACCGACTCTGTCGTTCCCGGTTTGGCTTCCCCGACCACGAACCCTCCCACCACCAGAAATACAATCACCCCGCTGATCCAGCGCGGGTACCCAACTCGTGGTTCGACATCTGGTTCAGCGCCAACTTCCCTACCCAGACAATCCAGTACAGGAGACACAATGATTTCGGGTGCTATCAAACGTACCATGACCCGGAGTCGCCTCATCCCTCCAGGGAACCCGTTATACTATGCGCAAACGTAAACGTGGTCGTGTGGCTACGGACCGAGGTTCTAATGAATATCTACCCCCTTCCCCCTCGCGCAAAGCGACAACTGGAACTCGGGCAATATCTAATCGCACTCTGGTCGACCACACCGCAAGACTTCCCCTCCCTCGAACGGCCGCCCGGTCTCCCGTCTCTCGAGTCTATACAGGATCGGGTATGTCCTCCAAACCTGAAAAATCCGGACGCCAAGGCGGCAAGTTGGCATTCGGATTTGGTATGGGCTCAGACCGCCAACATGATGGTTCCCATCCGTATTGACGAGGATGACAGGAACTACATCGTGTTCGAACACCAGGAATTCGAATCCTTTCACCCGGGTCAACTCTGAATCTCCATATACGCGTCTTGGACACTTCTTTCGTCCCCTCACTCTGGGCCACGTTGACCTATGTTATCCTATCTATTGCTTTTATTGTACTCTGATATTTTCTCCACCTATCTACCCTATGCTAATCTGTGCACACCTTCATGTTCATGTAGTCCAAACTTCCACCCCTCCCCCGTCGCGGGCCACGCACAACACACTCGTCCAGACGCCTGTTTCTATACCTTACCAAAAACCGAGCGGGTCTTCCATATCGAGCAACTTCCATTTAGAGTACATAACCTGCAATCAAACGCGTAGTCGACGCGTTCCCCCTCCGCACTCATCGTGTGAGTAAAGTTGGCAAAGATCCGAGAGTTGTTGGATAGGCCGCTTCCTGTCAGTTGCGATAACGAATCTGACAGTTGGAAAAGCACGCCCCGGCCCCGAATGCTTCACCCGCCCCCAGGAAGGTGGCGTAGGCGTCTACTAAGCTTGTTATCCGAATCTCTGGCGCGGTCGCGGAGACGCCCGACACCAGGGGGATCCCGGGATTTCAATATTTCAATGCTGGGGTCCTCCACACTAAAACTACACTCGGTGGCAACCGGGCCGCTGATGATATGCGGCACGACGGCCCCTCCTCCGGTGAGTGGTCGTAACCCGGGAGCATGAAAACAGTGGTAGAAACGCCCCGGCGGTCATTTAGCCTCGTCTTTCACGCTCTTCGATATGGCCAGGTGTTGAAGGAATGGACCGCTGTCGAAGGTTCTTGTCACGGGGGAAGACCTCTGGCCAAAAGCCCTCAAACGCATTGGAGATGGAAGGTTGGAGTAGCCCTCGATTCTCTCCAGCAGATCGGATGTAGGATGAGCGCACCCTGAACACATGTGTTCATGCAGTATCGGGGGTGGTCTGTTGGATCGCGAACGATAATGTAAATGGGGTGAGAGATGCGAAGATACGGTCCGGGAGAAGCACCGGTCCGGGGTATGGAAGATACGACGACCCAGATAGCCATTGATTTGGGCGGTGCGTTGTTGGCGCCAAAGAGGAGCTAACGTCTGGGGGCCAGAGCGGGTGTGGCAAAAGAATACGGGGATGTGGTTTGCCAAGTTGGACCAGCTGCAGGGAGTTCGAGCCCGGGGGGGTGACCCGGGAGATCACCCACTCTTGGGCAAACCGACCCGCGACGACGATGACCCTCGAAACTGAGCCACGCTTCCAAGGCACCGAGCAGCAGCAAAGGGATAGACCGCCATCGAATTCGGAGTTGTGGCAGCCAGGTTTGGGGTGGCCACGTGACGCCATCACTCCCCACCACCAAGCTTCCCGTTCCGGGGCTGCGCGTATCACATACCACGTCCGGCCGTTTCACCATGTCCACCCTCGCTCGTCAGGCGCTCTTTTCGACCGCGACACGACGCGGTTTGGCCACCACCCCAGCTAGCACCACCGAGCCGTTGACCCATTACAAAATCACCCTTCGCCGTTCTGCAATTTCCCTCCCGGAACCATTCAAAGCCACATTAGTGTCTCTGGGGATTCACCGGCGGATGCAAACAGTTTACCACCCACACACTCCGGAATGCGCCGGCAAGATCCTCAAATTGAAGGAGCTGGTGGAGGTGGAGAACGTCACAGCCTCGGCGGTGAGGACAAAAACAGAGCAGAGGCAGGAGAGGAAAGCGAGTAGAGGCTACAAGGTCGTCGGGTCGATACTCTCGTAGCGTGCTTCCTGGGCGGCACGGGATGCATTCTTGCGAAGAACGTTTTTTTGTGTGGTGAGTGGTTCAGTAACCGGCGCTCAACTGGAAAATCTGATCATTGTACTTTCCACCCCTGCCTGGGACGGTCTGATGTTAGCTCGCTTCGCTTTTGTTTGGCGTCATTCGTTGATAGACAGATTTTGGTTGGCAGTACCGGAGGTTCATGAGACCGGTGCACGCTTTGGGGTTGCTGGAGTGTGCTGTGAGTTTATTCCATTTAAGACTCTGATGGACTGGGACTTGGTCTAGACCGATTTAATGAGACGACCGAAGAGGTGGCCGATGCAGGGATTCCAAGGCTGAAGAACGAATAAGTAAGAGACCATCGTTACGAGACTGTCACGGCGCTAGTAGATCTTTATTATCTGAGGCGAATATCCTCAAATCCAACACGAGTGTCGAGGGGGAGGAAACGGGTTTCGGATCAAGATCCGGAGGTGATTTCACCCTCAACGTTTTGCCAGGTTCGGACGGCCATATAAGAACTCTGAACCCATTGGTCGTCTCTCCTCCTCACTCGAACTTCTCATCCCATCTCCCTCTTACACTTGGTCTCTCGGTCATTTATCCCCAAGCACTCTTCTCATCGTCCTATTCGTCCACTATGGTTCGTGCCATCCGGACACGATGACTCCCAGATTTTAATCACCCCGGTTATATCTCACCAGGGTATCACTATCGAACGCCTCTCCGCTGGCGATGGCACAACTTACCCTCGGAGGGGAGGTAAGTCCAATCTCGCCCGCTGATCAGTCCCCCAACACCCCCTGATCTTTCTCTAGATACTGTCAAGATCCATTATGTCGGAACTCTCCTCGATGGCAAAGTATTCGATTCAAGCAAGGACCGGTACTTGTCGCGTCACCGGGGAGACTTGCCCACGTTCTGACCACGTACGCAGTAAAATTCCGTTCGAAACCGAAATAGGCGTCGGCAAAGTTATCAAGGGATGGGACGAAGGCGAGTTGTTACCGATCCGACTCGTCAGCACATACCACGACAGTCAGCTCTTACCCCACATGTCTCCTATACACAGGCGTTCCACAGTTGTCGCTCGGCGAGAAGGCTGTTTTGACTGCCACACCCGATTATGTAAGCTGGAACTCAACCTCGTGCGACGCTGCATGGAGGCTGACCTGTATTTTCTCCCAACAGGCCTATGGCGCTCGTGGATTCCCACCGGTCATTCCACCCAACGCCACTCTCAAGTTTGAGGTCGAGCTACTCGAAATCAACGGTAGGGGACGCCGTTGATCAGTGACGCGGTGCAGTGTGTACACTGTGTGCCGATTTACTTGCACGCGATGTGGATCGAGTTTTGTCTGTATTACACTCCCGGATTGCATGTTGTTCACCATCTTCACACACAAACGACCTCGGTCGCGCTCGAACCCTGTTTCGTCGTGGTGCGCGTGGATTGTGGATTCTCCATCGAGACACCGACGGGGTCAGCGACTTGCCGAAGCCTGAGATCATCGAAAGATAACCCAGTATGGATGTGGACCTCTAGTCGGAGCTCTCCAGATGTGGGAAGGGGAGACAGTCAAATGAGCCCAACCTCCGGGCAATCTCATCAAGATAAAACGGTCCATCCATCTGGGACGCGAGCGACGGTCGAGGCTTTGGTAGACCGGATTCTACTCTAATCCGCATAAGATGATCTTGATCTCTCGCCCACTCTCTCGATGAACGAATGTCTACCCCATATCCGGGCTGGATTGCATGAGCGTGGCCGTAAAATTAAGGGCAACGCCGTGGTGGCATTCCACTTTCGTGCGGGTTACCTCTTTGGCGAAGGGCCAACTCGTGAAACAAACGTGGTGGCTGGTTATCTGATTCAGATGGCAAATGTACCCCCAATCAGAACCTGGTGGTGGGAGTAAAAACGGGGGTGTACAGGACACGAGTGCGGGCTCTGGTCCTTGACAGTCCCCTTGCACATGGTCGACCAGATCTCGTCTGGATAGGCAAATTACTTGTCCCACTAGATTTTGATCCCTGGAGATCTGTCCCCGCAAACGTCTTTTTTTCCCCGGATGCGTGCCGGATGAGAGGCAGATGGAGATCGCCCCCCGCGTCCTCACACCGGCAACTCCGCGACCCACGGCAAGTGCCGACCCACCGGCCGGCAGCGAGCTCTGGAGATGTAGCCCTCTGGATGGTCGACGGCATCCGCCTGTCCCAGCCTCCATCTCCCATATCTTTATTTTCCTTTCCGTCAGTGCCCCGCCCATTACCATACTGCGCTGTTCGTCACTTAATGTCCGCATCTGATACGCCAGGATCTTGCCCGAAAAGCCCAACTACACCCGCTGGCGCAATAGACCTCCAGCGGTCACTTCTCGTCCGCTCAGCCACTCTGGATTTCCAACCTTCCCAACCCCACCCCTCGTGCTAGAGGAACCATGGCGTCTACCAGTAGGCCGGAACCCATGAACGCCTCTCCACACCATCCAAAGGTCAGGGTCTCGTGCAAATTATCCGACCCTCTCTATGTCGCAGGAGGCTTCGTTGCGGGAAAAATGGAGGTCGAGTGTAGGACCGACAAGGGGCTCGGCCTCGGCGTCATAATGGTCGAACTCTCTGCTATTGAAGGTCAGCCCCATCGTCAGCCCTCGCACTTCATTCACTTGCGCTGATCTTGCTTCTACCAAATTTTGCAACTCTGTTTCTGTCCGCCCGCCGTGGTTATTTCCCTTCAGAGCTAACTTCGAGGGATCACTCGGCAACCTCCACGTTCTATCACACTCGGAGGCTGTTCCAGGGTCCAGGACTTCCACCATCAAATTCCGTTCATGAACATCCCCCAGCCGGAGCCCCCCCACTCTCCCCAAACTACTACCACGCCAGAAAGGGAATGACGACATTCCTGTTTAGATTCCCGCTCCCCCCGTCATGTCCTTCCTCGATCAATTTCGGCTCAGGCCTCGCCACGATCAGGTATGAAGTCCGGGCCACCGTAGGAGTCGCATACAAGGGGGAGAACAAGTTGGTATTCGACAAGAAGCAGGTCGATGTCGTTGAAGCATTTGAACCCGACTTTTCTCGGGTCGATCCTGAAGGTGTGGCGGTCGGAGAAAGTGGGAGGATATGGCTCCAAGCAAAATTGCTGGGCGGAGTTGTAGTTGCCAATCAACCTGCTTGCGTGGAACTCACCGTCAAGAATCATTCATTGAAAAAGGTGGGCACGCGTTTCCTCCCGGCCACTCTCCATTTGGATTGATTTTTGGTTCTAGAACACGAGCCTCAATATTTCGTTGTCGCGGCACCTCCACTTCCCCAACGTCCCTCCGTCACAGAAGGCGCCGTTTCAGATATCGGACACCGTTATCACTGTCCCGTTCAAGGGCCCTGACTACATTATTCATCCTGGTTCTGAGGGTGTGGCAAATCTCGTTTTTGATGCCCCCAAGAATTCAAGAGGTGTCAAGGGTGGCCAGAGGCCTGGAAACGAGGATTCCACGAAACAGCTAACACCGTTGTTCGAAGTCAGATGCATTGTCACCATCACGATGTCCATGGGGCTGGGAAGGTTGGCGGTTGTCTTTCGCCTGGGAGTGTTTCCCTTCTGATTTTGGATTTTCAGCAAGGACCTGGTGGTCGAGATCCCCGTCCAAATTTTTCACCATAAGGCCCTCCCTACATTGCCCCAGGAGCTGGAGCCATCCCAACCCCCTGTGCAGCCGCATCCGGTGTATGATCAACCGTATGTTCCACTCACCTCAATACCGGTTATGTACACTGGACGTCCCATATCACCGTACGACTACATCCCGCAACAACCCCTCATATCCTCTCATCCCGGTCTTCCATACGTGGATCACGGTAACATGTGGCTTCCATATGGTGCTGTCTCACACCAAGTGCCCTATTACCCCCAATCACAACCCACGCAACAGTATTACTATCCGCCGCCACAGTCTAACCTAATCCCTCTTCATACAGGGAACGGAATGCTTCCTGTCAGAGCTTCTAGCACAGAACCAGCACCGTCCCAACCCCTCCACTCTTTCTATGAAGTGCCCTCACACGCACAATCCCCTCAAGATCTGTTACCCTTCCCCATGACCGCGGAACCACAACAACATTATCCCATCGGAAACGCGGAGGGGGAGGAAGGAAAGGGCGAACGTGCTGAGAGAGTGTCCCGTCAGCTGCGAATGTCGACGAGAGCACGGTCATCATCTCCTTCTCACCACAGGTTCCCGGTCCATCCTCCCCCCACCCAGGTCCCACCGTTCGGCTCCCCGACGCAGGATCAACTAATCTCTCCGACCGACCCCCCGTTCACGAGTAAACCTTCTGTTCATCTTACACCCCAGAACCTCCCGCCGCTACTGGTTCAACAGCACACAGGTGGAAGTGGGGAGTTGCACTCACCACGACCAGTCCTCTCCCCCAAAGCTTCCTTCACGGTAGACCCTTTCACGAACGAGATCAAGGGGATGACCAAGGACGAGAGGGTTGAAAATCTCGAGAAGATGGCTGAGGAGGCCGTCAGAGAGAATGGTGATATGTCTGGGTTGGGTGGACTCAATGTTGTCGCTGCGACCGGTGATTCCCCGAAAAACCGACCTCCAGAGATCGATAAGACGCTGCCTCTACCCCCTCCTCCTGTGGAAGAGCCTATTGGGCTCGGGGTGTTATTCCCTCCTACCCCCCTCATTCCAGAGCAAGAGGAGGTCACGCCAAAGACCCCCACCCTGACTGCTATCACACCCTTCAAGCTCGGAAGGTCTATGTATCGCCACTTAAACGCACCTGATCCGGGGCGTGGCAGAGGTACAGCATCGGGCCTAAGTGGTCTGGACGCACTCGAGGCACGTTTGATCGCTGAGGTGGGGACGAGGAAAGTCGACAAGGACGACGCAAAACCAGATGTCCGATCGGTGTTGGCCATGCCGATCGATATCCCGAATCCTCGAGGCCGAACAACAAATAGAGGTGACAGCCACGCAAGGAGTCCAGGGGAGAAGAATGCTAGCGTTTGTACGCAGGGGATTCCGGAGGACGTGAACGATTCCGCGATATCGAGCCTCACCTTGGCCGGGGAAGGTAAATCACCGGTGGCAAACGCGTTACGATACGAGGAGGCTGGCGGACCCAAGACATTGAGAACGGGGAGGAGCATGAGCCGTGGCCGACTTAATCCCTTCACGGACGACAGTTTTGAAAAAGTTCAAACGCCCCGAGACAGGGAGAGGGAAAGGAAATCTAGTACAGGGAAGAAGTCCACCGCGTCCGGACATAAAGATGGAGGCAAGAGCGAGGGGAGGAAGATGAGGAGGGCTGCGGTCGGCCGGGTAGCTGATTGGTTGGGAAAGATCGATCCAGATGTCCCTCCGCCACAAGTCGGCACTCCTCCTCCGGCTAGCCCGCTCTCTGGTACCGAATCTCTGCGCCCGCTGGATTCGACGTTCAGCCCCGTCTTCACCCCAAGCCACCCTGGTTCACCCGAGATCTCCACCAAACCTACACTGCCGGAGGTCGAACCCTCTAAGACACCTGTTTCGAGGCGTACCCCCGAGTTGGAGAGGGGCGAGGTGAAGGAGGAGGTGAAGGGAGGAGCAGAGCGGGAAGTCTCTGCCTCCCCGAACCCTCGTTCGTCAGGTTTTATGCCCATCTACCCCACTTTGACGGGGGGTTCGCCGAGCCCTGGAAAAGAAGACGCCGCCTCGACGCCAAAGCCTCCTACGGTCCAGTTACCATGGATGCAAAAGCTCGAGGCGGCAGAGTTGACCCCCACCAACCTGAACCACATCCCCAGGTTTGGGAAGAACGCCATCCCCCAAGACCTAGCTGCCAAGTATGACATTCGGTCCGCGAGGGGTGGCAAAGGCGGCCGAGTCACTGCTGTCGCAGCACTTTGGGCAGCGGGCGATAAGCAAAATAGTTCTGCGGATCGGCCCATCCCGAAGGCTTGGGCTAAGCCCGTCATCGCTCCCAAACCGACTGTTACGCAAAAGCCGGCCGGCCTCAGCGCAACCAAGCCCACAGTATCCAACCCCGCTCTCAGGAAGATCGATGCAGGGAGGGTTAAACCGACACAAGCCATTTTGGACCCGCATGCGAGCCAAGACGATGAGGAGGAAACCTCATCAAAAGGGACTGACCATGCCAGGGCGAGGATGATCAAGAGCAGTTCGGTTCCCGCTGTCATCTCCAGTTCGACCGCAATCCCCATGATATCTTCCACGGCGTCTCTTGTTAGACCACCTGGGAGTTCACCTGTCCGCGAACGACCCGGAAAGATCAGCCGTGGACTGAACGCGAGGATCCCAACCATCGAGGAAGATATCCCCTCGGATTCGACCTCAGTTGGGGTTGGACGCATGAGGGGTGGGGAAGGAAAGCCGCACGTTGCAGGGTCTCCAACCAAGACGGAACTTGCGTTTGGGCAAGCTAGACTACGAGACCTCATCAAGAAGTATCAAGGTTAAACAAACTATCAATTCCTCCACGTCCATACTCTAACACACCTGCATGCATCACAATCATACCCCCTCCCCCCTCAATTTTGCAAGTGACTTATTGCATCTCCGTGCGTTCTTACCTGCTTTCGGTTCTTTGGTGTGTCCGTTATCGCCGCCTGGGTTCTATCGATTCATTTTTATCGTTTTTGAAATTTTGCATGTATTTTTCTCCCTCATCTCCATCTCCACTCTCTCTGGTTATACTGTATTGACGACCCTCCCCTCTCCGATAACGACTGGGTTAACGAATCATTCTACGGTACTGACGATGTATCCTTACTGCCCCACATAATGTGCGTTGTTTACGAATTCGGGCCGTTTGTTGGCACCAGCACTGCCCCAAGAGTTTTGAGAGGGGGATCTTTCGTTCTGGGGTGGGGGTACCTGAACCGGGCGGGGGGTATCCGTGTTCCTTTCGGGGCGGGGCGGAACCTTTTGGGGATCGCTCCCCATCAACGACAGTTGACAGGATTCCATGGGTGAGAACGCGCAACCGGAGGTATGAAGGTGGCCGGATGAACGACGGCCTTGACCACGGTGGTGGATCAATCGGTCGCGAGGCTCTTGACAGGGACTTATGGGGCACAGGGTGAGAGCGTACTGGGTCCGCACGCACGGCAGGGATGCGGCCACTGCGACTTTGAGCACGTAACGCGGGCACTCGTGGGTGGTCGACCAGATTCGTGGGTGTTAGTGCATAATGGAGTGAACGCCGCCGACGAACCGAGTTGTGTCAATATCCTCAGGGTGAAAATGGAAATGTCAAACTACTACTCCGTTGTCATCGTCCTGGCAAGTGAGCTAAGGACGGGTCGGGCGGTCGCACACAAGCCACAACAAGCCTAGAACCTGGGGGTGACATAACTTGAAGCCTTCGCAAGGGAAACCGAGCATGGGTTTCTGATCAACCCTATTTTTTTTACGTTTGGGGAGAGAGGTCGTTGGCATTGAGAAGAAGCGTGGAGTCGGCACTCGGGCTGGGCCGCATCCGTTCCGAAGGAGGGGTGTGAATCCGACCTTACCTCCGCCTTCCGAGGACCCGCATCCTCGTGGACCGACCGCCCTCCACGCGCATTGGACGTGCCTCATCTCATCTCACTCTCGCTCATCCCTCGACGCCAACATGGCTCCCAAGTACTCCCATGTCAAGAAGCGCGGTTCAGCCCCTCCGACAACGACATCGTCGAAAAAGCCGACGACGAAGCCAGACAACAAAAAACCGAGTCCGCACACAGACAGAAACATTTCTCAAGCGATGACGGCAGTCGCCCAACTCGAGCAAGGCATCTCTCGAATCCTCCTTATCCGTTACGAGCAAGACATGGCTCGACTTTTTTCGACACATTTATACTGCGTCGCCTTGTGCCACCTGCCGTCGCTCGTGATGCGCTGCACCGCTCTAGGAGGTCCGGGATGGGTTGCCGCGAACGCTGACGGAGAAGAGATCAAGGAGTTCTTCCGGTCTGTAATCGCAATGGACCTTCGAGAAGCAGGGGAACGCGTCGCGACCAAGAGCGTCCTCTGGTCCTACACCGCCCTCAGGCAATTCGTGAGTTTGATGCGCCTTCCTTTATCGCATCCATACATGCTAATTTTTAGGAGCGCACGTCCTAGGCTATGTCAAACGATGTGCCGATATGTCAGAAGAAAGGGCTCCATTCGCTACGACTCCTACCCCACTTCACGGCGCTTAAAGCACATTTAGATTCTTTGGAAGCTATGCCGCCTGTGTCGTTCGCTAAGCCCCCTCATCTTGGTCCCCTGACCGAAGGTTATACCGCTCTCGACGATGCCTGTAGCATAACCTTTGGTGCGCCGGCGAAAGGAAAGGGCACCTCGCGTGGCGGTAAAGAGGATCAAGACGACCGGAGGCTTAAGATAAGAGTTGGGTACGAAAGGCTCACTCAGACCCTTTGGAGGGTCGCTCGAGAGTTCGATGTCCGTGGTTACGGTTCGATTCTGAGGGAGAAGTTGACCAACAAATGGTGCCACTGCGGCTGTTCTACGGATCACTTAAGCGAAGTGTGCGAACGGACGGTCCGGGACGGTGAGGAGAGTGCGGGATTGAGAGCTGGAAAGGGACGCGAATGGGATGGAAGAGGTAAAGTCCACCATCTCTACCCCAAACACCGTGCCAATCGAACGACATACAGGTGTTGGTGTCTACGGTTGGGAGACGCATGAAGAGGAGGATGTGTGGGATGTTGAGCTGGACTTTGCAAGCTTTGAACCCGAGTCCCGTGCCTCAGAGACCGACATGACGATCGGGGAACTGATGGCCTGGAAATACCTTCAGGCTGAACGAGAGAAGGAGTTGGTCAGTAAATTAATTTTCAATTTTCATTTTCAACTCGGGGTGTTTATGAACCCAACCTCCATTAGGGCAACACCTCATTTCGGACTGGTGACTACGACTCGGCCATCCAGCACTATCGGCTAGCTCACGAGATCGAACCTGAGCTTCCTCGCTACCAGCTCAACCTTGCGGCGGCGTATATCAAATTAAGCGAGTGAGTCCACCGGCGATTCGGAGCGGGCATAGATGCTTAGACACCGGTTCGACCGGGCAGTTGGATGTCGGCAGAACAAGCCTGCAATGCTGCTCTCCTCCAACACAAGAGTAGCAAAGGATACTGGAGACGCGCAAAAGCACGAAAAATGCTTGGTAGAGTGGATGAAGCGATCAAAGGTGAGTTGGTCGAAACCTACCCGCTTTTGGGGCATGAGTTTTTATGATCTGCAGATCTACGGGCTCTGATCCGATTACAGCCTTACAACACCGAGGCAATCGCCGAGTTAACGCTTCTGCTACCCCATACTCCGTTGTCGGCTGAGCCGACGAAGGGCACCACGGCTGGATGTTCTTCATCGTCCGCGAAGGACGATCGCCTAGACCTTCCCAAACCAAGGCTCCCGAAACCACTCCCTTTCGAGACGACGGACGAAGACAGGCAGAGGTTGAAGATATCGAACCTACCACTAACGGTCGACGTCCCACCAAACTTTGAGTTTATGGCAGCGGCTACGGCGGCAGCCGGTATGGGTGGTAAACCTCCCCCGTCGGGAAGAAAGGGAAAACCTAAGCGGACTGGATCGCGGGGAGGTAACGACATATCGACAGGCCCTGACATGAAGAAGAACGCTGGAAAAGGACAAACGATGTCATTCACGTATCCGAACTGGGAAAGATATCTCGTCAAGAGGATCACGGATTAGCCTCTCTTGTAACGGGAGGCTAGCGTTGTTGATGGATTATGGCTTTGTCGAACACGATTATCACCCCCCGCTCCCGCACTTCTCACGCACAGGTGCATCTCGTCACTTATTATTTTGTTCTGCGTCTCCTCCACGTCTTTAGCATGTGCATATGGGTCCAAGGGGCCGGTCAATTCTTATACCTCGGCTTTTACGCCCGGGCCGAGCAGGCTGCGCGACACTGGGAAGGGTGCAGTTCGGCCATGTTAGAAGGAACTGCGCCGGTGAATTATTGAGTAAGGAGGGAACTAGAAGAACGGCAAACAGATTTTGGAGTGGGTACAGAACGCGCGGATAAGGGAACAAATCGCTCTGTTGGAAGGGCGGGCTGGCCGTGCCTTGGTAACAAGACAGGGGTCGCAATTCTGGATATTTCCGATCGAATGTCGGTTCTTCTTCCGAGTGATCGTTCTTACGACATCGCTAAACTTCCCTCCGCTAATTATCCAATTCGGTTGAGCTGACATGGCGAACAGATAGACGGATGTCCTGTTCGTCGCCGTTGCTGATCGTTATATATTCACCCCCGCCCTCGTCAACTTCTCCTCACATTCCCTCGTTACCCCTTCGACCATGACCCCGCCAATCCTGAACACACCCCACCAAACTTCGTTTGCGCTCGACTTCCTTGTCATCGGAGGTTCCTCCGCCGGCCTGTCCGCAGCTTACGCTTTGCGGCGTGTGGGCCACCGAGTCCTCGTCCTCGAACAAAACCCAGATTTTTTCGACGTGAGTTCCTTCCTTTGGCCCACCTTCCGCCGGCTTGCGGATTCTAACTTTTTGAATTTCAGGAACACCGGTGTGGTGGATACAGACTGCCGCCCAACATGTCCAAAGTCTTCTATCACTGGGGCCTGGAAGAGCGTGTCCGCAAGCTCTGCCTCAAATCCAGTGTGGTGTTTTTCAATCGTTGTAAGTCCTCGTCCCTTGTTACCTAAACACTGTTCTGGGGTTCAAATATCCATTGCAACCGTTCTGGTTTCTACCCCCGACCCCGACCAATCGCCGTTTTACTGATCGATCGCGCGTCATCTCGTACCTTGGCCGCCCTAAACAGTCGAATCTGGTGAAGGTCTGGGAAGACATGTCTGGGTCGATGAACTCATGACAGAAACCGGCGGGGATTTCTTGTTCGCAAGGGTACGTATCCTCTCCCCACTCTCCTTCGAAACCTTCTGAGATTCTTCCCGGTCCAGCTCGCAGACATTAGAAGATTCCTTTACCAACTCGGCCGGGAGGCTGGGGCCCAATACAGGGCAAACGCCAAAGTCGTCTCTATCGACATACCTGGCAAATCCGTCACCCTTGAATCCGGAGAGGTCCTCACGGCCGATGTCATTATTGGCGCCGATGGCCGAGAAGGACTTTGTCGCGAGCTGCTGCTCGAGTGTCAGCCAGCGCCCAAGTCCGCTTACACAGGCATGACCATGTACAAGTCAGTTTTCTCTCACTGTGACAGTCCGAACGGGTCCTGACGTGTTTACGTCCAGCGCTCTTGTTCCGGGAGATAAGATCCGAGCGGATCCCGAGTTGTCCAAATTCTTGGGTAGCGCGGTACGTTTGTCGGATTCGCCTGTGGCCTGACGCACCTTTTGATTGACCATGTCGCAGGCCCAGTATGTTTGGTTCGGCGATGGCACCGCAGGAATGCTTTTCGAAGTGGTGAGGTTGTTCGATCAGTCGATCCGAGCGCGCCTTAACTCGTTCCACTTCGCAGGGAAACAACAACGATATGGGCCTCCATCTCTACGTTCGTGATGAAGTTGACAGAGGGACAAACTGGAACTGTACTGCGGAGGAATTGGTCCGGTACGCAGCCGGTGGTGAACCCCAGCAAGTGTTAGCTCCTATCTTCCTTAAATTTCTCCCAACTCACACCACTTAGGCTTCGAAAATTTGCAAGCCTGGCGTCCAACATCTCTCGGGTACCGGTTTACGATGAGTCGGATCTAGAGGAATGGGTGCACGACGATGGTCCACTGGTCCTCATTGGCGATTCCGCCCACCCGATGCCGGTAGGGTGCCCTTTCGTTCACTCCCGCCCCGTACATGTCCATTGATGCCTCTACCTAGCCCGGTTCCATCCAAGGCACATGCATGGCGATCGAAGACTCCGCAGTCCTCGCGAAACTGTTTGGTCATCTCCTCTCTGCAGACCAAGTCTCGAGTTTCCTGTATGCCTTCCCGGAACTCCGGCAGGCGCGTACAAAGTCGACGCGGGTCAACGAAATGGGTAACATCTATTTTATGGCGATGCCCAATGATGCCGGTGCAGTTCAACGGGATGGGCATTTTAAGGCCCGACGGGATAAGAACCTCAGCCCTCTAGAAGACGAGTCCGGTGATGCATCGGCCGTTTGGGAGAGCATCAAGGAAACTTGGTGTTACGATGCGGAGGACGAAGCGGACGACTGGTGGGTTGGATGGGGTATGCTGAGATTGAGATCTCAACAGACGGAGTTGGAATTTGGTATGGAGGTTCAGGTGAGCATATCGACTTGGCCCCCAAGAGATCACCCCAACTCACATCCACTAGAATACCCCAATCTCTTTACAACTGGCAGTCATGTCGTGAGATCCTTTTCGAGTCATCCCCGCTGTCTGGGTTATATATGGGCCCTCTGTTTTTCTATGCCTACCTTCTATGCCTACTTTCTACCTCTGCATATACCACACCACCACCTCCCCCCTCATGTGAACTAGAGACAGTTTACCACATCCATTCGTTTACATTGCATTCACATGTACCCTTGTATCCTCTTGCATCCACAATCGATCGTGCGCGCTCTTGGCTCCCTCCCCGAAATCCGATCATCCTGAATGGTTGGCCTGAGTCGAGCCTCAATGATCCCTTCCACCCTGGAAATGCAACTAACAGCGTCCCTCGAATCGCGCGAGGCTCGACATATCCGTCGGTCCCTCCCTCCATCGGCCGACGCTGCTTTAGTCGATTTCTCTTCGAACGATTACCTCTCCTTGTCAAAATCACCCGAACTTAGGACACGTTTCCTCGAGAAACTCGGATCTACCGAACAAATCCTGGGATCTGGCGGCTCGCGGCTCCTAATCAATGGCTCCGCTCACGTCGATCTCGAGGATCGCCTCCGACTCTTTTTCAGCCGCGCCGATCCCGCCCCACAGCCAGGATCACCGCCGTCCCAAACCCTCGCCCTAGACGCCCTCCTCTTCAATTCCGGCTTTGATGCCAACGTCGGCTTCTTCGCGTGTGTTCCCCAGCCCGGGGATTGTGTACTCTACGACGAGTACATTCACGCCTCGGTCCACGATGGGATGAAGGTGTCCCGCGCCAAATGCATCCCATTCCGGCATAACTCTATCAAGGACCTCGAAAACAAATTGTTCAGTCTGAAGAACGAACGCACAGGGTTAGCCGACGGGAGCGGTTCCGTATTCATCGCTGTCGAGAGCCTTTACAGCATGGACGGGACGATCTCGCCGCTAGCAGGCATCGTTCAACTTGCCGAGTCGGCCTTTCCCAGTCGCAATGCTTACGTCTTTGTCGACGAGGCACACTCCACCGGTATTTACGGGCCCAACGGTCGGGGTCTCGTAAACCTGTTTCGCCTCCAAGATCGGGTGTTCGCGAGACTGCACACCTTCGGTAAGGCTCTTGCAGGCACCGGAGGTGAGCTCGACTGGTTTATTCCAATCCCGTCGAATTCGTACTGAAACATAGGATAGCCGTCCTGCTCGTTCCGCCATTGGTCAAGCAATACCTAATAAACTACGCTCGGACGTTGATATACACGACCTCCCTGAGCTACGCGAACATCGTCTCAGCAAACTGTTCTTTCGACGTCCTGGAATCTGGGCGCGCGGACGAGGTACGCCTTCGGTTTCGAGGTCCTTTCGGCGTGTTGTTTAGTTGACGCTACGGTGTCTTGACAGCTTTCGCGCCATGTCTCGGCCCTTTGCAAATACTTGACCGCGAATCTGACAGATCGACTACATCATTCATTAACGCCGATCAGGCCTGACATTCTTTCCCTACCAGAACACCTTCAACCTTCAGCGTCGTCGCCTACGCAACTCCCGACACCGATCGTGCCATTGATGACATCTTACCCCCACCCGCTGGCAACCTGTTTGAGGGCTCTCGGGTTGAATGTACGTCCCATCACGTGGCCAACCGTACCGAAAGGAATGGAACGCGTGAGGATCTGCCTCCACGCCGAAAATAGCTTCGAAGAAGTGGACCTGTTGATCCAATATTCAATGCAATGGGCGATTGAGATGGCCGTTGGGTCCTCTGGAGGCGTTTTGGCGAAGTTATAGTCCCCCCCCCACATGCCACCACCGAAGGCCCCTTTTAACATTTGGATCAATCTGAGGGAATGGAACCCAAAGCCCAACCCTCAACGGGGAAACCCACCAAAGAATGTAATTCAAACTCCGGGAAAACGCAAATCAGAACGGAGAACCAGGTGAGTTCACCAGCGCCCGCATCTGGACCCCATTTGATCAACCAACCCTAGACTCCGGCCGAGGTAAAAACATCCCACCAATCTACGTAGGTACTTAGCGTTTACTCACCCCTCTCCACCATGTGGGTATCTTCAATTCCATACACTAGCCGGGGGTCTGATCTGCGTTCCTCTGCAGACCTGTTCAACTCTATCCCCAACTTCCTTTGCCGTGGCACCGGTCGGGCCTAAATTTAGCTCCGAGCTTACCTACATCAGTTACAGGATACTTCTGGCTACATGATAGTATCCCTCTCCTTGGAGTGCGCAACGTGACCCCACTTTGTCCATCATTGACGCGTGATGAGCGTCAAGAAGGCAGCAGAGGGGCGTGACAGCAGGCGGATTGTAGTCCAGTGGTACCGGAAATTAGACGAAAAGAAGTCGCCCCGAGTGGGGGCCGAGGAGGTCAACCGAGTCTGTAAACCCACTGATCTGTGGTCCGACTCGAACGAGTTATAACCCCAAAGACTTTGTTTCCTAATCGGCCCCCTTCCACGAATCTGGCAGGGTCGTGAAACTGTCGTCAGTACGAACCCGGCAAACGAAGGGAACAGCTGGAACGATTCCAGCGAACTCACATGGAGTACCTACCGTAGCCCAGATCACGGGCACATAAATGAGAATCGCACTTTGCTGCACTTACGAAGGGGAAAATGAAGGCTCCGAGAGAGTTTCAGTGGTTAGGGAACTGCACCGGACTTACTCCACGATTCCTCCCCCACATACCTATGTCGGAAGTTAGAGCGCAATTGGGAGACCGACTCCGTCGGCTTCACCTTACAGGGTGGGCAAGCAGCGATAGAACGGCAGCCTCGCCATCACAGTCGAATGACACGAGAACTGAGGTTTGGATCCCGTTGCGCCTTCGATATGTAAGGTGTTGGGACATACCTTGGTTGTCATGCTATCGAAGATTTCAGAGGGCTCTGCATGGCTCTGAGATGTAAAGCTCAATTGACAAGGCCATGCTGCATCTCGAATCCAGCTTGGCTCAGGGAGTTGACAAAACCGTGGGACGCCGTTGAAGGGCTAGGAGCAGGGGGGAAAGGCGTCTTCCGCCGACTGTCATCAACCGGGCGACAAAAGCCCACATGGATCTTCGCGCAGTCGACTTCAGAAGTGGATCAGAGCACCTCCATGGAGCGGCGATACAACGCGTCGTCACCGCGCAGATTGCACGCAATCCTTGGAAGACGAACGTCAGACACCGGAAGCTGGGTACATATCGCATAAGTTGCAGCGGTCGATGCGCACGCGAACACTCCCCTCGACGTCGGTTCAGGAGGCAAAGCAGGCCTCCGAATCTGATCGGCACTCCCAAACTCTGCCATGTATCCCACACCACTAGAAACCCACGGCCAGAGTCGGATTTCACGCCCTTGCGCACATGTATAACCGATGTGTTTCTGTGTTGCTACGGTCCGCTCCAAGCACTCCCGAGCGGTTCGAAGAGATTCTACTTTGGGCTCTTTCATAATTGGACTTCCAACAGAATAACCGGTTTATGGAACTGTGGCCCTGAAACCTTTGGCAGTGTTACCGAATGAATCGGGGTTTATTCAAGGCACAAGTCCCATATAAATTCGGTGCACGCAGAGCGGGCTCACTTGTATGGTGCTTTCACCGTCTCAAGGACTTCGAGTTTCGCAGGGGCCGACTTGACATCTTCCTGATTCACGGGGCCTGGGCGCGGTGTGATTTCACGTATTTACTGGGCGCGCGTTTTGCCCTTTTCGAGGTAAGACCAGCGGTCATCGTCCACGCCGCCCCGCTCAAACTAGGCCTTATTTCTGCAATAGCGAGAGCGAGGATTCATATCCGTTCGCACCGGCCTGTCTGCGGCGCCGTTTCGTAGCGCTGGACGCCAGACAAGGTAGTCATTGTAACGGGATGGTTGGCATATAAGTACTGGGCCGTGCCTAGGATCCTGACAGAGAGAATGGTTTCCGCCCTGGAGAGACATTTGGCCGCCGCGCTCCACTCTCGCATCTCTCGAGGGCTCCCCAATGATCTCTATCCCACGTCTGATCTCGCCCTCGTCGACTTCACCTCCAACGACTACCTCGCTCTATCGAAATCACCCGAGCTGAAGCAGGCGTTCCTCGAGAAACTCCAATCGACTCCGGACATTCTCGGTTCCGGTGGGTCACGGCTCCTCAACCACAATATCTTGTACGAAGGTCTCGAAACACGGCTCCAAAACTTCTTCAATGAAGGGAAAGGGGAGTTGGAGGCGATCGTATTCAATTCTGGACAAGAGGCAAATATCGGGTTCTTCAGCTGCGTTCCGCAGCGAGGGGATTTCATCGTATACGACCTCCACGTCCACGCTTCTATCCACGATGGGATGCGGGCTTCCAAGGCCCAACGTTTCTCATTCGCCCACAACTCCGCTCAAGACTTGCAGAAAGTCCTCGCCCGTCTAAAGGCCGACCAGCCAGAGCTAGCTTCTGGGAGCGCCTCTCTCTTCATCGCTTTGGAGAGCATCTACAGCATGGATGGGTCTGTGGTCCCTCTAACGCAGGTGGTGGAGATGGTAGACTTGATGTTCCCCTCCAAGAACGCGTACATACTCGTGGATGAAGCTCACTCCACTGGCATATACGGACCTCAGGGGCGAGGTCTCGTCAGCATGTTGGGGTTGCAGGATCGTGTATTCGCCCGCCTCCACACCTTCAGCAAGGCGCTCTCAGCAGCAGGAGGTTAGTCTTCTATCCCGTGCACACGCACATGGAAGACTTACGTGAAATATCTACATAGCCGTTCTTCTCGTCCCGCCGCTCGTCCGGAGGTTTTTAATAAATTACTGCCGGGAATTACACTATACCTCCGCGATGACTGGTGCCAGCCTCGTCGCTGTGAATTGTTCTTTCGATGCCTTGGAGTCTGGATATACGCGGGAGGTGAGCGCCGTCTAATTCGGTGGATTTTGGATCAGTGTGTATTCATATTTCTCCCCACGTCCACAGCGAGCTCACCACGTTCTGGGCCTTTGCGAGTACATGATCTCTCTAGTCTCGGCTCGTCTACAGGAGTTAGGAAATATCCCGCCGGAGGTCTTGTCGCTCCCATCGTACCTACGGGCCCCTCGAGCGCCTCACCAGCTCCCTACCCCAATCGTGCCACTCATGAGCACATACGCAATGTCATTGGAAGCCTACCTCAAGCAATTTGGAATGAACGCGCGCGGAATCGTCTGGTCTGTGGTTCCGGTCGGCGAAGAACGAGTCAGGATCTGTTTGCATGCGAACCACACTATTCAGGATGTAGAGCGTTTGGTGGACCGGGCGATGGAGTGGGCGGTCGAGACAGCTGGAAAGATACCCAAAAGTAAATTCCCCTCTAGATTGTGAAGGGTATCATGATGTTGTGTAGGATTGATGTTCCTGTGTCTGGCCCTGAGGGTCGAATTGACAGTTGGTGTAAACGCGATGGGCAACCGGTCTCCAGAGTCTCGCAGGAGTGTACCCGACGAAGGTTAACTCTGGTTTCTTCTCGTCGGTTCGCCCACGTCCACCGGGCGAGGAGAACCCGATGTCCGTTGGCAGAGCAAGTGCCGCCCGGGGCGCCCACTGCACGGAGCGCCCGCGAACCCTTCCGTCAATATCTTCTTTCAAAATCTCGCTTTCACCTCGTACCTGGGGGTTCCTTTTTCACCTCTCTTGCGAGCTCCCGCACGCCCCTGTTCACTCTTGGGAACCTTGCCCCGTGGCCCGTCTACATGGCCTCCACAATGGCCTTCCCATGGCCCCATCACGGCAGCAGGTGGCATTGATCCTACTGGCCCATCGAACGACCATTATGGGCCACCCTACCTTTCTCCCTCAAACAATGATGGCCACCACACGGTATCTTCAACTCCGGTATAAAAGGTGGAGTGTAGGAGTTGACACTCCCCGTTTCGCCCTGTTATTGCCCGCGAACTCACGACGCCCTCCACCTTTCTGAAACCCATGCCCACGGCTGTGTCTCCCCAAGCCAAGGAGTTGATGGTGCGTCGCAATCGCTTCGCCTCCTACACAGCTACCTCACCGCACCGTAAACAGATCGACCTCGATGGTGTCTACCAAAGCATCGAATACGGAGGAGACGAAGATGCCACCAGAGCCGAGGCGCTTTCCGTACTCACGAAGTGGGCCCGGGGGACCTATGGCTTTGGGCCTGACACGGATATGTTCGTTATTTGTCCCAGGAGAACTGACGGGACGGTTGTGCTGGAAGGCAACGACACACGACTGGTGGATTTCCTCGTCGAACTCGGACAATCTCAAGGCGTGATGGTACTCAAGGCAACACTGGACTACGCTCGGATGGGGCTGCCGATCAATCTGGAGGCCTTCACCCCGCCGTGGGTAGTCATTCAACCCTTGGGCGAAAGGGCGATCCAAGTGTTCGACAAGGATACGATGTACAAGCAGAGGTGTACACTGAGGGACATCCACGACCACGGTGGCCAACCCATATGTACGGTTTCCACGACGAACAAAGAGGTCGTTCTTCCGGCCGACGCGTTCACCTCGAGACCACCGGATCACGTTTTCTTCAGTCAGAGATTCATTGTGAGCGTACTTGTGTTGGCCGAATGTGGGGGCCGCCACTTATTCCGGTAAACCAGGACGGGTGGTATAGAGGGACTATCACAGAGGGTGAACGAATAACCATTTCATCTCTACGAACCATACTCACCCGGTTCCAGTATACGCTATGCGTGCAGTGGTGCTCATTCCGAAGGACAGGATCAGACGCGTCCTACAATTCGAAAAGGACATAACGGATGCGATATCTAACCTCAAGCATACGGGGTCGACTCCGGGCGGTCTCGAGTGGAAGTTCCCTATCTGCCTCAAAAACTTCGCCATTGAGGCGGATTGTGGGTACCTCCTAGAGATTCTGGACACCTCGGTCGCCCAGGGGACGTTTCAGATTTGGGAAGAGGCTATGGGGATTTTGTGTCGGTTTAAGAGTGTTGATGAGATCGGAACGTCACGGATTTTTGCATCTGTCAAGGAGTTCTCGTTCAAGAACGTTCAACCTTTGTAAGCCCTTGAGTTGGGCATGTTGGTGAATACCACTGACACTTTGGTAGTCTTGACACCCTGGTTACGCATTTTACCACAGTGGACGATATTACTTCTTTCACGCTCGGAATAAAGCAATGTTCTACCGGACAGGACCTGGACGAGGTTAGTCAGTGGTGTGCCCGTCAAGAAAATACTCGTATCGTCGAAATCCTTGGTTCCAACGAGAAAACCCTTCCATCTCTCGTGCAGTACGGGTTCGTAAAGGGTTTGTCATTGCTGTCCGACTTGTGAGTCCCAATGCAGGGCACGGCTCCTGAGTCGACTCGTAGTTGAACAAGATCCCCCGCAGCATCAAGGCGCTTTCCCGAGACAAGACAGCGAGCTTTACCTTCTGGCTTTCTTTGGTCAGTCACTTGGATCGTCAGTGGCAATCCATAAACTCTTCGTCTTTCACCGGTGGCCCCCTCCGCGAGCTTCATTTCATGCTCGATCACTGCATATCCGCCATGATACCCCTCATGAGCGAGGGTGCTGTATACACTCTGGAGGCTCCAGACCTCATGGATGACATCCGCCATAACGCGGAAGTCCACCTGAAGAGGGCCGTGATCGTGATTGAGATCTGTTTGCGGTTCTCACCAGCCAGGTGTGGCGACGTGTTGTTCGAAGTTTTCGTCACCCCCGGAGATGTTCAAACCAAATTTGACCTCTTTTATCGCCCCCTCGCGCGGAGCTTACGTCTACTGCTGGAACAGTACGAATTTACGATTTTCCAACCGCCCTTCTTCGTGTTCTACAGGCTCCTTGTTGGGATGTACCTTAGCTCCTACCTTGGCGGCGAATTCATACGAAGGGGTAAACCATCGCTCGCCAAGATAGCCTGCACGAAGAAAGTGGTCTGTGACCGCTGCGAGTTAATCGACGAATTCCTAGCCTCCAGGGACCAGTCGAGGGAATTCATCGTCACGAACAAGGAATGGAAACACCTACGATATATCGTTCCGAAGCTCAAGGACAGGATTTTCCCGTTGACTGTGACCACGGGGGGCTCGTGGAAGGCTGTACGGGTCACCAGACGTCCGAAACCGCAGATAGAGGCGGCGAAAGAGTTCTTGAGGGAAATAGGAGATCCGGGGGAGATTTCAAAGTTGATGAGGCCACTGGACGAGGAGGTACGGAAGGCTCTGAACTACGAGGAGCTGTTCGATTTCCAGCGCTGCCTGCAACTCCCTCCTCCCCTGCCATGTGGTTCCAAAACTACCTGATGTTTCGGTACCCTTGTTGCGTTTTATTTTTTTTGTATCCCTGCTGTCTGTAGTGTAGTTTCACCTCACATCACTCACATGTTGAATCCAACGCGCACCCATCACCGGCGCTTGTTCCCGACTCTCTCGATCTCCTCACCTCCTTCATCTCCAAAATCCTCCAGGATGCTGCGACGAACGGTGGAAGATATTTCGACCGGTTCCGACTCGGATTATTCAAAGTGAACACCATTCCCTGCGTTTTGTCGACCCTGCTCACTAATGTTTGTGACTGAAATCTTCGGTTATCAGCTCGGTAAGTCTAAGCTCCCAGCCCGGACTTTCGAGAGCTGACCTCTGTTTCGTTGTCCTCGCGATATCGCAGTGGATCTCCTGGTTCCTTTCATCGAAAGGCAATGAATACTTTTGCGAAGTCGAAGAGGATTACATCCTGGATAGGTTCAATCTTACCGGACTGAACACCGAAGTTGCAAACTACTCCCAGGCGTTGGACTTGATTACGGATAATCTCGGTCTGTGACACCGTATTATGACGGCATCCTTCACGCACTGGGTCTGACTATATATGTGGTTGACAGATGATGAAATTCATGACGAGTTGAGGGGCACGCTGGATGTCCAGGCGAGGTTATTGTATGGGTTGATCCACGCTCGATGGATTGTCACCGCCAGAGGGCTGGCTAAGATGGTATTTCTCGTTCGCTTCGTCTTCGAGATCCCACTTCACAGGCACCCTATTATCGTTTCATCCAGCTCGAGAAATACAAGAAAGTCGACTTCGGGCGCTGTCCGCGTGTCCTTTGCCAATCCCAACCACTCCTCCCTGTCGGTCTGACCGACGTTGCATACGAAAAATCCGTCAAACTCTACTGCGGCCGATGCGAAGATATCTACTCCCCAAAATCCTCTCGCCACGGTTCTATAGATGGAGCCTACTTCGGGACTTCTTTCCCTCACCTGCTGTTCATGTGTTACCCCGCGCTGATCCCCACAAAGAACGGACCGATAGATGGCCCCGGGTTTAGAGGAGGCGCGCCAGAGAGCAATGAGAGCTCCGGGAATGGGGGAAGGCGGCCGAGGAGGGGCAGGGAGGACAGTGCAACGGGTGAGACGGTGGGGAACGAAGTAACGAGCACTACAGCAGTTGCACTGAAGGCGGAGAGATACCGGCCGAGGATCTTTGGCTTCCAAGTAAACGAAATTGCCAAGCTGCAGAGGTGGCAGGAGGCTGTCAGGGATAGGTCAGAGCCTTCCCCCATTCCAAAGGTTTAATCACTCACGGAAGCCTAGGCAAATCGCACGGCTGGAAGATTGGGAGGATAACAACGAATAACTGACCCTGGGCACTACCATTTCCACTCCCATCTGCCACGCTAGGGTGCCTTCGGTTGCTCCATCTTCCTTCCAAAAACCCGGGGTGTTCGAGCCACTTTGTCACCGTCGTCCGCGGGGTTGGGCCTATACGACTCGATTGATAAGAATACCTCGGGGAGGAAAGGAGGAAGGAAACCACCCACCCCAGTGTGCCGTCTATGTACCCTAGGTACCAAACTATGACACATAGTTTACAACCAGATCCACTTCATCATCAAACCTCTGGCGATTCTGGACGTTCATCTCGTGGTACGGAAGTATTTGGGGCTGCGCTTGTGCCGGATAGCTTCCGTTTCTTGCTGTACTTCCCAGTGAGGTTGTACTTTCCCCTGGTACCTGATGATGCCCGTCAGAAACAGGTGACCGAGAAGGGGGAGGAAATTTGCCTTTCTTGCGCTTGGTTGGTTTCGTGGGTGGGACCTGTAGATCTAAGAAATTCTTGTCTGCGGACGAACACAATTGAAGCAGTTGGTTATGCGACTCTTTCATCAGCTGAGTCCGGTGGACCGAGAGGTCTGTGTGGTGGAAAATAAGAGATGGCCCCGTGTAAGGTTCGAATCCACCCACCTGCCGACTCGCTGGTACCGTAGACACCCTTCAAACATTCTGAGACTCGTTGCATAGAACTACGCGGGTCATTAGTTGTCACGAACCCGGCGCGAAGATACGGGGGTTGCACCTTGGATCGACAAGACCACTTGCACCAACGATCGCGAGGATGTTCTCCCAACTGAACGGCCTGAGCCGGTTTTGCATGCTTTCCTCTACCATGGGGACATGCGCAGCGATTGCGGCAAAGAGGTGTGATAGATATTCCGTAGTCTCAAGGGTGAGGTGTTTCGCTGCGACGGATTCGATGGGTTCGTCCGCGTCTCCTTCCGCTTCCCGGTCGGGGTCGTCCTGAGGTTGAAGGAACCTGTTGGCCAGACGTTCCACTTCATCCTGGAGAGTCCACTCGGGTATTGGGACGTCCTGGACCAGGAGGGGCCAACGAGTCCAAGGGTCTTTCGGCCTGCGTGGGTTTGAGTTGGGCTCTGAAACCTCTACTGGTGAGGCGGACGGTGAGCTGCGGGCGTCGCCGTCTTCGGAATTTCGAGAAGAGCCCGCGGTTCGTATGAGCTGGGAGGAGAGGTCGAGGGTGTCGTTCGTGCGGAGGGCTCGGAGGAGAAACGAATACTCTTCAAGCTCTGATCGTAACGCAGCTGGAACAGCTTTCCGTTTTCCTTTCCCCTTCTTCCCCACTCTCATCGCCATCTTCAAGAGCCCAAGCGAGCAGGAAAGGGATGGTGGTCGTGAACTGCGATCAAGATTACAAACCGGACCCAAACCCGAGACCTTTGATTACGACCCAACCTGGGCCTGATACCCTGACTGTTACCACCACCCCCACTGCGACAATGTCGACCACCACGGACACGCCGAACGAGGGTACGAGCGCAAACGCAACGAACCGGTCGGCAAACGCGGCCGTGGACGCTACCGTTTCCGAGGTCTGGTACCTCAAGCCCGTTACCTTTGTTGGGAGACGTACCAGAATTATCACCCAGAATTTCAACGGGTCAGTGAGTATCGCCTATCGCACAGAGGCCATCCGGAAACGCATTGACTTAACCTCCGTTCTGCAGGCCGTGTTCATTTATAGCAATCTGTGATTATGCATTCTAATAATACGCCGCTGTATGCCCCTTGAC
>Ga0307516_10001036_pt1 | contig 38660 bp, 28 predicted proteins | sample 19_EM_MG_FD_203310 | JGI IMG/M metagenome (GOLD analysis project Ga0307516, IMG submission 203310) | Populus trichocarpa ectomycorrhiza microbial communities from riparian zone in the Pacific Northwest, United States - 19_EM | ecosystem: Host-associated > Plants > Roots > Unclassified | place... | reverse complement strand
AAGAAAAGGGGCAAGGTCGGCACTACACCGCTAAAACCCCCACCCCTCGCGCGCAAGTGCCTGAATGCACTCGCCGTGCGCTCCAAAAAATGGGCAAACTCAGGCTCTAACTGCGCAACTTAGGCTAATTCTATGCTTCAAGAGGGGGCAAACGACAAATGCCACGCAATTCGTGGATTCACCTCACGTGTGGCCGGCGCGAACATCGATCTCCACGAAGGACGGCCGTTCCGGAGGGACGGCCATTGCGATAGGTGCGGACCTAAAGGTGCCGACGCAGTTCCTCCAACAGGCGCTTCAACTCTGGAATTCGCTGTTGGATCACGTCCCACAGAATATCGTCATCAACGCCAAGATAACCATGCACCAGAATATTCCGGACGGCTATCACTCCGCGCCAGTCAATGCCCGGTGTCTTTTGACGTTCTTCCTCTGGGATATGGCGGGCCGCCTCGCCCAACAACTCGATGTTGCGCAGAGTTGCATCGTAGGCAAGACCACGTTGATCGAACTGCTCGCGGGGTAGGTCGTGGGTGTAGGCGAGCACACGATCGCAGCGGTCGATCATGTCACTGAGGTAGATCCGCCAATCACGCGACAACGATAGCCTCCTGCTCCACCGTCAATCTAAATTCCTGGCGCAATCCTTTGGTCGTCACCAAGTCGACGCGACGGCCTAATAGATCCTCGAGGTAAAATTTGAGACCCATGTATTGCCGAAAGGTGGCAGGTGCATTGAATTCGACCAGCACATCCACATCGCTGTCGTCCCGCAATTCATCGCGTGCAGCCGAGCCAAACACTCTGAGATTCAGCACCTCGAATCGACGCACCATGTCAGGCAGACTATCGCTCAAGAGTGCCAATAGCCGTTGGCGGGTTAGAAGCCCGAGTACTGGTGCAGGTGTAGCGACGCTCATTATGTGATTTTGATCGCCGAGGGCCGGAAAAGCCAGAACAGGGTGCTTTCACAGGCGGCAATCTCCTGATGCAGGGGCGGATATCGGCATTTCGAGAGCTTTCCTGAATGAGGGCGCTTGCAGCTTGACCCGTCCAGACAGTGGGAATCCTCCCCCGCCATTTATCCTACCGCCCGAATTCTCGGCCATATCGGGAAGCCTCGCCGATCGGACTCCTCGAGCACAACCTGAATATATGACGCGATCGCTCAGAAACGGTGCCACCGGCTTTACGGCGGGGCACTCCCACTTGCTATGCGGCCGCCAACGATGGAAATCCAAACACCAATAGGATTGGACGGCGCCATGGAATGCCGAGTCGCGATCGCAGTCACTGAAGCAGCTTACATTCCGCGACCGCCTTTTTTCCGGTCGAGTCATCAACGACATGCAATGCGGAGCGAGCAGCGAAGACACCCATTTTCACTTCTTGCCATACAAACAGGGTTTGGCCGGCCGAGGGGTCGATATCGAGGGTGACATCTTTCTCACCCTTCGAAGTTAATATGTGTTTTCCAGGCGCAATCGTCTTCAGGACATAGGTGTGAGGCCCGGTATCTCCGATCGATGCGTTATCCAGCAGCAAGGGCAGCTTGACGGCGCTTCCCATCGTCTCATTGCGATAGATATAAAGGGTGGCCGTTCCATCGGATGGTGCGATGAACTGCTTCGCCCTGGAGTCTGCTTCCGGTGTAGCCATTGGCACCGAAGCGCATCCCGTGATGAGCACGGCGTAGAAAAGGAGAAGCCCCATGGACAATTTCTTCGTCATGTCGTTCTTCCTTGAAGTTTAGAGTTATTTTTTAGATGATCTCCAACCTTGAGACTATACCGTTTCCACGGCATCGATTCCCACGAAATTGAGACGACCGAGGGGCAGCGGGTACACTTTCAGGCAAACGCCCCGGTACCGGTGACCAAGCCGTCGGCCCGGCCGCTCGAACGAAGAAAAGCACCGGCCACTGTCGATCGGCGCCGCCGTCGTTCGACTTAGGAGCGGCAAAACCACAAATCAGAAGGAGATCTGCAGTGCAGTACCTATTATTGATCTATTCGAATGAGAAGGAGATCCAGGCGATGGACACCGCCGCGCTCGGCACGATGATGCAGGAGTACGCCGAGTTCACCAAGTCGGTGGTACAGGCGGGACAGTTCAAGGCCGCCGACCGGCTGAGACCGGTCTCGACGGCTTCCACCGTGCGTGTGCGCGACGGCAAGGTGGTGGTGACCGACGGGCCCTTTGCCGAAACGCGCGAGCAGCTCGGCGGCTATTACCAAATCGAGGCCAAGAACCTCGACGAGGCGCTGGCGGTGGCGGCGCGCATTCCCAGCTCGAAGCGGGGCAGCATCGAGGTCCGGCCGATCTGGCCGGCCGAGGACTACTGATCCTCCCTATGAGCGAAGGCCCTCAACAGGCCGTCGAGGCAGTGTTCCGCGGGGAGGCGGGTCGCGTGGTCGCCACGCTGATCCGCCTTCTCGGGGATTTCGATCTTGCGGAAGAGGCACTGCAGGAGGCGCTTGCCGCTGCGCTCGAGCAGTGGCCGGTCCACGGCATCCCGAACAATCCGCGCGCGTGGCTGATCCGCACCGGCCACAACAAGGGGATCGATCGCATCCGCAGGCAGGCGACCTTCCGAGAGAAGGTTGTCGAGCGCGCGGTGACTGCCGAGATCGGCACGGCGGGGGCCGATCAGAACGACGACTGCTTTGGCGACGACCGGCTGCGCCTCATCTTCACCTGCTGTCACCCCGCGCTCAACAGCGAGTCGCAAATCGCCCTCACGTTGCGCATCGTGTGCGGCCTCAGCACGGAGTCGGTCGGGCGCGCATTTCTGGTGAGTGAGGAGACCATGGCGCAGCGGCTGGTGCGCGCCAAGAAGAAGATCCGCGACGCCGGAATTCCCTACGAGACCCCCGAGCCGTCGACGCTGCGAGCGCGGCTCGACGGCGTGCTCGCGGTGGTGTACTCGGTGTTCACCGAAGGATATGCCGCCACGGCCGGCGCCGAGCTCACCAACGATGCGCTCTGCGGAGAGGCCATCCGGCTCGGCCGCCTGCTCGACGCCTTGATGCCCCACAATGCCGCGGTACTCGGACTACTCGCGCTCATGCTCCTGCACGATGCGCGCCGCGCGGCGCGCGTCTCCCCCGCCGGCGATGTGATCCTGCTCGAGCAACAAGACCGCGGCCTGTGGAACCAGAGCCAGATCGCCGAGGGGCTCGAACTGGTGGAGCGGTCCCTGCGCAAGCACGAGCGCGCCAGCCGGTATGCCGTCGAGGCGGCGATCGCCGCGCTGCATGTGCGCGCCCGCGTCAAGGCCGATACCGACTGGCGGCAGATCATGGGTTTGTACGAGGTGCTGCTGCGGCTCAACCCAACACCCGTGGTCGAGCTCAATCGCGCAGCCGCCGTGTCGATGGTCGACGGACCGCAGCGCGCGCTCGACCTCGTGGATTCGCTCGCGGCGCGCGGTGCGGCAACGGACTACCACCTCCTGCATGCCGCGCGCGGTAATTTTCTTGCGCGTCTGGGACGGAGCGCCGAGGCGCGCACCGCCTACGAGACTGCGCTTGCGGCAGCCAAGCTCGAGCCGGAGCGGCGTCTGCTCGCAGATCGCATCGCCGCGCTCGGCGAAGACCCGAGCGGTCCTTGACGTCATGATCTCTCGACGGCCGATTCGGGGGCGTCATTCTACCGCGGTGTATTCGGGCGGTTCCGGCTCCGCTACTCCGGGTGGCAGCAAGTCAACACCCTCGTAGATTTGTCGCAAGTCCAGGCGCAATTCCAAGCAGGATGATTCCACGACATCGTCCGCCTGATCCAAGATATAGCCGCGCCAGGCGATGCTCTCACGGCGATAAAGCTCGACGCGCATCCGGCTCTGATCGACGATGGCGTATTCGCGGAGCGACTCCAGGGTCGTGTAAGCCGCGCGCTTCTCCCGCCGATCAATGCTCGCGGTCGATGGCGAGCTCACCTCGATGATGAAGCACGGTCGCACGAGAAACAGTTCATTTCGGTCGCTGCCGTCGCAGCAAACGCTGAGATCGGGATAGTAAAAGCTGTTATGCGTCTCGACATAGACCTTCATATCCGAACCGAAGACTTGACACTCTTTGCGGCCAGTCGCGGAAGCACCCCTGGCACGATAGACCAGATTTGCGGCGATCAGATTGTGCTGGCGTTTCGCGCCGGACATCGCGTGGACCTCGCCGTCCACATACTCACATTTGATCGGGCTCCTTCCCTCCTGTTCGAGGTACTCCGCAGGCGTGAGAAGGGCTGGCTTTGGTTTCATGACGGGGGTCTCCGCTGAGTTCTCAAGTATGGCACGCGCGCTTCCCACGTCAACGGCCCGCCCCCGTGACGTGCGCTCATGACCGCTAAAGCGCATCCCGCTCCGACGTTCGAACGGTTGGATCATTGCTTTGGCCCGATATCAAAATCAACTGGGTAATGAACTCCGCTACGCGAAAATTCCAAATGTCATTATGATTTGGTATCAGGGATTTCTGAACTTTTATCACCAGGTAGGGGTTCCGCGCTGCAGAGTTGGTGGTCCGCTCCAGAGTCGTCCCAGGGAACTCAATCCGGCTTCCCGGGCTGTCCTTTTCCCACGCCTCGCTGGTTCGTTTGAGGGCCGACGCGCTCTCGTCGGCGGTCGGCTGAGGGGGCGGTACCGCGCCGGATGCCCGCAAGTAATGCGTGCGGTACGGTTCATAGTGCCCTACCGCGACCACGCTGGTATCTTTCTCGTCTATTTCCTCCGGTGTTTTGGATATTGGATTCATCCTCGCCACCTTGTTGGTCTTCTCAAACCGAGTGGCGAACCAACGGCCGATGGAGAACGCGCGCTTTGTTGCCAGATCTTGTTCCGACGTCATGATCGCAAGTACCGGCAATTGCGACTTGAAGTAGGACGGGCGCTCGTTCGACATGTCGCTCAATGGCGAATACAGTCCCGCCTCGAAGGCAGGGTTGATCAACACCACGAGACTGCCCAATCCATCGACGTCCGACGAGACCCCGGCGGGCCCTACCGTTTGAACGAAATGGGCCTCGAGTATTTGTGCAACCGCCGAGTACACCACTGCGCCGCCAAAGCTGTGACCTACCACCACCAGTCGGCTTCGGCTATGCCCTCCAGCTGCCGCATCCCGCACTTTGCGCACATCCTCGAGCCTGGCGAGCACTTCCGTCACTTGGCCGTGCCCGACGTCGTGGGCAGTATTTTTCCGGTCCCAAAAAGTCAACTCTTTCAGTACAGGCGCACTGATCGAGAGGCCGCGCCATGCAAGGACACCGATTATTTTGCGCGCGGGCCTTTTCTGGCGAAGACTCAAGCTTCGTTCTGTCTCGCTGAGCCGTGAGAGTTGTCGGCGAAAGTTCGACAGATTATCGTCACCCTCCGATGCATTGTGTTTCCAGCCGTGAACAAATACGACCGTCACACTGTCCTGATCCACGCCAACTGTCTCATCGTTGATTGCAGCAAGGACGGATGCCATCTGTTTTCGATCGAAAAGCTGCCCTTTGTCATCAAATTCTATGACGCCAAGCATGAAGCCGGATTTGCTTGATCCCGGTGCGGGATAGTGCTGAATGGCACTTGTGCGGCAATCGCGTTCCAAGTTGTCGCTGACGCAGGGCTCGTAGTTCGAGCGATACTGATCCAGATGCGTGCATCCGCCAATGAGCACCAAGATCCCGATCGGTATCAAGTGCCGCAAAGACTTGAAGTCATGAAACGTGATCAGCATTGACTGCATCCTCCCAACCTTCGAATCTGGATCGATTTTTCGGCGGCCCGCGCTTGCTGCCTAACCGGGCGGTGCCGTTGCCGGCCGCACCGCAATGTCGAACTGCAATCCGCTCGAGCCTTCGCCGCTGCCCGCATTGACCCGTCGCGAGATCCATGCGTACGGCGTGCCGTCGAGCCAGCGCGCGACGGACGGCAGCCTCGTGATGCGGAGTCCAGCGCTCGGCACTTCTTCTTCGTGGAAGTACCAGGGGCTGATCTGCGGTTCGAGCAGCACGCCCTGGGCGCTGATCGGGCGCATCGAACCATCCTGCGTGAGCAGCGAGCCGCGCTGCAGAACGATTGCCGCGGTGGCGACCGGGTTCGCCGGGTCGCGCACCGGCACCAGCGGAATCCAATGCTCCGGCACCGCAGTTTGCAGCACGTATACCAGATCCGCCGGACTCGCCAGCGCAGGGGGAGGCGCCGCCGTCAGGCGCGAGCCGTATTCGATGCTGCGATTGCGGGGCCGTCCGTCCGCACCTTCGACGATCCGTTCCACCGCCCACGCGAGGTTCGCCATTTCGTCGCGCAACAGCAGCACTTGTTCTATCGCGTCGCCCTCGAGCGCGCCCGCAATGACCGGCGCGAGCAGCAGCAGCGCCGGCGCGGGACCTGCGCCCGCGGTGAGTTGTGCATCGGTCTGCCGGAAGATACGCCAGGGCGCGGAGGCGCGCGCCGCCGCCGCGGTATCGGTCGGCTCGATCAGGATGTTTTCGCCGAAACTGTCGCGCACGACCAGGCTGCGTACGCCGATCAATGAGCCGAAACGCGCCGGCACCGGCACTTGCCACCAATCGTTGCCGAAGACGGTCGCAAACTCGACCGCGATCAGGCGACCCAGATCTTCCGCAGCCGCGCTGACCGCGCCGAAGTTGACGGTCGCATCCTCGAATTCCCAAAAGCGCTCGGCGGGCATGCCGGGAAAACTGACGCGAGTCGGCAGCAGATGTACGACGGTCGACGTCGGCGGTGCGACCGGCGCATTCAGCGCGTGCGTCGGGTCGCCGTCGATATCAAGATCGTGCCATTCGAGGCGGCCGCCGGTGTACTCCGGTGCGGCCAGTGTAACTTCGCCGGCCGCCACGCTGCCGGCGACCGCGAAGCGATATTCGAGACGGTCGGTCAGCCAGCAGTCGCCCGCGCCGGCGGGCGATTGCGCCTGCACCCAGGCAAGAAAAGCGCTGACCACATCGGCGGGCACCGCGCCCGGGTCGACCGCGAGGGCAGCGGCGATCGCAAGGCCGTCGCCCGCGCCGGGTCCAGCAAGCAGACGCAAGCGTGCATCCGCGGCGTCGATCGCCACCAGGGGCGCGGGGAGCGGGTGCGCCGTGGCCAGCGTCGCTGCGAGCCCGTCTTGGCCGGAGGCGGCGAGCAGGGACCGCAAGCGGCTCCAGGCGTCGAGGCGCAGGCGCAGCGTTGGCGCGCTGGGTGGTTCGCGTTCGACGATGACCTCGAGCGGTATTGCCGAGGGATCATAGTCAACGGGCTTGCCGCCGGCATCGCCGGGCCGGAACCGGGTGAGCGGCGACTCGTCCGTCTCCACTCGCACCGCGACCGGAAAGGCCGCATCCTCGCCCAGCAATTCACCCACCTGCCACTGGCGCCCGAGCAACCACAACGGATCGTGAATCGCGGCGCGCAGTCCGATCGCAGGGTCGCCGCCGCGCACGCGCGGTTCCAGCCGATGCCAGGTCGTGGTCGTGATGCTCATGGGTTCAACGCCTGAAATTGCTGGTGAGCACGAATCACGAGGTCCCTCATCGGCAGGTCGAGGCCGCTCGCAATGTCGCCGTCGGTGAGGTAGATCGTGGGTAAGAACCGGCCGGCCCAGGCAACGGACGACAGATCGACCATGCGGATTTTCGCCAGGTCGAGAGTCTCGCCGATCACGCCGGCCAACGCGTCGATCGACCACGGTGTGCCGGACACCGGCGGCACCGCGAGGAGTATCGATTGCGGCGGGCGGGCGCCCGGCGCGTCGTAGCCAAACGAGATCCCGGTCGTGGTCGTTGCAGCCGGTACCACCTCGGTGTACTCATCGACCACCAGCAGCGCCATGCCGGTTGCCGCGTCGATCGGGTCGGAGGCATGCAGCACGAGGCTGGTCACCGGGTCCGCGCCCAGCGCAGCAGGGAAACCGAACCCGACCCATTGGCCGCGGTGTGCGGCATCGGCGTCCGGGAAGGGTTCGATCGGTAGTTGCATCGCGCGCAGCGAACTCGGCCGAGTGCTGCGCAAGCGGGCGGCAAGCAGCACATCGGCGAGCCGGCCCGCGGCCGGTCGCACGCGGCCCGTGGTTTCGAGCCAGCTGGTAAGCGCCTGCGAGGCGCCGCCGAGCGGCGCTAACACCGAGGCCGGCGCCATCGCCACCGGATCGACGGCGAGCGCGGCGTTGACCGCAGCCGGAAACGGTGCCGCGGCGAGTGCGAGCACCGCGAATCCTTCTCCGAACAGCGCGGCCGCATCGTCGGGAGCTGCGCGCGATTTGTCGAGCTGTGTCGACGCGACCGCGCGCAATGCGATCAGGCTCGCGGTGCCCGGTGGGCGCGCGGGGTCGCCGCCCGGCGCGATGCCGAAGCTGGCGAGCGTGTCGAGAGTCGCAGCGAGCGCTTTCTCGTCGGGCGCTGCATCCGTAGGCGCGAGGATCGGCAACGCATCGCGCGCGGCTTGCAATGCCGCCCGGGCCGCGTCGAGCCGGGCGCGGCGGTCGCCCTGATCCACATCGGGGAGCACGGTCTTGAAACTACCGGCGGCGGACGTGGCGGCGTCGAGCGGCGGCGGGCCGAGGACCACGCTGCCCCGATCCTGTGGCCGCGCCAGGTCAAGACCGCTGCCGGCGCGGGCTCGCGTCAGCAGACCGTGCAACAAGTCGGCAATCGCCAACAAGGCGGCGACATCCGGCGCCCGGGTGTCGAAGGTCGCGCCTTCGCCCGCCCCGAGCGAACGCGCATGGCGCAGCACGCGCGGCAGCAGGGGCTCGTAGATCAGGTCGAGCGCGCCGACGCCGAGCTCGTCGAGGGTAGACGACACGGTGGCACCGCCCGGGCTCGAGACCGCGAGCCGGATCGCACTGGCGTCGCCGAGCAATGTGCCGGCCCAAGCGCTCACGCGCGGCTCGGCGGCGGCGCGCGGTCCGTCGGTGCGCCAGCCGGGCGCCGCGCTCGGCGTGCGCCCGAGCGCGATGATGATTCGTTGCGTGAGACTGGTGCCGGTGCGCGGCGTGCGCACCACCGCGGGCTCGGCGCTGACTCCTTCGCCGCGGTTCAACGTGTCGAGCGCCGCCGCCGCACGGTCAGGATTGCCGCGAACGATCTGGTGCACGCTTTCGGCCAGCAGCAAATCGGCGACGGCGTCGACCGCATCGGTCAGTGCATTCAACATGGTGGCGATCGCGCCGGTGTCGGCGCCCGCGGCCTGCACCGCCGCAATCACCGTCGCCCGATCGAGCCGGCTGAGCGCCAGGCCGTCGCAGACGGCACGCGGCGGTAATCCTTCGGGCGTGCCTGTTGCGGTCACGACCGGCGGCGGGGCGAGCGCGCGCACGACCTCGACCGCGGTGTGTGCGCCGAGCTCGTGCAACTGCCGTTCGGCGCGGTACCCGAGCAGAGCGCCGAGGCTTTGTCCCTGGCGCACGCCGTCCAGCAGGCCGAGTGCAGCGCGCACTCTTGCGCTCGTGAGGTCGATGGCTAACGCGGCGCTCGCGGGATCGCGATCCGCATGCGACAAGTGCCCGGCGCGCAGCACCGCGGCGGTCGCCGCCTGCGCGAGCGAAGAGGCGTGGATGAAGCCGCCGGCGGAAGTGTCGGTCGAAAGCGGCAGCGGCGCACCGGGAGGTGGCGTCTGCACCGGTGCGCGTGCCGGGCGCCGCACCAGCTCTTCGATGGCGCCGTAGGCACCCAGCGTCACGCCGACCGGCGTGGCCGAACGCAAATCGGCAAGACGCCGAGTTGCCAACGACGTGAGCCAGGCGTCGAAGCGATGCGACGCCACGTCGAGCGCTTCGCCCAACAACAGAGCGGCGCGATCCGGCGCCAGCGCGGTAGCGGCATGTATTGCATTCACCGTGTCGGCGTAGTGCGGATAAAGCAGAGGATCGAGCAGGCCGACCACGACCAATTTCCGGTCGAGGTGATCGCTCATCGGCAGCAGGCTGCCGTCAGGCTGCGTGACGTTGCCGGCGAGCACACCGGATGCCGCGGACAATGTCTGGCCGATGCGCAAGGTCGCCGTGGTCGGTATCAACGCGGCGTTGATCACCGGCGCCGAATCGATGCGCACATGCGCTTCGACCAGTGAGCCTGCGATCGCCGGCTGCGTCTCTTCGATGCCCACCCGCACCCGCTCCAACATCATGGAGCGCCGTGCCAGCAGCGCGAGCAGCGAACTCAACGTGCGCGGGTCTTCGGCCGCGATATCCTTGATGCTGCGCTTCGGCAACTGATTCAAGTAAGCGACCACCGCCTGCCACGCCAGGCTTTGCTGATCCGCCGGCAAGCGAGGGTCGACCGTGTAAGGTAGCGCCAGAGTCGCGATGGGATCGGCGGCGGCCACCAGTTGGCCCAAGTACGGATAGCCCTGCACGCCCAAGGCGCGCAGGCCGACGAGCGCGAGCCAGCGCTGGCGGTTCGCCTCATTGGCCAAGGATTGCGCGGGGCCGCCCGCGAGACTGAAGCCGTTCGGGATGTAGCATACATTCGCGCCCACCATCGAGCGCACGCCGACGGTGTTCGACACGGGCATTTGGCCGAGTGCATCGAGGACGCCCTGATCCGGATCGGCCCCGGCGCGCACCACCGGCGCGTGCGCGACGCCGTCCTGCCACCAGGGATACGCGCTGCGCAGGAAGGCAACCATCTGCAACACGCCGGGCGGCTCGTTCGCCGGCTGCCAGTTGGCGAAGCTCGTCACTGGCAGCACGCCGTACGGCTGATGACCGATGCGCAGCGGCGGCAGCGGGCCGCGGCTACGCACCATCTGCAGCGCGTGGCTGCGAATGTCGGCAATCACCGGATCGCTCGGGCCCGGTTGCACCAGGCTGTCGAACCAATAGCCCATCGCCGTGGGCCAGACCAGCGCATTCAACTGACCCGCCGCGGCCTGCTCGCTGTCGTTGCTGTGCGCGACACCGCGAAACGTGTCGGCCCCAATTCCCAAGGCGCGCGCAAGCAGTGCGCCGTCGCTGCCGTCGGGCGGCGCCGGTGTGCGGCGCTCGACCGCGAACGTCGCGAGCGGATCGTCGCGGCCTGAATAGCCGCTGGTGTCGGCGGCGGTGTTATTGGTGGGCGTACCGATGGGCAGCACCGAGAGGCCGCTCGAGTAATGATGTCCGGCGAGCAGCGCCTCGAGGCGCGCCGTCGAGGCCGTCGGGTCGAGCGAGCCCAAGACTCCGAGCACGACCAGGCGGTCGACAGCATTCGTACCGGCCGGCAAGGGCACGCGCAGCAGCAGGCCGGCCTGCTCCGCAGCGGCGATGTCGGTCATCCAGCGCATGGCGTCGGGCAGCGCGGGTCCGCTGTCGTCGACCGCCGGCGCGGGGGCCGTGGGGTCGAATCCGAGCTGCACCGCGTCGTCGACGGGCCCGCCCTGCGCGCGTCCGATTTCAGTCCATGACACGGTGCCGCCCGCGCCGTTGCGACGATAGGCGATGGCGATGAAACTGTCCGGCAAGCAGTGTGCGTACGCCGCCTGCGACCACGCGCTCGGGCGCCTCGCCGGCTCGGAGAACACAGGTTCGGTCAAGGCCTGATCGGCCGGCACCGCCGTCGGCGGCCGATCGCCGCCGGTGGGCGTGGTCTGGTCCACCACCCACGCGGCACGGCGCGAGTTGCCGATCACACCGACGAGTTGCGCCCAGGCCGTGCGTTCGGCGTCAGTCGCTGCCGGCTCCGCCTGGCCGCCGCGCCACACCTGGCGCCAGAAGGCGCGGCCGGCGTCGACTTCGGCATCGGTGAGCGCCGCTTCATGGTCCTCGACATGAATTTGATCCGGGATCACACGCACCAGCAGCGTGTCACCGCTGAAGCGCGTTTCCAGTCCCACCGGCAGCAGCGCCACCGGGACGTTGGCGGGTGCGATGCCGGCGGCGAGTTGACCGCCGATGGCGTTGCCAAGGCCGGTCTTGAGGCCCAAACGGCTTTGTGTCAGCGCCTGTTGTGCGGCGAGCGCCATATTCTGTGCCGCGTTAAGTTCGTTTTGCACGGCGGCAATGTCGCCGACTCCCGTGGCGCGCACGCGGGTCAGTTGAGCCTGGGCGTCGACCAGGCGCTTTTGCGCGGCCAAAGCGGCAGCGTTGGCCTGCACGACCTCAACGCGCAGTGCGCCGAGATCTTGAGTCACGGGGCGACCTCCGGAGGCAGCAGATCGGCGGCGCGGATCGCGACCCGCACCGGGTGTTGATAAGTGAGGTGTGCCTGCACCGCGGCGCTGGCGCCCCATGACAATTTGTCGACGTGGTCCGGCGCGTCGTCGATCGGGTGGCCGTGCAGCGGCACCGGGTCCGCGAGCGCGAACGGGGTTGGCGTCGCGGGATTGCCGTCGGGGGCCATGTGGCTCCACGCGAGATCGTTGGCATGTTCGGGCACCGCCGGTGTGGTGGGGCTCCAGTCGTCGAGTCCGAAGCGCGGCTCGGTGGGCGGCTGCGCGATCACGAAATACCAGGGATCCGTGGTCACGCGCAGGTCGGCGGGCGAAATCGGAAAGCCGACGAAAGTAACGTCGGGCGGCAAGTCGCCGCGAAAACTCGGTGGCACGAGCGTCGCGTCGTCCAACACCGGTTCGCCGGCTTGCGCTGCCAGGGCGCGGCATAAATAGACGATCGAGCCGGGATAGCGTCGCAGCAATTCGCTGCGCAGGAGCAGCACCGCTTCATCCTTCTGACCGCTGATGAGATTCGTTTGCAGCGGGCCCGTGAATAGATGTACGGCACCGATGTCGTCAGGCTGCGCTCCGCTGCGACCCCAAAAGCGATGAAAGGCCGTGCCGCGTTGGTCCGTCGGATACTCGCGCCACAACAGTTCGCGCATCATTTCATGATTGAGCCCCACCAGATGCGCGGCCACGAACGACGGATTGGTGCGCACCAGCGTCGCCGTGTCGGGGGGCACCAATTCCAAACCCGGCAACAGCCAGCCCGCGCCGAGATCTCGCACGGCCTGCCACATCGGGTCGTTGAACTGCGGGCATGCCATGACGGGATCGAGATCGTCGCGCCGCGCCACGCCGGCGCGAACGCGAATATCGAGACGGCCGTTCAGCCGTGCGGCCACCGTGAGATTGGGATCGAGCCGCGTGAGCAGTGCGGAATTCGCCGTCGCGAGATCCAATGCGGGTCCCACGGCCGGCGGCGGGGCATCGCCGATGAGCACCGTGCGATCGAGCGCGAGCGCAACGGCCGAGACCATATCGCGCGCGGCTGCGAGATCGTCGGCGCCGCCGACCTGCACCGCGACCGCCGGCAGCAAGCTCACGAAATTTCCGCCGGCGAGGCCGGCCAAGGTAGCGGCCGCGGCGCCGCTGGTGGCGAGTGCGGCGGTGTCCCGGTCGAGCACCTGTGCTGACGCGAGATTGCCGGTGGCGGTCTGCGCCAACGCCGTCAACGCGGCAGGATCACGTCGCAGCACATCGAGCCGCGCGGCCGGGTCGCTGATGGGATCGCCCGTGGCTGCAGCCGCCGGGACGGCGGCGCTTTGTTGCAATTGCCGCCAGCGGTTATCGTCGAGTTGTTGCACCGTGCTGGTCTGCAATGCGATCTGTTGCACCGTCGTGCTGTCGATCACCACGCTGCCGCCGCGCAGGATCGCGCCGCTGCCGATGGGGCGCGAGGGGCCGCTGGGCACGAACACGCTGCTGCCGCTGCCGAGCCCGACCGACACCGGCGCCGCGACAGACACGGTGGTGGGTGCGGTGACGGACACGGATGTCGGCGCCGCGACCGCCACGGAAGTCGGTGTGGTGACGGTCGCGCTGGTACTGACCAGCCCGAACGGCACATGTGCAAGCGATGCGGCGGCCGCGCGCGGCAACACCGGCCGCAGCGGCGATACCACCGGGGGACGCTGGATGGGTGGCGACACCACCGGCGGACGCGTCACGGGCGGCTGTGCCACCGGCCCCGGAGGCGCAGCAGCCGGTGCCACCGCGGCACTCAGTACGGCGCTGATGACCGACGCCGGTAATGCGCCGAGGCTGCCGGTCATCGCCACGGCCCCGATGTCATTGCGCAGGCTGAGCGCACGCAAGGTATCGCCGGTTGGCAGTACCGTCCGGGCGGCCGCGAGCGTCGCGAGCGTCGTGTCGAGCCGCGCCGCATCGGCAGGTTGCGCGTCTCCGAGCGCGGTCAGGACCGCGACCGAGCGCGCCGCGCCGATCACCTCCCCGGCCGGCCGCATGTTGGTGCTGCCGTCGGGCCCATCCACCGGGGCGCTGAAGACCTGCGCGGCGAATCGTTCAACCACGGATGCTGCGAGCGCGCTTGCCGCCGCGGCGCGGCCCACGCCGGTCGAGCCGCGGGTCAGGCGGCGAAACGCCGGCTCCACCGCGACGCTCGGCAGCCGACTGACGGCCACGCTGCGGCTCAGGGTCTTACCGTCCGGCATCACACCGACCAAACGCTGGTGCGCGGGATAGCTCATGCCCAGCATCGACGGCGCGTCCAGCGTCGCGAGCCGCGTGTGAACGCGCAGCGAACTGCTGCGCGCGAATTGCGCGGCGCGCAGCAGCCGATTCGCGGCCAGCACGTCGCCGAGCTGGCGCCACGCGCGCGCGACGTAGTCCTCTTGCCGCGCCTGGATCACTTGAGTGCCGATGCCGGACGCAATGCGCGTCCGTGGATCAAGGTTCAGTTCACCGATCCACGGCGGCACCGAAGCGCCATCGACCTTGACGGCGAGCACGTGCTTGGCGCCGTAGATGGGTGGCGCGACAACCGGATCGGCGTGACCGCTCTGCAGCAGATTGGCCGGCTGGTCCAGCAGCACCGTCAGGCTGGATTGGAACGCCTGCGCCGCCGCGGTATCGCGTGCGGGCCGAGAGTCGGAATCGATCGGGCGCAGCGCGCCATCGAGCCAGGTGATGGCTTTGGTGTCATTGAGGTCGGCGGCGGCCGGCAGCGACGGCAGGCCGGCTCCGGGGCGGCTCACGTCGAGGGCGCGCGTGCCCACGCCCGGCGGCAGTGGTCGGCCCGTCAACTGCCGCGCCAGCCGCTCGAAGTCCGCATCCTCGCCGGTTCGGAAGCGCCACGAATGGTAGACCGGCAGATCGACCGCGGCGCCGGCCGCCCACGCCGGCTGCAGCTGGGCTTCATCGGCGGGTGTGACCGGCTGGCCGAGCCCCGCGAGCCGGCCGACGTTGAAGGCGGGCACCACCGCCGCGACGTACCAGCGGTTCGGTGCCAGATGCCGCGGGCACATCAGGCGGGAGATGGTCAGTCGCGGATCGCCGCCGGGGCCGAGCGCCTGATCCAAACTGACCCCGTCGGGCAAGATCACTTGCGCGTGAGCCCACAGGTACGAACTCGTCAAGTCCGGCAGCCCCGCCGCCGCGTCGGCCGACACGCGCAGCACCGGGAGCGGTGAACCCGAACCCACGGTGCACGCGGTGGTCCCCTCTGCGTCGAGTACCACCAGCACGATCCACGGCCGCAACCGTTCACCCACGGCGGCGGCGGGTGTGAAAAGCCAGGGCAAGTCGGGCCGGTCGAACTCGATTTGCGCGAAGTAATTCGGCTCAACCCCGACCGCACCGTCGATCGGATCGGTACGCACCACTTGACTCGCGCTGATGCCGATCACGTCGCCGGGACCGCGCACCATGGCCTGGTGAGTCACGGGCGCGGCCACACCCGACACGGTGACGCCGACCGGCGCCGTCGCGAGCGCGGGCTGCGTGCTGCCGAAAGTGTCGGGTTGCGCAATCGCTGCCGCGAAGCCGCTGCGTACGTGGGACAGAAAGTGATAAGTCGCGTCGGCCATCAGCTCACCATCTCGTGCGCGCCGACCACCAATACGCGCTGTTGGGCCAGGCCGTTCGCCTGCGCGTAGGCGGCGGCGGACGAACCGAACACATCGGCTGTGGCCGCGCCCAGAGTATCGGCGGCCACCACTCGATAGGTGGCGCCGGTCACGCTCACCCGCTGATCGGGTCCATCGTGCAACGTGGCGAAATGCAGCCCTGAGCGTGCCACAGGACCGAATTCGAGCGCATGCGCGAACAGCCGCGGGTCCAGGGCGCTGCGCCCGGCCGGGCGGGTGTCCGGAATGAACACGGTTTCATAGGACGCGCCGGCGATCTGCTCGACCGAGTGACTGGTCGTGGCTGCGCCGAAGGCCACGCCGTCCTGGTACGACTCGAACGACGGCCGCGACAGCTTCTGATCGTCGTTGAGCTCGTTGAACTGCGACGCCGCAAACTGTCCCATGGTCGGCGCCGAGACCGGCGCGCCGGCAATCGGTGCGAGCGTCACGGTGACCGTGTCGCCGACGACGTGGCTGCGGCCGATGCGCGTGATCGGAACGCCGAGCGGCACTGCCTGCTGGCGCACACTCAAACTGCCGTAAGGATGCACGCCGATGTCGTCGCGGTCGACCGCACGGAACGTGATCCAGCTGTCGCCGTCGGGTGCGATCGAGGTCCACGCACCCTGTTCCGCGAGCGCCAGGGCGACCTGTGCCGCGGCGTCGATCTGCGGCGGCGGCGGCTCCGCATCGGCCTCGCCCCAGCTGACTTCGAAACCGGCGTGCACCGTGAAGAACAAGAAGTGCAGACTCGCCTCACCCTTGGCATGCCAGAGACTTGGGCCCTCGAGCAGCAGGTCGACCGAGACGCCGGCGATCGACTCGCCGCCCACGCGCAACTCGAGCCCGATATCCATGTGAATCGAGAACTCGAAACGCGGCTCCCACTGCACCATGGCGTCGAAGTCGAGCCAGCCGTGTATCGACGCCACGCCCGCGTCGATGTCGAGCGAGGCGTGCAGACCGATCTGAAACGTGTTCGAGGTGATCGCGAGATACGCTTCGGCACGAATCTTGGTGATGGGATTCGGCGAGATGTCGATCGCGATACGGCGCAGCACCGGCATATCCGCGGGCGGCGAGAAGCGTGGATTGTAGCCGCCGATGGACAGCATGAAGCCCGGCGGACCGGCGCGCGTCGCCATGTCGCCGGTGACCGGGAACATCGCAATGCGGCTGTCTATCAGCGACGCATCGAAGGAGAACGCGGGCTGCTGGAAATCGATCACGCCGAGGAAGTCGGCATTGACCTGGACCAGCGCAAGGTCTGGATCCGGCACCGCAACCCGCAGCCGGCCGAGGATCAGCAACAGCGCCGGCGAGGGCAGTGCGATGACTACCGCCACCGACAACGTGACGAAGGACTGCGGCCGGCCCCAGCCGAGTTGCAACATCGGCCCGGCGACGATGCCGCCCGGGCGGTCGGGAAACACCGCGACCATGGTCGCGATGATTGCCGGTGCGTTCCCGATCGGATCGGTCGGGAATAGCAAGCGGCCCAGACCGCCGTCGTGCAGCGCACCGCGCAGCTTGTCGACCGACACCGCAACGTTGATGCCGAGCATGCCGCCGACGCCGTTCAGGGTCAGCCCCAGGAAGATCTCGATGGCCGGCTCGAACTGCGCCGACAGGATCAGCACGAAATCCCAGCCGCTGTCGGTTTCGCGCAGCAGTCCGGCGGCCTTGATCTGGATGCCCTTGCCGCACAGGTCCAGCGAGGCTTCGATCACGCCGGCGTAGGTACGATGCGCCGGGTCGAGATAGAAGAAGCCGCCGCCCTTGATCGGCCCGGCATTGATCAGCACGCCGATGCCGCGCGGCGGGACGAAGTCGATGCCGAGGTTGCCCGCCGAACCCAAGTTGCCGCGCTGGATCGGGACGGTGCTGCCGGGCGGCTGGGGCGATGAGGGCAGTGTCCAGGCAAGCTTGGCGCCGATGTTGTCGACGTCGACCTTGAACACGCCGCCGAAGTCGAGACCGAACGCCACCGTCGCGGACAATGAGGCGCCGGCGCCGTCGCCGGTGCCCTCGAGCGTAAAGGCCAGCGTGATCGCACGCACTCGCAGCACCAGAATCGATTGGTTCACCGGCAACGTCACGGTCATGCCGGCGCCGCCCGTGAATGCGACCTTGCCGTGCGAGTCGACCGCGAGATCCGCATCGAACGTGAATTTGACGCCCGCCTCGGGCATCAGCGAGCCCATGAAGCCGAATGCGCTCTTCGGGATCACCAGCGCGCCGCCGCCGATCGTCAAGCGGAAGCGCATCGGGTCGGCAATCTCGAAACCGGTGCTGAAGGTGCCGATCTCCAGATGCGTGCCGTCGTCGGCGCCAATGTTCAAGTGATCGCTGACCTCTTGCTTGCGGCGCAGCGTGATCTTCGCACTGCTGTGTTCGAGGCCGGGAGTGAGGAACAGCGGGTCGCCGAAGAAGCCCTGCAGCCCGGTCGGCGCATCGGTCTCGAAGGCGAGTTGCAAATGCTCGCCGATCGGAAAAGTGACGCCGCCCCCAAGGTCGAGACCGAAGAACAGGCCCCAGCCGCCGAAGGCCGGCGGCACCACCGCGGCACTGAAGCCTACGTGTTCTTCCACCGCCGGCGAGCCTTCTTCGCGATGCGTGAAACGCATGGTCGCCATGCGCTGCAGCGCGCGTTGCGCTTGCGGCGCCGGAGCGTTCGGGTCCGGGTCCCAGCCGAACAGCATGTCGAGATGCCAGCCCTCGCCCTGGTCGTCCTCCTGCGGGATCCAATGGCCGGCTACGGCCATCGCCGCGCCGATGATCAGCGACCAGTTGTCGGCTTTGGCGCCGTCATCGGCCGGGTTGCCGAGCAGGAAACTGCCCCACTGGTCCCTGGCACGGATCAGGTCGGCGAACAGCAGCCGGTCATCGGACAACAGATGCGCCGCCTTGAGCAGCGCCACCAGTTCGAGGTTGTTCTTGCGCAAGCGGTCGACCGCGATCAGATCGAGCCAGGTCGCGACCATGTTCCAGGCATCATCGACCGAAGAGATCGACACGGCCTCCTGCACCATCGCGACCAAGTCGATCATCGCATTGCTCAGGTCGCGGAGCAGTTCCAGACCCGACGCGCCTTGGGCGCCGGCGCGGTCGCGCAGCGCGGCGAGCGTGTTCGCGGTCGTCGGGTCGGCGGGAGGCGGTGCCGACGGCGGCAGCTGGCCGCTGCGTGCCATCAAGTTCGTCAGCGCATCGGGGTTTGAGAACGTCGTGGCGAGTTCATGCCCGAGGTCCGATAAGTACCCCACCACGCTGGCGAAGACGTCGTTGCCGGTCACGCTGCTCAACCTCCCGGTCCGATGCTCGTCGGCACCGGTACGGCGATGGGTTCCAGTCGCGCATCGTGCACGACATAGGCATCGGCCTTCTCGTTGGGTTGCGGCCGCGCGCGCAGCGAATAGAGCGACTGGCTGACGTGCAGACCGTCGCCGGCAGCCGCGAAGCGAATCACACCGATGTTATTGAGGAACTGTATCCCGCGCGCGATCGCGACCGTGTCGAGGCCGAGCACGTGGGCGGTCACGAGGTCCGCGTAATGACGCACCGCGCTGATATCGTTCGGCAGCTCGGTGTCGACGCCGACTGCGCGCGCGGCGAGCGGCCGGTCGGCCGGTGCGCGGGTGTCGAAGATCGGGTTCGCCTGCCACAGCCACTCCGGAGGGCGAGTCAGCGCATGGGGCTTGCGGAACAGGTCATCTGACAAGAGCACCGGCCCGGTCTGTACGCGGATGCGCGCCAGCGGCGGCTCGCTCGATAGGTCATCCACCACTGCGGGCAGTGTCGCGCTCCAGCCGAGCCGGGTCATCGGCATGCCGATGCGCTGCAGTCCGATCGACATGCCGTTCAGCAGCATGAGGTTGTGCAACGTGTAGATCCCGAGCGTCTTGGACGACATCAGGTTGCGCGCGGCGCTCGACGTGAAATGCACGATGCGGCTGTTGCGCTCGCCGCCCGACCAGTCCATCGCATAGGCCGCGCCGTAGTGCACGTCGCCGCCCAGCACCACGACCCGCGGAAAGTGCGAGAGCCGCGCCAGCAGCCGCTCGAACGCAGCCGGCTGCACGCCCCAGTGCTCGGCATCATAGAACTGCGCTCCGAGCGGCCGGCCGTTCGGAATGCCGGTGAGGTTTTGTTCCAGCGCCCGGTCGGTGGCATCGCGGGCGAACGAAGCGATGTCGTATTCGCTCGCCGCCATCGGCCCCCCGAGTTCGGTCATCATCGGCGGGCCGAACACCGGCGCCGGCGATACGACGATCAGCACATGGCCGTCGGGCAGAGTTTCTTCGGGCAGTTGTTGATCCAGTGCAGCTTGGGTCAACAGGCCCGGCGGCCCCGCAGGCGTGAGGTACTGGCGGCGCGTGCGCGTGTCGAGTACGCGCACACGGTGCACCGGCCCGTCGACAGAGAACGAAAAATCGAACTGCGGTTGCCCGGTGGGCGAGAGGCCGAGCGCGAGCTCGATCTTGTCGCAGGCGGCGGCGAGCGGTGGGCCGCCGTTCCAAGCGCCGCCGAACATCTCGGCGATTCCAGTCAACAGGGCCTGGCGTTGCGGGTTCGCGGCCCAAAGCACCGGATCGTTGCCCCAGGCCTGGCACACCGCATAAGCAGACATCGCATTGCGCAGCAGCGCGCGGCCGAACGGCTTACTGGTGTTGGCGGCGCGGATCCCGCCGGTCATGAACCAGTCGTCGGTGACTTCGTGGTCGTCGCCGATCATGTAGGTGGGTACGTTGGCGAGCAGGCGCCGCACTTTAGGCACTTCGCGGCGGAAGTCGTCGAGAGTGGCCTTGTCGGTCAGGAATGCTTGGAACGCGTCGTGCAGCGCGTCATGGGCCACTTGCGGCGCGCCGTAGAGCGGCGTGATCACGTCATTGGCGGCGTCGGGCGTCGGGCGGCCAAGCGTGCGCGGAGCATTGTCCGGGGAATATATGGCGTCCTGCTGCAAGTCGTTCTTCAAGTCGGCGGGCACGCCCGGGTCGCTGAGGTCGGCCACTGCGAGCACCGGCCAGAGGTACGGGTTCCAGGCGATGCAGTACATCGCCAGCCATTCGCCGAAGCCGAGCAAGTGGCACGCGGCCTCTTCCGACGTGAAGCCTGCGACGCCGGTCAGCTTCTGCCTAAAGCCCGCCGGCAGCACCGTGGTGGTGACGTTGAACGGACCGCCGCCCGCGGGCGAAACGATCTGCTCCACCCCGGCCGCGTCGTCCGAGATCAGCGCGATCGCCAGCGTGTTCAGCCCCGGCAGCAGCGCCGCGGCGACATCGTCCGCATAGATCTGGTCGCCGGTCAGGAACAACATGTGCGGGCGGCCTGCGTCGGCACCCTGCAGATCGTCGATCAGGTCGTCGACGGATTGCAGTACCGGGGTGCCCGGCGCATGCGGCCGTCGGCACGAGGCATGGGCGATGATCAATTCATCGAGCGAGGCGGGACAGGTGACAAAGGAGGGCAACTGGCCGTCGGCATAACCGATGGCGCAAATCTCGACCTCGGCCTTGGCCCGGATCTGGGCCTCGGTCGGGGGTGGCGGTGGGGGCTGATTCGGACCCGGATCCGACTTGCCGTAGCCGGGTATCGTGTCGTCCTTCAGCAGTCCCAGATCCTTGAGGGTCTGCGCCGCCCCGCCGCTTGGCGTGATGCGCAAGTCATAGGAATAACGATGGCCGGCCATCAGCGATGCGGCGTCGGCGACATTCACGGTGATGACGGCGGCGTGGAACCGCGCGCCGAAGCGAGTGGTCTGTCCATCGGCAGCGGCGTGTTCCGCGGGCGGGTTGGCCGCATCGACGACGCCGTCGTAGACCGAGACGTGGATAGAAGCCGGGTTGCTGGTCGCAACGAACACCGACACCATGTGCGGCTCGACTCGCCGAAGTATGGGCCCTAGCAACACCAGCGGCAGCGACAGTGCCATCAGCGTCGTGCGTTGTTCGACGTCGGTCGGGACATGGCTTTCCTTAGCGCTATGTCGGGCAGATATACGTTCGTTCCAAAACGTGTACTACCAGCCGAATGTTAACAATTAAAGAATGTAATACAACTAAAATTGTCACTTGCACGCGAACGGGAGTGAAGACGTCACCGGTATCGCGGGTGAGCTTGTAGGCAAAATGCCTAAAGACGTCCCCGATTTGCTTGAGACGTCCGCCATGTGATCGTTGATAAACTTTCGCGACCGCCTTGGCGGAGTCTTATTGAAGGGCGGCGATTCCCGCAAAGCAACCAGCGCCCGCGCCGCCGCTCCATGCATGGCCCAAACCTTCAACCAACACCTTGCACAGCACTATCCGCCCACGCTGGCTGTAGTCCTGCTGTCGATGGGATCGCCCCCCGGCCTCAATGCGCCGAGGGCCTCCGTCGGACGGTGGAGTGGTCCGGCTGCAGAGTTCAGTTAGTCCCCGACCACCACGTCGCTGATCTGTATCACCGGCTCGAGATCGGTATAGTTAGGGATGTCCTTCATGATCTCGTCCGCGTGTGGGCCGAAGCCGGCCTGGAACGACTCGACCGAGTCACAGAAGATGTGGCACATGGCGATGTAGGTAGGCCCAGTGTTCGGCGCTCCGCCGGCGAGACCCTTGTCAACCGTGTAGTACTTGCAATGCGCACCCATTCGGGTCTTCACCAAGGGCATGTGCTTGTCTTTGTAGTACGCATGGTCGAAACGCGCGCCGGGCTTGTTCGGATAAAACACGCTGACTTTTATCACGTTCTGGACTCCTCTTTGGTTCCTGCCAAAAGGAGATTCTAGCAACATCCGCCCAAACACCGAAACGCCTACCTGAGCACGCAATGCCTTTACCCGGTCTCGATGCTAGCACTACGGGGCGACAGTGCGATGCATGTGGCTCCGCCCTATTATCCCGAGGCAGCCCTCGCTGCACGCGCGCACGGCATTTGCAATACGACGACACTCGCCCCAAGCCAGATAAGTACCGATTCATCAGTCAACGCCCGCTGTCGACACGTCGATAGCTCGACTACATGCTTTAGTTGCTATAATCAGCGCATGGCGAAGATTACTCCCGAAGAGGCTCGGGCTTATTCCGATCGTTGGGCCGCGGTTGAGGCCTTCCAGCTTGAAGAGCTTCGCCGCACTCCAATGGAGACCAAGCTTTTACAGCTCGCCGCCCTCATGGCTTCGCGCGATCTGTTCGAATACGATGCTGAGCGCGAAAAAGGCGCACTGGAAGTGCGGGAGCGCTGGTCCCAACTGCGACTTGTCCTTCGTGGCTGAGCGGGTTCCGCCGTCGCTCCTGGCAGCGCTTGCCGACGTTATGAAATGGTTGGATGCCTCGCGCATTCCTTCGATGGTGATTGGTGGTGTAGCGACTTCTATGCTCGGTCGCCCCAGGCTGACACAGGACGTCGATACACTAGTGTTTCTGCCGGAAGATCAGTGGGCGAAGGCACTGTCGAGTGCGAACGATCACGGCATCGTTCCGCGAATCGAAGACCCGCTCGGCTTTGCGCGTCGCTCGCGTATGTTGCTTCTGACGCATACTGCTTCCAATATCGACATTGACGTCGCCTTGGGAGGCTTGGCCTTCGAGCTGGAAGCTCTCGATCGAGCCCAAACTCATGAAATGAATGGCGTCCGTCTGCGGCTTCCGACCGTTGAAGATCTGCTGATTATGAAAGCGTTCGCACATCGGCCCAAGGATATGGAAGATATCAAAGGGCTGCTGGATGCCCACCCGGATGCCGACCTGAATATCGTTCGTCAATGGGTGCGTGAGTTTGCGAACGCTATTACCATGCCCGACCTGCTCGAGGACTTCGAAAAAATAGTTGTCCGTCGCAAATGAACATCGAATCCGCGAAGCAATGATGATGAAGAACGAGAGCAAACCCACTAAGAATCCCGGCGGCCGTCGTCGATTTCCGCTCGAAGAGGACAGGACACCCGTATGGCGGTTCCTTGAGGCGAGCGGCGATCAATTCGAAACGTTCCGCCGATTCGCTCGGCGCGGTAGCGCATGATGCGAAGCCCGAGGCCCGTGGCACGGTCACTCGCTCGAGCTGAGTCCGCCATGCCGATTCCGTCATCGGCGATGGTCAGATCGAGCCTTGAGTCCGCGAATTGCAGGGAGATCTTGAGAAGCGTTGCACGGGCGTGGCGCGCCACGTTGCACGCGGCCTCCTGCACGATGCGGTAGAGTTGCGACGCAACGTGGCTCTCGATCGGAATGTGCACCTGCGGGTCGATTTCAAGTACCACTTGCAATCCGTAGAGTTCCTCCGCCTGAGCCGACAATGCGGTCAATGCCCCTGCAAGACCCGCGCGCTCAACCGCAATGGGCGACATTCCGCTGGCTAACCGGCGTATGTCCTCGATTGCTTGCGAGACCAGCGCGTCGATTCTTTCAAAGTCCGCGGCGTGCCCGGGCAATTCCCGCACAATTTGATTGCCAAGACGCCGCAGAAACAAGGCAATGCCTGTCAGTTGCTGCCCCAAACCGTCGTGCAAATCGTGCGCCAAGTGAGCCTGCTCGCGGGTCGCCACTTCCAGAAGCTCATGTTCGAACGCGACTCGCTCAGTCACGTCCCTAAAAACCAACACGGTCCCCAGGCGACCGGCCATGGTCATCGGAGAGGCGGCCACTTCGACGTACACGCTGGTACCATCCGAGCGGCGCAGACTCGCCGCCAAGAATCCGGTGCGATGCGCCAAGAGTGCCCGTTGGCATTCCGGATTGACGTACTGCTGGAGCCACCCGCCGCTCATGATTTGCGGGTCGTGCAACCGCAGAAGACCGGCGACCGCACGATTGGCGTACACGATGCTGCCATCCGAGTGAACAATGACCGCCTCCGGGGTCGCGTCGGCAAGCTGGCGGTATCGCGCTTCCTTGCCGGTGGAGAGCAATTTCGCCAACTTTTGGGGAAGCACGGGCCGGCTGAAGTAGTATCCCTGCGCCTCCTCACATTGATTCGCCTGAAGAAACGACAGCTCTTCCTGCGTTTCTACGCCCTCGGCGACAACCCTCATCCGAAGGCTTCGGCCCATGCTGATGATCGCGGTCACAATGCCGGTGTCATTGGGGCAAGTGGTGATCCTTCGGACGAAGGACTGGTCAATTTTGATGGTATCGATCGAGAACTTCGCCAGGTAGCTGAGGCTGGAATATCCCGTACCGAAGTCGTCGACTGCGATCTGCACCCCTCTCGCTCTCAGGCTCTTCAGAACGGATTCGGCGTGATCGGGACGCTTCATGAGGACACTTTCGGTCAATTCGAGTTCGAGGCATTCGGCATCCAATCCTGTCTCTTCGAGGATTGAGAGGACCTGCTCCAGAAAGTGTTCGTTTCGGAACTCCCGGGCGGAAATATTCACCGCGATGGTCTTCAGCGACAATCCGGCATCGGCCCACGCCCGGGCTTGTTTGCACGCCTCGTGAAGCACCCACTGGCCGATGGGCAGAATGAGGCCACAGTCTTCCGCCACAGGGATGAATTGATCGGGGGGAATCTGTCCTCGGGTCGGATGCACCCAACGTATCAAGGCTTCCGCGCCGGTAATCTCGCCCGACTTCAAATCCACCTTCGGTTGATATTGCAGCGAAAACTCCCGCCGTTCCACCGCTTGCCGCAGACCTTCTTCGATAAATTGCCGCTCCACTGCCCTGTCGTTCATGGCCGGCGTGAAGAACTCGTAGGTCTGGCGCCCATTCTCCTTTGCTTGATACATCGCGATGTCCGCGTTTTTGATGAGCGTCTCCGAATCACAGCCGTCATCGGGATAAACGCTCAGGCCGATGCTCGTGGTGACGTGAAGGGTGTGCTGGCCGATGCGATGAGCCACTGCCACCGCATCCAATATCCTCCTCGCCATGACCGCCGCCTCGTCGGGTCGGTCCACTTCTGAAAGCAACACAACGAATTCATCACCTCCCTGACGGCTTATCGTGTCCGACGCGCGCAAGCAGTGCACCAGGCGCTTACCGATGGATTGAAGAAGTTTGTCGCCGAACTGATGCCCCAGAGAATCGTTGATGTGCTTGAAGCCGTCCAAATCCAAGAAAAGCACCGCGAGTTGTTTCTTGTGGCGCGACGCCAAGGCAATGGCCTGGCTAATCCTGTCGTTCAGAAGCACTCGATTGGGCAGACCGGTGAGACCATCATGCTGGGCGGAATGGGCCATCTGCAGAGTCATCGACCGCGCCATTGTCACGTCGCGCACGACGGTCACGGATCCGATAACGTGCTCTCGATGGTTGTGGATGGGGGAGACCGAGTGTTCAATCGGAAGTTCAACACCATCACGGCGGATGAGAGTCCAGTTCTTTGAAAGGTGAGCGTCTTGGCCTTGCCCCACTGCGATCTGCATTGGAGTTGGGGCGGATCCTCCTGTCGTGGTGTTCACGGCTCGGAATACTTCGGCAATGGGTCTGCCCGCCGCTTCCTTGCGCGGCCATCCCGTCATCATTTCCGCGGCCAGGTTGAGATAGGTGACGTTGCCGGCAACATCCGAGCTCAAGACCGCGTCGCCAATCGAGTCAAGAATAACCTTGTCGCTTTGCATCTGTTCGCTGAGGTGACCGCGCTTCGCGACCTCCCGTAGCTCCCGCTGCACCGCTGGAATCAGGCGTTTGAGATTCGTCTTCAACACGTAATCCTGGGCACCCACTCGCATCGCATCCGTCGCGGAGTCTTCGCCAATGGTGCCGGAAACGAAGATGAACGGAACCTCCGGATCTCGCTTCCTGACGATCTTCAGGGCTTCGTTCCCGGCGAAGCGCGGCATCGAATAATCCGAAATGACCACGTCCCATTTTTTTTCGAGGGCTTGCATCAAGTCACGGGCCGAGTCGACGCGCACAGCGTCTACCTCGTACCCAGCTTTCCCCAACAGGCGGCGCACGAGTGCCGCATCGTCTTCCGAATCCTCAATGATCAACAATCTAATGGAGGCTTTCATCCAGCTCCACCCGGACAACTCCCAGGCGGTGGTTGGTTGAGCCTGACTTGCGTGGGCGCGCTGCTCAGCGCGCAACAGACTCGCAAAGCAGAAATTGGTCGTAGACGTGCCTGTCTTGGTAGCGCCATTTCGAGATCCTTCTCCGCTATCGGCGGTTGCCCCATGTGCAGGTCGAGGCTTGACTTAAGCTAACTGCGCCCTCGCCACGGCCACCTGGGCAATCGCGAATTCCAAAGCGTTTCGCAATACACTCGTGCCTTCGGATTGCAAAATTGTAACCCCATGGCCTCATCGACGTCCAAGGAGGCGCGGTGCGTTCTTCGTGGTTGCTGAAGGACAGCACGTATCCGATACCATCGTCTGTACGCCACCGCACGCAGAGCGGTGATATGTTCATCAGAGAACCTGCAAGTGGCGTCGTCCAATCCACTATGAAGCGGGATCCTCCAGTCACCCATCAATATGTCTTAGGCCATCACCTGAAGGCCGCCTCTTTGTGACGGCCTTCGCATAAAAGGGCGGAACCGAGGTTCTCAATGGCTGCCCACCTTCCGGGGCGCGACATACAGGGATCGTCATGGAACACCGCTGGGGCAGAAGGCAACCGCTGGAGTTGCGGGTCCGGTTCGTATCGCGCACCAAGATCGGGACCGGATGTTTGTCGAACGTCAGCGTCACCGGCGCGTTCATGAAGACGAGGGTTCACTTGCGCCTGCTGTCGGTGTTGAATTTGTCGCTCGCATCTCGTTCGAAAGCAGCGAAGGGCAAGGGTGTGCCGGTTTTCGTCGTTCGCCAGGACTCCGCCGGAGTCGGGCTCGAGTGGTGCGAAGCGGGGCAGGCCAGCATTGAGGCTCGTTTGGCGCTCCTGATGGATGAGCCGCCCGACTACAAGGCCGACAGCGCCGTCGCGGCTAGCGGGGCGATCCCGGCTCCAAGACGTGCTCGGCGTACTGCCGGATGAGTTTCGCGACCAATTCGCAGATGGACGCTCTGTTGGGCGGAGCGGACGATCAAGCCAGGCAGTTTGCTCGATACGCGGCGCGGGAAGCCGTCCAGGACGGCGTGTTCGAACAGGACTGAAATTCGCCGACCCGACGAAGCCTAGGTGGTTCAAGTTCCGAGGCCGGCGCAAAGAGGGGCACGGCGATCGGGGGCCCCGCCGCGCAAGATTCAATCCATCGCGCAGAGCGCGGGACTGACCGCTAACGCCGACACCGACTAGGTCCGTATCGGACAGGCTGCAGGCTTTTACATCGAAGCTCGCCCCACTCTTTAACGACGAGGCGGCTCAGGCATTCCGTTCGCAGTGGGATGTCGTACAGAGAAGCTTCGTCGATGACCCTCAGGAGGCCGTTCGCGCGGGCGATGAGCTGGTCGCTCAAGTCATCAAGAGCTTGGCAGAGAGTTTTTCCGAACAACGCTCCGTTCTTGAAGGTGAGCTTGGCCAAACCGATCAGTCGTCTACGGAAAATCTCCGGCAGGCATTACGACGCTATCGATCGTTTTGCGAGCGCCTTCTGAGCATTTGACGATTTCGGTCCGACCTGACCTCGTGAGTCTTCTACGAAACCTGTGGACGTCGCTTCGGGGGCCCGCTCGATTCCGCGCCGGCGTTGGTTGGCGCAAACAGCTTTGCCATGAGCCAGCGTAGGATGAAACGCGGGGTCAGGGCGCCTGAGATGGCCAGAAGGCGGTTCGTCAAACCCACGACGCGAACCACGCGGCCGGCGTCGTACGCCGCGAGCGCCACGCGCACGACCTCCTCCGGCGTTGCGAAAGGCAAAAACCTGCCGGCCATGCCAGGGACACCGGAATCCGCATAGAGGCCGGTCTTGGTGAAACCGGGGCACACGGTGACCACACGGACGCCGCTACTGCGAAGCTCGTAGGCGAGCCCCTCTCCAAACGCCAACACGAAGGCCTTGGTCGCCGAATAGGTTGTCCAATACGGAATCGCTTGGAACGCGACAATGGATGCGACGTTGAGGATCCCGCCGCGTTTCCGTGCCACCATGCCCGGCACGATCTTTCGCGTCAAGGTGTAAAGCGCCTCGACGTTCACCCGGATCGACTGGATCTCCTTGTCGGCGGATTGGTCGAGAAAGTGGCCCGACGTGGAGAGTCCCGCATTGTTGACCAGAAGCTCGACGTCGCCCAGTGCCTGCGCTCTGTCAACGACGATCCTGAGGCCTTCGGCGCTGGCGAGGTCCACGGCCAGCGTCTCGACCAACGCTCCATCCTTCTTCAACTCCTCGGCCATCTTCACTAAGGGCTCGACTCCACGCGCCACCGCGAGCACCGAATAGCCGCGCTTTGCGAGCGCCTTCGTGAACGCCGCGCCCATTCCCCCGGATGCACCGGTCACGATCGCCCAACCCCGGCGCGTCATACGATTCTCTTCAGTCATGGGTCACCTCCTGCAAAATGATCCAGATTCCACTGCTCATCTCGCCCCCGGGTCGCGACGGTCATTTCCCGTCGCGACACCCAAGCCCCCGTCAAATCACTGTGCCCAAGATCATCCGCCGGGCCATTTCCTGCGCATCGGAATACGCGCGACGATGCTCTCTCGCAGCGACCTCAGCCACTGATGTCGATTTGGCATACCGAGGGGCGGCCACTTTCGCTGAACCGCCGGCGTTTTGTGTGCCCAAGATGACCCGGCGTGCCTGCTCCTGGGGATCTCGCGCAGCAAGAGATGTTTCGCCGTCAGGAAGGGCGTTGAATCCCGCGGCAACCGATCTGACGCCTGTCGTTTGGGTAAGCAGTTCTCTCGCCTGCGTCTGGGCGTCGCTTGCGCGAGCCGCCACCAGGCCGCCGCCGGTTTGCAACAGCAATGCTGCAGACAAGAGTACCAGCGGACGGCCTGATGTCTTGGTGAGTTTCGATGAAGTCATGATGATCTCTCCTTTATTTAAGTTCGAACATATTACACATGTATATACATGTGTTTGATCAAAAGCGATCGACGGCGAGTAAGCTGTCGTTCGTCTCTGTCTCCGCTACCTAAGTACATCCGCGCCTCAACCCGCCGCCAGTTTGCTGGCAGCAAGATAGGACGCTTTTTTGAGCGCCTCGGCTTCCGCGCGCCCAATTCGCTTCTCGAAGGCCGCCTGCGCCGCCTCCCACCTGGGTTTCAGCTTCCGAAACGTCGCCTCGCCCGCGGATGTCAACGCCCAGCACCTCTCTCGACGATCGCTGCCGGGAGTGTCGATCACAAGACCACCCTTTCTTATAAGAGCCAAGGTTCGCGTTGCGGTGGTCTGGTCGATTCCCAGTGCATCTGCAAGATCAGTCGTGGTCAGGTTCGGAACATACTTCAGTGCCTGCAACACCGTGTATTGCGTGGCATGGAGTCCGGTGTCTCCGAGGACCTCCTCGTACAAGGCGGTCACCGCTCGTGCCGCCTGTCGGAGTGTGGCGCAGTAACAGGGAAGCGATTGCAGTTTCAGTGAAGTCACGCCCAAATAATACATGCATATGCATGTCTTGTCAATGGCGCTATTCACGGGCACCCGTCGCTGCACCTTCGCGCCCTGCTTCGGCGGCGCTCGCCCGAGGTGGAAATGCTCACACGCGGAACCTCTTTTCATTGTGCCAGTCAGAAATTCCCGACCAGGCTGGCTTAGCAGGTCGGTCGGCTGAACAAGCGATGGCTCTAGACACATTGACGGCGCACGCTCCCAACGCCGACCATACGACAATCCATCGCGAGAGCAATCTCCGCGCCGGTTTCGCCGCGCTTGACTGAAACTGAAGGGCCCAATCATGAATTTACCCATCAATGACCTGCGCGCATCGATCGATCGGCTCTGGAACGAGTCGATCCTCGAGCGGCTCGCGGCCTACATCCGGATCCCCAACAAGTCGCCGGATTTCGATCCGGAGTGGGAAGCGCATGGACACATGGAGGCGGCGGTGCAGTTGATGGCGCAGTGGTGCCGCGCGCACGCGCTCCCGGGAAAGAACGTTGAAGTTTGCCGGGTCCCGGGTCGTACGCCATTGCTGCTGGTCGATGTACCGGGCGAATTGGCGGGCAGCGTGTTGCTCTATGGGCATTTGGACAAGCAGCCGGAATTCACCGGTTGGGCGGAAGGGCTTGGTCCGTGGACCCCGGTATTGCGCGACGGGCGTTTGTACGGACGCGGCGGCGCCGACGACGGTTACGCGGTGTTCAGTTCGCTCGCCGCCATCTTGGCGCTGAAGGCGCAGAAGGTGCCGCTGGCGCGCTGCGTACTGCTCATCGAGGCGTGCGAGGAGAGCGGCAGCACCGATCTGCCGGCACACCTCGAGGCGCTCGGGGACCGGATCGGAGATCCGTCGCTGGTCGTATGTTTGGATGCGGAATGCAGCGACTACCAGCGGGTGTGGTGCACCACCTCGCTGCGCGGCAATCTGACCGGGCGATTGCGAGTGCGTGTGCTTACCGAAGGGGTGCATTCGGGCATGGGGACAGGCATTGCGCCGACGCCCCTTCGCATCGCCCAGCAGCTCCTGGCCCGCTTGGAAGATCCCGCAACCGGCGAGGTGCTGCTGCAGGAATTGAGCGTGACCATTCCGCCCGATCGCCGGTCGCAGATCGCGGCGACCGCCAATGTTCTCGGCGAGACGGTTGCCGGCAAGCTGCCGTGGGCGGCTGGCGCGCACGCGATCTCGACGGATGTCGCGCAGTTGATTGCCAATAATACCTGGCGCGCGACGCTCGCCGTCACCGGCGCGGACGGTCTGCCGCCGACGGCCTCGGCGGGCAATGTGCTGCTGCCCGAAGTGTGTTTGAAAATATCGCTGCGGCTGCCGCCGACCTGCGATGCCGAGGCGGCCACGCAGGCGGTGCGTGCGCTCCTCGAGCGCGATCCGCCCTATGGGGCGGAGGTGTCGTTCGAGGCGGACCCGGGCGCCGGCGGCTGGAATGCCCCGACATTCGAGCCATGGCTATTGGAAGCGATCGACCTCGCCTCGCGCGCGGTGTACGGATGCGAGGCGATGCACGCCGGCTGCGGCGGGACGATTCCTTTCATGGGCATGTTGGGCCGGCAATTTCCCTCCACGCAGTTCTTCATCACGGGCGTTCTCGGTCCGCACTCCAATGCGCATGGACCGAATGAATTCTTAGATGTGGAGTACGCCAAGAAGCTCACAGCGAGCGTGGCCGTGGTGCTCGCAGAGCATGGACGCACTTGTGGCCGAGCGGTCGCGGGTCAAGAGCCGAAGGCTCCGGGCATCGCCAGCTCCGGATAGCGGCACGCCATGAGCCGCTCCTCAGGATACGCAGGATCCGAGTTATCGCGAAGGAGAAGTCGCAAGCACAGCCCTTGCGCTCATACTGCAAACTCGAAATTCCCGCTCACCCGAATCCGACCCTCCGCCGCCGTAAACTCGATCGATCCGGGCTCCGCCTCCGTGATACCAAAGAACACGTCCCCAGGCTCCGAATGCGGCAAATAATCCTCCTGCACCGCCCCGCAATGAGGGCAATGATTCGCGAAGTACCCGTCCTCAAGTTCGGTTGTGGTCCAGAAGAACCGCCAGCGCTCGAGCGTCGCGGCCAGCGCACTGTCCATCGATGAAATGTTCGAGAGAGTGAACTGCTCCAAGGCCTCGCCGGTTTCGAGATCGCGGCCGCTCAGGCAATGAATACAGACGACTTCGATCTGCTCCCGGCAATTCGTGCAGGATGTTTGCGTCGCGGCAATGAACGCTTCCTCGGACTCGATGCCGAATTCCGCGTCATCCCCATCCCCCAGCCAAGCCGCCGTCCGGATCGGCAATGACGGCGCGAGCGCCGCGCGCGAGCGCCGCGGCGAGCATCTCGCGGATGGCCGTGCTCTTGCCCGTGCCGGTGGTGCCGATGCACTTGAAGTGCTTGGTTTCATCTTCCGCCGCCACCGGCCGGAACATCTCCCCGACGGCTTTCAGTGAAGACCCGGTTTGTTCGCCCAAGTCTGCACCAGTTGATCAAACTAACTTCGGCGTGGCCATACGGCACGGATCCAATGGAATGCTCTATTTGTTATTAATTGTTTGATTCAACTGGCCAAATTTCCCCCTCCGACGGCCTGTTCGTCAGATAATGGACGAAAGTCGACTAATTGCATTATGTTTCATGACATATACAGCACGAAAGTCGACCCCAACCAATTAGTTCGAACTATTTACGCCATCCTGACAAATATGCCGTATTTGTTATATAATAACTACTCGATGATCGCTACATTCTACGATTTTCCCTAGGAAACCCAGCATTCATAGTCAATTCCGAAAAATATTTATAGCATATGCAGCATATCAACAACCTTCCCGCTTTAGGCGTTGCCGTTGCCCAGGCCCGTAAAGACCGCGGGATGACTCAAACGCAGCTCGCCAGTGTCGCAGGCCTTGCCCAATCCACCCTCGCGCGTTTCGAAACCGGGAAGGTTGGTGAATTCGGGTCGCGAAAGCTCCTCCGGCTCCTGGAAATATTGGGTCTTGAGTTGAGTTTCATACCGGTCAACCAAACTTTCACACTCGATGATGCGTTGAAAGTACGTGAGCTGGAAGCGGCGGCGGATGAGCGCCGACAACCGCGGCGCCGGCGCACCTCGCCGAACGCCCCATGAAACTGCATGTCTTCGTCCACGACAAACCGGTGGCGACGCTGGAGTCGACCGACGGATTTCGTCACGTTTTGACCTACCACCCAGACATAGATCCCGCTGAGTTCGTCAGTCTACTCATGCCGGTGAGAACGGAATCCTACGTCTGGCCGGAGTTGCACCCGCTGTTCCGCATGAATTTGCCGGAAGGCTTTCTGCTGTCGGTCCTGCAGGAGCAGTTGGGACCCCACGTCGGTGCCTCGCCGTTGAATCTGCTCGCGGTAGTGGGGCGCAATACCATCGGCCGTATCAAGGTGGCCGCGCCAGGCGCAGATCCAACCCGCCCGCCCGTTCCCTTCGAGCTCGCAAAACTCCTTCACGGGGATAACTCTGAGGAGGCCTTCGTCGATCTGGTCAGGCGCCATGCCATATCGGGCGTCTCCGGCATCGTGCCTAAATTCCTCTCGCCCGACACATTCAACGAGCACGGCAAGGGCGCACTTGCCACGGCACATCACATCATCAAGGGCACCACTGCACGACTACCCGGCGTCGCTTTGAATGAACACCTGTGCATGGAAGTATCGCGCCAGGCGGGAATCCCGACGGCGGTCACCGAAGTCTCCGATGACGGTCAAGCACTCGTCGTCGAACGCTTCGACTACGAAGCGGATGGCATCACGCACAAAGGGATGGAGGATCTCTGTAGTCTCCTCACGCTGCGTCCGGATCAGAAGTACGAGTCGACCTGGGAACGCGTGGTCGGGCGCATCAAGAATGTGGTCACAAATCCCGCCCAACAAAACGCCGCTCTCTCGCATCTGGGCGATCTTCTGCTCCTCACTTACGCGCTGCGCAATGCCGACTGCCACACCAAAAACATTGCGCTCCTGTATTCCTCACGAGAGAACATCGAGCTTGCGCCGGTGTACGACATGCTTACCATCTCAGCATATGATGACTATGCGAAAAATCCCCCGGGTATGAGCATTGAGGGGCGCAGTACCTGGCGACCGGGCAAAGCGCTGCAACTCTTTCTCCAGAACCGCTGCGGCATCATGCCATCGCAGACCAAAGCGCGCATCGAGCGCATTTGTGAAGCAGTCGTTACGGTAAGCCCGCAGGTTCTCGAAGCGGCTGAGCACCACACGTATTTCCGCGAAACCGCAAAGCGCATGCTTCATGCATGGAATTCAGGGATGAATAGCCTGCGCCTGCAAAAGACCTGGAGTTTGCCATCGATCGAGGGAATTCTGTCGGCCGCACATTTCTCCGACATGAAGCCGCTCGCTGCACCGTCGCGAGAAAAAGTCGGACGATCCCCACTCCTAAGCAAACGCTGACACCCAGCGCCTCGACTGCGGACGGAGTCAACTTGGAATTCGCATGTAATTGTTCGCGAGTATGTACTTGACACCAGCGTCGGCTGTCCCTGTCTCAACGATATAAGGATGTATAGTTCAGTATAGGGTAACGTCGCTATACATTATTACCTTGCGGTGTCGGCGCCGCCCCCCCCTCACCCCTTCGGCACAAACTCCTTCGGCTTCTCCGACCCCGCCCCAAAGAAAAACTTCTCCATCTCGGCGACCAGAAACGCACGCGCCTTGGGCTCGATGGGGGTGAGCCGGTTCTCGTTGATGAGCATCGTCTGATGCGCCACCCATTGCTGCCAGGCTTCCTTGGACACATTCGCGTAGATGCGCTTGCCCAGATCGCCGGGATACGGGAGGTAGTCGAGGCCGGGGGCCTCGCGTTTGAGGAGTACACAATTGACCATGCGTGCCATAGCCCTAAGTTTACGCTAGGAGTTGCCACTTGAGGCGAGTCGACTGAAGAGTTGCCGGATGGGCTGCGGCAACCCCACCTTGGGTGGCGCGTCCAACTGATACCACAGCCGGCCACCCTCGCTCACCCCCAACGCAGGAGTGCACCGCACCCGGATCGGGTTCAACCGCAGGTCGAAGTGCGTAAACGCGTGATCGATCGGCGCGAGCCGCTGCGCCAGGGCCTCGGGCTCTCCCACTTCCAACCGGCACCACTCGAGCGCCGCACTCTCGCTCTCGAATTGCGGCGGCGACCAGAGGCCACCCCAGATGCCGGGAGCGGGCCTTCGCTCGAGGAGAATCGCTCGCGATCCCTCATCCCCCATCTCCGCGATCAACAAGGTGGCCTCGCGCGATCCGCGATCGCGCCGCTGTTTTCGGCCGGGCAGTTCCGCTTGGCGCCCCTCGCGCGCAGCGACGCAGAATCCGCTCATCGGACACACCGTGCACGCGGGCCGCGCCCGCGTGCACAGCGTGGCACCCAGATCCATGATGGCCTGCGTATACGCGGCGGCGCCTTCGGCAGGTGTGCAAGCATCGGCTTGGCTCCACAACTTCGCGAGCACAGTCGCGGAACCCGGATCCCCCGCGATCCCAAACACCCGCGCCAGCACCCGCTTCACGTTGCCGTCCAAGATCGGATGCCGATCGCCCCGCGACAGCGCCAGAGTCGCCCCGGCCGTGGACCGTCCAATCCCCGGCAAGGCGGTGACCTCATCTAAACTCGTGGGAAACTCCCCGCCATGCTGCGCCACCAATACCTGCGCGCACTTCCGTAAATTCCGGGCGCGGGCGTAGTACCCCAAGCCCGTCCACAGATGCAGCACCGCATCCTCATCCGCCGCCGCGAGCTCTTGCACGGTGGAGAACTTTCTCATGAACCGCTCGTAGTACGGAATCACCGCAGCCACTTGCGTCTGCTGCAGCATCACCTCCGACACCCAGACGCGATATGGGGTGGGGTTCTGCTGCCACGGCAGATTCTTGCGGCCGTGCACCTCGAACCACCGCAGCAACGCGGCGGTGAATAGTCCCGCTTCGGTCGTCATGACCTAATGAAACAGTCCCTTCAACTTGTCCTGCAGTACGTCCTTGAGCTTGTCCTTGAGCTGGCCCTTGGCCAGCGCCTCCACGTCGGGCTTGACTGTGGGATCGGTCATCGATCCCGTGACCTTCACCGGGATCTTGATCGGTGTATTGCCCGCGGTTTTCATGGTATCCGCCAGCAGCGCGAGATCCACCGTCTTCGCCGGGAGATTGGCGTTGCCCTGCCCGGTGATCTTCAGTACCTGGGAGGAAATGGTGAGGTCGTGCGTGGCGGCGATGCCGGCGGCAATATCCGCCGTCATATGGAGCGCATCGAACTTGGTGCGCTTGGTGTTGGGGGCATTTGATAATTGATGCTTGCCGATCAGGGCGTCGGCCTGCGCCAGCGCATACCCCAAATCGATGCCCTCCACCGCCCCGTCGGCCACGTTCATGTCGAACTTTCCGTTCAGGGTTTTAAGAATCGTGTCCGCGCCCTCGCCGCGCGCCGTGGCCTTGAGATCCACGTTGCCGCGCCCGCTGACATGCATGTACTTCGACCCGCTCGCCATGAGCTTGCCCACGTCGATGTTGGTCAGGTGCTCATCCAGCGAGAGGGCCGGCATCGCCGAGCGATTGTCCATGATGACGTCGCCGGAATATTGGCCACCATAGATCTGCGCCTTCAAGGGAAAAATGTGCATCACCTTGTCGTTGGTGGCCACCGTCACCCGCACGTTGGTGAGCTCCAGGGGCGCCATGTGGATCGACCCCACCGACAGGGTGCCGTTCGCATCCAGCGGTTTGGATGCCTCGGCCGACTTCGGCGGTGGTGCGGGCGGCGTCACCGGCACCGGCGTCCCGGGGGGCGGCGGCGGGGGCAGGTACCGGTCCGCATCCAGCGTATCCACCACCAGATCGAAACTCACCGCATCGGTGTTGAGGTCGACGGCGAAGACACCCGAGAGGTGCGTGTCGTCCAGCACCGCCTGCAGATGCGAGACGTGCACCGCGTGCTTGCCGTACGCGAAGTCGCCGGAGGCGGAGACCAGCGATAAGGCCCTTGCATCCCGCGTCTTCGGGACCCCGACGCCCAGCCGCGGCAGCCACTCGCGCACCACCAGCGGCGCGAGCTTCACGCTCCCCGTGGCCGCCGGCGCATCCACGATGCCGGTGGCCGCCACGCCGCCGCTCACCATCGCGCCGGCCGCGTTCACTTCGTACGCCGCGGCGCTCAGGGTTTGCGCCTTGAGATCAACCTCGACCGCAGGCGCCGTGACGCTGAAGTGCAGCGGCTTCTCATCGCCCGGGCGGGTCGCCACGCAGTTCAGATTGAGCGCCGCCAAGGAATACTTCTCGCCCTCGGTATCGGCGGTAAAGTTGAAGCGCATGTCGAGGCTGGCGTGCTCGGCCGCCTTCGCCGGCCCCCCTGCGGCCGGTCCGCGCTCCACATCCACGTGCAAGGTCACCGGCACCGCGTGCTTGTCGGCGAACGCACCCGTCTCGAGATTGAGATTTTCGACCGTGAGGTTCTCGTAGGTCATGCGGGCATTCATGATCTTGATGCCCTCGATCCCGGCGAGGGCGCCGCCGCTCTTGGGCTGAGCCTCCGCGGGTGCGGTTTCCTTCGAACTCCCGAATCCCTCCCAATTCCCCTTGCCCTCGGCATTTTTCAGGAGTTTGAGATCGAGGCCATCGAGTTCCACCCGTCCCACTTCCAGCCGCTTGGAGAGCAGGGGCAGCATCTTGACCCGCACCGAGGCGTGCTGGAACGACACGAAGGGCTGCTCGCTGAATCCGGGTGGATTCCCCAGGGACGCGGGTCCCAATTCCAGCGCAATCCACGGGAACACGGATAGCTTGATGGCGCCCTGCAGCACGAGTTCCCGGCCGGTGGCATTCTTGACCGCGGCGGCGATCCGCGGCTTGTAGTCGTTGGGATCGACGAACAGGCGCACCGCGAGCAGCGCCGCGGCGATGACCGCGATCACCGCCCCCACCACGATGCTCAATATTTTGGCGGTCCGCATGGCTGATTTCCGTGATATGCAACCCGTGATCATAGCTCAAGCGGGCCGCCGGCCGGCCGATACCAGGGTGTAGAGGGCCCACGCCCTGAGAGATCCGGTATTCGCATGCGCAGTTGGCCAATTCACCGCAAATTTGTTGCCATACCGATCCTTGCGGCCGTCCTCCTCACGGTCACGACCCTGGTCGCCCTCGACTCCGATCGGCACCGGTTTTGGCTCATCGGCAGCTTGGACGTTTTCATCCTCGCCCTCGCGGTCGTCGCCTGGGCTGGCGCCGCCGCCCTTGCGAAACGCATGGCGCGATTGCATGAGCAACTGGTGCAAGCCCGCGCCCGGAACGCAGCCCCGGAGCGGGAATCGCAACTGCGCCGGTCCACCGAGTTCCTGGAATTCGCGCAGGCCGCCGGCGGCTTCGGCGTGTTCGATCTGGATCTCGTCACCGGCCAGATCACCAGCACCCCGCTGTTCTTCGATCTCGTGGGGCTCCCCAACGGCGAAG
>Ga0307516_10001035_pt1 | contig 38669 bp, 37 predicted proteins | sample 19_EM_MG_FD_203310 | JGI IMG/M metagenome (GOLD analysis project Ga0307516, IMG submission 203310) | Populus trichocarpa ectomycorrhiza microbial communities from riparian zone in the Pacific Northwest, United States - 19_EM | ecosystem: Host-associated > Plants > Roots > Unclassified | place... | reverse complement strand
TCGTCTGGTAGTCGTACTCGTCATTCGGTGCTTCTCCGTATCGTGTTCGCGGCTTGCGGGAAGTTTCGACGGGTGCCAGCGCTCACCGTGTTTGCGGCGTTGGTCGGATCCAGCGACTGCCGGTCCCGGTGCCGGCCAGAACGGGAGTCGACGCACCGATGCCATGACATACCGCGTCGCCCCGGCGATGACGTCGAGGTGGCCCTATCCGGCGAAGTACGGCTCCGGTGGCCTCGCCGATCTGCGCCAAGGCGTTCCTGTCACTGGCCTACCGCGACCACCGCGGCGAGGCTCACAAGCGCGGCACCCAGGGCAGTTCTGATCCGCATCGCGCAGCTCCTGACGTCTTGCTCACCGGTCGAGGCGGGCAGGACCAGTAAACCCGCCTGCCAGGCGGTCTGGGAGTCCCCGCGCAAGGGGGTACCGCCAGAGTCCCCCTGGCCCCGGCCCCGCACACCACGAACGCCAGGACAGACCGAAAGGCACGGGGCCACCGGTCTGTCCCGGCTAAACCGGTCTCCTACCAGTCGCGCGGTAGGCAAACGTTGTTGCTGGTTGGCGTGACGCTGCACGGCTTGGCGGGCAACGCCAGGGCCGGCAGCTGGGGCAGGCTGATCTTCGTGGGATAGCCGGGCCCTCGCAGGATCCGGTACGTGCCGCCGGGGACGGTCGCCTGCTGCGGCGTCGTCAGATAGCACGGGTCGACGCCCAGGGAGAACACCTCGGGTCCGGGACACGCACCGGCCGGGGGCTGCGTGGTGAGTTCCAGGCGCAGCCGGTGGCCGGCCACGACGCCCCACTGCCTTGCCTCGAGGTTGACGTTGAGCCGGTATGCCTTGCCGGGCTTGAGATAGGCGTCGCGCTCAAGCGTCTGCCAGGGCCAGGTGATCCTGCCGTCCCGGTCGGTCCACGACTTGCGCGGGTCGATCTCGCGCCGGCTGCCCAGCATCGTGCCGCGGGTGATCTCCGTGGCGGTGCCGTCGGGTGCGACGTCGTACAGCGCGGCGAGCAGTTCGAGGTTGGTGTTCGACGAACTGGCGTAGACCGTGGCACTCATCGGCCCGGCCAGCGTGGTGCCCCGGGTCAGCGGTGACGTGGTGTAGGTCAGGCGGTTGCCCTGCCCCGCGGGATCGCCCCACGCCAACGCATCGCTACCCCCAGATCCGGCCGAGCGCGTGCTCAGCGCACCCTTGTCGTTGAGGAACCAGTCGGTGTTGCGGGAAACCACCGGGTACCGGGCCGTGTTGACCCAGCGGTCGGTGCCGGTCTCGTACAGGTGCATCGGGGTTTTGGTCTTCTGGATGCCCGTGTCGATGCCGCGTACCCACGTCTCGAGCCACTCCAGCATGATCCCGTTGTCCAGCCCTTGGGCATGCCCCCACCCGCCGACGATGATCTGGTAGCGCGAGGACACCGGCTGGTTCGCGGTCATCGGCGCATAGATCGGCCGGCCCGCGGCGGCGTTCTGGAAGGCGGTGTAGGTCCGCAGCGCGGCTATCTCGCTGTTGTCCTGCCAGCCCGTCCACAGCAGCACCGGCACGTGGTTGTCGACGATCTGCTGGGCCGCGCGCATGGCCAGCCGGTCGCGCCAGAAGGCGCCGTCGTAGGCTGCGGGGCCCCCGCGCATGACTTCATCGCCGATGTCTTGGTAGTACTGGACGGTTTCCGGGTTCGGGTCCATGCTCAGCTCGGGCAGCACGTAGGTGACGGCGATTGCCTGGGTCGGGATCCCGGAGGTCATCCACACATCACGCTGGATGCTGTCCAGTCCGACGCAGGCGGCCACCACCGCCTTCACGGGCGAGCGCGGGCCGCCCAGCGCCGCGTCCCCCAGCGCGTTGCCGCCCGGCCAGGAACAGCCGGTCAGCGCGACGCGTCCGTCGGAGCCGTCGAGCCCGTAGGCGGCCCACCGGATGGCGTTCACGCCGTCCTGCGACTCGCGCCGGTTGAACATCGCGGCGACCCCACCTGAGCCGCCGGTACCCCGGTCGTGGACCCGCACCGAGATGTAGCCGTACTGTGCGAAGTAGGTGTTCACCTCGTCCTGTCCGACGTACGGCGTGTGCTCGATGACAACCGGGAACCGACCGGGGGCCCGCCGCCCGGTGGCAGGATCGGCGGGGTAGGCGACGGCGGCGTTCAACACCACACCGTCGTCCATTCTCACCGGCACATCCGTGACCGTGACTGTGGTGTACTTCGGCGCGCCGGGCTCCCACCTCCCGCCGGGATAGGGGGTGCCTGCCGCACCGGAATTCCCGGCGGTGGCCGACGCCGCCACCGGCGGCAGGCCTCCCAACGTCACGGTGAGCAGAGCGCTCAGCGCTATGAGTGTGGTACGCCGCGCTGTTCTTGCACGCGTTGCCAACGAGTCCTCCATTGGATCGTGGTCCGACGTCCGCGATCGCACCCCCGGCGGCTACGAGGCACGCTGCTGTCTGGCGACCTCCGACGACGGGGATCTGCGCACCGGCGAACTCGAGGACGGGTGATCGCGAGCCTCGGACCCAATGACCAGGGTCAGCTCAGGACGCTAGGCGGAGGGCCCGTCCGCCGAGAGACCCTGCTCAAACGGGTTCCGGCAGGGTCCCCACAGACCTACCTCAATGCATTGACAACGCGAGCGCGAAGTACTATAAGCGGGCCCGAATCAGCGGGCGGCTGCCCGGTAGGCGGTGGACAGGGACACGTCACGCCAGTGCTGCTGATCGCGAGCAGTGCGTTCGAGCTTGGCCGCCACTGCGTTGAAGCAGTCCTCACCCAGCTGCAACCGCTCCGGCAGCTCGCTGTGGCCGGGCAGATCGACGATCGCCTTCGCCGCCTTGACCGGGTCGCCCGCCTGGGCATAGTTGTTGTCGGCCGCCCACTTGCGGGTGACGCCGGCGGTGGCGGCGTAGTCGTCGATGGACTGTCCCACCGTGGTCAAGCTGCTGTCGTCGAGGAAGCTGGTACGGAAACCTCCTGGCTCGACGGCGATGGATCGAACGCCCAAGGGCGCGAGCTCATGGCCGAGGGCCTCGCTGATGCCCTCCACGGCGAACTTGGTCGCGCAGTAGACGCCCCAGCCGGGACGGCCGAGGAAGCCGCCGGACGACGAGATGTTGATGATCGTTCCCGCCCGTTGAGCACGCAGAACCGGCAGGACGGCACGGGTGACGGTCAGCAAGCCGAAGACGTTGACGTCGAACACGGCGCGAGCCGCGGCGTCGGAGACCTCCTCGACCGCGCCGAGCAGGCCATGGCCAGCATTGTTGACCAGCACGTCGATGCGGCCGAACCGGCTGACGGCCGCGGCCACTGCCTGCTCGGCCTGATCCGGGCTGCTGACGTCCAGGGATACAGCCAGCATGCGGTCACCGGCATCCGGCAGCGCGTCCTTCAGTGCCTCCGGCCGGCGGGCGGTCGCCACGACGCGGTGGCCGCGGGCCAGCGCCTCACGGGCAATCTCCAGGCCGAAACCCCGGGCAGCGCCGGTGACGAACCAGGTCGTCGTTTCATCCATCGTTGTCTCCAGTGACGGTTACAGCGCCGGTTCGCCGTATGCTCGCCGGCCAAGCACAATCCAGACAAGCGGTGCCGACGTGGCTCAGGGAGTTCCTGCTCAAAGGGGTACCGACAGGGACCCCCTCATTTCCCCCCGGCGCATCCACCCTGCTGCTGTCCTGAGGGGTTAAAGCAGAGACTCCCTCGGCCCGGGACTTGGCCATACCTTCGCAGGCGAGAAGATCCACGCGGAACGCTCGAAGAGGGTCACGCCCTCCTCCTCGCGACGGGATCTCCCCGCCGATGCCCCCTCGGTGGCGCACTCGGCAGGCTCACCGCCACCGTCCCAGGGGCACCTCGCCCGATCGAAGCGGTCGAGGCCCGACCAATGGAGGTCACCCATGCGAATACACCTGTTCCGCGCCGCCGCCGCGCTCACCGTCGCCGTCCTCGCCGCCGGACAGCTCCCGGCAACGGCGGCGGCGGGCACCTCGACCGCCCGCCCGGCCGTCGCCATGACGGCTGACGGTGCGGTCCGCGGCGCCACCGCCGGCGGCGTCGACCGGTTCCTCGGTCTGCCGTACGCGGCCCCGCCGGTCCGGGATCTCCGCTTCCGGCCACCACAGCCGGCTCGAGCCTGGCGCGGGGTCCGCGAGGCCACGACTCAAGGGCCCGCCTGTCTCCAGTTCCAGCCCGGCGGCGTACGGGAGACGCAGGCGACCAGCGAGGACTGCCTGTACCTGGACCTGTACCGGCCGCACGGCGCGCGCCCCGGCGCTCGATTGCCTGTGACCCTCTGGATCCACGGCGGCGCCTACACCCAGGGCAGCGGCGTGATCTACGGCGGGCAGACACTGGCCGCCCGCACGAACAGCATCGTCGTCTCCATCAACTATCGGCTGGGAGCGCTCGGCTATCTGGCCCTGGACCAGCTCGACGCGGAGAACCGGGCCACGGGCTCGGGCAACTGGGCGCTGCTCGATCAGATCGCGGCGCTGCGCTGGGTGCGCACCAACGTCGCCGCCTTCGGCGGGGATGCCCGGAACGTGACTGTTGCTGGACAATCCGCGGGCGGGACCTCGGTCTGCACATTGCTGGCCTCGCCCGCCGCGGCCGGGCTGTTCCACCGCGCCGCGATCCAGAGCGCATTCTGCGAGGTGGGCGAGCGGCCGCTGGCCGAAGCGCAGTCCCAGGGCGTCGACTTCGCCCAGGCGGCGGGCTGCACCGATGCCAGCAACCGGCTGGCCTGTCTACGGAACGCCTGGGGCCCCAATCTGGTGGCCGCCTTCCAGCGGGTTCGTACCGCCGGACCCGTCGTCGGCACCCCCGCACTTCCCAGGCGCAGCGCTGCCGCGATCAGCGCCGGCACCTGGAACAAGGTGCCCGTCATTGTCGGTGCCACCGCCCACGAAGGACGGCTGTTCCTCGCCCTGACACCCAACATCACCGCCGCCGACTACCAGAACTGGCTCCGTACGACCTTCGGTGAGCAGGCCGGCGAGGTCGCCGCGCTATACCCGTTGTCGGACTATCCCGCGCCCTTCTACGCACAGGCCCAGGCACTCGGGGACAGGATGGTCTACTGCGCCGCGGATCGTACGGCCAACCTGCTGGCCCGGCAGACCGATGTCCACCGCTACGAGTTCGACGATCCCCACTCGCCGACCCTGTACGGCGCCCAGCCACCCGGCATCGACATGTCCAGCGCTCATTCCGCCGAGCTGGCCTACCTCTTCGACTTCACCGTCGGGGACCGGCCCGTGCCCGCCAGCTCCCGCAGGCTGGCAGACCAGATGAAACGCTACTGGGGCTCGTTCGCCAAGGACGCCGATCCCAATGATCGCGGACTCCCCCGCTGGCCGGACTACCGCAGGACTGCTCAGACGCTGATCCTGCGCCCGACCGGTCCGGTGCTGTCAACGGCCGTCAGCCAGAACCACCACTGCGGCTTCTGGGCTGATCAGCCCCACCCGTCCTAGCAGACATCCGCCGGCCCCGGATGCCCGCACCATCCCGGGCCGGCGGTCCGATCCGCGCCAGCGGCGTCACCCCAGCCTGTCCATTCCGATGCAGAAACAGGGACAGCCATGAAAATGCGGACGACAGTCCTCACCGTCACCGTCATCGTCGTGCTGACGGGCCTGCTGACGGTCATCGTGGTGTCGAAGCGCGGCGACTCGTCGCCGGCCGGTGCCCTCGGCACGCGCCCGGCGGCGAGCCCCGCGACGCCCGCCGACGTTCCCGCACAGTTCCAGAGCACTCCGGCCGGGCGGCAGGGGCAGGTCGTCCGGGTCGACTACCGCACGCGCCGGGGCGGGGCAGCGATCGGTAAGCACGCGTACGTGTATCTGCCCGCCGGCTACGACCAGCAGGATCAGCAGACCCGCTACGACGTGCTGTATCTGATGCACGGCGCCGGGATGACCACCGAGAGCTTCTTCGGCGGCGCCGGGCAGTCCGCGCCGCTGAAGAACGTCCTGGACCACATGATCGAGCAGCGGCAGCTGCGCCCGACGATAGTCGTCACGCCCACCTTCTACCCCGACGACAACGCGAGCCTGGATCTGCACTACGCCGGTCAGCTGGACAGAGAGTTTCCCCGCGAACTGACCGCCGACCTCATGCCGGCCGTAGAAGGCACCTACCGCACGTATGCGCCCACCGCCGACGGCGCGGGTTTCACGGCGTCCCGCGCGCACCGGGCCTTCGCGGGCTTCTCGATGGGGGCCGTCACCGCCTGGTACGTGTTCATCGAAAGCCTGGACTACTTCCGGTACTTCATGCCCATGGCCGGTGACTGCTGGGTCGTGCAGGACTATGGCGGAACATCGGCCGCCGCCGAACGTACCGCCGCCTTCCTCGGCCGGGTCGCCCGGGAATCCGGGTACCAGCGCGACGACTACCTCATCGCGGCGTCGGTGGGATCGGCCGATGGCACGACCTCGCAGATGGACCCGCAGATCCGCGAGATGCGGAAGCTCCCGGACACCTTCGATGCCGGCAATCTGCGCTACACCCTGGATCCCGGCGGCGGGCACGACCAGCCGTCGATGACCAAGCAGTTCTACAACTCGATCCAGCTGTTCTTCTGAGCGCGGAACGGGCCGGTCCGCCGCCGAGCGGACCGGCCCGCGCGGCTCAGCGCTCGATCATCCGCATCTGCTCGTCGGTGTGATGGCCGCCCTCGGCCACCGGCAGCGCGTCGAGGGTGGTGATCTGCTCAGGTGTGAGCTCGATGCCGGCTGCGGCGCTGTTCTCGACCACCCGGCTCACCCGCTTGGTCCCCGGGATGGGCACGATGTCGTCGCCCTTGGTCAGCAGCCAGGCCAGGGCCACCTGGGCCGGGGTGGCGCCCACCTGGTCGGCGACCGCCTGCACCTGGTCGGCGAGGCGCAGGTTGCGCTGGAAGTTCTCACCGGTGAAGCGCGGGTTGTTCTTCCGGAAGTCGCCGTCGTCCAGCTTCTCCAGGTCCGCCGGGGTGCGCAGACTGCCGGTGAGGAAGCCGTGCCCGAGCGGGGAGTACGCGACCAGGCCGATACCCAGCTCCCGCAGCACGGGCAGCACCTGCTCCTGGTCGCGGGTCCACAGCGAGTATTCCGACTGCAGGGCGGTGACCGGATGCACAGCGTGAGCGCGGCGGATGGTGCCGATCCAGGCCTCGGAGAGCCCGACGTACCGGATCTTGCCTTCCTTCACCAGGGCGGCCAGCGCGCCCATGGTGTCCTCGATCGGGGTGTCCGGGTCGACGCGGTGCTGGTAGTACAGGTCGATGTGGTCGGTCCCGAGGCGTCGCAGCGAGCCCTCGACCGCGGTGCGGACGTTGTCCGGGCTGCTGTCGATCGTCCAAGGACCGCGGCCGGCGTGCGAGACGAGGCCGAACTTGGTCGCCAGCACCACCTGGTCGCGGCGGCCCTTGAGCGCCTTCCCGACCAGTTCCTCATTGACGTACGGGCCGTAGATCTCCGCCGTGTCGACGAGCGTGACACCGAGCTCGATCGCCCGGTGGATGGTGCGGATCGACTCGGCGTCGTCGCTGCCGGCACCGGTGTAACCGTGCGACATACCCATCGCGCCGAGGCCGATCCGGGCGACCTCGAGCTCACCGAGCTTCGCGGTACGCATGATGTTCCTCCGTGTCGTCGTGCGTCAAAAAACCCGCTGCCCCAGCGGGACAGTGGGGTCGGACGGATCAGGCTTCGGGAATCTCTCGGCCGAAGTTCGCCAGGGTGACGGCCTCCGGCTCGGGGCCGCCGCGCTTTCCGGTGTCGAGGCCGTCGATCGCGGCGAGCTGCTCGCCGGTCAGTTCGAAGTCGAACACGTCCAGGTTCTCCGCGATCCGCGCCGGCTTCGTGCTCTTCGGGATCGCCGAGCGACCCTGCTGCACATGCCAGCGCAGCATCACCTGCGCCGGGGACTTGCCATGCGCCTTCGCGATCTCACCGATGACCGGGTCCTGCAGGGTGCTGGTGTGCTCCCCGTCGCGGTAGAACGTGATGCCGCCGATCGGCGACCACGCCTGCGACAGGATGCCGTGCTGCGCGCCGAACGCCTGCACCTCCCGCTGGGCGAAGTACGGGTGCACCTCGATCTGGTTCACCGCGGGCACGACCGTGGCCTTGTCGAGCAGCGCGGTCAGGTGGTCGACCATGAAGTTGCTGACCCCGATCGCCCGGACCTTGCCGTCAGCGAGAAGCTTCTCCAGCGCCCGGTACGCCTCGCGCGTCTTGTCGAACTCCGACGGCAGCGCCTGGTGCAGGATCAGCAGGTCGAGCTGGTCCACGCCCAGCTTGCCCGCGCTCTTGTCGAAACTGTGCAGCGTCTGGTCGTACCCGTAGTCGCTGATCCAGATCTTGGTCTCCACGAAGACCTGGGAGCGGTCGACGCCGGACTTGGCGATCGCCTCGCCGACCTCGCGCTCGTTGCCGTACGCGGCTGCGGTGTCGATATGCCGGTAGCCGGCCGACAGTGCGGCCTCCACGGCGGAGCGAGTCTCATCCGGCGGGGTCTGGAAGACGCCGAAGCCGATGGCGGGGATCTCGACGCCGTTGTTCAGCGTCAGGTGCGGAATGGTGGACATGAGAAGTTCCTTTCAGTTCCGGGGAAGCAGGCGGAGGGTGACCTCGTGCGCCTTCTCCCCCACGACGGAGCCCACGATGGCGGGCCCGTACCGGTCGTATTTGGCGTGGTAGGCGGCGTCGATACCGGCATGGGCGTCAAGGCCGGCAGGCTCGACGACGAACACCACGTCGCGCTCCAGGCCGCCGGCGCGGATACGCCCCGCGCCGGCGCGTAACGCGCGCACATACCAGCCGCCGGCCGGGCCGCGAGCCGAGCGGACATACAGCTCGTCACCGGCCCGTACTACCCACATCGTCACGTACGGACGAAGCGTGCCGTCCCCGCGCAGCGAGGCCAGCCCCAGCTCCTCGGCGCGGCCGATCGTGGCCAGCTCGTCGCCCGTCCAGGACCTTGTCGTCGATTCGGGTGCCACAGCATCTCCTCCTGGCTCCGGCCATACCCCTGCTACGGACGAGGTACCCAGCCGGATACCAGCGAACCGGTAGGTTCCGGATTCAGGGAGTTCTTGCTGAAAGGGGTTCCAGCAGGGACCCCCACCGCCGGTTTGAGGTGCACACACCTCTCAGTCGCTGACGTCGCGGCGGGTCAGGCGCACTTCTTCGGCGTCGAGCGTGGTTTCCAGCCGGCGCAGCACGATGTCGTCGATGCGGCGCTGGTCACGCAAAGCGATGACCTCGGCGCGTTTACGGGCGATCAGCGCGACGCGCAGGTCGGCGTACTGCTGCTGGTGCCGCAAGGTCGTCGCGGATCCGGCAGCACCGGGCTCGGCGCCGGCTGCTCGCAATGCCGACAGGTGCTCCTCGAACTCCCCGCGGGTGCGCTCCACGACCTCCGGGTCGGTGCCAAGCCGGTCGGCTTCGTGGTCGATCGCCTCCAACGCGGCTTCCGTGGCCCGTGTCTCGGCGAGGCTGCGCTCCAGGTCGACAGAGGTGTCGGGCCTCTCACCACTCCAGCGGACCACGGCCGGCATGAGCAGTCCCTGGGCCAGGGTGACGACGATGACCCCGGCGGTCACGAAGACGATGAGGTCGCGGTCGGGGAACGCCGCGCCGGATCCCACGGTCTGCGGTACGGCCAGTGCAGCCGCCAGGGACACGGCACCGCGGAACCCGGCGACAGCGCTGATCATCCGCTGACGAACGCTGACACGCCGCTGACGCTGACCGGGGCGCCGGTCCACGGCCCGGATCAGATACGGCACGGTCAAGAACCAGGCGATCCGTGCACCGATCACCACCACGGAGATCACCGCGATCGCGGCCAATCCCCGGACGAGACCGGTGCCGTCAAGTCCGCGTACGGCCGTGTGCAGCTGCATCCCCACGAGGACGAACAAGGCCCCGTTGAGCAGGTAGGTGGTCAAGGTCAAAAACGAGGTGCCCAGCTGCCTGGTGTCGGCCCGTTGCCGGCGCGGCGCGACCTGGCTGCGGATCAGCCCGTAGACCACCACCGCGAGCACCCCGGAGGCATGTGCGACCTCAGCGAGCAGATAGGCAGCGAACGGCCCGAGGAGGGTGATGACGTTCTCGTCAAGGGGATCGTCGAGGCGCCGGCGTAGCTGCTCGATGACCCACGCGGCGGCACTCCCGGCGAGAGCGCCGCCGGCGTAGGCGAGCGCGAACAGCCCGGTCACGTGCCCCAGGCTCAGTTGTTCCTCCCCCACCGTGACGCCGACGGCCAGGCCGTAGACCACCAGTGCGGTGCCGTCGTTGACGAGGCTCTCGGCACGCAACACCGTCACCCGGCGCCGCGACAGCCCGCGGGACAGCAGCGAGCCCGCGGCGGTGGCGTCGGTAGGAGCGACCGCCGCGCCGAGCACCCATGCCGGACCCCACGGCATCCCCAGGGCGTGCGCGACTGCGGCGACCGCCGCGGCTGTCACGATCACCAGGACGGTGCTGTTGAGGATGACACCGCGCAGGTTGCTGCGGATCTCGCGCAGCGAGGTGGCCAGGCTTTCCCAGAACAGCAGCACCGGCAGGAACAGCAGCAGCACCACGTCCGGCGGCAGGGACACCTCGCGCAGCCGGGGTGCCAGGCCCAGCACGACCCCGCACACCAGCAGAACGAGCGGCGGGGACACGCGAGTTCGCCGTGCCAGCGTGGTGCCGGCCAACACGGCGGCGCCGATGACCACGAGGATCACCAAAGCTGACACGGCTCACCTCTCACGCGACGGACCGGCTCATTTGCGCCACCGGTCACGGACGTCGAGCAGCTGCTCACGTACGGTGGACGGCTCGTTGTCCTGCGGCATGTTGTCGGCATCGAGGATGGCATCGAGGCCGAGCGGGCCGTCCGGCAGCAGCGCGGCGAACAGCGGCTCGAGGTCGGTCTGCGCCGGGCCCTGCTCCGCAGCCAATTCGAATGTCTTACCGGTGGCCGCAGCAGAGGTGAGGCTGGCGACGAGAACCTGAGCGATCTGGCGGCGTGAGACCACGCCGTCCGAGGGGTCACCGGCCCACTTGCGGTCACCCTGCGTCATGGCGAGGCGCAGCTGATCGGGTGCGTTGTAGTCGAACCAGCCGGGCCGCACGATCGTGTACGGCAGGCCGCTGGCGCGTACGAGCCGCTCACCGCGGCGCTTCCAGTCGTGGCCCGGGATGACAGGGTGAGCAGGCGATCGGGCGTGGCCCGGCTGCTGTCGTCGAGCGTGCTGGTGCGAAATCCGCCGGCTCGACGGCTACGCTTTCTCGTCCGTGCCGGAGGCGGCGAAATCGGTGCTGACGCTCAGGTCCCGCCAGGCCTCCAGTTCGGCGCGCTGGCTGTCGAGGGCGTCGCCGATGACGGTGACCGCATCCGAGCCGAGCAGCAGCAGGACCGGTGGATGACCGGAACCGACGGCGCTGATCAGGGCCTCGGCGGCCTTGGCGGGGTCGCCGGGCTGGGTGCCGTGGCTGCTGTCGTTCTCCTTACGACGTTTGCCGGCGGTGGCGGCGTAGTCGTCGATGACCGTGGCGGACTGGGTCAGCGACCGGCCGGCGAAGTCGGTGCGGAACGCGCCTGGTTCGACCGTGGTGACCGTGATCCCCAGCGGCTCGACCTCCTTGCGCAGCGTGGCGGACATGCCTTCGAGTGCTGCTTTGCTGGCGGAGTAGTAGCCGGAGCCGGGGTTGAAGAAGCGCGCCCCGATCGACGAGATGTTCACGATCGTGCCGCTGCGCCGCGTCCGCATGCCCGGCAGCACGGCCTTGATCATGGCGACCGCGCCGAAGAAGTTCGTGGCGAATAGCTGCTGAACGTCGGTGTCGTCGCCCTCCTCGACCGCGGCGCGGTAGCCGTAGCCGGCGTTGTTGACCAACACGTCGACGCCGCCGAAACGACCGACGGCCTGCTCGACGGCCACGGTCACCTGCGCCGGATCGGTCACGTCCACAGCAACGGCCAGAGCCGTCCCGGGATGGGCATCGGCGAGGTCCTTGACCTTGGCCGGGTCCCGGGCGGTGACGACCGCGTTGTCGCCGCGGCTCAGGACCGCGTCGGCGAGGGCACGGCCCAGGCCGGTGGAGCAGCCGGTGATCAACCAGGTGGTCACGTGCATCCTCCTTCTCGTCAGACGGTTCGGGCGAAGAACGACGTCAGCTCGCCGAGTGCGGCGTCCACATACTTGTCGACCCAGTAGGTCTCGATGTGCCGTGCGCCCTCGATGAGGAACAGCTTCTTGTCCTGGGTGCCGGTGGCTTTAGGGAATGCCTCGTCGGTCATGTAGCGGGTGTCGGCCTTGCTTCCCGCGATCATCAGCAGCGGCTTGTCGATCAGTTCGATCTGGTCAGTGACGTCGAAGCTCATCAGATCGAGCAGGCTGCTCATCGTGTACTTGAAGGTCGAGCTCGGGCAGGCGTGGGTCTTCCAGTAGTAGACGTACCCCTGCCGGTACAGATCGAACGGCTGATCCGCGATCTGTTCGTCGGTCAGATCGGAGTCGCCTGCGTAGCGGATTTCCCCGCCGGCCGATTCCTGGGCGCGGGCCGCGGACGCCTGCCCCAGGCGTTGCTGGATGGTGTCGCGCTGTGAGTCCTGCAATCCGTTGCGCCGGACCAGGCCGGAGTTGAACATGCTCACCGTGGCGATGGCCTTGAACCGCTTGTCAGACTGCGCTGCCTTCAACGTGTACCCGCCACCGCCGCAGATGCCCAGCGCGCCGAGACGTTCGCTGTCCGCCCCCGGGTAGCGGGCGATGTAGTCGGCCATACCGTGCACGTCGTCGGTGCGGTGGAAGGGCTTGTCCACACTGCGGGGCTGGCCTGCGCTGGCGCCCTGGTAGGAGGCGTCCGCGGCAATGGTGATGTAGCCCTGTTGCGCCAGCCGTTGGGCGTACCGGCCGGCGGTCTGCTCCTTCACCCCGCCGTTCGGGTGCGCCACCGTGATCGCCGGGAACTGGCCCGCCGGATCGTAGCCCGCCGGGGTGTAGACGTTCGCGGCGATCTCCAGGCCGTTCAGGGTGTACGTGACCGGGTGGATGTTGACCTCGCCCGGCTCGTTCGCGGTGATCGCGTCTTCATAGACCAGGCCGAACGGGTTCTTGCGGTAGTCCAACACCGGCCCTGCCTCCGCCATCAGTCTGGCAATGGCCTCTGCCTGTGTGTCCGTCATGTTCGGCTCCTTCATCGAGGCTGGACCCGGGTGATCACCGCTCATCGACGACCTGCTTGAGGGTGGTCGCCGCGCTCATCCCGGCCGGCCATCCGGCGTAGAACGCCAGGTGGGTGGCCAGCTCAGCCAACTCCTCGCGGGTCACGCCGTTGTCCAGCGCGAGACCGAGGTGGGACCGCAGCTGATCGGTACGCCCCAACGCGGTCAGCGCGGCGACCGTGATCAAACTGCGGTCGCGCCGGGACAGATCGGGGCGGGCCCAGACATCGCCGAACAACACCTCGTCGGTCAACTCCGCCAGCTTCGGGGCGATACTTCCCACCAATTGCTGTGCGCGACTTTGTTCCTGCGCCATGCGGCACCTCCTGCGGTATACGGGAACGGGTGATCTCTATTTCGACGTTTGGTTCTCCGGACGGAAGAAGAGTCAGGCACCGATGCGGATGAGCGCCTTGGTGGCACGGCGCTCCAGCATGGCGGTGTAGGCGTCGCCGACCCCGTCGAGGTTGGTCTCGTAGTCGAGGACGAGGCCCGGGTTGATGCTGCCGTTGAGCACGTCGCCGAGCAGCTCGGGGATATAGCGGCGGGCCGGGGCGATGCCGCCGCGCAGTCCGATGTTGCGGAAGATGACCGTCTGCAGCGGGACGGCGGAGTCGTGCGGCACCCCGACGGCGCCGACGGTCGACCCGACCCGGGCGATCCCGAAGGCGGTGGCCATCGACTGACCGGTGCCGACGCATTCGAGGGCCGCGTCAACGCCGGTCCCGCGGGTCATGTCCATGATCAGTTTGGTGGCGTCGTCGCCGCGCTCGGTGACGATGTCGGTGGCGCCGCATTCGCGTGCCAGGGCCTGGCGGACCGGGTTGTTGCTCAGCGAGATGATCCGGTCGGCCCCGAGGCGCTTGGACGCGATGACCGCGCACAGCCCCACCGCGCCGTCGCCGACGACCGCGACGGTGTCGCCCGGCTTCACGCCGGCGCTGAACGCGGCGTGATGCCCGGTGCACATGACGTCCGACAAGGTCACCAGCGATTTCATGATCTCATCGGAGTAGCCGTTGCCGGGCACCTTGACCAGGGTCGCGTCGGCGAACGGCACCCGCACGTACTCGCCCTGGCCACCGTCGACGCCGTTGTTGCCGAACGAGCCGCCGTTGAGGCAGTTGCCCGTCCAGCCCGCGGCGCAGTTGGCGCAGGTGCCGTCGCAGAAGGTGAACGGCGCGACGACCAGGTCACCGGCCTGCAGGGTGGTGACGTCGGCGCCGACCTGTTCGACGACGCCGATGAACTCGTGGCCGATCGGGCCGAGCGTGTGCGGGTTGTCGCCGCGGTAGTACCACAGGTCGGAGCCGCAGACGCAGCCCAGCGTCACACGCACGACCGCGTCCGTGGCGTTCTCGATGCGTGGGTCGGTGCGCTCGCCGACGGTGATGTCGCCGGGGCCGCCGTAGAGAGTGGCACGCATGGCAGAGGTCCTTTCAGTGGTGGCTGCCGCGCAGCGTCAGGCTGGCGGCGGCCGTCAGGATGACCAGGATCGCGGTGGCGGTGAGGCTGAGGTGCAGGCCGGACAGGAACCTGCCCTGGCTGGCGACGACAGCGCCGTAGCCGGCGACGCCCAGCGAGCCGCCCAGCTGGCGGAAGGTGTTGAACACGCCGCTGGCGGTGCCGGCCCGGTGCGCCGGGACGCTGTCGAGGATCAGTGACGTGATCGGCGGGACGGTGAACGAGCCACCGACACCGACCGGCACCATGACGGCGGCGACCAGCAGCATCGGGGCGTCGGCAGGCAGCAGCACCAGGCCGATGAGGCCGGCGGCCATCAACAGTTGACCGCCGATGATCGGCACCGCGGGGCCGAACCGGGTCGCCGTCCGGGCGGCGAGCGGGCTGACGACCGCGACCAGGGCGGTCATCGGCAGGAACAGCAGGCCGGTGCTGAACGGGGTCGCGCCGCGCACCTGCTGGAAGTACAGGCTCTGCAGGAAGACGACGCCGTAGAAGCCGAGCATGCCGAGGAAACCGACGGCCAGCGCGACGCTGATTGTCCGGGAGCGGAACAGGTCCAGGGGCACCATGGGGTGGCGGCCGCGGACCTGCGCGGTGAGGAACACCGCACCGGCGACCACCGTGAGAGCGAACGCGGCAAGGATCCGCGGGCTGTCGTAGCCGAGGTCCGCGCCCTCGATGACCGTGTAGGTGAGAGCGCCCAGCGCGAGCACGGCGGTGACCTGCCCGATCCCGTCGAACGGCACGGCGTTCCGCGGTGAGTCGGCGGCTCGGCGCAGCGCCAGCATGGCGACGATACCGACCGGCAGGTTGAGGAAGAAGATCAGCCGCCAGTCGAGCTGGGTCAGGGCGCCGCCGAGCACCGGTCCGGCCGCGGCCGCGATCGATCCGCCCAGCGCCCAGTAGGCGATCGCCCGGGCCCGGGCGGCCGGCTCGTGGTAGGCGGCCCGGATCAGGGCGAGCGACGTCGGGGTGACCAGCGCAGCCCCGATGCCCTGCAGGACCCGCGCCGCGATCAGCCAGCCCAGGCTCGGCGCCAGCCCGCAGGCCGCGGAGGCCAGCACAAAGATCATCATGCCGGTCCCGTATGCGCGGCGGGCGCCGATCCGGTCGGCGAACGTGCCGGCGAACAGCAGCAGCGCGGAGAACATCAGTGTGTAGCCGGTGACGACCCACTGCAGCCCGGACAGCGTGCCCCCGAGGTCGGCGCTGATGTCGGGCAGCGCCACGTTGACGACCTGCGTGTCGAGGGTGACGACGGCAAAACCGAGCATCGCCACGATGAGTGACGCACGTGGCCGCTGTGCCGCTGGCACTCCCTTGGTCTCGTTGGTGGTGAGCATGGTCGGTGCGGATGCGGACATGACTGCCTTATGACGCGACGGTGGATCTCTGCTACCAGGAAACCCCCGATCACAGCCGTTAGGGAGACACTCCGCAAAGGGGTAACAGCAGGGACCCCCTCATGCCGAACCGAATGCCTAGCCTGGGTTTATGGACAACCGCAACGAGGTACGCGCGTTCCTCACCTCCCGCCGGGCGAAGCTCAGCACGCAGCAGGCCGGCATCCCCGCGCACGGCAGCCGCCGGGTCGCCGGGTTGCGCCGGGGCGAGGTCGCCGCGCTCGCCGGGGTCAGCGTCGAGTACTACACCCGCCTGGAACGCGGCAACCTCGGCGGCGCTTCCGACAGCGTCCTGGAGGCCGTCGCTCGCGCGTTGCAGCTCGACGAGACCGAGATCGCGCACTTGCACCACCTGGCCCGCGCTGCCGGCCCGACACCGGCCCGCGTCCGTGCCCGCCGTGACAAGGCGCCCGAGGTGCGGCCGGCGATCCGCCGGGTGCTGGAGTCGATGACCGGGGTGCCTGCGTTCCTGCGCAACCACCGCTTCGACATCCTGGCCGCGAACTCGCTGGGTATGGCGCTGTATGCGCCCATGTTCGCCGCGAGCGCGGCGCTGCCGGTGAACTCGATGCGGTTCAGTTTCCTGAACCCGCACGCGCAGGCGTTCTACCCGGACTGGGCGCAGGTGGGCCGCTCCGCCGTCGCCGCGCTGCGCATCGCGGCGGCCCAGCACCCGCACGACCAGCAGCTGATGAACCTCATCGGTGAGCTGTCCATGCGCAGCGACACCTTCCGCACCTGGTGGGCTGCCCAGGACGTCTACATGCACCGCCACGGCGTCAAGCGCTTCCGCCACCCCACCGTCGGCGAGCTGGAACTGGCCTACGAAGGACTCGAACTGTCCGGCGACGAGGGCCTGACCATCGTGACCTACTCCGCCGAACCCGGCACCCCCTCCGGCGATGGCCTCGCCCTGCTCGCCACCTGGGCCGCGACGCAGGAGACCGGCTCACGCCTGTAGGGAGGCCAGCTCCACAACCGTGATGTCGGAGGGTGCGCCCACCCGTACGGGTGGACCCCAGACACCGGCACCGCGGCTGACGTAGAGCTGGGTGTCGCCGTAGCGTTCCAAACCGGCGACGGTGGGATTGGCCAGCCCGGCGACCAGGCTGCCGGGCCAGAGCTGGCCGCCGTGGGTGTGTCCGGACAGCTGCAGATCCACGCCGTAGCGCACGGCCTCGTCGATCACCACCGGCTGGTGTGCGAGCAGAACGCTGGCCCGGGAGCGGTCCCGGTCACCCAACGCGTGGGCGAAGTCCGGCCCTTGCCCCTGACTCTCCCCCTGGACGTCGTTGACGCCGGCCAAATCGAAGCCGGGCAGCTCCGCGCGGGTGTTCTCCAGCGGCCGCAGCCCGAGCTCACGCACCACGCCAACCCACCGCTGGGCATCGTAGAAGTACTCGTGGTTGCCGGTCACGAAATAGCTGCCGTACCGGGCCCGCAACTGGGCGAGGGGCGCGACGGCTGAGCTCAGGTCCTCGACGCTGCCATCGATCAAGTCCCCGACGACGGCGATCAGATCGGGCTGGGTGGCGTTGATCGTGTCGACCACGCGCTGGGCGAAGCCACGGCCCAGCAGCGGGCCGAGGTGGATGTCGCTGACCACGGCGATGCGGAAGCCATGCGCGTAACGGGGCAGCTTGGCCAGCGGCATGGTGAGCCGCTTGACCTGGGGGCCGCGCAGCACGCCGTAGGTGCCGTACCCGACGGTGCCCAGCGCCACGGCTGCGGCGCTGCCACCCACCACCCGCGAGACGAAGATACGCCGGGAGAGCAGCGCCGGTGCTTGCGGCCGCGCGCCGGGCTCGGCGGCGACAGGCGCCTCCTGTCCCGTTGCCCCAGCCTTGACCGGCTCGGCCCGTGCCGCGTCGCGCCGGGCCAGGACCCGGCCCAGCAGCGGACGCACGGCCTCCCCCACCAGCAACGCGAGGAGCAGGTACAGGAACAGGGCCAGCCACAGGAATCCCGGCCAGTCCACGATCCCCTCCAGCCGGAACGGCACGCCCGGCAGGTCGTCACGGACCGCGAGCAACCCCAGCAGCGGTCCGGCCACGTACAGGACGTTGCCGGCCCGCCGCACCGCCGAACCGGGTGCCGTCGTGTCCCGGATGAGGCGTCGCCACACGTACCAGTGCAGTGCGCCGAAGGCGGCCAGGAACAGGGCCACGACCAGGAGGAAGAGGGCAATCATGCGGTGCGGGTCTCCTGGAGTGGGGGTCAGCGGGTGAGCAGTCCGATGCGGCGTAGCCAGGCCTCGACGGCGGGCCCGGCGCCGGCGACTTCCTCGCCGCGCACGGCGAGGCCCTCCCCGAGCTTGGCGCCGGGGCAGGCCGCGGCGTAGTCACGCTCGGTGGTCCCCAAACCGCTCATCGCGTACGTCGTGAGCGGGTGAACGGTCTTGCCGGCGAAGTCGAGGCCCTCGACGAGCGTCGTCATGATCATGGGTGCCCGGACGTTCCAGATCGGGCTACCCAGCAGCACCGTGTCGTAGCGCTCAATCGAGCGCAGCGGGTTCGCGATGGCGGGCCGGGCGTTCGCCTCCTGCTCGCGCACGTTGCGCGCAACCGTCGGATCGTAGTCGTCGGGGTAGGGGTCGGCGGCCTCGATCCGGTGCACGTCGCAACCGAGAAGCCGGCTGATCATCCCGGCCACCACCTCGGTGTTGCCGACGCTCAGCCGCCGACGCCCGCCGTTGAAGTAGTTCTCGCCCGCACGAGAGAAGTACGCCAGCAGCACCGTGCCGCCCGCCGATGAGGACGGCACCGGGGCGCTCCGCGACTCGCTGCCGGCAGCGGCAGACGCCGCCGGCGTAGCAACGGGGGAATCAGCGGGGGAATCGGTGCAGGCGCTCAGCAGCGAGCCGGCCGCCGTCCCGGAGACACCGAGTAGCGCACTACGGAGTAGCGCGCGGCGTGGGTATTCGTTCATCGCTTCCATCAGTGCTCCATGTATCAAGATCGGGCCTGTTGCGTGGGGTGTCACGGCATCGGCGCCTCGACGCCTGTCGCGGCGAGCACCGGGGCCGGCAGTCGTTCCCCCTGGATCCTGATCGCGTTCAGGGCGGTGGTGAACTGCCGCAGCTCGTCGCCGGTGAAGGTGACCTCTTCGGTGCCGATGTTCTCCAGCAGATGCGAGATCCGCGTGGCGCTCGGGATCGGCACGATCCACGGCTTCTGCGCTTGCAACCACGCCAGCGACAGCTGCCCGGGCGTGGCACCCTTGCGGATGGCCCAGTCCTGCAGCAGCTGCACGACCGCCATGTTGGCTGTCATGTTCTCTCGCGAGAACTGCGGCACGGCCGACCGGAAATCACCCTGGGTGAGCCGGGTGTACGGGTTGATGGTGCCGGTGGTGAAGCCGTACGACAGTGGCGCCCAGGGCACGAAGCCGATGCCTAGCTCTTCGCAGAGCGGCAGGACCTGGTCCTCCGGTTGCCGGGCCAGCAGGTTGTACTGGTTCTGGATCGCGGTGAGCGGCTGCACCGCGTGCGCGCGGCGAATCGTCCGCAGGCCCGGCTCGGACAAGCCCCAATGCCGCACCTTACCGGCGGCGATCAGCTCCTTGACCGTGCCCGCCACGTCCTCGATCGGCACCTGCGGGTCGACCCGGTGCTGGTACAGCAGATCGATGTGGTCGGTGCGCAGCCGCCGCAACATCCCCTCGACGGACCGCCGGATGTTGTCCGGCCGGCTGTTGAGGCCGCCACGCTCGCCGGTCTCCTGGTTGACCTCGAAGCCGAACTTCGACGCGATCACCACCCGGTCGCGAACCGGCTGCAGGGCTTCGCCGACGATCCGTTCGGACTCCAGCGGCCCGTACACCTCCGCGGTGTCGAACAGGGTCACGCCCTGGTCGACGGCGGTGCGGATGATGGTGATCATGTTCTCGCGGCTGCTGACCGGGCCGTACAGATTCCCGGGCATCGTCTGGCAGCCCAGACCGATGCTGGAGACCTCCAGCGAACCCAGCCTGCGACCCGAGGCCAGCGTGACCGCCGTAGCGGCGGTGACTCCCCCTCCAGCCGTAGGCGTGGCCGTGCGCCCAGCGGCGGACGCCGGCTCGTCCGAGCTGCAACCGGCGACCCCGGCCACCACCGGAACCGCGGCGATCCCGGCCGCACCCAGCAAGAACCGGCGACGGCTGTTGTCGTCAGGCATTCGACACCTTCTCATTGTCAGCGGTATGGGCGTAACTCCGATCCCATGAAACCCGTGTCTCCGGCGCCCAGGGAGCCTCTGCCGAAAGGGGTAAAGACAGGGACCCCATATGAGGTTTGAAATCGGCACAGGGATGCCGGACCGCTTGTATAAGCCACCCGCCGATCACTCAGGTAAGTACCAGCAAGGCGGTACACGAATGCAACACCGAAGATTCATCATGCGGTCTCGTCAAGGTTTGTGGCCCTGCGGCAAATACTCGGCCAGAACCGCACGGGTCAGTTGTCCCGGTGCTGAGGTCGGGCGGAGTCCCCATCGTTGGTTGCCGTCCAGCTGGCGAGCAGCTGCAAGCCGTCCGCCGAGGCGCTGCCGGGCTCGCACCCGTAGACGACAAGCGCGTGTCCATCGTCGGCCGCCGGGATCAGCACCTCGAAAGTCAGTTCGAGCCGGCCGGCGACGGGGTGGTGCAAACGCTTGGTGCCGGTCGTGTGGGCGCGCACGTCGCGGCGGGCCCAGCGGACCCGGAACGGATCGCTGCGCGTGCTCAGCTCCCCGACCAGGTCGGTCAGGGCTTTGTCGTACGGGTGTCGGGCAGCTTGGACGTGCAGCAGCGCGACGCTGTCGTCGGCGACCCGCTCCCAGTCGATCCAGAACTGCGGTGCACGGGCGTCGAGGAAGATGAACCTGGCATGGTTCGGCGGATCAGCTCGCTCGTAGAGCGGGGCGAACAGTGCCCGGCCCAGCGCGTTGGCCGCCACCACATCAGCCCTGCCGTCGAGCAGAAACGCCGGTGAACCGGTGAGGGCGTCGAGCATGCGTTGCAGATTCGGGCGTACCACGCGGTTCGGCCTCGGGCGATGGCGGCGGGCCGCCGGTACGGAGTTGCGAGCGAGGTCGGCCAGGTGGGCACGCTCGGCGTCGTCGAGGCGCAGCGCCTGGGCCAGAGCGTCCAGGACGCTGTCGGAAACCCCGGTAAGGTTGCCGCGTTCCAGCCGGGTGTAGTACTCAAGACTGACCTTGGCCAGCCCCGCGACCTCGGATCGGCGCAGGCCGGGAACCCGGCGTGGGCCATGCGGCGGCAGCCCCGCCTGCTGCGGGCTGATCCGCGCCCGGCGGGAGATCAAGAAGGCACGGATCTCGCTGCGATTGTCCACAGATCCACGGTAAGGAAACCTTGTCACGGGAGGGGGGCCCTGTCATAACACCTTTCGACAGGGACTCCCTCATGGGCCCGGTAGGCGTCTTCCATCGACTCAGAAACTCCTCAGCCGGCGGTGAAAAGTCAGGAGCCGTGCCATGCGGATGGAGCATCGCGGGCGTCACCGAACTGCTCAGCTACCTCGCGGGGCCGTCCAGCGCGTGATCGCCTGGTCCAGATATACCTCGAAGAGACCGCGAAGATCGAACGCGGGGTCGATGAGCCATTGCAGTTCCAACCCGTCCATGGCGGCGATCAGCATGTGGACCTCAGTGGCTATCTCTCGCTCAGTGAGAGCGGTCTCGCCATGGTCCCGGGTCTCGCGCAGGTGCCGGCTGAACTCTTCGAAGGTTTGACCGTAGCGCCGCTGCACGAAGGCACGGGCCGGGTGGACGGGGCTGGACGCTTCGGCCGCCATGGTCAGGAAGAGCTCGATCAACCCGCGATGGTTGACGTGGAAGGTCATGAGTTCGGCCAGCGCCCGGAAGTACGGCAGACCTTGCAGGTCTCTGGCGTACAGCTCGTGTGTCTGCTCCGTCCAGGCTTCCAGCACCGCTTCGAGTAAGCCTTCCTTGCTGCCGAAGTACTGAATGAGGGTGGCCGGTGACACGCCCACCGAGGCCGCGATGGCACGAAGCGATCCGCCGGAGTAGCCGAACTCCGCGAACACCGCGGACGCGGAGCGCACGATCTCCTCGCGGCGTTTGATCCCTTTTTGATATGGGCCACGAGTGGTCGGAGCGGGCACAGCTTACATACCTCCGTATATCGGGCTTTGTTTCCAGCAGATCCGGATCTTGTTTCCAGCCGTTGACGGAATCCTAACAGCCGTTTACATTTGGCCAAACCTAAACGATCGATCGTGATTGAGGTGCGAGGCCCCCGGAGGTAAGCATGCTGAACGGGAAGATCGGCGTCGGATTCGCCGGCGCCGGACCGGTGACCCAGGCGATCCACCTGCCCACCCTGGCCAGGCTCGCGGCGACGTTCGAGGTCGTCCACGTCAGTGATGTCGTCGCGGATGTGGCCACGGCGGTCGCCTCCCGGGTCGGTGCGACCCCTTCGACCTCGATCGGCGCGCTGCTGGACGATCCGCGGGTCGAGGTCGTCGCCGTCTGCAGCCCGCACGCGTTCCACGCGGCCCAGGTGATCGCCGCCTGCCGGGCCGGCAAGAAGGCCGTGCTGTGCGAGAAGCCACTGGCCATGTCCGGGCCGGAGGCGACCGAGATCGCCGCCGTGTCGGCCGAGACCGGTGTGCCGATCATCGTGGGCGCCATGCACATGTTCGACCCGGGCTGGCTCGCCGCGGCGGAGCATTGGGGCGACCTTCCGGCGGCGAACCACACCATCCGTTCCTCGGTGGTACTGCCGCCCAACGCACGCTTCGAGGACCTCGCGACCGAATTGCCGGCCCGGCCCGGCCCGACGGCCCCCGATCTCGGCGATGTCGAGGTGCGGGCCCGCATGGTGCACGCCGGCGTCATGGGGCTGGCGATTCACGATCTTCCGCTCGTGCGTTCGCTGCTACCGCGGTTCGACGATCTGCGGGTGCTGAGCGCGCACGTCCTCCGGCCCTTCGGTTACCAGATCGTCTGCACCGCCGGCGGCAAGCTGGTCGAGCTGCATGCGGCCATGACGGCGACCTGGCATCCTGAGTGGACACTCGAAGCCTTCAGCGATGACCGGGCGTTGCGCATCGAGTTCACTCCCTCGTACGTGCATGCCGGCAGTGCGACGGCCGCGATATCGACGGCCGGCCGGACCCGGACCTTCGGGCCGGCCGATCACAACGGGTACGAGGGCGAATGGCTGCGGCTCGGCGCCGTCGTGCGCGGCGAGCAGGCAGCGCCGGACCTGGCGGCGTTGATCGACGACCTGACGTTCGCGATCGCCGTCGCCGACGAGGCCGCGCAGCTCGTGCGCTCGGCTCACGGAGCGGAGGTGCCGGCGTGACCGCCTGGCTGCCGGTCTTCGCCGCGGACGACGGAAGCGCCGGGTCCGTGACCGCCGGCGTCCTCGCCTCGCTGCCCCTGTCGTACCACGACAGCGACGCCGCACCGGGCGGTGTCGCGGTGGTGGGCGGCTCCGGCGGATGGCCCCGGCGGGTCGCGGCGGCGCTGCGGGCCGGTGCCGGCGGAGTCATCGTGACAGCTCCCGAGCCGGCCGGCCTGGGACCGTTGCGGACGCCCGATGTCGCCGGCGGTCTGATCGTCGTCGACTCGGCCTGGTCCTCCAACCCGGTCGTCGTCCCGGCCGGCACGGCCTTCCGGTCCGCGGCGACGACCGGCAGCCGGCTCGAGTGCCGGGTGCGCGTCGGCGTCGGCCGTTCGTTGCCGGCGGTACTTCTCAACCAGCTGAGCCTGATCCGCGCGCTGCTCGCCCCGGCCGAAGAGCTGCGCATTCTGCACCGGTCCGCGCACGGGTTCGCCGGCGGGGTCGCGGTCGACCTCAGCGCGACCTGCACCGGCGCGGTGCCGCAGCGGGCAGACGCCCGGCTGCTGACCGCCGACGGCGGTGTTCACGTCGCGATCCCGGACGGGGCCACCGCCGAGCCGGCTCTCCTCACGATGACGGGCCCTCAGGGCACGCTGCTGGCTCCCACCATCTACGAATCGGCGCACCGCGCCACCTGGCGCCGGATGCACCACCTGCTCACCACCGGTGGACGAGCCACCGACATCGACGACCTCGAAGCAGACATCGCCACCGCGTCGATCCTCGCCGCGGGCTGATACTCGCCGTTTCCCCGTACCGGCAATCCCGCGACGACCAATTCCGCAAACGACTAATTCCGCAAACGACCGAGCGGCCGCTGGCGGCCGCAGGAAGTGAGAACGCGCCATGAATCGACCAATCGGCTCGATAAACCGTCGTGCCTTTCTAGGTTTGGCGGCAGCCGCCGTTTCCGCGCCGGCTTTGACCGCATGCGACGTATCCGGGTCGAGCAGTTCGGCCGGCGGCGGCTCGTCGGATCCGATCAAATTCTGGGATCAGCCGTGGGGGCCGACGGCCTACAACGACCTGGGCAAGAAGATCACCGAGGCCTACCCGCCGGCGGCCGGCTCGGGCAAGGCCACCTACCAGGTCATCCCGTGGAACAACTTCTATCAGACGTACGCGTCGGCGATCGCGTCCGGCACCGGGCCCGCCGTGTCCACCGGCGGCGGTTTCCAGCCGTTCCAGTTCGCCGCGCAGGGTGCCATCGCCTACGCCGACCAGATGCTGGAGTCCTGGAAGAAGGACGGCTTCTACGACGACTTCCTGCCGGGCCTGCTCGAAACCAACAAGACCGACAACGGCTATGCCGGCGTGCCGTGGCAGATCGACGCCCGAATCCTGTGGGCCAACGAGAAATTGCTGGAGCAGGCCGGCGTCGCGGCGCCGACCGACTTCGACTCGCTGCTGGCGGCGGGTCGCGCGCTGAAGAAGATCGGCGTCTTCGGCTTCGGCATCGGCACCGGCGCGGGCAACAACCTCGGCTCCCACGCCATGGTGGCGATGATGATCATGAACGGCGGTGGCCTGTTCGATCCGGACGGCAAGACCAACTGTGTCACCGACCGCAACATCGAGTCGATGGACTTCGTCCGTCAACTGGCCCGCGAGGGCATCATCGACCCGGCCAGCATCAGCTACACCATCGACAACCTGAACGCCCAATGGTCCAGCCGCAAGGTCGCTCTCGGATTCCAGGCGGCGGCCCTGCAGAGCCAGGCCGCCGCGGTCAAGGACGAACTGGTGGTCAACAGCCCGCTGGCCGGCCCGCACGGCGACAAGGCCGCCCTGCACTTCGTGAACAGCATCATGATGTATCAGAAGACGCCGTCGCAGCAGGCATCCGAGGCGTTCGTGACCTACTACCTCAAGAACATCCACCAGTACTGGGATGCCGCCCTGGTCGGCGGGGTGCCGGTGCTGAAGTCGATCATCGCTTCCGAGGGCTTCACGAAGAGCCCCTCGCAGGTCAAGATCGTCAAGGAGTACACCCCGATCTCGACGACCTACGCCGCCCGGGGCACGAAGCTGACGGCCGGGCTCGCCGCCGTCGACGGCGGCCAGGCCCTCACCCAGTTCGCGCAGACGATGCTGCAGGGTAAGACGGACGCCAAGGCGGCACTGACCACGCTCCAGCGCGGCATCGAAGAGGCCATGAAATGACCCCCGCCGCCGTCTCGCAGCAGGGCCGCTGATCATGTCATCGGCCTCCCCCGCAACGGGCATTCGCCGAGCCCTCTCCGGGGTCGGCGCCGCCGGTCCCGGCCGGCCACCGCGCCAGACCGGAAGCAAGCGGCCGTCGCGCGGCGCTCTGACCATGCTCGTCCTGGTCGCGCCGTCGGTCATCCTGCTGGTGCTGATCAACGGCTATCCGCTCCTCTATGCCGCCAGCCAGTCCCTGCACAAGGGCTCCCTGATCATCACCGGCGACTTCGTCGGCGTGCGGAACTACACCGATGTGCTGACCAGGCCGGCGTTCTGGAACGCCGCCCGGTTCACCCTGGTGTTCACGCTGGTCGGCGTCTTCGGCAGTTGGCTCGTCGGCATGGGACTGGCCCTGTTGCTCCGCACCAGGATCCCGGCCGGCGGGATCTTCAAGGTGCTCCTGATGCTGCCGTGGGTGATACCGATCGTGGTGTCCTCGACCGCCTGGAACTGGCTCGTGGCCACTCCCGACAGCCCGATCCCCCGCCTCGCCCGGAGTCTCGGATTCGGCGAGTTGCTGTTTCTCGCCGACCCGACGCTGGCGATGATCACCGTCTGCGTCTTCAAGGTCTGGGTCAGCTTCCCCTTCATGATGTTGATGACCTCCGCCGCTCTCGCCTCGGTCGACCAGAACGTCTACGAGGCCGCGGACATGGACGGCGCCACCAGATGGCAGACCTTCACCCGGGTCACGCTGCCGATGATCAGCCGGTCCACCTACATCAGCTGGATCCTGATGACGATCTTCTGCGTGAACGACTTCCCGACGATCTTCCTGCTGACCGGCGGCGGTCCCGTGGACGCCACCTCCTCGCTGGTCATCCTGGCCTACCGCACCGTGTTCCAGGACTTTCAGACCGGACCCGGCGTGGCGATCGCCTTCATCATGACCCTCGCCCTGGTCGTCATCTCGACCATCCTCTTCCGGCAGATCCGTAAGGGAGAAACGGCATGACCACCCTCGAAGGCGGCGGTCGCCGCCCCGTCGTGACGCCGGCCGAGGACGCGGGGCCGGCCGAACGGCCCCGGCTCGCGGCCCGCCGGCAGCCGGGAACGCGAGGCCAGTGGGGCAGGTTCGCCGCGATCCTGGTGTTCACCGTCATCGCGCTCATCCCGATCTACGTCACCCTCTTCCTCTCCGTGCGCCCCGGGACGTTCAGCTCCAGCACGAGCATTTTCACCCTGGAGAACTTCACCACCGTCTTCGCCGACACCGGCGTGCTCACCTGGCTCAGCAACAGCCTCGGCGTCACGCTGGCAACCGTGTTGATCTCCGTGGTGGTCGCGGCCCCGGCGGGGTACGTGCTCTCCCGGGCCCGCAGCAGGGCGGTCTCCGGCTACTCGCTGTTGCTGTTCATCGTGCAGTCCCTGCCGATCATCACGGCGATCGTCCCGTTGTTCGTCCTGTTCGCGAAGCTCGGGCTGGCCGACAACCTCATCGGGATCGTCATCGTCTACGTCGGGTCCACGATGTCGGTCGCGACGTGGATGATGGCCGCCTACTTCGACTCCATCCCCCGGGCCCTCGAGGAAGCCGCCTGGATGGACGGCTGCTCGGTCTTCGGATCGTTCCTGCGGATCGTGCTGCGCAACTCGCTGCCGGGCGTGCTGTCCACCGCGATCTTCGCCTTCCTGCTGGCCTGGAACGACTACCTGGTCGCCCTGGTCTTCCTCAAGTCCAGCAACGTCTTCACCCTGCCGGTCGGTCTGCAGAGCTTCTTCCAGCAGAACGCCACCGACTGGGGACCGGTCATGGCGGTCTCCGTCGTCATGCTCCTACCGCCCGCCATCGTGTTCGCCGTTCTGAACAGGTACTTCAGCGTCGGCGGCATCGGCGGATCCCTCGCCGGCCGGTAGCCGGGAAACGAACGTGAAGGGAACACGATGACGCCTCGATCGGGTCCGGTGGGCGTCGGCATCCTCGGTGCCGGCATGATCAGCGACACCTACCTCGAAAACCTCCTGAGCTTTCCCGATGTCCGGGTGCTGATCGTGGGCTCCCGCGACCGGGAGCGCGCCCGCCTGAGGGCCGAGAAACACCACGTCCCCGCATGGGGATCACCGAATGACGTGCTCTCGCATCCCGACGTCGAGATCGTCGTGAACCTCACCGTTCCCGCCGTCCACGCGCAGATCACCGCGCACGCGATCGCCGCCGGCAAACACGTCTGGTCGGAGAAGCCACTCAGCATCGACCGGACCAGCGGCCTGGCCCTGCTGGAGCAGGCCGCCGCGGCGGAACGGCTGATAGGGGTCGCCCCGGACACCGTGCTCGGCCAGGGCGTTCAGACGGCACGCCGGGCGATCGCGCGCGGCGACATCGGGGTGCCGCTGTCCGCCAACACCGTCATACAGTACGCGGGACCCGACATGTTCCACCCGGATCCCGAGTTCCTCTTCGCACGAGGCGCTGGCCCGCTGTTCGACGTCGGACCCTATTACCTGACGGCGCTCGTCCACATCTTCGGCCCGGTCGACCGGGTGGCAGCCGTCGGCTCGCAGGGCCGGGCGACCCGGACCATCCAGGTCGGCGACCGCGCCGGCACCGAGTTTCCGGTCGAGGTTCCCACCCACGTCGGCGCCGTCGCCCAGTTCGCCGGTGGTGGCGTCAGCCAGAGCACGTTCAGCTTTGACTCGCCGCTCACCCGGATGGGGGTCGTCGAGATCACCGGCACCGAGGGCACCATGATCGTCCCCGATCCCAACATGTTCACCGGCGACGTCAAGATCACCCGGGCGCCGTCGCTGCCGGACCTGCTCGCGGACCCGAAATGGGAGAACGTCCCGCTCACCGGAGCACTCGCCGGGCGCGGCACGGGCGTGCTCGACCTGGCCCGCGCCATCCGTGCGGGAACCCGGCCGCTGGCCTCCGGCGAGCTCGCCTACCACGTGCTCGACACCATGACGGCGATCGACGAGGCGGCGGCCACGCACCGCACCGTCGAGGTCGCCAGCACGGTGGCGGCCGTCCCGCTGGTGAGCGTGGACTGGGACCCGTTCGCCGCGACTCTCTGAATCCCGTACGGGTGCGACAGAACAGGGGAACACCATGGACGAGCGGAAACTCCTGGACGGCCAGACGGCTCGGGTCATGATCGGCTCGACGCTCGGCGAGCCGCCGGTGACCGTCTTCAGCACCGACCAGATGGTCATCGAGGCGCCGAACTGGACACCCGACGGCCGCTGGCTGATTGTCAACGGCGCCGGCCGGCTGTGGCGACTCGCCGCCGACGGCAGCTCAGGTCTGGAGGCCATCGACGTCGCCGGCCTTCCTCCGGTCAACAACGACCACGTGCTCTCGCCGGACGGACGCCACCTGTTCGTCTCGGCGAACGACTGGCACATCTACGAGGTCGACCTCGACGGCGGCTCGCCGCGCCGGGTCACCAACGATCACCACGACCGAACCCTCCTGCACTTCCTGCACGGGGTGAGCCCCGACGGCAAGACCCTGGCCTACATCGGCCTCGAACCCGAGGGCGACAACTGGTGGGCGCGCGCCAACATCTTCCTCATCCCGTCGGCCGGCGGCCCCGACCAGCGGCTGACCGACGAGCGGAAGCCGTTCGACGGCTGCGAATACGACCCGGCCGGCGAATGGATCTACTGCAACACCGAGGTGTTCTCCGCCGCCGCCGGCCACGCGCAGATCGCCCGCCTCCGTCCGGACGGGACGGGCCTGCACCAGCTGACCACCGACGAGCGGGTCAACTGGTTCCCGCACCTGTCCCCGGACGGACGCCACGCCCTGTACCTGAGCTTCCCGGCCGGGACAACCGGGCATCCACCGAACCTGCCGATCGAACTCAGGCTGGTCCGCGACGGCGACTGGGCGACCCCGGAAACGCTCGTCCGGACGTTCGGCGGCCAAGGCACCTGCAACGTGAACAGCTGGGCCCCCGACAGCACCCGCTTCGCGTACGTCTCCTACCCGCTCGAAGCCGCCCGCGAAGGAGATCGCTGATGACCGGCGGCGAGGCAGCGGAATTCGTCAGCCTCTTCGACGGGGTGACCCTCGACGGCTGGCATCCGGTCCCCCGGGTCTACGGCCGGGTCCGCCCCGGTGGGCCGACCGTCGCCGAACTGTTCCCGGACCTGCCGGCCGACTACGACGCCAACGCGCACGCGTACCCGGCTCGCTGGAGCGTGGTCGACGGCGCGATCGAGGGCCGCCAGGACCCGGACCGGCCGGGCTACGGCGGCTATCTGGTCTCGGACCGGACGTTCGGCGACTTCGAGCTCCAACTGGAGATGAAGCCCGACTGGCCGGCCGACACCGGCGTGATGCTGCGCCGCCGGCCGGGCGACGACTGGGCCGGTTTCCAGGTGCTGGTCGACCATCGCAAGTCGGGATCCGTCGGCGGCTTCTTCGGAAACGGCATCGGCGGCTTCCACGCGGTGCCGTTCGTGCTGGACGCCGGCGTCGACGACGACGGCAGGCCGGACAGCCTCATCGAGGAGGACCCCTCGACGAGCGTCGAACCGGTGACCGCCGACAAGGTTCAGCTGCTGTCCCGGGCCGGCGATCCCCGCGCCTTCCTCAAATCCTGGCGCTGGGCCGGCTGGAACCACCTGCGCGTGCGCTGTGTCGGCCCGCTACCGGTCATCACCACCTGGGTCAACGGCGAACTGGTGGCCGAACTGGACACGGCGACGATCTCCCATCCGCACTTCGACCCGCGGCAGGTCCTGGATCTGCTCGGCCCGGCCGGGCACATCGCGTTCGAGGTCCACGACAACGACCCGCTGATGGGCAGCGACCGCTGGGGCCCCGGGGCGCGTTGCCGCTGGCGGAACATCATGATCCGCGAACTGACGTAGGCCGTGTCTCACTCGGTGGCTTTGATCAGCCGGCGGTAGGTGAGCAGGGCGGAGCACGGGGCGGTCAGTGGGAGTCCGGTCTGGGGATGTGGATGCCAGCGGCGCGGAGCCTGGTCTCGAAAAGCGCGGCCAGCCGCGCCGCGGCCGGCGTCGGCTCTTCGCCGTGCTGGGCGATCAGCGTGTACCGGGTCGCGGACTCGGTGCGGGCTTGCAGGCCGGTCACGGTCTTCAGCAGTACGGGGTCGGCGAGGTAGTGGTCGGCCGCAGCGGTGGCGAGTTCGGCGATGCGAGGGTCGTCCGGTTCCCAGGCCGCGGCTTCGGCTGCGCGCTTGGTGAAGGCGACAAGCTGGGTGTCTTGCAGGGCGTGCTCGAAATGGGTGAGGTAGTCGTCGAAACCTTCCGGGACCAGGGCCTTGGCCAGCACCCAGCCCTCCCTGGTGGCCGCTACCTCGTCCGCGGGGAATCCGAGGCTGAGCATCCGCTTCAGCAACGTCACAGCGCGGTCGGGCAGCAGCGCCCGGTCGCCGTCGGCGAGCCGATGCAGCGTGTTCCGCCGCGCGATCAACTCCTCGATCCGTTCGGTGAGCTGCCGCTCGACGTCGGCGAGCGCGGTGGCGAACAGCGCGGCATCGGCGTCGAGCAGGGGCCCGACCTCGGCCAACGGCACCCCGGCGGCGGCCAGCGTCCGGATCTGCACCAGCCGCAACAGATCGGCCGATCCGTACCGCCGGTAGCCGGAGCTGTCGCGTTCCGGCTCCTCGGCCAGGCCGAGCTTGTGGTAATGCCGCACCGTCTTCACCGTGACGCCGACGAACGCCGCCGCCTGCCCGATCGTGACTCCGTTCCGCATGTGCTCAGCCTGCCTTGTGCTTGATGCGGTCGGGTCGCGGGTGCTCAGTTCTCCGGCTTGGCCGGATCGGTCTCTCCGCCGGCGAACACCTCGCTGAGGAGCTTCTGCTGGGCGCCCTGGAACGCTGCCGCGATGGTGAGGTTCGCGTCATCCACGGCGTTCAGCGCGGCGGTGAGGGTCTTGCTGCCGTCGGGTGTGCTGTACATCAGCGCCGCGTGGCCCACGGCGGCGCCGTTGTGGGAGATGACGGTGGCGCCGTCGTCCGTGGTCAGCACGAACACTCCCAGGCCATAGTCCATGTTCGGGATGCCAGTCGGGCACGGGGTGCACATCTCGGCCAGCAGCGGGGCCGGCAGCAGCTTGCCGCCCAGCAGCGCGGAGATGAAGGCGTGCAGATCCTGGGTGGTCGAGATCATGTCGCCACCGGTGGAGATCCAGGAAGGGTTCTGGCGGGTGACGTCGATCGTCTTCTGTTCGCCGGCGTCCTCGTACCGGTAGTAGGCGTGGGCGTGCGGTTCGGGGATCTCCGGCGAGGACTCCGGAAGCACGGTGTCCGACAGCCCGAGCGGGCCAAGAACGAGCCGCCGCATCTCCTGGGCGAGCGTACCGCCGGTGACCTTCTCGATCAGCAGCCTGGCCAGCACGTAGTTGGTGTTGGAGTAGCTCCAGCGCGTCCCCGGCTCAAACCGCGCCGGCTTGGACAACGCCAGCTCCACCAGTTCCTGCGGCCGGTAGGTTTTGAACCGGTTGTCGATCCACTCTCTGCCCTTGGGGCCGTAGGGCATGGGGATGCCCGGCGCGATCGTCCCGTCGTCGTAGACCTCGCCGCTGAAATTGAAGACCCCGCTGGTGTGCTGCAACAGCATCCGCACCGTGATCCGCTCGTCGAGCCCGAACTCGGGCAGGTAGTCCGCCGCCGGGGTGTCCAGCCCGACCTTGCCCTCGGCCACCAGTTGCAACACCACGGTCGCGGTGAACGTCTTGGTGTTGCTGCCGATCCGGACATGCCCGTTCGTCGGCGGCTTCGCGGCCCCGCCCAGCTCGGCCGCCCCGGCGCTGCCGACCCACTCGCCCCGCTCATCGTGCACCCGCAGCGACACCCCGACGAAACCGGAATCGACGATCTCCTCGATCGCCTTCCGCAGCTCCGGGCGATCTTGCCCGGCCATCTCCGCCGTGGTGCTCTTGTCCTGGTCGGAAGGAGTGATGGACATGGTGGTTTGCTCCTTGAGATCTGCTGTGCCCGGCCGGCGTCATGCCGCTGCGCCGAGCGTCCACCCTGACCCAAGGTCAACCTCAACCGTGATCTAGCTCACAGGACGCCGAACTCCAGACCGATCAACCGCTGACGCCCGGCGTCCCGGCCGCGCGGAACTCCGCTCAGCTCAGCGTCACGTCGTCGAGGGCCCGCAGCGCGTTGAGGGTGCGGGGGTAGCCGACGAACGGCAGCAGCTGGGTCAGCACGGCGAGGATCGTGCGCCGGTCGTTGCCGACGTTGAGGTTGGCGGCGACATGGCCCTTGACCTGCGGGTCGGCGCCACCGAGGGAGACGAGCATGGCGAGGGTGAGCAGCTCGCGGGTGGCGATGTCGATGCCGTTCCGGGTGTAGTGGTCGCCGAAGCAGTTCGCCGACAGCAGGCGCTGGATGTGCTGCTCGTCGGCGGGCGCCTTCGCGTACATCGCGTCGACGGCGGCGGCGCCGACGATCTGCTTCTGCACCGCCAGGCCCTTCTCGGCCCGCGTCTGCGGGGTCGTCGTCGACTGGCCCGGCAGTGGCAGCTCGACGCCGTGCTCGACCAGCACCTCGTTGGTGGCGTGCAGGAAGTCGAAGACCTTGCCCATGCCGGCGTACGGCACGGCCTGGTAGACGATCTCCTTGACCTCGACCGGCGTCACCCCGGCGGTCAGGGCCGCGCCGAGCATGACCCGGTACTCCCGCAGCGCCTGCCCGGCGATCAGCGCGGCGAGTTGCACCATCAGCCTCGTACGCGTGTCCAGATCGCCGTGCCGCAGCACCTCGTCGAAGGCGAAGTTGTCGAAATACTCGATGAGCTCGGGATCGGTGACCGCCAGAGTCGAGACGTGGCCGGGGAACAATTCGTCGTGGTTCTTGCGAGCTGTGTCGCTGACAGCCATGGCAAACACCTCACTTCTCTCCGCATCGAACTCTAGGATCGCCGGCAACCGGCAAGGAGGCCCTGCTGTTACCTGTCTCGCCAGGTTCGGCACCCGCCGCCGCCGACCCGTGCTCCACGGTGCATGATCGGGAGATGGGAACGCCGGATGCGCCCGATGTCGGCGCCGCCCCCGATCACGCGGAGATCGCGACGGCGAAGGACGCGGCCGGCAACGGCTCGGTCCTGGCCTTCGGGCGGCTGCTGGGCGCCGCCAACCGGCTGGAGTACATCCTGGGCCGGGCGATCGAGCGGGAGTTCGGGATCACTCACCTGATGTTCGAGGTGCTGCTGATCCTGGGCAGGGCGGGCGACCCGGGGCTGCCGATGGGCGCGATCGGGCGCGAGCAGGTGCTCACGACCGGGGGCGTGACCCGGCTGGTCGATCGGATGGTGGCGGCCGGCCTGGTGGAACGTGCGGACGCTCCCGGCGACCGGCGGGGCCGGCTGCTGCGGCTGACCTCGCACGGCGAGGATGTGGTGGTGCGGGCCGCCCGGGCACACGTCGAGAACATCCAGCGGCACTTCCTCGAGCCCCTGCCGGCCGCTCACCGTGAGCGCTTCATGGAGGATCTGCGGATCCTCAGTCACGCCGCGCGGGACGTGCTGCCGCCCCTCGGCTGAGGCTGACACTGCGTCAGGTGCAGGCCATCGAACCCGACAGCGTCTTTGACGATGTACCGGCCGGACCGCCTGGCGTGCTCGTCCACGACGACTACGGCCCGAACAACATGCTCTTCGACCCGGTCACCTTCGCCACCGCCGCGGTTCTCGACTGGGAGTTGGCCCACACCGACGACCCTGTGGCAGATCTCGCCTGGTGCGAATGGATCATTCGCATGCACCATCCGGGGGCCGTTGACCAGCTGGAGCAACCGGCCGAATATGCTCACATGCCGACGAGAGTGCGACTGCTGGGCAGGGCGGGGTGTTTGGCAGGCCGCGGCGGATATCACGGGTGGGATACGGTCGCGGCAGTTTCTCGGTATCGGTGATGTTGTTCGGTCCGGGCGTGGTGAAAGTGGCGTTCTTCGCCGCCGGCGTGCATTCTTTACGCCAGTCGTACGACGCTGCCGATCATCGTGCCGCGCTCGATGACGTCGCCGTTGACGCGCGTCTTGGTGGTGCCGGTGGCTGGCCGGTCAGCACGGTGGCGTCGTCTATCGAGGCGATGCCGAAGTCAGTCAGCACGACCAGGTCGCCGTCGAGGAGGACGTTGGCCGGCTTCACGTCGCGGTGCAGGACGCCTTGGCGATGTGCCGCGCGCAACGCGTCCAGCACCTTCAGCCCGATCTCGGCGGTCCGCTGCTCGGTGAGCAGACCCTGCTCGTGGATGGCCTCGGCCAGAGACCGGCCGTCGATCAGCTCCATGACGATCCATGGCCGTCCGTCGTCGGTCGCCACATCGTGGACGGTGATGATCGCCGGGTGGCGCAGCCTGGCGGCCGCCCGAGCCTCTCGCAGCGCCCGCCGCAAGACCGGATCCGAGGAATCCGCGGGCTCGGTGCCGAAGGTGGGAAGGTGGATCTCCTTGACGGCGACGTCCCGGCCGAGCAGTGTGTCGTGGGCACGCCAGACGACGCCCATTCCGCCCCGCCCCAGTGGCCGTTGTAGTCGGGCGTAGCCCCTTCCTGTACCGCCTCGGCTGGATCGGTACAGATCTCAGGTCAGCCGATGGCACAGCTATCCCGGTCGGGACTGCCCGCTGCCGCTCCGTCGAATGTTTCGGCGCCGTCCGGATAGAACTGGGCGTACCAACGGCGCAGGGCCCTGATGCCCTTCTCGTGGGGAAGCAGGACGGGGCGCACCAAATGCACCTTGTGGTCCCAGATTCGCACCTCGTCGCGGACCTCGCCGAGCGCCTCGGCGCGAAACACCAGCTTGAACAGCGGCGCCAGGAACGGCATGCGGGTCGGCTTGCGGATGTAGTAGAGCATCCGCATCTCGCTGGTCCGCTCGTCTACCGGGGTGGTCAGGGCCACTGCGGTCAGCGACAGGATCGGGCCCTCGACTCGCACCACCATGACGCCCGGCCCGTACATGAACACGTCGAAGGTGTTGTTGATGTCCCAGGCCAGCACACGCCGGTGGAAATGCCCGCGGACCTCGGCGAACGGGCCGTCCGGCCGCAGGTCCTGCACCGGTGGCTCGCTCTGGCCGTGGATGAAGTGGAAGTGCGACTCGTCGACGATGTTCTCGCGCATCTCCTGGATGTGGATACGTGAGCGGCACACGTCGTCGATCGGCCTCGCGAAGGCCCGCGACGTCGCCTCCGGGATCTCGGGTACCTCCCAGGCGGGGTCGTCCGGTCCAACATGGGCGAAGATCAGGCCACTGTGCTCACGCACCGGGAACCCGCCAAGGGCGACCTTCGGCGTGCGCGGCGCGAACGGGGCGAGGGTGCACGCCCCATCGGCGTCGAAGCGCCATCCGTGGAAGGGGCATTCGACGGTTCCGTCCACGATCTTGCCGCCGGCGCCGAGATGGGCGCCGTAGTGCGGGCAGTGGGCGTCACGGACGGCCGCCCGCCCGCTCGCGTCTCGGAAGGCGATCAGCGCGCGACCGAAATAGTGCAGGCTCACGACCCGGCCCGGGCGCAGCTCTCGGCTGCGCAGCACGGCATACCACCCGTACGGGACTGGCGGCATGGGATAGGCGTCGGCTCGTGGATCGCGAGGGAGTTCGGCCAGTCGATCCCGGCGCCGGTAGTTCATCATTCGGGGATCATAAGGGCACGATGCGCGGCATCGGAGGGACCGTCTAGCGCCTCCCGACATCTCCCTTCGGGCATCTCTGTCAGCGGTCGATGCTGGCCATGTTCGTCTCGTCGTGGCGGTCGCCCGAGGCCGGCGTGAGGTTGTTCAGGCGGTGGAGCTGCGCTGCGCTGAGTTCGACGCCGTCGGCGGCAGTGTTTTCTTCGACGCGGGAGACCCGCCGGGTGCCGGGGATGGGGGCGATGTCGTCGCCGCGGGTCAGCAGCCATGCCAGGGCGGTCTGTGCCGGGGTGGCGCCGATCTCGGCGCCGATGGCCTGGACCTCGTCGACGATGCGCAGGTTACGCTGGAAGTTCTCGCCGGTGAACCGGGGGTTGGTCTTGCGCCAGTCGTCGTCGGTGAAGTCGTCGACCGTGCGGATCTGCCCGGTCAGCAGGCCGTGCCCGAGCGGGGAGTAGGGCACGAAGCCGATGCCGAGTTCGCGCAGCAGCGGGAGGATTTCGGCCTCGACGTCGCGGGTCCAGAGGGAGTATTCGGTCTGCAGCGCGGCCACCGGGTGCACGGTGTGTGCCCGGCGGATCGTCTCGGGGCCGGCCTCGGACAGGCCGATGTGGCGTACCTTGCCCGCGGTGACCAGCTCGGCGAGCGTGCCGATGGTGTCTTCGATGGGCGTGTTCGGGTCGACGCGGTGCTGGTAGTAGAGGTCGATGTGGTCGGTGCCGAGCCGCCTGAGCGAGCCTTCGACCGCGGCCTTGACGTTGGCGGGGCTGCTGTCGATGACGCCGGGGCCGCCGCCTGCGTGGGAGACGAGACCGAACTTCGTCGCCACGACGACGTCGTCGCGCCGGCCTTTGATGGCCTTGCCGACGAGTTCCTCGCTGTGGAAGGGGCCGTAGATCTCGGCGGTGTCGATATGGGTGACCCCGAGGTCCAGCGCCCGGTGGATGGTGCGGATCGACTCGGTGTCGTTGAGCCCTCCACCGGTGGTGTAGACGCCGGCCATGGTCATGGCTCCCAGACCGATGCGGGAGACATCAAGCCCGCCCAGTGATACGTGCTTCATCAGGTACTCCTTGTCGTAGCGGCCGTCAGGCCCGGCCGGGGTCATGGACCGTGAGTGCCCGGCACCGGTGACGAGAATGACCTTGCTCATGACGGTTTCCCTTTCAGAAGCCGCGGTCGGCAGCGAAGCGCCGCCATATCCGGGCGATTCATACCACTTCGGCGTTGCACCACCTACATAACCAGCCGGCCCGCGGCGCGGGGAGTCCCTGCTGGGAGGGGGTACTGACAGGGACCCTCCAGAGGCGCGGAGGCACTCGTAGAGTGGAAAACATGGCGGGAAGAAATGACCCCTATAGCACAAACCGGGAAATCCGGGGCGATTTCCGGGCGGAGATCCGGGAGTTCCTGGGCACCCGACGGGCCCGGGTCACCCCTGAGCAGGCCGGGCTGCCCGCGTACGGCGGTAACCGCCGACAGGTCACCGGGCTGCGCCGCGAAGAGGTCGCCCTGCTCGCGGGCATCTCCAGCGAGTACTACACCAAGCTGGAACGCGGCAACGCCACCGGCGTGTCCGAGAGCGTCATCGACGGCATCGCGCGAGCCCTGCGCCTCGACGGGGCCGAGCGCATCCACCTGCTCGACCTGCTGCGTGGCGCCGGCACCACCCGCCCACCCCGCCGCCGGCCGGCCCAGCAGCGGGTGCGGCCGACGGTGCAGCGGGTCCTCGACTCGATGACCGGCACACCCGCCTTCATCCTCAACGGACGCGGCGACATCCTGGCCTCCAACGCCCTCGGCCGGGCCCTGTTCTCCCCCGTCTACGCCGACCCGGCACGGCCACCCAACAACGCCCGCTTCATCTTCCTCGACCCGCACGCGACCGAGTTCTTCCGCGACTGGGACCAGGTCGCCAACGACGCGGTCGCCATGCTGCGCTCCACGGCCGGCCGCGACCACTACGACCGGCGACTCACCGACCTGATCGGGGAACTCTCCACCCGCAGCGACGACTTCCGGGGCCGCTGGGCCGCCCACAACGTCCGGATCCACACCACCGGCGTGAAACTCCTGCACCACCCCGTCGTCGGCGACCTCGACCTGCCCTTCGAGACCTTCCCCCTCGGCGCCGACCCCGGCCAGTTCCTGCTCACCTACACCACCGAACCCGCATCACCCACCCAGGACGCCCTGAACCTGCTGGCCAGCTGGGCCGCCACCAACGACGACATCGAAGGGTCCGCACCGGCCGACAACCCCGAGCCGGCGGACTCGGCCGAGACACCCTGATCGGCAAGGAAGCGCGGGGCGGCCCATGTCGCCCCGCGACTCCGCTACCGCAGGGCGTACGCCTGGTCGAGGACCTGCTGGACCCTGTTGCCGGCCCGGTCCCACGCCTCGACCTTGAGGCTGACCCGGCCCGACGGCGCGTCGGCGAGCCGCGGGTTTCGCACCGTCACCTGGTAGGCACCGCTGTCCGCCCGGGCCA
>Ga0307516_10001034_pt1 | contig 38674 bp, 59 predicted proteins | sample 19_EM_MG_FD_203310 | JGI IMG/M metagenome (GOLD analysis project Ga0307516, IMG submission 203310) | Populus trichocarpa ectomycorrhiza microbial communities from riparian zone in the Pacific Northwest, United States - 19_EM | ecosystem: Host-associated > Plants > Roots > Unclassified | place... | reverse complement strand
GACACCCCATATGGTCCAACCCCGCCATTTAAATATTTACAATAGGCGTCCAGCGAACCTTCCAAAGAACCTTCACGTTCCGCAGCATTCAGGGGTGCCATCGAGGAGGAGGAGGGGGGGGGGGGGAAGGTTCAACGTTGGCCCGCACCCAGGCGCTGAAACGGAAGTGGATGACGTTCCCGTAATCCTGCGGCGGGGGAATTCACCAATCAATGGTAGACGTTCTATTTTGCGGCAGTTTCTTGCGCGCACCAAATCGACGTGTGTGTATGTGTGTATGAGTGTAATTGTAAGAGGGAGAGTGAGAGTGAGGGGGGCTACATTCGTCGTAAAGTGATTGGAGGTGGTGGTACAAGCGTATGCAAGAACCCAGAAATAGCGAGTGAGAGCGCGATCAGAAAATCGTCCAATACGGAAGAACGTATAGTAGTGGAGTGGTAACGGCAGATGAGGTGGTAAGCGGGAATGCAAAAAGAAAACAGCATGGACGAAGAGTGGGGAAGCAGCGAATCAATCTCTCTCTCGAGCTCCCTAGTGAGGAGAAGCGAGATCGTCGTCATCTAGGGCGTTACTGTCATCTTGGTCATCGCTGTAATCGTCCGTATCATCATCTTGGCGACGATCGCGAGACAGATTCCAATCAGATGCAGGTTTGAGGCGGCCGACCAGCGTTGATTCTGGAGGAGGATGGGCCCGATGGGTCGGTGACCGGAGTGGTGGGGACAGAAGGCGATCGCGCGTCGAGTTTGACCGGGGCCGTTGATTGTGGTAAACCGTGATTGGGACGACGTAGGGCGTAGGGCGATGGTTGGAGCGATTTTCCGAACTAGGTGGGATACGTAACGGTGGGTACGACTGCGAGGTAGGGGGTGGGGAGAAAGAAGATCCGTATGACGCTGACGGCATAGGCGGTATGTAAGGCCCAGTGTTGCACCGGCCCCGTGTATGATGACCGGCCGCGTTCGTCGAATTGGCTGGCGATGCGTTGTTGACGGCCATTGGATAGAACCGTTCGTCCGCCGTAGAATAAGACAATTCTGTCAGGTCGAACGCACCAGGGGTGAAATGAGTTCTGTAATGGCGCCGCATATTTGAATTCACGTTGAATTGCCGCGAGCAGTTGGGGAACGGACATGTGTACGCTGCGTTAAGGTGGGAAAACTCAGTTCGGGTTCAGGCGCAAAGATTTTCGACCTACGTTTGTCACCTGTGTGTGTGTTGATGTGAACGCCGAGGCTGACTGGCCGGTGGAACAATTTCTTGCAATACGGACACTGATGTTTCTTCTCTTCGCGTCTACGTTTCTGCGGTGGCGCGGGGACCGCGGCCGATTCACCCTCGGACTCTTGATCGTAATGGGTCTTGTCTGATGGGCCCGAGAAATGTGATGAGCCGTCCGAGGACCTTGACCGAGATCTCTTGTGTATCAATGACCGGGACACCGGCGAGGTCGGCGAAGGTCCCTTCGGCGAGTTGCCGAACTGAAAGCTCGGGGTAGGGATGAACGCAGAGATCGACCGGGGACTGTGTGGCGTTCGACTGGGTCGGACAGAGATCATCGGACGATCTTTGGGGTCTCCATTCGACTTTGAGCTGGGCAATGGAATGTACGAGATCGGCACCGTTGTGTAGCTCGACTGTGGCGAAGTTTCCGGTGAAGCGCGTTCGCTGTAGAGGAAACCTAGGTGAGCGTGCGTGAACGGTCAGCGATCTGTGTGCGGCACAGAGAACTCTGTGGAAGCGGGGTCGACGCACCAGGTAGGATGTCCCGGATGGGTGGCAACACGCCCTGTGGCATGGTATATAGCGGGCGAGGGGGACTGAAGGGGGTAAAAGGGTGGAATGGAGGATTGGCACCAGTATTTATACCCTGGGGGATGACGACAGAGCGGAGATAGGTTGAAATGTTGTGAAGGGGGTAGGAGGGAGGGGGGACGATCCGCGGCTAACAGACGGAGACCCGTATGGGTTTATATTAGTCCCAGGCGATGATAAAGCGAACGAATTGGAATGTGGGTGGGTGTGCGAAAAGGTTGGACGCGGACCCGCCGAGTGGGTTCCGTCACTCCGGTCGGCTGCAATCCGTCGCCGCCACCGCCGCCCTGACTCTTACCCCACACACACGGTCCCTTCAACTCACGGCTCACTTGGAGCATGGGGGTGTGTGCAACATCGGAAAAGGATCTGTCGGGTCGACCTGCCCCCCGTCTGATGTGGAACGAACCCAAGCCGGTGCTGTAGATCACGATCAAATCGCAGGGAGTGTGAGTGTGGCAAGAACCGCTCGTTGATATTTATACGGTAGATCTACGCTCAGCGACCTTACCCTCTTTCCCATTCCCTTGGGCCCAGCCAATCAGTCCAACAAATGATCAGTTCTCCCCTCGTTCTCTGTTTCATCTCCTGTGAGCTCGAGCTCGGCGACAACCCCCCCGGGGATGTAAATCCCTTGGATCATCGAATTCCAAATTGAGGAAAGCCCGGCGAGACCGATCGTGGGTTACCCGGGATCTTCACCCGTCCACAAACACGAAAGGATGCTTTATCTGATACCTAAACATAAACCGGTGACCCCAGGATGAGCTGATTCGAACGATGATCTATAATTCTCTTCCCCTCTCCCTCCCGAGGACGCTCAACGTCGGATCTGTGGCGATCTGCAACGATACACGCTCGCGTGTCCCGAAGCGAGGAAACGAAAAAAAAAAAACAAGTGTTCCAGATTTGGTGTCCAGATTCACACGCGGCGCTTGAGTCCACATGAGTGGCCATCACTGACGCGTAAGGTTACGTCAGTGGGCTATATTGCGTTACCAAGCCAAATGGGACGGGCGTACTCGCCCAGCCGGCCATGGCCTTATGGAACACGGGTATCCTGAAACGCCGTGCCCCCCACCCCACGAGGAAACACAGCGTTCCGGTCAAGGAACCACCGTGTGGAGAGGGCGCTGACCTGGGCGGACCTCTCGTCGGAACGAGCTCAACGTAACTGCGGGAAACGCACTGCAGGGATCTCCGGGATTTACGCACCGGGTCAACTTTATCCCGTTGCCCATAAAAAGAACCAAGGCGACCGTCCGCCGAGCCGATAAACGATATACGGCCTTGTTTCCATAACAAGCATGGTGTTAGAGGCCGGCTCCTTCCTTTTTCTTTCTTTTTCCCACCAGGTTTCATTTGCTTCCCTTTCTCCTGTGCCTTATATGACAATCGGACATTGATCTGCCCCGATGTGTTTGCCACCCATCAGACGCTCCACATCCTTCACCCCCCTCTGACAAGGAGGATCGACCCCCACCCCTCCCGAATACACAACCACCCACAACGGCCGGTTGCCCTTTCTCCAGCACGGGAGGGTGGGATCTCCACCTCGAATCCGCTAAAGTAATATTGGCCAAAGCAATTATGCGCAAATCCCGCTATATTTACCTGCCAGAGCCTAAGTAGACTGACGTGGGATTTGCGCAGTGGAAATTCGTTTTGCCTGCTTCTTTTTTCGATCTCAATTACGGCTTGACCGTGTCCGAATCCGGATCTCTTTTCCCACCCTGGCCAACGGAGGGGTCATTGACAAGCGCACTTCACTTGTCCACACGCCCCACACAATACCCGCGCGCCGCTCGTAAACCTCCTGTTTCGCTCAAGTGTTCCACGATTCCGTTATGGGAGCGCTCGCGTTATTCCTGGTTGACGACTTCCGCAGTTTTCCTGCCCTGCGATCACACCGACCCCGAACAAACTTCCTCCCCCCGTCTTCATGCCCTCTGTAGCGGCCAGGCGGGGTCTCGTCCGCCGTCCGCCCGTACGCGTGCGCGCCCGAAACTTTCGGTCAGGGGGCCGGATCAACAATCCGCGATCGCCTAACTCTGCTCGAGGTCGATCCCGAGAAAGCGACCGAGCCTTCTCAGGATCCGGAGAACAAGACTTCGGACCGGGCGGCCGGAACCCACCAGTGACATCGCGGCGTAAACCAAAAACGAGCGTGAAATGGCCTCGAGTCCGAGGCGTGGGGGATCTATTACGTATACGATTCGGATGAGTATACTGCGAGGATCACTTGCGATACCTGCAACCAGTCCTCTCAGCACACACAGCTTGTGGGGTCATCAGAACGTGGACGCACCACATCACTCCCTTCCTGCTTCTCCTCATCTTACGCTGCAACTGCAACATACCGTACAGCAGCGCCTCAGCAGTCGGTGGACAGCCAGGGACGTAAATGTCGACAGGCACGATACGGTCGCAACCACGTACGACCGAGTACGAATAATGATAGTATCCACCCCCATTCGCACAAGAGCCCATGGAAATCACCCAACCTGATCCGTCCCGGACGCCACAAGTGAAAAAGTCAGCAAGCGTCTCGCCGCCCGCCAAACGAACTTGAAACCGCTAGGATGATAGAAAATGACGGCAAACACTCACGAGGTTCAGGCATTTGGTCGTAAACCTTTCGCAGGGCTGGGGCCATCTTGTTAGTCAGCGTTCCGGCCACGATCATAATGTCCGACTGTCGAGGGCTGGCACGAAAAACGATTCCGAGTCTGTCTTGGTCATACCGAGCGGCAGCCATATGCATCATCTCCACCGCGCAACACGCCAGACCGAACGTCATTGGCCACATCGAACCCTGCCTACCCCAGTTCGCGATCTTGTCCAACGTTGACAAAACGTACTCTGTCCCAAAACCAGACGCGTCAAATGCCTTGTGAGAGGGTTTGGAAGGTCCGGATTGGACGTACCGGCCTTGTTTTGTGGTTCGCGGAGACTTAGTTGTGTTGACCCCCGTTCGGCGATGGTGGTGATGGGTTCGTTCGGGTTTGTCGAGAACAGAGGCGCATCGTTCGAAGAAGCCGGTTTGGAAGAGTGTAGGGATCGGAGGGCTACGAGATTCGACGCAAAGAGTGCACGGGGGTGAGATGGGAACAGCGCCTCAGAGAATGGGTACTGACCGCCTAGACCGAGGGAGGTCGACGGTCTCAACGCCGCTCTCGTTGCCGCATTCCCAGCTAATGTGGTTTCGAAACCAAAGAAATCAGAACCAAGTGGGATGGTGCGTGAGCGAAATGGCGGTACCAGCGCATCTGAGGACGGAGAGAGACATGGTTGGGATTTGTGTAGCTCGTGTGGAAGTCGGAAGGCTTTCTTGACAAACCCACGCACCCGATTGGTCCCCGGCAACTCCCGGGTGTCCCGTTCCGCCCTGCGATGGGTGAGTACAAATCCAGGTTTAGTACGCGGCTACAAACAGGACGGAGAACGAGTAGGAAATAGTCTAACGAACGGTCGCAAGAATAGAGTGTACAGAGCCGCTCTCTCATCTGGCTCATTCTTTTGTCATCCACCTGTGATTCCTAACCTCCTCGATAGTCGCACGCCTGTCGGGCTCCGGCTCTAAACACACCCTCATCAACCCCACCACACTGCTGCTCAACTTCCTCTCTATCCCAGCTTTTAACCGCACCTTCCCTTCTACAGCGTCGCGTTCCGTCGGGAACGGAGAACTTCCTGTGAGGAGATACGAAAGTAGAACGCCGAGGGTCCAAATCTCTGCCGGCCCTGCACGATATGCTTGCTTTCGTAGAACTTCCGAAGACGCATATGCGGTCGTGCCGTAGAAGACGTCGTAGAACGGTCTAGGTTTCGAAGGATCTTCGATGACTGCACTACCAAAATCGATGAGTTTCACCTAGAGATCAAGATCCGCCCACAGGTCAGCTGTATCCACCACGAGGGCAGCGAGACAAACACACCCTTAGCTGTGCGTCGACCAGGATGTTCTCGTCCTTGATGTCACAGTGGATAATTCCTTGTTTGTTCAGGTACCAGACAGCCTCGACCACCTGCCGGAACACGAACTTGGCTTGATGTTCCGGAAGTCGTTTCCCAGGGGATTGCTCGATGCATTCGAAAAGGTCATGAGAAGGTCTTCTCCGTGAAGCGGGTTTGCGCGTCTTCGGGCATTCGGCGTGCGTAAAAGAGCCTTCATCTGGGGTCGGGGTGAACAGGTGCGGTTCAAAAACCTCCGTAGTTGGCGACTGTGAACCCATCGGGGTGAGAAGAACAGAATCGGAGGTTGAGGTGCTCGAGAGCGAGCTAGAAAGACCGGGCATGGTGCAATTCCTCGATGTGCAAGAGCCATCCACTTCGAGCGTCCGTTTTTCGACCCAAGGAGAACCGTGAAGCTCTTGGACCTTTCCACAGCAGTTGAGCGACACAAAAGATGGTCTGGATTGTTGGCCTTACCAGGTAGTAATAGACGTCGTCCTCAAAGTACTCCAGAAAGTCCGCAATGTTGGGATGTTGTATCCTACTGAGAAGCCAGATCTCGGTCGGATGCCGACCCAGTTTAGAATCTTGCACCCAACCGTGCGAAGGTACCTTTTTCCTGATGATAAACTTGACGGCAACATCCACAGGACTGCCTCGCCGCGAAGCCACCATGACGAAACCGTAGCCTCCGTTACCGATTTCCTCTCTGAGAATGTACGAGCGAGTAAATTGTTCGTTCAGCTGGTGGCCGGTTGGAAACCAATGCGAGTACACGGTCGCGTCCAATGGGTCGCAGGGAATGGGATCAGGCGAGCCAGAGGAAGAGCGAGGACTCAGGAGGGGCAGAGACAAGGATCTGGTTTCGGTGAACATTTCAAACGGTCCGGCAGAGTTGGGACCGTCAGATTCGGGACCGTCGTGGGGAAGAGGGGTCCAGGAGGCGGGGAAATTCGACAGTTCCAAGGGCAGAGGATCCAACATTTCAACGAGAGGCGACCAAGAACGACAGTGAAGACAAAGGGTAACAGAAGACGAATCGGAGATAGTTGAGGATGGAGAGAAGAGGAGGAAACGCGTGAGAAAGCGTTCAACGGCCCGGCTCTCTCACAGACAACCAACTCACCTCAGAGACGCAAAGTTGAACTCGAACCACGCCTTCATGGAGCCTTCGGTGCAAGTTCGAGATCTCAAGCGGGATAGGGTCAACTTTGTTCTCGAGAATGTCGATTTGTCGTACGCCTCGATCTCAATAACACATGACTAGTGCCTAGCCCGCTAACACTCCTCTCCAGATTCGCAAACTCGCTACGACGCGTTATGATGGCAGAAATCCCTACCGTCGGTCAGTCCGGCGACCGTTGCGCGATGCTCGCCGAATCCGATTCTGAACGTGTTTGATTGAACGGGTGTAATCCAGCCATCGACATCGTGGAAGTCGAAATGAACACCACGGTGCTTCCGGACGAGTTTATCGTCCACCGTTTGGGGATGATACCGCTCAATAGCATGAACTGCGACGAGGCGTTGAGGTACAACAGGGTATGTCTGTCACCTTGTGAATGGGATTGAGATGACTGACTGGCGGGTTATTAGGATTGCACCTGCAGCGTGTCGTGTCGATATTGCGCGATCCAACTCGTGCTACGGATATCGTGTAATGACAATGAAACCCTGCACGTCACGAGTGAACACCTCGAGGTCGTCGCTGGAACCGCGTACGAGGATGAGGGCGAGGCCGGTGACGAATTATCCAAGCGGAGTGAAGAATTTGGTCATCCGGTGGGCAAGGGTACGCTTTGTTACGTGGACGGTCGAAGGTTCTGGAATTTAAACTTCATTAATTTTCATTCCCAGGCGACCCTAACCACCCGCCGGTTCTGATCTGCAAAATTCGCAAGGGGCAAGAGCTGCGGGTCAAGTGCACCGCCAAAAAGGTGCGTGTTCACCTCGGTACCTCCGTATCTGTCATTGACTATTAACCGCGTTCTAGGGGATTGCAAAAGAGCATGCAAAGTGGTCTGCATGCTCAGCGGTGTCGTTTGAGTACGACCCGCATAACAAACTCAGACACACGTCGTACTGGTTCGAGGCTGATGAACGAGCGGAGTGGCCATTGAGTGATAACGCGAAGGAAGAGGAAGCCCCCAGGGAGAATGAGCCATTTGATTACGCCGCGGTGGCAAAACGGTTCTACTTTGAGGTGGAGACGGTGGGCAGCGTGAGTCCGCAAGAGGTGGTTCTTAAGGTGTGTAAGCTCCGTTCGCAATTCATACACCCATTGAAATCGGACCTATCCCACGTGTAGGGACTTCGTGAGCTGCAATCAAAACTTGCCAATCTAATTCTCGCCGTTCAGTCGACTTCGGATATGCCGAGCATCGAGGGTGCTGACGTTCCAACTCAAATGGGCATGCAACCCCCAGCCCCAGCGTGGGGTGCACCTCCGGCTACCAGTCCAAGCAATCCGTACGCCAGCCCAAGTGGTGGTGGGGGGCAAACTGGGACGTGGGGTGGTGGCAGTGACCAATGGAGTGGGCGAGGACCTGGAACCAGTCCCAGTTCGAACACGGGCTGGAACTCGACGAGTCCTAGTTGGGATTCTGGTGGTGCTGCGTGGGGTGGAGCGTCCACTTGGAATATTTGAGTTCTGTAAATAGCAGAGAGTGGATATATATGGCGCCTACTCTCGCCTTCCTGTTCCGTCCGCCCTCGTCTCTTGTTCACCACTGCCTTATCACAAACATCCACTCGTCCTCTCCAGCTTCGAGTGCTTGAGATGATAGATCTTCTAGAAGTCCGTTTGCCATCTCGACGTTCCCTCAGTTCACAAACTCGCCGAAAATTAGGTCACTGATCCAAGACTGGCCTACATCGCCTTGGGTGGTTTCGTCGTCGCGGTATGTCTTCAGTCACCTCTATGACGATATTCCTGACTCCACACCCAGTTCAGCGTGTTTTCGTTGCTTATCCGGGAGAGGGTTCGTGTTGTTTTGGACTCCAGCAGACTCACAAGAGCTCACTGGTCGCAGCTGTACACCAGCGAAGTGGTCATCGGAACGGCTTTCGGGGTGATCATTGGACCGTATTGTGCGGGCGTGTTCGACCCTCGCGGTTGGGCACCTGAGACCGGGGTAATCACGCTTGAAGTTATGAGAGTGGTGCTAGCCGTCGGTCTCTTCGCTATCGGGGTCGAGTTGCCTGGACCGTATATGAAGGAACACGTTCGAGGGTTGCTTGTCCTTGTTGTCCCCACGATGGCGATTGGGTGGTTCGTCGTTGCTGGTGTGTACATTCCTCCTTCTCTAACAACAATTAATTGAACGCGTCTCTCCAGGATTCATGTTGCTGCTCTTTCCATCACTCAGCTTTATCTCCTGCCTAGCCATATCCGCCTGCCTCACCCCAACTGATCCGGTTATCTCCGCTGCTATCATTGGTGAGCTCTAGACTCCCCCAGGCGTGGATGTGCGTTGGTGAAATCGAGGACTCATTCTTCGGCCATAGGTGGAAAGTACGCACATCAGCACGTGCCGGTCAATTTACGACGGATCATCGCCGCTGAATCCGCGTCGAATGACGGGCTTGCTTATCCGTTCCTCAGCATCTCTATCTATCTCACTATCGAGGCTTCGAAGAGGGAGGCGTTTGGGAAGTGGTTTCTGGTCGGGTGGCTCTGTAAGTTTTCCATCCTTCTCTCGATGGTCCGTTTCGAACCAACCCTCTATCATTCGCAGACCAAGTCATTCTTGGAACCTTGCTCGGGGCAGTAATAGGTGAGTACTCGGATGGCCGAGCATTCTGGTGGCTTTCCGGTTTCTAATGGTTCTATAGGATACGGATTCCGCAGGCTCCTGAACTTCTCTCGCGACAGAGGCTTGGCAGACCGCGAATCATTCGTAGCTCAGTACCTCGCCTTGGCTGTGTTTACCATCGGTGTCGCGAGTTCCCTCGGAATGGATGATCTGCTCGCCGCGTTCGCTGCAGGTACGCGGGAGCCACCTCCGTTAAAAAATTGGATTGACCCCTGTGGGACTTACAGGAACGTCGGTATCCTGGGACGGTAAATTCAACGAGGAGACCGAGGCGGAGTCGTTCGCTTCTGTGGTCGATCTCATCCTTAACTGTGCCTGCTTCATCTACATCGGCGCATGGCTCGACTTTAAGGCTTTCGATAGCCCTGCGTTGGGTATCACCCCATGGAGGCTGGTCACCCTTTTCATGTGCATCGCGGTGTTCCGTCGGATACCAGCTTTGCTCGCACTTTACAAATGGGTTCCGGAGATAAAGACTTGGAAGGAGGCTTTGTTCACTGGACACTTTGGTGAGTATCGTTGCCTACGATCCCACCCGCGGTAGACTCACATTGTCCCAGGACCTGTAAGTCGCGCGGCTACCCTCACCGTCCGCGTCATTGCGAACTGGCGATCACGTATTGATAAATCGGTTGTCTAGATGGGCGTCGGGGCAATATTCGTCTCCACCCTCGCCCTCTCCGAACTCCAAACCCCACACAACCCGCCCCAAGGCCAGGAAGAATTCTTGGCAGCCACTCTGCAAATCATCGTGTCCTTTATCGTCCTATGTTCCATAATCATCCGTGGGTTTAACCACTCATCTCCCTGGGGTTCACAGGAATGTTGACAAGATATTGTATGGGGTGCGACAGATGGTCTATCGATTCCATTCTTCTCCTTCAGCCGTCAGGTTCGCTCTCGGACGGTGTCCTTGACGAGGACCTGGAATTCCGGCCAGGGCCCATGGAACTCCGGGCAAGCGGATTGGGTGACTTGGATCAAACGGCCCGGGTCAGAACCCGCGTCGCAAATCGCATCTAGACGCGACGAGGATATTGAAGTTGGGACCCAGACTGGGGTTGGGGAAATCTCCGAAGTCGATATAAACAGGGAGACGCCTGCTGATTCCAAGGTATGAAGGGTTTACTTGGTCCGGATCACGAGTCTGGAATCTGACCATTTTCAACCCCCCCTTTCGCACAATTCGTTCTTCTTTGTGATATAGGAAAATGTCCAGGTCACCCGGGTTTCGTGTAGCCCTGAGGAAATCGCAGTTCTGCGAGGTGAAGTTACTCCTAGAATGTACGAGGTTGGGCAACCTGGAAGAGCGGTCAGGTTCCCTTCCACCCTCTCCATCGCTGAATAACACACGCCAGTGCCACTGCTCCGTGGCACTGCCAGACATTACACATTTGGACATCTCCAAGTCCACTGCTCACAAACGAATAGAGACCATGTGTTCCCAGTCACAATGTTATAGCTTCAATGTTGGTACGAAATATACCATTTACCCCCCCCAGCGTTGTGTGAAGAGATGTCGAGTTGAATACCGAGAGACCACAACTCGTTTTATTCTCGTGGTCTTCACCTTAAATCACCACCAGAAATACACCGTTTCCATGGGTTACAAGATACAATACGAATATCCATAGCACATCCGTTCGAAGACTGTGCATCGTATTCGTCGTAAGAAACAAAAGGTAGTCATTGTCGGCTGTCGCGAAGGGGCGTCCGTGAGAATGACAACTGCCAGCGGTATATACGATGAATAAAATACTGCATGACCGGATGAAATAAAGCAGCGTTCATAACTCGACCGCGATGGGTAGAGCACCTAGGGATGGGAGAAGGCTAAGACGGCTATGACCTCTACATGCCTTCACTCGTTGGGGTTTGTCCTCCCAGACTGTGTGCATGGGTTTCAATTCCCGAGAGGACGGAGAAAAGGTGAGGAACGAACCTGGTTATAACCACCTCTGTCCGGACCTTCACTGCAACCGCATAACCACTCCGTCCACCACTTCGATTCCTTCTCCGGCTCAACTGGGTCGGTATTCTCTACCCCCCTCCCAGTGGGAGATGGCGCAGGCGCCGGGTCTGGAGGCTCGGTTATGTACACCTGACCTTGATCATCCCGTGGGGGTGGTGTCCGTGGTTTTGGCAGTCCCAGCGGCTGGGGAGGAGGAGGTCCCTTCCTCCTCTTCTGGGCAGCCTTAGGGGAATCTTGAAGGATAGGGGGGAATTCGGAGGATTCCGAGAGAATTGTCGAGTGGTCCGGGGTATTCAAAGAAGAGGTGGAAGCGTTGTTGTTGGGGTCCCTAAACGGATCGTTTATCGTCGTTGAGCTCGGGCGCGGGGGGGAACTCCGTTTCATGGTGGGGGTGTTGGCACCAGAGGGTGGAGGAGTGCGATCGAGATCCTCGAGGGGTACCCCATCCTCGTTTTCGTTATCTGGTATCACGTGGTGACCCCCTCCTCCCCCCGACCGAGGTCGCTGACTGCGTAGGCCTGCCCATATCGAACTCGCAGTTCTGGTGGCGCCCCGCACCGAATACTTGGAGGAAGAACCGGATTCCCGGGCTATCCGCCTTCGTTCTCGTTCCTCCATCTCCCATTTGCGAAGAGTCTACAAAGCGGTTTGCGCATCGAAGGAAATGAGCGACGGAGCCGGGAACACAAACGTTCGCTCACCTCTTCGATCCGTTTCGTCTCCATCTCGTCTGGGGGGTATCCGTCGCTGTCGTCATCCTGGTCGCTCTGCGGGAAGTCCGTCGGACTGCCCATCATGCGTCCTTTGCCCTTACTGGCCGTTGGTGAGCCCGGAGTCAGGTAGGTATCGTCGGTGTCCTGTTCCATGGGTGTAGGTGAAGGCGAGGGAGACGACGGAGGTGAAGGGAGCAGCCGGGGCTCTGCCGTCGTCGCCTTTGAAGACATTCTCGCCGTGGTATCGTCTTCAGACGGTCAAGGAACGAACTGCACCCGAGCAAACTGAAAACCCAAGAGGATCTGGGTAGCTTGAAGGTCACGGATATGTGACCCGAAGTTGGATCCGCGTCACATAATTGGCATGAGCGCCCTGCCAGCTCAAACGGGTTCGCACGATGCTAGCGTCTAGTAAACATTGAGTGCTGGGGATTGTAATTTGTATCTAACAGAGTGAAGGTGTCCAGGTAAACAAAATATGGGCAGGCGAAGTAATGATAATAAAAAAGTCCGGCTAAAACCTCCCCCCCCTGTATATCGTCTGAGGTTGAAATTGAGACATGTGAAGGATCGAGCTGGCATCGTCTCGGTCGTCCGGAATAGTTTGGCGTAGGTTACTAGACTTAGAGGCGTACTGCATGATAGGAGCATGGGAGTCGTCGGATGAGCCGTCACGGTCGCGATTATGATGCAGCACGCTGCTACGCGCGCTTACTGAGCCCTGAGACAAGATCGAATGTCTCGCAGTTTCTCTCATCTGCAGGATATTCTGCCGGAAAGCAGTCTACGAGCGTTATGAGCTCCGTGAGAACGAATGGTACCGCCAGCTGTACATACCTGTTCGCGCCAGTATTGCATGCGTTTTTCACGCTCGGCCTCACGCTGCTTTCCGTGGAGGAAGAAGAGTCCATAGAGAGTCCCAAACATGCCTGGAGGCGAAACCTCAAAACTGCGAAATGTGGAAGAGGAAGGGAGATGCTCACCACCAAAGATGCCGATGCCCACTATAACATACACCCAAACGGGCAGGTTGTGAGGATCTCGGACATCCTTCTCGCATGTTCCATTAACCCCACAGTTGTAGGAAGCACATCTAGCAGAACATTAGGCCACGTTGAACCATCTAAGCAGTTTGAAGAAACTTACTCCTTGTCAGCCGTACACCCGGCACCGAAAAGCTTCCGCTGCATACAGACCTTCTGGGAGGCGTCGCAGTAGAGTCCGAGTCGGCAGTTGTCACTGCGAAAGAGTTGGTACATCACAAAAGTGGATGTGAAGGTAGCCGGCTTACCGTGAGACGATGTCGATATATTCCTCGTGGGTCCCATAAGAGATGTACCCAGTGTTTTCGACCGCGCAGGGCAGACCAAGTGTAATATTAGCCCACCTTGAGATATTCGCCGTCAAATACATGTCCGGAGGCGACGAGAACAGGTCTTGGCCAAACTTACATGCATTTGAAATTGAGACAGACGGCTCCGTCAGCATTGAGGCCATGGGGTGATGTGTCCTTGAGATCTCTAGCATCGGGAGGTGGTTGACATTCATCTGGTCCGGCGAAAATAAGCACTTCCTTTGGTGTCCGAAGTGGTCACTCCGGCGTACCGTCTCTGTTCAGTTGGCAATCACTGCCAACAGGCATCTTATCCTGACAGTGGTCTTGTTCGTCGGGGCAGAATTTACCTCCCTCACATCGAGGTGGAAGGGTTGCGCCGGGTGAATATCCGAAGGGAAACTCATCACGCCTACATCCCTTCTTCTCGCACTTGCTCGTTTGAGGATTACAGAAGGTGAGGGAGTTGCAGTCGGACGAGAATTCGTATGTTCCAAGTTGAAGTCTGTTGTTGTTGACCTGGCATGCGCCTCCCTCGCCTACGCCGCCGGCATTGATGAGGGGGGATGACAGGAAAAGGAAAAGGAGTGTGGTGGGAAGGTGTAGCATGGTCCTGCTGAGGGACAGTATGGGAGGGGATATGGGACGCTGTACAACCACCGAAGTTATCATCGCTACCGTGTCCTCTTGCGCACGTGGGTCCCACGTGTAGGATTGATCCGGTGGAGCCGCCCTCACGGTGCCTCACCCAGGCGAGAACTCAAGATGGAGGAAGACACAGGTAAGTACTGGGCCAAGAAAATTCATTAGACCTTGCTCGCTTATCGTTTGAACTGTAAAGGGCTGGAACACGCGCCAGCTGCCGGCGCACAGCCCTCTCTAGCACCCCCTGCTCCTGATAACCCTCGAGAATGGAACGCGGTTATTAGGGACTTTCTCTCTGCGGCAGGCCTAGCCCAGGCTGTGCGCGGTTTCGACGCAGATGTGGTGATAATGAACCCCAGTTTTGAGCGTGACGTCGTCCCTGGCGCTCTTGACGACCTTCTCGATTCTCTCGTCGTAAGTTATGCCAGTCGGCTTACCGCACCAACGACGTATCGCTTCTCATGGTCCCGTACCGGTAGCGAATGGGGAAACAGCCACAACGCCCGCCTCAAAGGTCCCTCGATCAACGCAAGTTGGAGCATGTGTACCTACGCCCTGGAACCGAGCCTAGGGCACAGAGGTGCGCCGAAGGAGTCACCCGAGTTCATCAAGTGCCTACTTACCTTCACATGCCAGTCAGACGATCAAGGATATATCACTTTTCCTTGCAAGGAATCGTGCCCGCAACGACGCTTCTAATAGGGCCGAATTCCTCGTACGGAGATCCCAAAATCCCGAAGGCGACCCACAGGGAGACGCGCCCTCTTGTGCGCGGACGGACGCCAAACCGATTAACAGAGACTTACAGATGAAGTACGACATCGCCAAGAACGAAGACGGACCTCTACGTTCGACCCTGCGAACAGAGCGAACCTCGACCGCGGAACAACTTTCCGTTTCTGCCGACCAGAGTGTATTGGGGAGTAGACTCCGAGCCGTTGAGGACCATCTGGCTATCTGCTATGGTACACTTGCAGGGGCGACCTTCCCTGAGATCTGACGCTCTAACAAAATCCTATCCAGTCCCGCTACCTCCGAACTCAAACACGGACAGGCTGAAACTTATAGAAGACCACATCATAGAGCTCGAACGAAGCTTTCCCCCGTGGGCCGCCTTACACTTGAACCAACCGAATCGAGAGGTGGTTTTGGTATAGATTATCTTTCTGCTTGTTGATTGACGAGCGTTTGTTCAGTGGCCACCGCCGCCACAACAGACGCCGATCATCGTCCCGCCTCGTATGCTCGCGGTCTCCGATCCCAGTTTGATACCCGCCAACCCATCAACGGACGCCGCGCCCAAAAAACAGACGAGGGCCGACTCCAGTTTACGAAAGGCGGTTCTTGAAAAATTGAAGGTTCAGCAAGCCATGAAAACCCGGAACCGTGGCACTCCGATGGACGTTGACACAGCATGACTGTGTTCTCAGCATTCCTTTACATTTTCAAGAGATGCGATCGCAGTACGGTAGAAGCGGAGGACATGAAGTACCGGTCGGAGGGCGCGTTAAACTTCGGGCATCAACGCCACTAATAACCTTTTGCTCAGTACCTAAATACTCTATTAACCTCATCAGGCGCGACTCGATCGGGACACCTGGTCCTAAGCTTCTCATTCATCGCCACCAACTTTGCACACAGAGAACCAGGTCCAGCGGGGATCAGTCTTGATTTCATATCCAGCGTGGCCTTTGAGCGAACGATTGACTCGATTCGCGGATCCTGAGTCCTTGCGGTTGCTCCGGACGTGTTGTCATCCTCAGGGCCAGGTGGATCCGAGGAAGGCGAGGGCCCGATGCAGGCAGGCTTCCAATACTTCCGCATCAAGCCCACCGCGTTATTCCAACAGATCTAAAGGGTGCCCTTCAATATGCACACGCGGTGCCGCATAGCCAACCTCCCACTCACCCCAACGTACGGGTCCAACAGGTAGTACTCGTTCTCCTGTAACCCCTGACTAACCGCGGAAACATCTCCGAGAGTTTTCACACAAGCCTTCGAATATTGATCGTCTTGTTTGGAGTCGAAGATCCTATCGTACAGCTCGGCGATGGTGACCGAGCAGATGATGGCACAGCAGCGCAAGCAGATCGTTTCTGGTCCTCTCTGGTACTCCTGCACGCGATCCATGAGCGTTAGCGTTTCTCTTGCGTGTGTGTCCAAGGCTCCAATCAAGTCCGTTGCGGCACTAAACCACCCTTTGTTTGGGATACCTTTCGTTTCACCGTAAACACCCCACCGGAGATGCAGTGGTTCGGGAACCTCACTTTGTTTTTCATATTCCTCTTTCAGGTGAGCGGCGTCCTTGATCAACAGCATGCTCCTGGTGCGTATGACGATTGGGCATATCTTGGAGAGCCGGGGGTAAGCGATCTATTGCAACATGTTAACAACGGGGCTGAGGATGCGGTAATCAAAGGGGCGAGCATCCACAGACCGTCAGATCAAACTTGAACTCTGCTTCGAGTTCCTCGCACAAGTTTGGGTCCCGACCCGTGAGGAGGAACAGCCCGGTTTCCACATATAGCAACTGCGAGAGCAGCCCAACACGTTGTTTAATATCTTCTGTGACGCTGATGGGACCGGTGGCCAGGTTAGGGGGACGCATGACAAACCGCAACCCGTTTCTCTTCGCAATACCGGCGGTCATCTCGAGATACTTCAACCCGAAGTCCAGGTGATGGGTGTGAAAGTACATTTCTGAGAGCAGCAGGAGCGCTTGGGCGAACAGAATTGGGTTCTCCTTTTCTCTGATGGTCGAGAGGGATTCCACCGCCATGTAGACGTAGATGGATTGAAGGAAGAGCAAAACGAAATCGCATCTGAATTGCTGGTAGAGGTGGCAACCCCAGATGTGGGCATAGTGGATGAAGAAGGCGTGAATTGTACCACTCTGCATATCTCCGTGGATCAGAGCCTTCCTTTGGTCTTCGCTGATTACAAACCCGACCGACAACCTGTAACTATCAAAAATAATTCGGCTGGGACCCCCCGAGGTTTGTCAGCCATGTTTTGAGCGCTGCGCACAATGGAACTCACAAAGCCAGGGTGAGGTCATCAAGGGATATATCTGATACCGCGTTGAAGAAGGGGTCGGGAGGCATATTGGCACCCCGTTTCGTGAATGCCGCAACCAATGGATGCAGCTTCGACAAATGCGCAGGAAGCACACACGAGAGGTCCTTGGGCGGATCACGCGAGGAGCCGGAGGTAGGGTGAGCCGCCTCAGCGGTAGAAGGAGTATCCACCGGGAGGATCTCGCGACGCTGGGCATTTTCGCTCTTGTCCGCTAACTTCTTTGTGTCTTCGTACACGCATTCGTCTGACTTTCCGGAAAGGCGGCAGTAGTCACATACGGGACGCCTCGCATCACATTTCTGCTCTCGTGAGTGGGACGGGGTGGGTTCCGGAGAATGGAGGAACAAACCTTCTTCCTTTGGCTGTGCAGCCGAATACGTCAATTGAATAGGCCACGGCACGTGTTCCAAGGGAGACCCACCGGCATGTGATGCACGACTGCCCTTTCTTGAGAACTGCGCCAGGTTTCTGCACAGGATAGACGCATTCTGCTATGTTTTCTTCCTTCGAGCATGGTGCACAGATGGGCACGGCATTGTCACACCTCTGCAAGGAGGTCGGAAATAGGAACGCAAATTGAACCAAAAATACAGACTCGCTTCTTCTGACTACAAAGGGCGGTGATGCTTAGTTATACTTGGTGGGGAGGGAAAATGGGATGCTCACCGACAGCGCTCACAGCTCATGGCGGTCAGGAGAAGAGGATGGTCGAGGACAGACCACCTGCGTATTTATGTACGACACGGCTGGGATTCCCCGCCATTGCGAGTGAAGGAGCATTACCGCAAAACGTCGAGTACGTTGTTGCCTGCCACAAGAAGTTGGATCGCCGGACGATCCCGCAGCGATCGCCCGCGTTGTCCTCGGCTGTTCCGCCCAAGGAACCTGCACCTCGGAATCGAGACGACTGCTCGGTTGGTCGGTTTCGGTTATCGATGTGTTGGGCGGCCCGAATCCTAGTGGGGTTATCAGCCGCCCGCGGCACCACATCCACCTCTCCGCCAAATCTCATCGATGAATCCTTGGAATTACAATGCCCCGTGGGGGCAAACCCCTCCTGGGTATTCCCAGCCACAAACGGTCCACCACGGTGGATATCCGCAACAGCCAGCCTGGGCTGAGCCCAATGAAAGTTTCTTCCACGGTGCGTTACTCCATTGGTAAACAGTTGAGCCGACTTCACAAGATCTGACACCTGTCTGTCTCTCGGCAGCCGATCGCTTCATCCACAAGACTCGGAAATACCCCAGCCTCCACCCTATCCTCGCCCCAGACACAACCCGGGCACGTGTGGATGTTCGGTTCCAGCCTTCTTCCGAGGCAGCCATGCCAAACGCAACCTATTTCGCCTATCGGCACGCACACGCAATGGCCACCCAGGCATCCCACGTTCGCCTGATCTCCAAGGACTTCCCTTGGTCGATCGACATAAAGACCAACGGGCACCCCGTCACCTGCGATGACGTTTGGAACGCGTTGCACAACGCTCTCCAACAACCCTTGGCAGATTCGGAGTGGGGTACCCTGTCACACGACCATTCCAAGGCCAAAAAGGTCCAGAAAGCCGCCAAACAGAGGCAATCAGAGGGCGACAAAGACAAGGCTCTCAAGAGGGTCGACTGGGTCGCGGACCACTTCATCTTCCGCGGACTCGAGAAGGATGACGACTTTGCCAAAAGAAGGCTAGTTTACGTCGAAAGTGAATGCGAGGAAACTTGGGTGGTCGAAATGGCGGCTCCGTGATCTAACTCCCGACTTGTTTGTTTTTCGGTTTACCCGGAGAAACGAGGTCGAATAAATAGTTTCGTAAAATTAGTCTAGGTTTGTGAGCGGAGGTAGCCACAGCACTAAGGGTTGTACATATTCTCACGCGAGAGATCTAAAAATTTACCACCTGCGAAACATCTTCGTCCATGCTCCCGGAACCCGGGATCATATACTGTGCCTCGCAAGCCATCCGAAGCCTCTCATCCACTGCTCGGAGGTTCGCACACACAGAATTGGGGCCTGTGGAGACGGCGGGGGGGTGGTTTCCGTACTCGGCCTTCGCGTGAGACATCAGTGCCACGAACATATCTGGTGGCAAACCCTGAAGTTCCGATGCAGGGAGTAATTTGACCAGTGCGATTGCCCGGTCCCAGCATATCTGTGTTACGACGGTTAACTTTCGATGATCACGATGGTTGATTGGGGATACTACTGACGCAGATGTACTGGTCCATCAGGTGGCGGAGGTTCCAAGGGATCTCCTCCGTGAGTTGCGCAAGCGTCTGCAAGGCCTCCAGACGCTTGATCTTGGAGTCCGGGGTGGTGTTGCTCAACACGTTGTGTATCTCCGCGATCGTGGTCAGAGAGATGATGGAGGTGTATCTTAGGCAAATGCTCCTGTCGGGATCCTGCACCTGTTCGAACTGTTCCATCAAAGGTAACATCTGGTCGACCAAATAAGTCAGATCCACGAGGATCTTAACCGTCGCCGTGTGCCAGGCAACGGTTACCGTTCCTATTAAATAAATCCGTCAGTCATTTGGACGAGTAATCTCATTCGTCTACCGTACCGGAGCTGCCGATTGTGTCCATCTGACGAATCGCGTCTCTGATCAGAAGCATGCTTCCGGTGCGCATAACAACTGGATCTCGTTGCATGTCTGGATAGGCGAGCTGAAATCATCGAAACCCCACGTAAGCACCAAACATCCCATAAGTACCCCGGTCAAGCCGATCTCACCGGAAGATGGAAACGGAACTCCGCCTCGAGTCTCGAGAATTGGCCCTCGCTTGCCCCATGGACCAAGGAAAGGTACACATCGGTATACAACGCCTGGGAGAGCACACTTATCCGTTCCCGCGCGTCCTGGGTGAGTTGGAATAACCCGGAGTTGTTTCCCCCGGGAGTCTGGGCGGGGACAAGGCGCAAGTGGTGCCGATTCACGATGTCTCTGGCGGAATGGAAATACTGAAGACCGTGGTTCACACGGTTGGTGTAGATGAACGTCTGGGCAGCCAGGAGGTTGGCTTGGGCGCAGGCGAGCGGGTCGGCGTCTTCTGTCAAAGTCGTCACGGCTTCCCGACAGGCGGTGACCAGGAGTGAGTTCAGGTACGGGAGTCGGAAGTCCAATTGTGTCTCCTGGTATAGATAGCACCCAAGCATGCCCGAGAGGTGGATGAAGTAAGGGTGAACGCTTGGATTGATGAAGTCACCCTCCACAATCGCTTCGCTCTTTGCAGGTGTAAGCACATAGCCCATGCGGCTGTTGTAAGCCACAAAAAACGCGCGCCTGTGGAACGTTAGTAAGCACACGATTAATCATCTGTCAATGGCCGAGGGTCGGCTTACATGGTCGAGGTAAGCTCATCAAGATTCGTATCAGGTGTTTGGGGGGAGTGATTATTGAACGGGTTTGAGGAAAAAAACACATCGACGAGCGGGATGCGGGTGAGATCCGGTTCCGTCATCTGGACGCTCGACGAGGTCGGAGCCAGCGGGTCCGTCAGGAAGACAGCGTCGCTGAACGGATGTTCTAATTTTGCGGGTGGGAAGGTGGGAATCTCTGGAGTCAAGGACGGAGAGTTGTCACCACTCCGGGTGGCATCGACTTGAGTTTTCCTCGAAGGGCTCTTCCGAGGCTGCTCGGTATACGTGCATTGGTCGAGTCTCCCGATGGCTTGGCAGGTGCTACAGTGGGGACGTCCTGCATCACACCGCTGCGAAAGCGTGTGAGTCAGATGGTAGTGTGACAGATGTGATCGCGTTACCTTCTTCCTTTGCCTATACACAAAGCGTAAGGGATCAAATTAGATCCCTCGGCAAAAATCCCCACTGACCTGCATGGAACGCAAGCAAGTCCCTTTCTCAGAGTGCTCTGGTATTGGACCAAGTCACTGGCCGGGGTGTAGGTGCACAAATTGGCGTTGACGCTGCGGGCGCAACGTCCGCAAACTGGGGTAGCGCCATCGCATCTCTGCAGGGATGAGAACAGGTTTCGCAAGGGAGGGAAACGGGTGGCTCACTCTCTTCTTGCGACTGGTATGACGTCAGACTGTCAGTCGCGAAACACGTCGGCGGGCGGGGGGGAGGGGCGACTTACCGGCACGGAGCGCAGGTGAAAGACGTTCCTGTCATGCTCTGCTATGCGGTTACCAGAAAGGTAGAATGTGGAAGGAGGTTGTTGCGAATGACCAACGCGATGCCATCGTGCCTTTTAAAGGATTCAGTGGAGGCTGAACTTTATGCATGTGGGAACAGGAAAACAACGCGCTCGGGAGCGTGATAGTCCCGCAGATTTGGAGATGAGCGGAGAGTATCCATAATTCTTACGCGGAAAAGGATTGACACAACGGCGCGCTTGGGAGATGAGATAAGTCGGTCGCCCCATCCTCGACCATTGGTTTGGCCCAAGAATCCATCGTCGTGGCTGTGTTCACAGTGTCGGGATTCCGCCTGACAAGTCGATCACCCTTCGAAGGAGGGCGGGTGGCGCCGTCACGGTGGCGGTTTAGTCGCGATCCCCGAAATGGCTCTTTCCAATTTTCAATCCGGGTATGAGCAGTGAAAAAATCGTACCGGACCGAGTTTGAGCGTCGTGGGTTCTAATTTCCCCTCCGTTCCCACCAATTGTGGCCAGGGTGATTGGTCTTAATAAGCTCTCTTGGGACGTCATCCTGACCACCAGCGTCCCACACGTGAGATATTGCCCATGTTCCCACCGCGCGTCAATGGTCTGGAACGAACCCGGGCATCATGGTAAGTGATCTGCAGGCGCCGCACACGCACACACCGGTCACTTTCTTCAGCCGTGACGACTGGCAGGGTATCACTCAATCAGCGAGCGGCACCGCACCATACTCCTCCCAGTGAGGCTGACGTTAGAGTTGAGGTAAAGGCTCCGGATTTACCGTGTTGACAGGCGAGTGAGCCACCGATTGTCGGTCCTTCCCAGATGCCGCCGCTTCCAGAGGTCGTATCTCAGTGCGACTCACCGTAACGATGTATCGAAGTGGGTTCCATGCCAAGTATCCACGTCTTTGTGCGGCACGGTACCGAACAGCAACGTCGACGGCGCTTCGCGGCAGATTACGCCAGCCTCACGGGTGCGTGTGGGAGGTTATTCTCTCGCGAGAAGAAGGGGGTATTGACTGAAAGACTCGTGAAGTGGATCCCACGACAGAGGCTTCTTTTTCCCACTGTCACTACCCCAGGTCGCGGGTGGGAGCAAGAGTTCCGAAGTAGGAAGTGGGGGCGACCTGACGCTCAATTTGGGCCCTCGCCGTGACTCTTGAATAGATCGCTTGCGCGATTACGCGTACGCCTCAACTGAGGCAGACCACGCGGGATCCGCTGATGGCACAGCTTGTGCCCGATCCTAATAGCCAAGATCGAACTTCAACGTTAGATTGCGTGGGCGCCGTTTCTCAATCTAATCCCATTACAGCGGCTCTAAGCGTTCGGTGTTAAAGAAGTACCGTGGGTGATTTGGTGTGTGCTTCTCCCGCCTTGAGCGAATGATTCACGTCGATCGATTTCCACGATATCTCTGTTGCCTTCCACCAGTGGGAAAACATGAGCACCAGGGTTAGAGAAGCGACAACGTGGGAGTGTAGCTGGGCGGCATGGAAATAACGTCCTCATCATTCCGCCTTTTCCCCTCTCTCTCGCCTGACCGCGAAACTGACGAAACGACGGAAGTCCGAGAACACTTCCCGCTTTTTCTCGTTCGACGGGTCGCCCTTCCCGCTAGCATCTTTCTCCGCGGGTGGGGGAGGCGTGAGTCCCGAAAAAATGTTGTCCCCACCTGACGACGATATTTGTGTGACCAAACTGGGTAACGCGACGCGGCTTCCCCCAGGACTTGAGGTGGTCGCGATGATGTTCCCGGCGGAAGGGTCCATATCAAGCGAAGACAAGAAAGACGCCGTCTCGAGTTCGGGTTTGGTACTCGTAATCGTCAGGAATGAGTCGAGCAACCCGTTCTGTTCAGTTTTCGGTGTTCCCTTGAGATCGAGGATCTGTGAAGGGCTGTGAGCGAAACCCACGACATTCAAAATACGTCACATACCTTTTGGAAGTTGGAGAACGAGGCGTCCCCGATCAGCAATGTGTAATTTAAGATGAAACCTTCGGGAGGGTCCTGAAATCAAAGTTGCGGCGGACCACGACTCGTGAGAGAGAAAAGGCGGGTTGACTCACTGCTGGAGTGACTATGACTTTCAGAAGCGATTCCAACCGTTGCGTGTTTTTGTTAACCATTTTTGTGTAGCTGTGCGGTGTTAGGTGAGCCGAATGAGCACGGCAAGGTGTGATCCCCCCTCGCACCTTGCAGAAAGCGTGGAATCCCCGCCAGACATCTTGAGAAGGCAAGCTTTGAGAGCTTGCAGGTCGATGATCAACTGTTCCGATGTCAGTAAACGTTGATCGTCACCCAGGGTCTGATTCACCTGTTCCGCTCCCGTCTCCTTGAGTGGCCTACTCTTCACTAAGGCGTGTGTGAACTTTGCCAGGATCAAGCTTCGGGGGAGAGTTGAACCCGGGCCCGGATTGAAATTAAAGTGGGGAATGCGAACCTTGCGGCCTTGTCCAAGAAATTTCGTGTGTATTTCTGTCGTTCGACACGGTCCTTCACAGCCTGGACAACATTTTCGACCGCCTGAACCAGGTCTAGGACATTGTTGGAAGGGCCGCTGACTATGTTTAGCTGTGACCACGCGGTGCGGGCGATGCCCAGGCACGAAGGGTCGAGTGCCACTTCCAACTCCTTCAGGAGGGACACGATGGCGACCGAAATGACACTTGGGCGCGTGAGCAGTGGAGCGCCGACGTAAAGTTGAAGCCACGATAGCTCACTTCGTGAACGTGTCAAACTCGTCCGACAGGGATACGTTCTCCCTGTATTCATCGGTGATCTTTTCTTGGATCTTTTCCTCGAGCTAGATCGTGAGCAACACGACCTGTCAGAGCGGGGTGATGTGAGTATTGGAGTTGAGAGCTGACCTCCATTGCTGTCGTTTGACAGTAGTCCGCCGTATTGATCGCCAAACATGCGTTCTTCACCTGAGCCACGTCGACGCGGCTCTCCCTCTCCGTTGATTTGCGAGCTTGGAACTGAGCTACGGGCCTAGAGACGAGTCAATGAGATGCTAACGTGGCAACGAGGGTTTCGGCACTTCTTCATGCTCGCCAACAGGACTTCCTCAGCGTAAACATTTAGCCATTTCTTGTGTATGCGGAGGAGATTAAACAGGGCCTTCCCCGTTCCAGTTCTTCCCAGGTTCGCGCACTGTTCGAGGTTGTGACCAATGAAGTAAAACAGTTCGGTTGATGAAGGATGGACCAGGAGCGGGGCGGAATCTTCTTCCGCTCCCGATTTTTGGGGGTCAAGCGCTGGCCGTGCTTCCAGTGAGCTTCGTGCCTTGAGCCCATTTCGGTGAGACGCCAGAATATCCGATAGGGCCCTGTGTGCGTCTAACAGTCAATGAACAACTCCAAGATAGATTGATCGGGGTGCGGAACTTGTCCTGTGCATCAACAAAAATACCCATGTGCACCTCGAAGACGGATGTGATTGGTTTGGGTGGCCTCGGGTCGTTTGGGTTGCCACGGGCCAGGAGTTCTGTGAGCTGCGCATCACTAAAATGAGTCGTAGAGCGTCACCAGAGTGGGTCGGGGCCGGTGCATACCGGTACGGAATATTTTCGAGATATGAACGCTTCGAACTCCATCGCGGGCTGCAAAGTTTCGAGTAACTGTTGCACCGTCAACGTTTGAGCCGCTCTTGACAACAGAAGCGTTAAATCCTCCCGAGTGATCTCAGCGAACTTGGCAAACATGGCCCATCCGACTTTCCAATCATCGGGAAAGACGCGTTTATCATCCTTATCGTTCTCCATTTCGGCTTCATGCCGAGACAGGACCCGCTTGAACCAGGCGAATCGCCGACCGACATTGTCCAGACCTCCTGCTTCGTCATACGGTTTGAAAACACGTCGGTATTCCTTGAGCTCCGATCCGACGTAGCGCTCCACCATTTGGAAGCGCACTTCGGGACCTATGGCGTCCGCGATTAGACATATAGAATTGACTGTCCGGGGCGGGAGGGTGCGAGCAGGTGAAGAAGTCTGCAGGTAACTTTGGAGAAGTGGGGTGAGCATCAAGTGAGATTACAACTCCATCGGCGGTCCACCCCACGCACAACGCATCAAAGTCGGAGTCAACCTTCGCCCTAAGTTCACCTTGGATATCTTGGACCCTCCGCCAAACCTGAGCGATGGTCGGAACTGCGGTGTACGGCTTGAAAGTCAGGGACAACTGTTTGACTGCCTACCGAATCGCGTTAGAAGGCTGAACCTCGAGCTAAGCGTCGCGTTGTGAAAAGCGCACCCCATACGCGTGCACAATGTCGTGGTATTTGTTCTCCCGAATTAGAAACTCGAGCTGTGCGATCTCGTTGACTAGTTGACAGGGGTGAATTCACACAGCAGGCGTTCCGCAGAGAACACACAAACCGAGGGACTGAAGTCGTTGCAGGGAGGTCATACTCAACATGACATTCTTCTTGGCCAAGTCTAAGATTTGGATATCCTTCGTGACATTCTTAACGATTGCCTCGGACTCGGATGCCTTCTCTTGTATCCGGGATATTTGACCTAGCAGTTCCTGCGTTGGGGCCGCGTCGTCTTCATCACCCAGAGAAGCCAGAGGTAGTAAGAGACCGTACCGATATCATTTCCTGGATCAGTTGCATCCGATTCGGGTCCTGGTTCGCCTTGAGCTCTTGAGTCAACTCATCAATTTGCGCTTTCATCTGCCGTTCGTTATCGGCCAGACGTTGCTGAACCGCCTCAAGTTCACCGAGGGATGCCTCTAGGACCACCAAAGTTTATTCCTCGATCAATACCAACACGTATGTCTACGCCGGAGAGTATGTGCTGGTAACTAACCGGTGGGGAACTGCTGGTTCAAGAAGCCAACGGTGTCAAACTGCCCGACAACACCGTCAAAGGTGTCTACATCCTCCACGTGCTGGAGGTCGAGGGTGCGCTGAAGAGCGAGGACGACCTCGAGCGGGAGCTCTTGACCGGGCGCGTTTGACCGCGACATGGAGGTTGGGAGATTGTTTGCGCTTGTTTGCCCCGAGCGGAATCGAGCCCAGATCAAATCTCAAATTTCTCCAATCGAGTGATCGGCAAGCAAGCACTCTCCTCACTGTCCTCTGGGACGACAGAAAGCGACAATGGTCTCGTTTCAGTGCGTATACAACCCGCTCACACCTTCCTTCGCGAGCTTACGGTCATTCTTTCACAGGTGCAACGGTTGGTCACGATAAACTGCATCACGGCTACCGCGCGCCTCAACCTTTCCGCAGGTTGTGGAGATGTCCTTACGAAGCCGAAGCTTGATAAACATCGGGCCATGTGCCACACATCATTTGACTGCATCGACTGCAGTAAACGCTTCGAGACCCCAGCGGACTACAAAGAGCACACCTCGTGCATATCGGAGGCCGAGAAATACCAGGGGGCATTATACAACGGCGGAGTGAGAAAACAGGCTATTCTAATTTTCCACGGCTGACTTTACCGGGTCATAGAAACAGAGTGGTCCTGATAGGAACGGCAGAAACCAAAGATCGCGGCAGCAGGGCGGAGGAAGCCAATGGGGGAGTCACCGACCACAATGGCAACAACGGAACGTGAATAGGGCTACTGGTGCAAACGACACTCCTCTTGGAACTCCTGCCCGGATGTCGCCTGTGGATGATATCCCTGTGGTCGACGAAAATACCCAGAAGAGCGTACCTGCAGTAGAAACAACAAAGAAACGGAAAGCAGAACCCGAAACCGCAGAACCAAATGTACGTTTCCACAAATCCCCCGACCTGCACATCCTGATGACGAACAGGATACCTCTGAACCGACGAAGAAGAAAAAGAAAAAGAAGAATGGTGATGACACGAGAGAGGCCACCGTCCCCAGTGTGAGGACTCCTCGGGCATCTCGTAACCTTCCTGAAACCTGATTGCGCGCTCATAGGTAAAGCCAGGGAAGCGCAAATCAACTTCGGAAGTTGCGATCACCGAAAGTCCTCCCAAAAACCCCGATATCCAACCTGCCGAGGTACGCCGATTTCACGAATTAATGACTGATGTTGACGCGGTAGTAGGAGGGAGATGCCCCCAAGGAGGGGGGCGAGAAGAAGGAGAAGAAGAAAAAGAAGAAGGCGAAGGAAGTGGTGGAGGGTGAGAAAGAGCAAACAAAGGAGAAACGGAAAAAGAAAAAGGATTCCTTACTGTCAGGGCAGGAACCTGGCACAGTGGTGGACGTCAAACCGCCAGTTACAGAAGTTTGCCTACCAGCCGATACAGAAACGGTAAGGTTTCTTCATTCTTCAGAATTAACTTCGATCGCTTAGAAATGACCCAGCTTCCCGTTCCACAGACACGATCGGCAAAGTCGAAGGCTGCGGCGGTCGACGATTCCCCGGATGTACCGAAGCCGTCCCAACCCACCCCGTCAGAGGTGGCGGACGTGCGAGGTGATCGAACAGATCGGAAGAAGAGGAAAAAGCGTCAATCAGGTAACCACCAGGAATGCAATGGTGATGGGGAACAGGTCGCAGAGGGAAATGAAGATGGTTTGAAGGAGAAGCGCAAGGAAAAGAAAAAGAAACACAGGTCAGAAGGCCAGGTTGCGAGTGCTGTTGAATAGTGGGAGTTAATGAGACTTTTCGCGTACGTGCATTATTTACACCTGTGAAAATATCGTAACAATTTGGTTGACGCTATAGAGATAGGTGATTGAAAGCGCTGAAAGTGCGCCCTCGAGGACGATGGGATCATCAGTGTACCTGAAAGATCGGCTCAAATATGGACGTATATAAGGTGACACGGTCCGCCGTGGCTCATTCAGCCCTCTTTCCCCTTGAACTTTTCCCTCTCCCTCCAGGCAGTCGCCTTTCGACGCACTCTCATTACCACCTCCCTCTCCTTCCACGATCACGATGCTCACTTTCTTTTCTCTCACCCTGCTCGCCCTGACGATGTCCACAAGGGCTTACTTCCTCGTCGGCCGTGGGTATTCTTACTCCCGCCTTTTCGCCGGTCGCTGATTCAACTTTCTCCAATAGAAAACATTCTCACGGTTGAACGTGCTGACCCCATCGTGAACCCCGGTGGTGTCGCCAGTCACGTCCACAGGGTCATTGGCGGTTCCAACTTTGGAGTCGAGATCCCTTCCTCGGACTACCTCCGTGAATCAGAGTGTACCAGCACTGGTATCGAAGAGGACAAGTCCGCGTACTGGTTCCCTCAATTGTACTTTGAGTATGCGGATGGCTCCTTCGAGCTCGTGCCTGGTGGCCCCGTCACCTACTACCTCTTCCCTAACGAGCCTGGAAAGACTACCATCTTCCCTGACAACTTCCGTATGATCTCCGGAAACACCGTCAAGCCACCGGCCATGGGGAGCTCCGAACAGCAGGCCGTCTCTTTCCTCTGCTTGAACTTCAACGGTGGTACTACCAAGCATGACTTCCTCCCAGAGGGACCCTGCCCTAGCGGTGTTCGTGCTCAACTCGTAAGTTCAGTTTGCACGACTCTTTCAGACCGTTCGTCTCACTGTTATCGCCAAGAACTTCCAAAGTTGCTGGAACGGAAAGGACGTCGACTCCCCCGACCATAAATCTCACGTCTCATACCGTACTGGAGGACCCGACAGTGGCGACTGCCCTGCTGCCTTCCCCATCAACCTTCCCCGTATCTTCAACGAGATGTACTACGACACTGGCCCCTGGAACGGCAAGTTCGACCAAGCCAAGAACCCCAAGCAGCCATTCGTGTAAGTTGTGAGGTTTCTGAGTCGTTGACCAGCCGCTCATGATTCCTCCCTCCTAGCTTCTCGAACGGTGATGCTATCGGTTCCATGTACCACGGTGACTACTTCATGGGCTGGGAGCGCAACTCTCTCCAGCGTGTCGTTGATGAATGCAACTGCAATCCTTATGGAGACTTCACCTGCTGCGTTGACAAGGGGATCATGACCCGTCAGAAGAACACCTGCTCTATCAGCCCCCAAATTGACGAAGATGGTACGCCTGTTTCACAGACAGCTGACATCATTCATTACTTACTCACGCCTATCTCGTCCGTTTTACAGTCTTCGGCAGGTTCCCCAAGCTGCCTGGAAACAACCCCGTCAGGCTCAACGGCGAACTCCCCCAGCCAGACCCCAATCCCCCTAACTTCCGTTGCGATGTGAAGGTCACTTCCACCCCAATCAACAAGCGGGAGGACAACCCGTTCGGCGCTCATAGCCGCCGCTTCGCCAAACGCTTCGGACATGCCAAACTCTGAACTGAGTCACGCGAACCAACTATCGACTATACGTGCCCAGGAGGCACGATCCATCCATCACTGGTTCATCTACCCCATCTTTTGTGTATATCTCTTGGGCACGTTTGCACGGTTGAACGACATTATGCTCATGATCTGCTTTTTCTCCTCTCCTGCATATGCTCATCACCAAACTTCACCTCGTTCAATAACCACCTCTACCCTCCCTCTTCCTTACCCAAACGTCGTACGTATTGATTATCCGATGCCATGTTTTGGGGGCGCTGTGCGTTGGTTTGTTGGGGAGTCGGTCGGGCTGTAGCTTTCTGTCGTGAGCTGTAGCCAGGTAAATCGTACACTGTGAAATCCATTCTCTGCTGCCTCGAGGCGTGTGAACTTGGCCCTGAGCCGAGGCCGCTTGACTTGATATGTGGGCGCGGTGATGAGACGATGATCGCCCTGCGAAATTTGTTGCCAATACCGAACCCGAAGGCACCCCGATATTGGGTCAGCCGATTGCACCCTCTCATCAACGGTCACGTGGGATTGCCCAGTGGTGGAATACAGACGGAGAAGCCTAAGGAGGAACGTGAAAAAGACATAGCATGTACATGGACTAGAATGCAGTGGTGGAGTCGACCTCGATGGTAGGAACGATGGAGGCGATAAACTTGAGGAAAACGACAAGATAGAAATCAACCCTCAAACCCTCGATCTCCTCTTCATCCCCTGCCGGCCCAGGAGGTTTCTCCCCTCCCTTCTTGCTGCCACTAAAGACGCCCCACTTCTTCTTGGACTCCTTGGTAGTGGAGCTGGAACCCTTGCGGAGAGCCTGCTGCTCCTCGATACTAGTGTTCATGCGCTCGATAACCTTCTTCATCACGCTTGCGTGTTTGCACGGGTGTACGGACGCCGCTCGAAGGGTACCCGAGTGGGGGAACGGCTCGATTGTCACCGTCTTGAACGCGTGGTCGGCGGAAACGTCTTGGAAGATCTGGGGTGGCGTGAGCGTGGTCCCGTTCTAAGTCATGATCGGGTCAATAACATGGTTTTGGTAGGCAGAGGTAGGCCGTAACTTACCTCGTCGTAGCCCAACAGCCAGATACGTGGTGTTTGGTAATACTTGTCGTAAGTGATCATAACGTCGTAGGTTCGCACTTGAAGTAGGTTTCCCTTGGCCACCTCGATCTCACTGTGACATGGCGACACATGAGCGGTGATACGAATTATGAATGAACTCGTTACGACGTACGGGGTATCTGTAACTTCCCTGGCGGGTTTAGGTGGGGCGGCGGTGGCTTCGTCATCACCCTCTTCGAGCTCCTCCTCCATATCCGGGATATCATCCAGATGGGGCGTTTCTGCGGGTTCACCAGGTCGCCCGGATAGAGAGACGTTTCCAACACCGGCGGTGACATGGTCTACATCTCCCGCGCCATCGAGATCGGGGATATCGTCAATCGTACCAGCATTCACAGCGGAATCGTGAGCCGACGGTCTGCCAGTGTGAGTCTCCACCCACTCGTCCGCTTCACTGCCCGTTGAGGAAAGATCGCCGATAGCGAGAAGGCGTTCCGCGTCCTCGTCAGCATCCGTGTACGCGAGAGCAGTTGCCCGACGAAGACATGGCACTCCACGGGTTATCAAGTATTGTTTGTCGGGTGGGAGGTATTCCCGTGCTTTGGTGGTATCGCCCTTCTCCCTAGCGTCCGCAGCGATTCAGGTCACCTCTTCCAAGAACACCAAAGCGTGGGGTAAGTGAGACTCACCATGTCCAGACGGGGAATTTATACGCCAAGAAGTCACCAGCGGCAACAAACTCCTCTGTTTCAGTCGTGGAATGAGACACCGTACGGGGTTGCCTCTCTCAGCCGATCGGTTCCTCAACGTGGCAGTTTTGGGCGGAAGAGACGAACCAGGGGTGATTCTTCCATGTTCCTTGAACTTACTCTCCTTGAGGACCTGTTATCGCCAAACGGATTAGACCGATGCGGCCCAATCAAGCGGTTGATCAACTGGCACGCACAGGGCTAAAGTAGTCTCTAACGCTCCAGTAATGTTGCTACATATTGGAGTTGCGGGGTCAGCCAAACGGCGATTTGAGCGGTAGATAACCAGAGGGTTTGTCCAACCTGAATGGCGTGCATGGTCGTCGAGCAAGGAGGTGGATGACGGCGACTATCTGGGATTCAAGAGACAAGTTCTCCACATGAGGCTGGTTGCCGCCACGTGCCCGATTTCGCACCGGCCAAAGTTTTGAGAGCAAGTACGGACGAAACCTCTCTGGCCACGGTCGAACGCACTAGTTTCGAGGCCATCTATTTTCTTGGGGAGCACGCTTTGCGGCTCTGTTGCAGGCGGGATGAAGCGCACACCAATCTTGGGCCATACTGGAATTTATGTCTAGAGTACAAGGCCCAGACTTACTGTCCTGGGATTGTTTACAAAAAAAATGTTATACTTTCAGGGGCAAGCCCTCGACGCCAAGCAGGCCTTCTTCAGCACCAAGTACCCTTGGTCCATCTCCGACGTGTGTGTGGATGAGATTCTTAACCGCTCCGACATCGAACGGTTTCGCAACCGCGGTGTTGAAACCGTCCACGACTCCACCCTGGACCCCATCCTTCCCAAACAAACCGAAGGGATCCTTGAACTGATCGGCCTGGGGGAAATACTTCACGATCAACTCGATGATATCTTTCACGTTCTCTTTGAGCGTGTAGATGACCGCGTTCGGGCCGGCGTCGTAGGTGTACGCGGCCTTGATTGGACCACCCGCGTCGACAGAGACCCTGTTGTATTCCACGATGAGGGAGATGATCGCTCGGCTGACATCGTTCATGTAGAAGATCGGTGGTTCGGTGTCCAAAGCGACTGCGTGAAACTGGTTCGAATCTTGCATCGTAATCTTTGCGAAGGTGTTGAAGTCACGAGCTTTGATCGCCTCGGAGATCAGCTTCATGCGCTCTGGGACGACGTGGTCGATGCGGTGTCGGAGAAGGGCAGAGGTTTCGACAGTGCGCTGCATTCCAGACGTGGAAGAGGTTCCCTTCTTGTCGTCTGAAACGACACAGATGAGGGCATGCATCTCGGGCCAATGCTCTCGAGGGGCGACCTCGACAGCGAGGGAGTCGGAGCCATCCGGGGACGATCCCATTTCCCATGCCACGAAACCGCCAAAGAGGGATCTGCAGGCCGATCCTGATCCCTGGCGAGCGATCAATGAAAGCTCCGAAGGGGTGGATGGGAGCTGGTAGAGCGTCGCGAGGGATTTCACCAGGGCTGCAAACCCGGACGCAGAGGAGGCCAGTCCGGCGGCGGTTGGGAAATTGTTCTTCGAGGCAATGTGGACGTGGAATTGGGAAAGCTAGAAGTGGTCTGATCAACAAGTGGGACAATAGACGGGATCAAATTCCCAGCCGCACCTTGGGTTCGTTGGGGTTCCTGGCCTCCAGGTCCGCCCTGAGGCGTTTCATCTCAACGATGCAGGTCGCGGTGCGGCTGTTGGGCTTGATCTCCTCTTCTGCGCCGTTGAGCCATAGCCTGTCCTTGGTGAAGGACGGGTCCGCTTGGGAGGTGGTCGTAGATCTGAGATGATCTTGGTTCAAAGTGACCGAGAGCGAAGAATTGGTGGGAAGGATGAGCTTCGTGTCTCGCTTCCCCCAGTACCTGCAGAGATTTGGTCAATAAAAGAGCCGAGGACGAACGGAGAGGCCTACTTGATGCAAGCGATATTCACCGGTGCAGAGACTGTCGCCTGGTAGACCATGGTGGGGAACAAGAGACGAGGGTCGTACCACAATGGGTTTCAGACCGGGACCTAACTTATATGTTTCACTTGCTTATCGTTCTTGTTCGCCGTAACGAATCGGATAACAAAAACGTTTTATTCTTGTTACCAATTTCTAAGCAAGTCGAATCAAGATTCACAACGTCCCGGATCGAGGGCGCTTACTCGGCTGTCCGCCTCTGGCTGTTCAACACCATCGACGACGACGGCCGCTCCATCTCTTGTTTTCTCCTCCACTATCCACCACTGGAGACGACCGCCCGGTAATTGGTGTCTATCCCTCGATTTTCTTCCAGAAAGACCTCCTTATTCCCCCTCTACATCCAGTACCAAACCGCGCTCAAGGCTGCTCCTTTGCAAGGCTTTCCTCTCGACTGAGCGCATCCAAACTCGCCGACGACCAGGCCTTCGCTGCCGATGTACTATTCCCAACAATCTCCCGGGATAGCGCATAAACTACCCGACCAGTCACCATGGTCTCGCGCGCACCATCCAATCCTTGGCCCCCCTGGTCCTAACGCGAATATCGGGATGCCTCCTCAGTCACCAGGCTACCCTCTCTTCACGAACGGCAACGTAAATCACCTTCACAGCCTTCCAGCACCTCATCCCCACATGCCCATCCAGTCACACCACCATCACCAGAATTCGCTTTCTCACATACCGTCCCCACCCCACCAGCAGAATCAGCACCCGATGGGCTCTCAGAACGATTCCCCAGGGAGCATCACCGGAGCGCAGCCAATCATGACCCAGCATTGGCAGAACCAGTTGCTCAAGTGTGAAGTATGTAACCGAGATAATAGAAATTCTTATTAGATCCTCATGGGTCGTTTCGTTCTTGTAGATGATTCGTCAGTCTCGTTCCCCACACCACCGTGCTCGTGCAAGTGCCATGGCTTCACGGACGGTAGCAAAGTCTGCAATTCCGATCACAAACCCCAACCTTCCCAAACCCGACCCGAATGGCGTATCGAAAGACACTGAAAATTCCACCGTGGGGACGAACGGCACTACAGGAAATTCAGAAACCACCGCGCCTGCTGTTGCCGCCAACCATCCCTCTGCGGTCGTCGGTCCGTCAGAGGCTCCGCGGCTGACAGCTCCAAAACCCCCAGAAAACAACTGGACATCGTTGGATATGGGTGGTGTAAATATCAAGAACCTCCCTCCGACCTCTGGGCTCTTCTCCTTCACGTTCCTTGCTACTCTCTACCTCAACCACAACCAACTGACGTCTATTCCTCCACAAATATCCAAACTGCGCCACCTCGAACTGTTGGATCTTTCTGGGAACCAGCTACGAGCGATCCCACCCGAGCTGGGGATGTTGACGATGCTCAAGGAATTGTACCTCTTTGATAACCACCTTACCACGATCCCTTCCGAGTTAGGTACCCTCCACCAACTTCAGACACTTGGAATCGAAGGAAACCCGATCGAGCCCTCGTTGAAAGAAATTGTTCAGAAAGATGGAACCCCCGCGCTGATCGCTTGCCTTCGAGACTCGTGCCCTCTCCCTCCTTTACCACCTCCGCGACAATGGCAGAACGTGGTCAGCCAACAGGAACGGAATGCGGCGGCAGCCGATCCGAATACAGAGGTCGTCAGCGTGCTGTGTTACAATGTCCTTTGCGAACGGGCCGCAACGGCAAAACTCTATGGGTACACTCCATCGTGGGCTTTGACTTGGGATTACCGGAAGGAGCTCATACTAGCCGAGATTATTGGAAGCAGTGCCGACTTCCTGTGCCTCCAGGAAGTCGACGTTGCCCAATACGAGGAGTTCTTCCTGAAACAACTCTCACAACACGATTACGATGGGGCTTACTCGCCGAAGTCGAGGGCGAAGCACATGAACGAAGCGGACAAGCGGTTGGTTGATGGCTGTGCTATTTTCTTCAAGAAGGACAAGTGAGCGGATCAAGCCACCATCTCAATGCGTTGCAGGGGAGACTGACGGACTCCACCTTGACAGGTACACGCTGGTTGAGAAACACCTGGTCGAATTTGGTCAGATTGCGATGCAACGGCAGGATTTCAAGAAGACGGAGGACATGTTTAACCGTGTACTCGGCAAGGGTGATATCGCTGTCGTGTGCATGTTCGAGACCAAGGAGACTGGGACGAGATTCGTTATTGCCAACGTGCATATTCACTGGGACCCTCAGTTCCGTGATGTGAAGCTCGTGCAAGCGGCGTTAATGGTGGACGAGATTGATAAAATTGTCAACCGTTTCGCCAAATATCCGCCAAGGCCGCCAGCAGCAGGCGAAATACCCGCCCCTGTTTACTCCGATGGGTACAAGATCCCTCTCATCATTGGCGGCGACTTCAACTCGACCCCCGACAGTGGTGTCTACGAATACTTGTCCACTGGGAGCATCCCCCCGAACCATCCGGATTTCATGGCACACACGTACGGCAGGTACACCTCCGAAGGAACCAAACACCGCCTCGGACTCAAGAGCGCATACTCGTTGGTGCAAAACCCTCTGACGACGAACCACACGCCTGGTTTCCGTGGCGTTATCGATTATATATGGTTTTCGACACAAAACCTTGCCGTCAACGCTGTCTTCGGAGAGGTTGATAAACAGTACCTTGACAAGGTGATCGGCTTCCCCAACGCCCATTTCCCGTCTGAGTAAGTCACACCGCCGCGGTCCGGATATTTCGCTCGCTAACCCTTCCTCCTCCCAGTCACCTCTGTATCATCGGAGAGTTCCGAGTCAAGCCTCCGAAGGACGGTAATAATGCAACCCAACGAACGCAAAGTTCTGTTGTACATTCGGACTCTAATCGCGGGCGTTGAGGAGACAGATTTCTTCTCAGTTGATCACGTTTGTGGTGTATTCACTTGTATCTACAGTAGGTTTCTATAGCCTTTCTCAACCCGCCTTCCTTGTTCCTGATCTTTCCCCTTCCCCCTTTTCCTGTCTTCAATCTGTGTTTGTGTGCTACGTCCTGTGTTTCATCAGATCCAGCTTGTTGTCCTATTTCCCTCCCCCCAATCTATTGTATCTGCAACTCTCCTCGGGTGTGTTATGGGAACTCGACTCGCCCATGCGTCATGGGCGCGATTACGGAGCGGATCCTTGACGTGTATCCAAGGTCACATCCGACGGTTGTTGTGTTGGTCAGCAGGAATGAATGGCGGCCACGGTAGTTCGCTTCCCTCCCAACGTTACCCGACGTCAAGCTAGGCTGTTTGGGGGCCTTGGGACGTCCGATGGAAGCGACGGCCATCAGCGCGCCCGCGGATCTTCATCAACGGATCAGATTGGGAACGTGGGCTTGGCTCTCGTCAATCCCACCTAATCCCGCCCGCAAATGCCTCCCAGGTTTCACATATAAAGCGTGGGGTTTTGGGTGGGCGTCCATATCCCAGGTCCCTCTTTACGAATACCACCAGTTACTTCCCTTCCCGCACAGACTACACCTACCATGCGTGCCTTCCTTTTGGCTTCCATCGCCCTCGCTGCTACAGGTGCGTTGTCTCTCCGGAAGTGTCGTACAAGGCGTCCCTGATCGACCTTTGACCGCAGTCTCTGCCGCCGAATTCGAAAAACGTTCTCCACTCTTTGCGATCCACTCCTCCCTGGTTGCCAGGGCTCAGGTCATCGACCCTGATATTATCCCTTCTCAGGTTGGTCACATCCCTGTGATTCGTGTGCCCGCCGAGCGCTGACAACGTCCGCGATAGTGCAAAACCGCCTGCACGGACACCGTCAACGATCTGAACGGCTGTACTGATATCAACTGCCTCTGCACAAACGAGAACGGCAAACAACTGAAGAAGTGTGTCGACTGTCTCGTTGGTGGGTCCGGCAATACCTCGAGCGGCCAGTCGACCTTGGACAGTGAGTGTTTGAGCTCCGCCCAGGGTCCAGTAAACGTATGGCGCTGATGTTGTGCACTCAGCCTTCGTCGATGGGTGCAAGGCCGCTGGCAAGAACGTCGACAGCTTGACCATTGGCAGCTCGAATTCCAACTCTAATTCCAACTCGAACTCGAGTTCCAATAACTCGAATTCCAACTCGAATTCCAACTCCAACTCCAGTTCCGCTGATACCAGTTCCGATTCCAACTCCGATAACTCCAACTCCAACTCCAACTCCAACAGTAACTCCGCCCTGCATCTCGTCGCCAATGGCGGTGTATTGTCAGCTGCTCTGGCTGGTATTGTCGCTTACCTCTTCTAAGCGTTTCAACTCCAGTACCCTCGCCTGCGTCGCCCTATGCCAGTCTCTCGTAATGTCGCTTGCTACTGTATATCCACCACCACGTATCATCGGAGTAGCTCACGGGAATTATTAATTATTGATTGCTCGTTATGAATTCACCCTTGTGTCCCTGACCCTGGTAAGTGGTGGTCGTGTGCGAGTGTCGCAGAGACGAGGGTAATTCAAATTCAAGGCTCTGGAGTCACGTGCAACAATTTCGGACCTCTCCCGGCCCGAAATCCGGGTATCCACCCTGCCTCCCGCCATTTGCTGCCGCTATTTTCTGATGACTTCTGCTTTCAATAATGGCCTTCGTCGGTCGGTGGCGTCAGTGCCACTCAAATACTCCATCGCGGCGGCCTCTGAACACAGTGGTGTCTACGTCGCCTCGAACATCCTACTTGATGAACCTGCAGATTCGACCAGCCGATGGAGTGGCGCTTCACAGATACCACACGTCAAACAATGGGTAACTTTGAGGTTGGATAACTTGGCAGTACTCAGTTTAGTCCCGTCTCCTCCTCCTTGTCTCTTCCGGGCAATACGTTTCGTGCTAACCGAGTTGAAGAGGGAATTACCTTTGGGAAGGTGAGCGGTTTCCTCGATCGCGACCGTTTCTCAAACCTTGCGCCATTCAAGAAGTGTGGAAACATGTACATGAGCTGACTGTGCGGAGTTTTCCAGTTTAACAAACGTGAGCCCCGTGCACATGCGGAAGCGGTCCCACCCTGATGTCGGCCAGCCCATCCATGCAACATGAAGGACTTCCGGGTCCTCGTCGGAACCTCGGAGGACATTTTAACAGAAGTCCTACAATCCGCACTCAGGAACGACAGCACCCCGGAAACCTTCTCCCTCCGGCATGTCAACCAGGCAGGGGTTCTGTTCCCCACACGATATGTGCAAATCGTGCCGCTGTCGTAAGCCCTTCTCAGGGACGTGTTTTCGCTTTCCGGTCACCGATGAGAATGTAGAGCCCACGGCCAAAGCTTTCACATTTCTATCTGGCA
>Ga0307516_10001033_pt1 | contig 38679 bp, 16 predicted proteins | sample 19_EM_MG_FD_203310 | JGI IMG/M metagenome (GOLD analysis project Ga0307516, IMG submission 203310) | Populus trichocarpa ectomycorrhiza microbial communities from riparian zone in the Pacific Northwest, United States - 19_EM | ecosystem: Host-associated > Plants > Roots > Unclassified | place... | reverse complement strand
CAAAAAGTGCTTGAGCTAGTTGCTTGAACTTTTTGAATGGTCCCTGAAGATCAGAATAGATAATACTCAAAGAATATGGTATCTGACTTGGCTTCATTCCTTTAAAGTTTTGTTCTTGTTTCCTGAATGTCTGCTTGATTTATTCTATTATTATATACCTCAAAATGGAATGTTCTTCCACCTAAATAAAAGCATAGAGCAGCCCAGTTTTGTTGATCTTTCTATTAAAAGAATACAGAAATGAAGATATTTTTTCATGTCAAATAACCTTCTCAACGTTAAAAATACAAAGTCATACCATTAGGTATAACTTTAAGAAATGAAATCTCAATCTTACACTTAGTTTTGTTAGATATAACAGGGATAATAAGATTCGAGCTTCTAAACGTTTGCTCGTTAAAAAATCATCTCAATACAAAAGCATAAACGGCTAGTTAAGGCTCTATGAATGATTTCATACGATTCTCTGGCACTTTATACCTAAAGAAAATTATACTATTCTAATGTTTTGGTAAGGAGGACCTGTTTATGCATTGCTTTGGTCGGTAATTGGAATATCTTCCTTGCTTTCACATCAATAGATGGTTTTAAATGTTCTCTTTTCTTTTATAGGGTTTTTTTCCCCTTTGTGGTCCATTAGGGTAACAATTGTCTCAGTTTGAGCTGCAATGCAAAGATAAAGCAGTGTAGCCAAAGCTAGACTGGTTGTTGTGTACAGGTTGCGAGTTCAACAAGCTGAACGGTTGCCTTGAGATGAGTTAAGATCCTGCCCTTAACTTCTCCTGTTAGGACGATTTCAGGTCCAAAGATGAAATGTAAATGGCTAAAGTATTTGACATTCTAACCGAGAATTGACAGACAAGAACTAGTTTACTGCTTCAGACTGCTTGAAAAACTCCAGGGAAATATAATAGTACTAAAGTGGAAACTGCAGGGGATAAAAAACAGAAGAAATTGATGGTTTTAGTTTCTTTCTCTGACTTGCATCTCCTAGCAAAAGAAACTTGAAGAAAAGGGAATGGAAATTGCTTGCCAGTTCCATGGAGTAGATTCTACTGTGGAATCTTAATTGTGGAGGTTACTGACAAATGAAAACTTACCAACTATTCAAAAGGGCAAAAAAAAAAAAACCTAGCAATTTGTATCATCTGATGTTTTAAAATTCAGAAATGCTGGGCAAGTAGATAGGACATGGTTCTGAACAAAACCTGATTGGATGGAACCATGCCAGCTTCACTCTTGAATCCTCATAGGCTCCATTTCTTTCGGTGGAGAATGGAAAAGGGGGGGAAAGGAGAGATGTCCATATCCAGCCTTCTAGACAATGCATGATACATTTTGGCATGTTACTGTCTTTGATATAAAAAAAAAATGAAAACAATGGAGATAAAAGAGTATACGTTCCCTATCTTTTCTATTTTGAAATGATTGAAATCCACTCCAAACCTATCTCAAATATGTTTTTGTCTATTTTTCTCCAGCCAAACAAGTTATTATCCCTTGTTTTGCAAAATGATCAATATCGTTAATACTGTAAAGTGCTTTAGATAATCTGTTTGTGTAGTTTGCCAGAATTTCCACGAAAAAAAGCTTGGATTTCAGGCTGCAGCAGATCAGGAAAAGTGTGACGAGAAAACGCACCTAAATAAATCATCTTGTTGAAATTAGTAACAACAGCAGGCAGATGCCTAAACAACGAGATCTGTGTTTGTTTCGAATCCTTGAAATGGTTGTCGGCTTTCGGAAAAAAATGTTAATACAGGGAAAATTAACAATCTACATTGATCTATAACAAGGATGAAAAGTACAAGCAAATAAGGTAAGGATTCCTTGGCTTATGTAAATCAAACTCATTGTTGAAAAAGGATGTAAGAAACATAAGAACATATCTTACGGTTCTTTTCCTGTGTTGGTGGGGTAGCAATGTCATGTTCGTCTGTGACAATGCCATGTTCTGTGGTATTTGTCCCAAAGCTCAACTCCTTAAGCTTAATTTTGTCCTTGGCAAAACACAGATTCCAAATTAGGGATTCTTAACTCTAATTAACCTCTGAAATTATGCAGATCAACCATGTAAATGACAAAATAAATATTTGTTTCATTGATTGACTGATTCCTTCAACACACTAATTACAATTTATAGAAATGTAAAACCTGTATAATTCACAACACTCTAGAGCATATATACCACAGATCTTGCCCTAGATGAGCTGCATCATCCATAGTTTAAGCCCTAAAAACAACATACCAAAAATCAAAATCTGGAAAACAAACAAAAAAGGAAAGAACTTCAAACTGATCCTCTAAGGATTCAATTTTCCCTATGCTTTTCACACTTGAAATCTTAATCAAAAAATTTAAAACCAATTTAGAAGCACTGCAAACACATGAAAAAAAAAACTGGGAATCAGTGCTTCAAGACTCAACCTTGAAGGTCCTACTAACACAAGCTGATGGACTTTTCCTCTGTATTCTCTAATGTAGAGTGCTTGGGCACCCACCAGACCCTTAAACTCTTGTCAAGGCCACCACTGTAAAGCAAGAACCCACCACCAACAATATTAGGTGATGCTTGTAGACACTTGACAGGCCCTTCATGGCCATTTATGACCCCGACCTTGGAAAGCTTACCAAAAGCCTCTCTCTTCCATATACCAATATTCTTATCAGCTGATCCACTAAACAAAAACTCCCCCGCTAGACAAATGCACAAAACAGCCATTTGATGTGCTTTCGTCTCAGACACCATCTTCCAACTCACAAAATCATAACTCCCTTCCCACCCCATCACAAACCCATCTGATCCTCCTCCATAAACCCACTTTCCATCATCTGAAACAATCACTGAATTAAGCGAAACATCTTTATGACCCTCCAAAATCCCCTTCAAAGAATGTGAACTCTTTCCCTCTTTCCCCCAAGCCTTTATTTTCCCATCTGCAGATGCTGAATAAACTATCCCTTTACAAGCCACCAATCCATTTATAGCATCATCATGAGCCTTAATTGACTCCAAACACTTCAAATCTGATATCCTCCAAACCTTAAGAGTCTTGTCCCAAGAACCAGAATAAACTAACCCATTATAAACAGCTAAACAAGAAATACTGTCAGCATGTTCAATCCATAATTTCTTATGATGCCTCCTAGTTTGCACATAATTACTTTGCTTCATAAACTTTCCTAAATAATCCTTTGTAGTAGGAAGTGTATCAACAAGCCTAAACACGTTTTCAGACCTCCTTGACACCTTCCATACTCTAATTCTACTATCTTGATGAGCAGTAAAAACCTTATTGCCAACAGAAACTAATGCCTTAACAGAACCATCACCTTGACCAAACTTTGTAAACAACCTCAAATCAGGCTGTTGCCAAACTATAATATCCTTGCCTTGAGAAGCACTTAGAATGAATTCCCCACATAAGGCCAAGCAAGAAACTGGTCCAACATGATCTGATAAAACAGCCAAAGGCCTATATGAATAAGCCCCAGATAGAGATTTGCTTGGATAATCATACTTGACATCTTGAAGCTCAAAACGAAATGATATTGCCGGGCTATCTTCACTGGCTTCACTGCTGCAAATACTGCTGCTGCTGCTAGTACTACTCATGCCAATAGTACTTGTAGCTGCTGCAAATAATAATGGAGTTGAAGGAGTTGTGATTTCTGACACAAGAAGATCCATTGAAGCGACCGTAAACCAGTCTGGAATCTTGTTTCTTGGTCTGAAAAAAGGTTTTTCTTGTCTTTGAGAGAGAAAGAGAGAGGAGCGGAGAGAGACACGGATTTCTTGACGGAAAGCTAAAGAATTTGGTGAGAGAGTATTTAAATGGTATAAGAAGGAGGTCCAACGGCTACTTTGAAAACGTTAGTTTGATCCTGAAAAAGTAAGCTAGGGACCTCCATTTTTTTAACTCTCTTTTATTTAATGGAGGATTGAGCTTAGCTGTTATGGGCCTTGGGGCTTTTATTAATTTCATTTTTTAAGCAATCATGACAATGATGTGAAATCTCTGTTCACTAGACACAAAATTCTTGTATCATAGTTATAAACTCCTCCTAATCTCCCCAATTAACTCGATAATTTACTGAATCTGTCATGCTGAAACAACATCAAGAAACAATGCTATTTTGGTAAAAAAAAAAAAAATTAACTCGCAAGCTCATGAAAAGACTCAACTCAACATGTAGAATCATCTAAATTTAACCAAGTTAACTTGTAAGATACTTTAACATCTTGTCTGGATTGATGGGTCACTCGATCGACCCAGCAATCTAGTTTCTAGTATGAATTAGAGAGTCAAAATTAGCGTGGGATGTGAGCAACTAATGAAGTCTACGCAGCTTCCAAGAAAGGTCAAGCAGGGAGACAAGACCACCATGGTCCATGCTTTTCTACCAGAAACACAAGAGCTCAGACATTCTTCCTCGAAACCTGATACACCAAATCTTTGTTTTGAGCATCAAAAGGTTGCCTAATATTCTTCCAAGCAGAAAAAGAATGTTATTCTTTTCTTTCCAGAATCCCTTTTGCCCTAAACAAGTCCTAAAACCTCCCAACAAAATTCCTGATGTGGTGCCTATCTTGGTTAAGTAAGATTTAGTGGAGCACTAATCGTCATTACATCACATGATTCACACGAATCACATTCTTGGTTCTTGATACACAGAAATTATTAGAGAGAGAAGTTCTAAAAGCTCACCTAAAGCTTCAAGTTCAATTAATCACAAGGGGAACCACTAGCTTCGATTATTGACACCACTATAACTATTTTTTATTAATATATTACTAACCTTGTTTATTGCATTCAAATTTTAAATTACTTCCAAAGCTAAAAGTGGCCGGTCATTAGATGTAATGAGAAAACCACATGCATTTCCTCCCTTTCGTTATCTTTCAATGTTATTATTACTTATATTAAACTTGATTGACTCGTTTAATGCCTAATTTGAATGTCAAAAAATACTTATTCAATTAGACTCGGTTAACTCGAGACCGGTCTGACTTGCCCGCTATCCAAGTTGAGTGTCAAAAAAAACTTAATTAGTTGGACTCAATTGACTAGGAAATTGGTTTTCCAGGGCCAGGACGGGTGTTAAAAAAACTAATATGGTTAGTCTCGATTGACTTGAAACCCGGTTTACCCATCACTTGGCCTAGGCTGGGTGTCAAAAAAAACTGACCCAGTTAAACCCAGTTGACTGGGGATCTAGCTGACCTGCTTCTTGGCCCAGGCCGAGTGTCAAAAGAAATTTACCAAGTTTGACCCTATCAACCCATCAAATCAACCCGTGACCCGGTTGAAATCCAGGTTTATTTTTATTTTTATTCAAAATCACGTGATTTTAAACTTTTTTAATAAAAAATAATTATTGACCGACCCATCCTTCTGAATAACTATGATTATTATACTCCTAAACTTATAATGAATGAATGTGCTTGTGTTTCCCATCAAATTATTAAGAGAAGTTGCCAGGAAAAGCATGGAATTATTCTACAAACAAGTAAGGTTAAAAAAACTGGACTGAATTTACAATGCTAATTCTGTGTTCAAACATATATTAATCCTTCAAAAAAGGTTGGTAGACTTTGAGTATACCTTTGAACAATTTCTGAAGACTTTGGTAGCATGTTTTTTGATTTCCAATATGCTGTGCTTTTATTTTTAATGGTGTCAAGGCACGAGGCACCCCTTTGGTAGCAGACATAGATTGGTCTTAGGACAAGTAGTCTCAAACCCCAAACTGGGTAGGTATTCTCAATTTTGTTGTCAAACAAATTCTTGTGTCAATTTCCCCCCTTGACTTTCAGAAATTTTCAATTAGATCTTTCGATCGGTACTTGGTCGTCGATTTCCTTGAATTTTATCCCCACCCACCCCACCCCACCCCTTGTTTTGTTGTCGATTTCCTTGAATTTTATTCCCTCCCCCTGTTTTGTTGTGAGAAACGACATTGTTTTATAGGGAACCTTAGCTTAAAGAATACTAATAGAAGGACCCAGTGGAAAAACCCGAATTGTTTAGGGATAAAATTGATACAAAAAATTGTTTGGGAAAAAAATGATATAATCCCAATAAATGGAGGGGTGTTTTTGAAGTTTGTCCTTGATATATATATATATATATAAAAGAGGAATTGCTTTGAAGGCATGTGAAGCTGCAATGCATTAGCAGAAGCCGTCCAATGATAACAATTGTTCACTCAACTGCAACAGGTTTGGTCATTAGACATGGTTACAGAGTGACAGATGTTTCAGCTATGGAGAAAGTAGGATTTTCTGCTGCATTAATTTGGAGGAACCTTATTGTAAGCCTTAATTAAACAAGCTTTCTGATCCGTGTGTTACAAGAACATTACCTGAAAGAAAGCACATATATTTGTTTTGTTTCCTTCATGTAGTAAGTACATTGCATGAAAGTACATAGTATCCATGAATCCTCAATTGGATCCTTCTGTTAACAAATGTGCCAAAGCCTTTCCTCAACTGGGTTCCCAGCCTATAGATGAAGGTAGGAGTGTTTTCGATGGAAGGATCAAACTGGGGATTCCTAGACAAATTGGGGAACCTAATTGAGAAAAAGGGTTACAGATTGGGGCTAATTTGAGGTAATCCCTAGAATGAAAGAAAATTTCACATTCAATCTTGATTGTTTTACTGTTATTACTTGAAGGAAGCTCCATAACACATTAGCATTCACCGGCCAGTAGTTGGCAAACTGGATTTCATTTACCAACATTTACTCCCTTTAAATAGTCAAACCCTAGCTGACTTTAAGTAAAAGATTGGTTTTAAGTTTGCCATGACATGGAGTTTTCATGATATTCTCCTTTAGAACAAATGCATTTACTAAACCAAAACCACATTTAATCCTCCAATTTGGAAAAGAGAAGAGGAGGGAATAGAGACAGGGCCTCTGGTAGCCCAAACCGACAGTGCCAAACCCAAAGACATTCTTCCACATAGATTCTCATGTTTCTTGAGCATTCATGAAGTTTTACCTTGTGTTACAAAGAAAAACTCTAACCTGAAACCTTCTGAAAGTAGAGGCATGAGTACTTCTTGAAAGTTGAAATATTTTCAACAAAATGGCAATACTGGAAAATGAGTGTTTATTGATATCATAACTAGGATGCAAGTCATTACCATCCTACAAAATTGCAGATATAAAACTTCGGACATTAAATAAATATCAACAAAAATGATGGTAACTTCTTAAAAAGCTGAGTCGATATTACTTTGCGAAACTACAGAAGCATATGCTTACAAGGCCCTAAGAAGCACATGTTTGCAGTGACAATATACAAAGGCAGACCTTAGTGGCATTCTCTCCCCCCATGTGTACTGATGCACAGATACACTGACCAAGAAAATATATCTTACAGAGTGGAGGAATTTCTGGACTTTTGCCTTTTATCATCCTGAGAGGAAGGAGGTAACGAAGGAGATGAGAATGCTGCATGGTAAGAAGAGGACGCAAGCTGCGCCAGCGCTGGAACAGCACCACCTGTAGCATTTCCAATGTTAAGAATCTCAAAAGGCACTGTTACCCAAAACTAACAGAATCAATAGCAAGTAACTGATTTTCCCCTTTGGGCCAGGTCCATACAGTTTAATCGTATAGTATTGATAGACTGAGCAATATGCCAAAATAAACACCAAACTACCATTCAATCCACTCACAAAATTAATGCCTGCTCAGAACATTGAGACATGATAAAAGTACATGTGCTTGAGCAGCTACCGACACACTGTTGCAAAGCAATAAGCAAAATTTTACTTTTACTAATCCAATAGAACAGCATCAAGACTAGCTATCGCAACTGGATCCCAAGAAAATGGGCTAAAGCGTCCAATGTCCATGAGAATGAAGTTCAAATGCTATCGAGTACAGGATATTGGGAACCACAGTTTCAAAATTTTATTTATTTTTGGCTTCTTACTGAAGAGAACCAGAGAATAAGTTGAAGTTTGAAAAATGCATTAGCCTGCAATTCACATGCAGGTAACCAGCCAACCATTTTTGTTCTCTTGCAGGTGGACTGCCACCTCAAAAGACAGACAGCCTCAGCCTCTACTCGCTATAGATCTTTAGTGATTAAATTAGTAGCTATGCAAGGAAATTCTAAGGAACAGAGTCTCAGAAGGATACTTCCTCTTTCACCCCTTTGGAGATCATCGCACATCCCATAACAGTCAAAGGATATTTCTTATAGTCATGGCCATTTACAGAACAAGTCCCATGGATATAAAACACCATGTTCATTATGACATTCATTTAATTGAATGCCAGTAAAATAATGAATCATCCCACAAGAAAATTTAAAGATAGTATTGCTGACCTGCCAATCCCGCACAAGCTGAAGAGAATACTATTACAGGAGGTGCCTGCATGCACACAAAGACTTTGATTAGTAAACTAAAAACTGTTCAACAAGAAACTATATTGGACAAAGAACATGATTTTACAGAAGTTTCTGCATACATGGAAAACATATTAAGGTGATTGAGCACTCTAGGAGCCAAGAAGTTAGAAATGAATTCCCTGCTGAATATACATATAGAGAGACCAAGAGAAACCCTTTAATTTTTCTGGAAGTGTTTTCGAGGTTTAAGAGTCAAAGCATAATCAAATAGCCTCAAGACATGATTGCTTGAGAGGCCCTCTGTTTGTCGCCATCCTAGAATGATTATTCACTATACCAGGTCAAGTGCTCCCTCTCACATTCATGCAAATGCAATTATAGCCAGTACAAGGGGATCCAAAATGAAGGAGAAAGGAGGGAGCACTGCCTTGAGTATAGTGAATAATTTCTTTGCATTCTTTAGACAAAGCATATGCTTATCTCAAGGTTTTTTTTATTACAACCCCTGGGCTTTAGCTTCATGGAATGGAATGAAAATTGAATACATTAAAACATTCTTCATTAATTGGGAGAGTATACATGAAAAGAATAGCAGGTACCACTTTATCAAGTTGCCAAAAAATTCCATCCAATGTTTTCTTTTCTTTTCTTTTCTTGGCATTGAGACTTTAGTTACGTTACTAAATTTTCTTTCTGCTATCTGAATATTATATTTCCTTTAATTAGTTAGGGAGATCCAACAATGCCTTTAAGTGATTGAAAATATATCATATCTTGTATTATGTAGGCATAATTATGCCTATATATATATATCATAAGTTTCATATTTTCATTGTTGTCACTAATATATATAATATTTACTAAAAAAATTCAAAATGGGTTAGAGAGGTGAAAACATTAAAGGCATTCGAGAAACTTACACCAATAAAGAAATGGAGCCACATTGGTCCTTTTACCCATCTCCGGACTACTGGCATCACTGCATCAACAGATATATTCATCAAAAAGGAAGGAAAAGAGAACAACTACCAGTTGTTGCATAATTTTATTAACAAAAAAAGGTTCCTTGCGGTCCAAGCCATGAAGTTAGAAAATAGCTACCATAAAGTAACTGTGATACATAATGAAAAGCAATGCAGGTAAGAAGTGAAGAAAGATATAACAAATATCTTTGTAAGTTACACACATATTTGTGCAGGATGTGTGCACCAATCACATTTTTATTTGGTCAGAAAACCATATGGAAAAAAGAATTGTCGAACATTTATAATCTGAAATGGTATAAAGAAAAGCAATTTGCAATGAAATTACAATCTATGAACTAAAGTTCAAACAATAAAAAGGCTTGTCGACTGAAGCAATTTGGAGCTCTCTTTCTTCCCCGGAGCTGGCCTTTCTACCCGCATGATGATTCAAGATATAAAACACAGTATTCATGGAAAGTATATAATGAATGCAGATTGGCAACAAGCAAGGCAGATGCTCAATTGCAACTAGCAGGTCCTTTTTTTTCCAGTATTCAGTGCCAAGCATTGCCTTTCTGGTATGTGGGCCACTTCCAGAATCACACTTGTATCTTTCATTTGCATTGTTGTTCTAGATGGAAAACACAGACTTGATGAGTTCAGCAAGATGATACTCCATTGCTTTAGTTTGACAATGGTTTTATGGTTTATGAAGATCCCACTCTACCAATTTATAAGGCACTCCACTAATAGTGAAATAAATGTTTTTGGATATTCGCTGAAGTTTAGTGCTGTTATAAGTTGATGGATTGCCATCATCAATGCCCTGGTTTTGTTTTCTTTCTAGTTTTTATTTCTCTCCCTCCTTTTCTTCTTCTGCTACTCCTTAAAAACATTAATGGACAACTTGGTACTGAACAAAGAAAAAAAATATAAGGAAAAATGTGTGCCAAAGACTAAATAAAAGAAAACAAGCCATATAATAGCTGAACATCATACACAATAAGAATTTAATAATAAGAGCAGAAAGATGGTCAGATAATATCAATTATCAACTTAACCAAATCAACAACAGATAGCAAAGAGTGCAAGAAACAGAAACCCATACCATGGTTGAATCCATAAAATGCACTTGTTGTACCACCAACAGCAGAGCCAATCTAAACCAAAACAGCAAAAAGAAAATATAAGCCCCACCCTCTATCGTTTAGAAGAAACTCCTGTAGCATAAACTCAATAACAGTTAGTGTGCCACTACAAGCAATCCCGTCAAATACATGAAAGTAGTGGTTGGTTACTGATCCCATAACCCAATTCCATTACCTCAGAAAAATCAATCAAACTTTCAAAACTAAAAAAGGGAACAGTCAATATGTGACATAAAGCAACCTCGTTTACACAAATAAACCTAAAGTGCTACTATATGTACTTCCAAATTATACTCCCACATTTTAATCCTAGACATGCCACCCACAAGTCCAATAATATTTGAGTGCAGGGTAGGCACTACAGATAGAAGGATCATCTGATTACATGCTCTCTTTTACAGTGCCCACAATTACCTAAAATCTGAAGACAGGAAAAATCATAAAAAGTATTTACCATGGAAAAGCTATCTCTGATTAGAGGTCGAACAGTCCATTGACTAGTTTCCTGCAATCAGAAAAAAAAAATTTGAAAAAAAAACCAGACAAGAGTAGATTAATATTTTATATTTCAAGGTATCAATGAATTATGCAATGAAACATAGATTCAAAATTATGCATTATACAATATTGAGCTGTGGAAGAGGGTACCATCTCTTTGGTCAGAGGGCCAGCACAGTGATGGCATCGCAAACTACTTTGAGGATTTGACTTCGATTCTGACATTGATAATCTTTACATAAACGCACCAAATTTAAATGGTTTGGCTTTCAATCTGCCACAGATAAGCACACAACAACTCAACATACACAACCAAAGTACAACAATCCATCATATTAACAGAAAATTCCAATCACCCCGAAAAACATTATCCTCTTTTAGAACTAAAAAAATATGAATTTCTACTTAAGTGGGTTTTTCTTAAATGTGCAATATCCTCTTTTAGAACAAAAAAATATATGAATTTCTAAAACTACTTAAGTGGGTTTTTCTTAAATGTGCAAAAAAGACCTCTCAAAACTCAAGATTGTGAAAAACTCAGTTTGCAACCTTAAAAACAAGTATTAGCCAAAAACCCTACAAAAGTATCAAACTTTAGCATACAATACACCAAACTTAACTATCTACATATACATTACACTATATGGCATTCCCGAGAGGCTGAAAAAGATAATCATCAATGAAACAGCAGCAGAAACCAATAACTATCTATATATACATTACACTATTGGGGGTTTTGATAAATTCTCGATTAAACATGCCTAATTAGGTTAGATCGTGGTAAAAACGTTTCCTGGAAACCCTCAATTTTATCGATTGAACAGCCTAAAACCAATATTCAAAGTCTCGATCGAAAAATAATTGTTACCTGCGTTATTGAGTTCCAGGCAAAAGAGAGGGAATCTACACGAGATAAGAACACAGGAAATATGGAAATCAGAGAAAGCAGATGATCTGTTGATTTATTTTTCAGTTCTTCGTTTTAGTTGAGAAACACGAGAGAGAGTCTCGAGTGATCGGGAGGAAGAGAAAGAGCGTGTGAGGTGATTTAGTTTTCTTGCATGATATTATATATAAGAGGGCACTTTAGTCATTGTATTATTTTATTTTATTTTTATCCCATTACCAAAAATGTAATTTATAAAAATACTGAGAAAAAATAAAATTCAGATAAAATTTTATTGGAAACTAACATAAAAAAAATTGAGAAATCTAAATTGTTTAGGATAAAATTGATATAAGAAATTGTTTAGAATAAATAAATATCACCGAGAATAAAGATTTGAGAATAACATTTTTGTTTTTTACTAAGGATTTTTTTATATATATTTATATATTATTTTAATATAATATTATCAAAAATAATTTTAAAAAATAAAAAATATTATTTTTATATACTTCAAAACAAAAATCATTTTGAAAAAATTATGCTACTCCGATTCCAAACACGTATGGCTATGGACGGTGGCAAGAAAGAACCTTAACAATACTCACAAAGAAGGCACTCTTGTTCATTTGTTATTACAAGATTTGTTCAGATTTTTACATGGAAAGCTAAAATGAAATTGCATGAGAGGAAAGACACGAAAACGGCACAGCCTTGCATTTACAGAGGCAACGAGAAGAAAGTCTTCTGACTACTCAATGTTAGTGATGTTGCTACAAATGCAACTCTGGAACGATCGAGTATTTCCTTCAGCGAGGCTGGTGGATGTTTAGTGCAGTGCGCTTGCCAGAAACGCAGTGCAGTGGCTTCGTTTGGTACTTTGTCGGGGTTCTTGGAGATCTGGGATTTCTGTCCTTGGGAGATTTTGGCACGTTTAGGTCATTCAGCAAAGCTTTCACATCCACTAGGAGACCTGTTTTTCACAACAAAATTACAATTACTCTTCCTGAACGCCATAATAGTGCTTGGAGGATGATGATATACAGCTTCAGAAAATGAAAAGGTGGTTTGTTCCATCGCTATTGATACGAAGATCAAGTTTAACTACCGAAAAGAGCAGTGATTAACTTCAAAGTGATTGAAGTTCAATCTCCTGATTCATCATGTTATACATGTTGTAGCTAGTACTCGAATCGTGCATTAAGAACACAAATGCTATTACTATGCATCAAACCCTCCATTTTCGAAATTGAAGACAACAAACACAAAACCAATACAATCTGAAATCATACAACCTAAATCCAATCCAATTTTGAGAAGAAAAAGGTCGTAGTAAGAGATATTACCATTTAGAGGCTTCATTTCAACTTTGGGATCGGTAGCACTGAAGTCAGTTTTCTCTTCAGCTTCAGCCAACATGACCATCTCCTCAAATTGAGCTTCCAAGTTAGAAAACTCCTCAACACCAACATCCAAATCCTCCGGCAGCAAATCCGTAAGGTCATCATCAGCACCAGCACTTCCATCAAAACTCCCCTCCGGATGCTGACTCAACCAGAAGTCCCTGAACCAAGTCGAAGTTTTCACGAGCTCCCACCATTCCGGTGAGAAATCCTCCACTTGTCGATATACATTAGGAATAAAGAGAGGTGCATTGGGATTCAATGTCGATCTTCCAGAAACCAAAGTTGCCATTTCACCACTTTTTCGCGAATCAATCCAGTCACAACACCAGTTAATTTTCCTAAAATAACAACCAAGAATCAATCTTTATCAACAAACTTCACCAATAATCACTTAGAAACCAATACTCAGTCAAATCTAAACACCTCCTTAACAAAGATCATGAATCCAAGACTCAATGGAACTACAAGAGCACCTCACAGATCATCACAAATCACAAAACAAAAGAAACCCAAAAACAAAAACATCAAGACACACAAAAAGATCAAGAAAAATCCAAACCCCAGAACAAAAAATCCATCTATATCATCACCAAAACTATAAAGCAATGAACTTTAAATCTCTCATCAACAATTCAACCAAAAAGAAAAGAAAAAACTCAAAATCTACATAAGCAAAGCAATCAGATCATTATCATTTCCTTACCTTCCGATCCAAAAAGAACTTGAATGTGTCCTGTGGCAAAGAGAACGGTTTACTGACACAGAATCTAGTAGAAATTATTGCCGTTAATGGATTCAAAGAGGGAATCTTGACAATAAGAAAAATATATATTGCCGAGCCTGGTCGGTTTGGTTTCAGAACCTGAGGTTTGGGTTTTTAAAGCGAAGACACCGGTAAATCGGTGATTAAATGGAACGTGGTGGGTGATTAGGAATTTGGGCTGTGGATAAAGGATGATGACTAGATCTTTCGTTTGGGAAACAAGAACGACGGTGGAGAGGGTTTGGTGGGCATCGGACGGTTGATTTGCGGCTACTGGGGAAGATATTTTTGTTTTTTTATTTAAATTTGAAGTTCATCATGTGAAAGAATTATTTTTAAAGGGGTTGAATGTAATTTTCTTCTTGTGTCCATCTCTATCCTATAAATACTTACAATGTAGAAAAGAGATAAATATGAAAAACAATTAAAAAAAAAATATTTTTTAATGGGTGAGAGAATTGCTTTTTAAAGAGGACGAATGTAATTTTTTTTTCTTTTTTATGTTTATCTTTAATAATTATCTTAGGAACAATTGTTAAATTCCAAAAATGATCTAAATATCGGGATAATTTTTAGGTTATTTGAATTAATTTAAATTATTTTTTTCTTAAAACGGTAATAGCATTTTTTTATATATGTTTCGGATAAGTTTACCTAGATTATTTAAATTATTAAAAAATTTAGTTGAGTTAACTGAATTTTATTAAATGAATATGATATTTAGTTTAATTAAAATTTAACATAGATTAAACTCTGAATCCTAAATTTTCTAAATTATGATTAAGTTTAACAATTATAATTATTGGTGTGGGTATATACATAAAATCTAATAATTGTTGCATTTAATTATTTATTTCAAGAGGTTCAAACTTCAAGTTCAAACACGTTTTGGGAGGAGAAGTCATTAGGCCATACTCTTCAAGTTGATTTTACTGAATTTACTTACGAAAAGATTTCAAATATTTGATTTATAGAATTTACTAGTGAAAATCACGATGGACTAGAATTTAACTTATTTTTTAAAATATTTTATTTTTTATCCAAGCTTTTTTTTTACCACAGTCTGGACCTCAAAGAGGATCCAGAAACAAGCCTGTACCTAGACTCGTAGCCTGGGCAAGCACCAGATCTCATATATTAATTTAAAGTAAAAGAAAATAAAAAAAATTAAAATTTTAAAAATATTTTTAAAATATAAAAACAAACTTTAAAATATATATATTCTCTTTTGAGAATAAAAATAAATTCAATATTTAGGATTGGAGAGAAAGGGCTTAATTATAATTTTTTCCCTCTTCTGTTTATGTAAGGTACATGAGTGATTAATATTAATTTCCATCAACAAACACATTAATTAAATAGCAATTAAAATAGCTAACTTATTCTAAAATAAATAATTAAAATAGCTAATTTACGTTCTTGTCGTAGGGATGGAAAGATGAAACTAGACAAGTAAAATAGAAATATTTATATATTTCATTGCTTCATCATATTATAACAAGAGTTTTTATCTCCTGATCATACAACTTGAGCTACTATTATTTATTTTAATTTTATGAGTAACTCTTGAAGCCATAGCTTTGCATACATATGCCCGATCGATATTCTCTCCTCATGGAACTGTGTAGCCTGCAATGAATCAAAAAAATAAATATAAATAAGAAATGCAGAAGTTAGCAATGACTAACGTGAAAGAGAGAAAGAAAGTAGTACTATAGTCATAACAACTGATCCAGCAATCAACCCGGCTCAAGATCAAGATCGGGTTGATGAACTGACTCGAATCAACTTAAATTTTAAATTTTTTTTAAAAAAATTAAAATAATATCATTTTAATTTAAAAAAATCAGGTATTTTCATTGATTTGACTTGGGATATGTCTTGAATTGATGGGTGACACAAACTGTATCGAGTCTTATATATAACACTGAGTAACACTTCTACTTACTTCCACATTTCATGCCATGGTCAAGTGGTTTGCCGCAAGAGGCAGCAACATGAACAACTTTTCCCATGTCAACGACAGCTTCAATCTCCCCAGTTATGTATTTACACACACATGGGATATCAACAGACTTGATCACGCTGCAACATTCTTGAGATGGGTCCTTTTGTGGCCCAGCCCTTTGAACAAACCTTGCACATTGAGTTATTAGCCCTTGTAAGTCACCTTGGCATCCTTGGCCACGGGCTACATGGTCACTGGAAATGAGTATTCCAGTCATGGCAAGAACAGCCAAGACCATCATGGAGTTGATGTTCATGATTGCCATCGCTTAATTTAATTTCCTCTCTCTAGCTACCTCTCTGGCTGTTGTGATTTTCTGAGTATGAACATGGTGGGATTGGCATGGCTGGTTTATATAGAGATTTTGAGGAAGGGGGTTAGGGTCGTCAGTTTCTTGATTTGCATGGATTTTGTGACTCAATTTGGTCCCATTTGAGCATATATTATACGTTACTCTCTTTGTTTGGTAATCCTGAAACGAGTTGCATGTGAAACACTTTGAATTTTTTACTGGAGTAAAGGAGAATTGAGGACTTTGCTCGTTTATTTTGGGTGCTGCTAACTTGTGGTGTGAGCCCATGCGTTATTTTTGAAACTCGTAACAGATTTCATTTTTCTTGTGAATGAAAACGTTCATTGAGCAAAGAAGTCATCCAATCTTTACAAGTTTTCTGCAATTTGCATTGAATGATCTGGACAATCCGAGCAATCAATTTTACTTTTGTATAATTTCTGCTTCGTGAGCTCTTTTCTTTTGTTTCTTCCATAGTTTTTTTTTGTTTTTTTAAGGGTTAACGAAAGGTATAAAGAGCCTCAAACTATATAAAGGGAGTAACTCTCTTCTTTACACATAATTATGCTATATATAGTAATTAAATTCGATATTTTGATTGAGTGTATCGACTCGATAATCTAGTAAATCAGATGATTGGAGTCAGATTTCTTATCAAATACATATTCAAATTCGAGTCAGATTTCTTATCAAATATTTTTTAATATTAAGTCGTTAAAATCTGGATAACCTGACAATTATAAACAAGACTTCAAATTCGACGTTGCCCACCACCGACTTTCTAACATTTCTGATGATTATCATACGCAGGGGCGGAGCTGGGATTAGTTAATAGGGAGGGCAAAACTTAAGATATAATTTATTATTAGAAAATTTATTTATTTATTTAAAATAAAATAATACTATATTATTTTATATATAAACACTAAATAATAAAAAAAATCTAAAAAATGTTGCAAATAGAAAAAAAAGGTGAAGCTAAAAGAAAAACAAAATTGAAGAACAGGAGGAAGGAAACAACCATATAGCCACCGTCTCCCTTTCACCCTAATCATAGGCAATAAATTATTCAGCAACCATTTTGATCGATGCTCGTTCTTCCCACCTTGGCATTCATAGCTTTGGAAGAAAAGGATGCCTTGAATTATTTTTCCTGTGCTATGTTCGAGCTCGGTCAACGAATTAAATGGAAAAAGGTTGATCCATTCATCACTTATAACTTGACGGGTTTTAAATTAAATTAAAAAAAAATTAACTTAGTCAAACCACTAGATTTTCAGCGACCCGGTTGAGTTAGATAAGCCCTCTCCAGTTCAAACCATGCTGGATCAACATCAATAAATTTTTTTTAAGCAAGATAAAAAAATAAAATAACACAATTTTAATAAAAATTAATTGATTGATGTTGATTCATTAACATGTGAATTGACTTGATGATATGGTAATTAACTCAAATGCCTTTTCAAGTTGATTTTTAGACCAGGTCTTGTAATTATGGTTTCAATAATTATAAAATACTCTAAATTAAGTGCATGAAAAAATTCTTATATTTTTTTCTATGTTAGAATTTATTCTAATTATATGGAAAGTAAATTGATTTACAAATTGAACTAATTTTTTAAAAATCAACTGTTTTGAAATTAATTAGAACTTAAGATTGTGTGAATATTTTCAAGTTTAATAGGCGATGATCAGGCAAAGCCAAAAAAAAAAAATTGTTTAAGGCTCAAAAAGACCCAAGCACTCGAATGATCACACTCCATTAACAAGTCTGTATATCCAAATCAAGCACAGTCCACACATATCAAGGCATCTTCAATAACAAAATCCATTTGAAAAATAGTAGCTCAATACATCAACTTGAATATTTTATCTTCCTCGTTAATTATTCAATACATCAACTTGAATGTTTATTCTAGTCCAGTAATTAGTAGCTCATAGCCATAACTTGGGAGTACGTTGATGTCACCACTTTCATGGAATGGTGAAGCCTGCAATAAATCATGGAAAAATAGTCAGCAATTGCAGTGCATTCATAATGAAGATCCCAACTAAGATAAATAAATATCATTATTAATCAAGTAAAAATCTTGATCATGGAATAAAGTTATTAAATATGATCAGGATATGATCTAAAATCCAAGTTCCGAGATGAACAAAGTGACTCGAGTTGATATGAATCAATAAAAAATAATGTTATTTTAATATTTTTTTAAAAAAATATTATTTTAAATATGTTTTTTTTTAAATCAAACAAGATTTTAAAACTTGAAACTCAATCGTTAATTAACCTGAATCAATTTTAAAATAATATTTTTTGAAACTCAATTCAAGTTAAAATCTAGTCGGCGAGTTAAGAACTACCTATCTAAACAAAATTTAATAACAGTGAAATTTATTCCGAGTGAGTTTTTTACGAAAACAAGAGCAACTTACTTCCACATTTGGTGCCATGTGCGAGTGGTATGCCACAATATTGAGCAACATGGGCCACTTTTGCCATATTAATGACAGCTTCAATGTCGTTAGTGACTTGCTTACACACACAAGGGACATCCAGAGTCTTGATTGTATTGCAACAGTCGGGAGATGGGTCTGTTTGTGGCCCTTGTATCTGAACATACTTGGAACATTGTGTAATTAAACCTTGGAAGTCACCATGGCATTCTTGGCCAAGGGCTACATTGTTGCTCGGAATCAGAATTCCGATCACTGCAAGAATGGCTAGGATCATAAAGTAGTGGACATTCGAGATAGCCATAATTCTCTTCTCCCTCTCCGGTACTCTTGGTTGTTGTTTGAGTGTGAGCAGGGTGGTGAGCATGGCTTGTTTATATAGGGTTTTGAGGGTGGGTGTGTTTTATGCATGCTCAAGGTTGGTTCATAATTTGGCAGATAATATGCTTTTGCTGTTGAAATGCCTAACATGTGAAACACTTCAAGATTCAAACATTCGAGGGATTCAAGGGACAAGTAAGGATTTTGCTTGCTTTGTTTTAGCTAGTTGTTGAGGTGGACCATATGGTGTGAGTCTAGGCTTTATAATTATTTTTTTATTTTTTTATATTAAAGATAAAGAGTATTCTCATATCAGCTTTCATATAACAAAATTCTTTTTTTCTTTCTTTCTGGTTCAATCTCACCTTCCTAACCAAGTTAATGTTGTGTTTTTTTATTAATTTTTTCCTCATTCTCCCCCCCCCCTCTTTTTGTTTAGTTGTTTTTATTTTCAATGTAACTTTCTAATCAAAAAAATTTAGTTCTTCTATAATTTACTTTTTATTTAGATTTTTGCTTTTATTATTTTAATTATCATTTTTTATTTTAGATCCTTTTGTCTAGTTAATTTTTTTCCCCGTTATATATGTTCTTCAACTTTTATTGACTTACCCAATTTGTTTTATCCAATTTCATGCTTTCATTGTTTTTTTTTCAAGGTATTCTGATCTTTTTTTAAAAAAAATTTATCTACTTAATATCATTGTCTTTTCTTTTATCGTCTAGTTAAAATAAAATCAATTTATTAAGAAAATCAAGGCAATTCAAGAAACCAAGAAAATCAAGGAGAGGAATTTGCATAATAAAATTACTGTTGTTAGAGAATAATATAAATCATATCTTGAGACCTCACCTAACAGTTTAAACTATTAGGTTGAGATGGTTCTTTAACATGGTATCAGAACCTTGATGACTAAGTGATCATGAGTTTGAATCTCACCATCCTCATTTATTTGATAAAAAATTAAGCACAAGGTAGTATGAGTTTGTGCAAGTTTCAAACCCAAAGGGTTTTCACTTGAAAAAATGTGTTATAGAACAATATAAATCATATTTTGGGACTTCACCTAACAGCTTAAACTATTAGATTGAGATGGTTCTTTGACAGTTGCCACTATCAATTAATGTAGATTGATTTGTTTGTTATTTGTTTCCTTGCTTGTGAACAAATCAAGATTAATTATAGAAAGTAGAACAGGATTATGAAGCAATGATAACAATACAAAGAGCCGTAGTATTTGTTTTATGTACTGTAACAGTAAAAGAGAAGAGTTCTGTCATAATACAGAAGCTTTGCTTCAATTCTGTTTCAAGCATCGATATTTAAAATATAATTGAAATGATGGAGGTGATCATCCATCTTTTTAAACATAAAGAATTTGTTAAGTGATAAGCTCTTAAGTCAATACTCCCGTCTAAGAACATTTACAAATCCCCTTCATAAGAAATAAAAGTTCACAGCTACTGCAAATATTTTATAAACATATAACAGCAGTTGGTTGGAGAAGAAAAGCTTTTATTATAATGAAGAGATTTAAGTATACAAACATGAGTGTTGATATACAGATTTACATCTATCTATTTTTGTCCTTTGGTGATGCGGAAGCTGTCTTGAACTTGTCTAGTATTTGAATTCACGAACTGCGAAAACAATGAATGATATGACTTAGATTGGCTGCGATACTAACTTTGTTCATGAAGTTGTGTATACTGACCTCTAAGTTTATGTCCTCCATTGTTGCATGCCCTCTTAGATACCCGAATTCAGAAATCCTTTCCAAACTCCAGCTTCCGGGCTGTCCACAGAAACATATATGCAGAGTTATTAAACTTGACCTGACGGGCCAACATGGTAACTCATCAATCCGGGTCGAGTTTTATTTCGAACTGTTTTGAGGTTGACTTGGTCAGACGACCCAGATGCGCAAGCCTCGGGTCGGGTCAGACCGATAACCATGGTTATATGCGGTTAACAAAGTAAGCATCTATTCAATTTAAAGTTGATATGGATTAAATGATCACGGATCAACTTACTTGTGAGAAATTGTCCAGACTGAAGCCAGCCATACCAATAACTGCTTGCATTGGGGCACTGAAATTGCTGTGGTCGTATGTGTCGATACCATTTCGATCTTTAGAAGGCATGGCCAGGCAATTGCTTTCATAAACAGAACATGTTCTCTCGTAATTGTGAACATGGCCGAAGAGAACCATATCAACCTGGTTCATGCCAACAGGGTTACTTATTCAGAGAGCAACAAGGAAATAAGCCTAATTTATATTCAACCTGTGAATGAAGCTAACCTTATACTGCACCAACAATGGTTCTACAGCCTTTGTAAATTTGTCGTCGGTGCTAAATCCATCAGTTGAGGAATACATTGGTCTGTGTCTGCATTTGATTTATAAAGGTCTTTCAAATTAAATCGATTGTCTCAAATCTATCAGAGAATGAAAATTAACATGACTCTATAACCTTCAGGAATGTAACATATATGATGCTAAATTCAGCTTACCCAGCAAAAATTAGCCAAGGAGTTTTCGATCGATCAACCGAAGACATGTCCTGATCCATCCATTTATACTGCAAGAGTCCACTATGTCAGTCACAAAAATACAAAAGAAAATTGAAGATCATGCAAGGTTAGTTCTGGCTTGACCTGCTCAGAATTTTCAGTCCAGTCATGCTCGGTTGAAATGACTGTAAAGTGAACAGGTCCTTGTTCTATAGAGTACCATGGTTTATCCTTTGCTGAGGTTGGCATTGGAAAATAGGTCTCATAAGCAACTCCACATTCTCCGCCCGAATCCGGAGTTATGTACACAGATCCAGAATTTATGTAATCTCTGAATACATTTGTGCAGTGATTAATCCCTATAAACATAATTCTGATACTGCAAAAAGAGGATTCAAATATTCAGGTGAAAGAGTAACCTCTCGTGGTTTCCGATTGCGGTCATGTAAGACACTTGAGAAGCCAGAGGACTTATAAGGTGAAGAAAAAAATCCCATTCAACTAAAAATCCTGTTGCATAACTTATATCTCCAATGTGGAAAATGGAGTCTACATTTCCGGATTCTGCCTCGTCTGTCATGGCTTTAATCACCGAGAGAGATCCTGGCTACATGATCATAAATTATGAATATTGGTCAGTACATTAATACCAACTTAGATAAACATCTTGATAAGCTTAAATTACTGAAGTAATAACCATTTTTGTACCTGAATGTAGTGTTCGGCAGAAGGATCAAGAGGAGCCTTCCCCATATCACCAAATGCAAGAAATCTTAGTTCGGCAGAACCGCCAGCAGGTGGAGTTCGAAACTGGATTTTATCACTCCAGCCAATTGAATCACTGTATGAGAAGAATAAAGGTCAATTCCTTACTGGGAGTTTTTTTTTTTTTTTGACATTTTCAATAGTTTGTTACCTTCCATATCTGTAGGAGTATGCGGTTGAAGGTCTTAGTCCTGTCATGACTGCTGAATGAATGAATCCAGGGTCATGCCACCCAAAGTCCTTGGCAGGACTCGGAAGAACCGAAGCTGTAAATTTCATACAATCATCAGAAGATTAAAAATCATAACATAAATCGTTTATAAACCAAAACATACCAAAATAATAATAAGAATGAAGAACTCACTGCACATATCATCTTGTGAAAATGTTGTGATTGTTGATATCAGTGTTTTTCCATCCCCATACTGTACTTCTTGAGGTTCTTTACTCCCACTGACCCATGTTAATCTCATCTGTGACACATGGGAAGAAGCTTTGCAATTAAGACATGTAAGAAACATTTGTTTATGATACATGGTGTTAAAGAACTCCCTCAACTCAAATTTAAATGAATAAAGATGATAAGATTTGAATTTTTAACGGTATTAAAATTATGATTTAATATTAGAACCATTTCAATCTAAAAACTACTTGAACCGTGAGATGATAAAGTTGCAAGAATGACTCTAACGCATGACAGCGAAAGTAATGCAGGTGGCTCCTCGATCAAGTGAGGACAAGATCAGTGCAATTCTGACTATTGAGTTGAGGCCTAGTATCTGGGCAACATTAACAAGTATTACAGCCTTTAACGTACCGATGTTGCTGTGGAATCTGTGCTTGAAACATGTCCATGTAATGGCTGGTTTGGATTGGAAAACTTCATGGGGGCAGACCTTGTTAGAATGCAAGGTGTTTCAAAACCTCCAGCAAAGAACACGAATTCGATATCAGTCCTGATGTTGATGACATGGAATGATATTGTACCACTACAAGTTGTCACTTCACAAACAGTATTGTTGTATTTCTTGCATTCCTGCTTGTTGCACTTTAGATAGCTTGGATCATTGCTCACGTATTGTGCCTGCAATTTCGATGAATCAATATTTTTAATTATACAATAATTAAGATGCTGACATCCTACTCTTAATGTTGCGCAAAACTCATTTGTTTTGGATTGAAAAAATCCAAAACAATGTTGGCTGATTTTTATAACAATGTTGGCGTGTTCTACTCTACCTTGCACGTCTTCGGTTGCATGGCCTTCTCAAATTAAAGGCCAATATTCCAATATGTGGCTAAGCATGGCTTAGGTATCTCTTTAATTCGGTTCCCTTAATGTTCAATGTAAAAATACATAGCAGCAAAATATACAGGTCAAAGGTTTGAAAAATTTTAGTGATGGTTTTTGAAGCTCTAGTATTTTCAATTTGAAGGTCAACATCGTGACAAAAGGGAGTTATGGAAAGAAAAATATAGGGTTGTATATTGCAGTCTTGTGAAAAACTGTCAAAAAACCATCTCAACTCAATAGCTTAAGCTGTTAGGTGAGGTCTTAGAATATGATTTATATTATTCTCTAACACACCCCCTCAAGTGAAAACCCATTGGGCTTAAAACTTACATAGACTCATATTACCTTGTACTTAATTTTTATCAAATAAATGGGGGTGGTGAGATTCGAATTCGTGACCGCTTGGTCATCAAGACTCTGATACCATGTCAAAGAACCATTTCAACCCAAAAACTTAAGCTATTAGATGAGGTCTCATGATATGATTTATATTATTCTCTAACAAAAACATACAAGACATGTACTTCTAAAATAAAATTAATACTATAATATATAATTTGTGTACTCATAATTAAAGAGTTCTTGTTCGATGCTCCTCTTAGAGAAATCAGTCGAAGAGCACATACAAATTTTGTAGAGTTTTTTCTAGGAAAAAAAAAATTTTAAAAAAAATATTTTGTTTATTTTATAGTAAATGATATTTTCGGCCTAGGTTACATATTAAGTATATAAAATAAAATGAAGAAAGAATGAAGAAAACTTTCTTAATTAGTCACCAACCCTATTTCCCGGGGTTAATAAAAGTATCTATTAAAAAAATATATAGATTAAAATCATGGTTTTTAAACTCGGATTTATTGCTCGATTAACTTGGAAATTCAAGATCCAAAACCTAAATTAAATTTTTAATTCAACCGAAACAAAAATATTAACACTATTAAAAATTGGATTGAGGAATATTAATAAAAAAATGTTTACCTAGTAACTTAATAACCTAGCTAGATTTCTTTTATAAAATATTCATCTTGTCGAATCCAACAACTATAATTAAAACCCTCACAATTGTGAACGTTGGTATGCATTAAATATTTAATTTTGTTTTTTTATTAAAAATTATTTTTTATATATGTTTTCGATTATTTTAATACGCTGATTTTAAAAATAATTTTTAAAAAATAAAAAAATATTATTTTAATATATTTTAAAATAATAAATACTTTAAAAATCAATTATAACCGCAACAGACTTGTAAAGGCCGGAATAATTAGCTTGCGGAATATTTATTAAATGATACCAAAAATCATTAATTTGGTTAGGCAACAGTACCGTATTGGCCAAGTCACTATCCCATGAGCTGGGCTACTCTATTGCGTGGTGATTTTAAGTTTCTTGACGTGACATTATCGATCATTTTTGCTTTCAGTTTAGGATCATACGTACCACATATTTTTCTATTATAATAATATATATATAAAATAATATAAATGCCACATATTTTAGTCGATCGAACCTCAATATATATATATACACACACACACGCACATATTTCATCTAAGTTATATGGATAATACTCGATTTATCTTCAAATAATTCCCTCGTAATTGACTTTCATATTCATTGGTGAAGTGAATAAAATATTTATAGTTTTACATTTTAATTATTTGATTATGGTAAAGATAGAAAGATAATCTATATGTTTTTATATGATTGAGGATTAATAGTTCACACACTAAATTAATTAATAAATCAGATATTTCACCTAATAATTTTTCCAAATTTAAGATAAAGTGACAAGTAAAATGATATTGCATGCACCACTAGTAAAAAAAAAAAAGATAATTTTTATTTTTATTAATTAATAGCTGGTTCTTCATGAAGCATCTCATTCTGCAACTTGTATAGCTCCATAAATTCAACAAAGATGGACGTTAATTCATATATAAACTGATAAATCCAATCACATCAGCACTAAATTGATTAAAAAACAAGATAATCATAATTAAAAAAAAGGGTTTTAATTAAGCTGATTATTGAATCAAAACATGGCATCAATATTACCTTCACAGGATAATGACAAAGTAGAGGGAGTTTACTAGTATCACCAGTCTGCACGTATTTAATTTTGTTCAAAGGACAACTTTTGACACTGCAAATGAATATTTAGAGCCAAGTAAACATCCATACCATCACACAGATACATACATGCATGCTTAAGAAATTGTTTCAATTAATGCATGTAGATATATAATATTGTATACTACAGCATCTTACTTGGAATCAGAAGGTGATATCATGGCGACCCAGTCACCATCCGAAGGATGAAAAACTCCACTGACGGTAACATTGACATACTCATCGTCTGATAAAGGGCTGTTTTTTGAGCTAACATTGATTTGGAGGAAAGGGTTGGGGTCGGGACACTGAATTAAGTTTCTTCTATTTACTACTCGAAAACTCGATATTGCTGTATGGTTCTGGTGCTCAACAGTTGATCCAATGATCGACGGAGGCAGCAAGTATGACGAAGAAAAGGGAATGAAGGCTAGCAAAACGAGGAAAGAATTTAGAACCGAAGAAGAAGAAGAAGAAGATGTTGAGGGTTTCATGATGGTGAAGGTTTGTGGTTAATTTCTAGGGAAAGAAATCCAGGCTGTGTGCCCTTTGTTGTTATACCTGGTGTGCCATTTGTAGCATTGGGATTTTGATATTGGTAAGAACGATGGGAGGAGTTGTGAGCTGTTTCTTTGATAACTAACAACAAGAGCTAGCTATCTCACCTATGATCGATGTGACTGTGAGGATGGGATCGAGAATTTATGGAGAGACACACATGGGGATATCGACATGAACAGGAATATTACATGCGAGATTTTCTGTTCCTTTACGAAATGTTGTTAGTTATATTGATGGCAAACGTGAGAAACGATGAGAGAGCATTCTAATCTCTGTAGACTTGGCTAAGGTCGCTAGCTATTAATTATGGCAGCTTCGTATAAATCATATTTTAACTTTCCTTCTCACCGTGATGTATGGAGATTATTTTATATTTTTCCTTTTCTTTTTCCTTTCATAGCTTCTAATTATATTATGATATTTCTTAGAATTAATTAATTACACATTGATGTAACCAGCAGATATATTTAGAGAAATTCAATAACTTCCCTAAAGTTTAATATACTTATCTTAAGGTTTTTTTTTTATAATAATCGAGATATTATTGATGTAACCAGTTTATCATTAAGACTATGATAAACTAAAATTTAAAATATTAAGAAATGTACAAAATTATCAAAGAATTATCTTAACCCAAAAACTTAAGCTAGTAGGTGAGGTTTCAAAATATAATTTATATTTTTCTCTAACATACATCCTCAAGTGAAAACTCTTTGGGTTTGAAACTTGTACATGCCTATATTATCTTGTGCTTAATTTTTATCAAATAAATAAAGATAGTGAGTTTCAAACTCGTAACCATTTGGTCATCAAGATTCTGATACCATATCAAAAAATCATCTCAAACCAAAAGTTTAAACTGTTAAGTGAGATTTCAAGATATAATTTATATTATTATGTAACAGAAACAAACTCCTAAATCAATAACACTTTACTTATTAGTTTTATTATAGTTGTGATCTCATAGGTTGGCGTGGATGGATATATATATCCCTATGTGAACACAATCTTGAGCAAGCATGGAACACCATCAGGAGTCAAAATATACCGTACGCACCATGCCTAGCTACATTGAATGTCAAAACAATTGCCAAAAAAAAAACTGGTCATTCTCTACAATAACGTTGAAGCATAACTTTCTAGATTCTATCTTCGCTTCTGTTGCGAAGATATGAAAAATTTTATGGTGATTTTTTACTAGTTAATATTTAGATCTATTTTTTTAAAAAAAAAATAAACACAAAAAAATGCTTATGCCACTAAAAATAATAAATATATTTACTTAGAAGGATTTCTCTTTTCTAATTGTATTTTTTTAAAATAAGTTCAGGAAATAACTAATAGAATACCACTAATTATTTCTTGAACATCATAAAATTTCTCGAGATATTATCTAAAGCATGAAAAATATGTTTTTTTTAAGAAAAAAAAATGTTTTTCAATCTTATTTTTGATAACAAAAGACAATATAAAAAAAATGTAAGGATACTAGAAAACGCAGATACCATGCCTCGTGTTAGCTAAAACATTGAAGGATGATGGTAATTTTGAGAGCATAAATGCAAAATCCTAATAAAAGAGACAAATGGGAAAAACTCAAAAGTTTGGTATTTCAAAAGGGAAATTTTGAGATTTGAGCATGGGCTTACAAGTGCTATACTGATCCGTGAATATATTGGATATTGATATTCTTGTTTGATGGTCTTCGATAATCTTGGACCTGAGCCTCTTGGACTGGTAGATTAACAGTGCAATATATAGTTCAAAGATCAGTTCATCGAAGATCCATCAATTCATTTGAAGCACTCATATCTTACACCGAAAATGGAGTCTTCTGCCCTTACAGCCACAGGGTTCCATAATATTTTTCCTCCAGGCCCAGCTTTTATCACCTGGACATGATTCCGAACTTGAAACGACCCATCAAAAATTAAAAGGGCTTTTGTTTTCGTAAAAAAAAAGAGTTTTTTTTTTAATTTTATTATTTTGACTCGAGTTACGTCGATTCATTGAATTGACCAAGTAGCCTAAACAGGTTTTTATAATTATGTTTAGTTAGTCGCATTGCATAGTTTTTCGATTTGCAATTCTAACTTTGGTATCGAATTTTTTATTTATTATTATTTAGATTCTCATTAGCAATAATAGCAAGCTAATAATAACAAGGTAAAGAGCAACTTGATCTTTGGCTAGGAGTAAAACCTTGTCTTATATTTCCCAATTTTTACCCCGTGACTAAGCTCCCAAGCAAGACTAAAACATTAGACCATCTCAATTGAAGACAAGGAGCTTGTCCTCTTCGTTAAACCTTTCTCCTTTGTCAAACGTTCCTCTCTCATACACCACCAACGTTTTTTCTTAGCTAAATTAAGAGAATCTATCCAAATTAAGATGGAAAATAAGAAGCAGCCAAACTCCTTCATCACATCACGATTCATCGTGGGTCCTCCATGTCTTGACTCAAATCTATTACCTCTGATACAGACCCCTAGGTTTAGCTGAATTCTAGGCAACTTTTCTTACACTAGTCCCTGCTTGCCATGCCCGGCCACTAGGGTACAAAATGGCAATTAAATGCATTCCCTTGAAAACACCCCCACTGAACATTGTTATGACCGATGACCCGTTCAAGACAAGAAGCTACCTTCCATGAGAAAAAATCGTTTTCTTTTGTCTATCTCACAAGCTCGTCTAAGCAAGAAACACCAAGAGAATACTAAGTGTGTCTACGCATAAAATCAAAACCCCTCCATTGAAGATAATAACTACACCTTGAAATTGCACACCCCGCTAATGCCTAACGTGTATCTTGATTTCAATTTTGTATTTAGTGGGTGTTTTTTATTGATTTTTGACCCTCTACCAACCTAATTTGATTAACATGATGGGTATGAACAAACGTGGTCAACTGATGATTCGATTTCCTGTTGCAAATATGACAAATTTAAGAAGACTTGTCAAATTTGTGCTCTTCACTTTTTCTAGCCAAGAACTTCCCCATCTTGTCAAGCATTAATTCTCTTTAACTTGAGTTATCAATAAAAAAATGTCTCAACGTTCAAGAGTTTAGCATATACTTCATCCTTTTCTTCAAATCCAATAGCATTTTGCAGTAATCCAATGGTCGTTGCTTTTTTTTTTTTTTATAACCCTGAGTGTTCGGATCAACTTACGCACACCATGATTAATTCTCGGATTCACTGAACATCCTGCAAGCCCAGTAAACAGATAAGACACCACGGGAGTGATAGCCATGCACACAAAAATTGAAAACAAGATACTTGATATTATGAGATATTACATGGTCTTAATTCTTTATCTATTAGCTACTTTTGTTTTTTATTAAAATCTATTTTTTAAAGTAGTTTCGTTTAAAAAAAGCCAACCTATTGTTTTTTTTTTTAAGATATCTCAGATGATTTTAATATATTTATGTTAAAAATAAAAAAAAATATTATTTTAATATATTTTTAATTGAAAAATACCTTACATCATAATAATAAACGTAAATTAAATATAATGAAGTAATGATTAAAAAATAAAAGTAAAAAAAAGTAAAACTCACGAGTGAACATGAATGAATATGTATTGTAGATTAAATAAACTTTTTTTCTAACTAAAAACTAAAATTATTCACTAATGGGAACATCCTTCAATCAAGGAGTTATTGCTATTGTCATTGATATCATCATCACCATTAAATAGAATAAAATCACAAAAATAAAGTGAAAGAAAGATAAAAACAATTCACGATTAGGTGAGTGGGTGTCATGTTAAATGTTGTTTGTAACTTCCACTTAAATATATATTCAACTCATCAAAGTACAATGATGTGGTATACCACTAGCCTCACAATTATATCGCCTATGATGATTTGGTTTAATGTGATATATATATAACTACAAATCAATCCCCAATCTATATAGGTTTTAACAAATTAATTTTAAACCCTTAAAATGTCGCTAATTTCTAGTTTTTTTCTAAGCTCTTGCTGTGGATTTTGTTTTAGCATGTCATTACATATCGAATTAAAAGAGAAAAATAAGATAATAAAATTGTATATCATCCATTTTTTTTTTAATTATTGTTAGATATTTAAACTTACAAATAACATAAATTCGGATGGTGCACTAACATTTTTTTTAGTTTTGGGATTTTAGAACTAACTTAATAGGAAGAAAAAACTTTGGACTTCTAAGTACTTTGTGTATGTTCACTTATGATAAAGATTCTTCTCTACAATTTTATTTAAAATTTGGACACTTAAAAATCATAAATCAATATCTTAAAATTCAAAATTTGACAATATATGACACTAGGATCAATATCCATATCCAACCCCTACATTCAAGCCCGAAAACACATAGGTTTAAGGGGGGGAAATTAGCAATGATTTTGAAGAATGAGAACTCATTTGTGAACAATCAAATAGATTTGGGACCGAATTGTAGTTATCTCAAGCATTTATTGTGAACGAGGAATGGGACTGGATATTCCAAGAACTCCTACCAAAGGCTCCTCACATAAAGTTAAAAACTTCTATCAACTTTTTGGTTTTTCCACAGGCAATTCTCTGTCTCTTAGTCTAATGGTGTAATGCCCTTTGAAAAGTAACAAATGGTGGTTTTGTTGGCACTCGCTAGGGCTTGCCTTGCAATCCCCACTATCACCCACTAAGCAACAAGCAAGGGTGTTGTTTTGCTTTGTTGGGGCATCCTTGTATTCTTCTTGCGTTTGAGCATAAAACACAAATTTTTGGCCAGCTCTTATTCCCATCCACTTCACAAGATGACAAGAATATTTCTAGAGAGGGACAGAAGCAGACAACACAAAGTTTAGAGGGAGAGATAATTTAAGGGACTCTGTTTTTCAAGAAATTCCATTATTCCTTGTGATCCCTCCAATGGACAACAAAACAAGTAGTGACAAAAACAAACCACTTGTTTTGTCTCTAAAGCAGACGTGGAAAGTCCTCTAAAAGTAGAGAGCTTTAATTACCAATTCAAAGCTCATTTTGTAAGCAAAAGCTTAGGCCAGAAAGAAAACCTTTGTAGAGCAGAGCAGAGCAGAGAGCTCTTAATTCTCTTTGATGGATTAGGATAATTGAGGGACCAAGCTTGAAACTTTCTTTAGTGATTTTGCTGAATTTCAAAACCCAGTTGTGGATTTTGATTCACTGCTGCTTTTGAACAGTTATTGACAGGAGGAAACCAGTGAGCTCTCCCTGGTAATTCCCTGTCTCTGCTTCATGTTTTAACATAATTGCACTAAATTTGAAGGTTTTTTTTTATTTGTCTGTGTAACAAAACGTAAACCAGTTTAGCTTGCTTTGATTTTAGTAGAAAGAGCTTGCTTTTGTGTGTGTTTTCAATGTTTAGTTTGGTTTCTTGCTCTGTTTTGGTTAAAGAAGAATTGTGTGGGGAAAAAATGGAAATGGACTGTTTGAATCTTTGGTGTGATTGTTGAGAAAGACTCTTACTGGAGGGTTCTTTACGTTTTACTTTTAAGAGTTGAATGATCTTTGTCAGGCAATTCCTTGTTTCTGTTTGGTCTCTGAGAAAATGTTGGAGTTCAATTTTCTCAATTCCTAGACTAAGAAAAACCTTCTCTGAGTTTAGCTTTACAAAGCTATTTGGCTAGTTCTGCTAACTTTTCTCTGCTTCTTAGTAACAAGGAGTGTTAATTTTCTTCAGATTTCTTGTCATGGATCTTTCCCCCCCCTATAAATTCAATCATCTAATGCCTTGGAACTTTGGAAGCAGAGTGCTAGAGTCTTCACCTTATATTTAGTATTTGTGTGTATTTTGGTATTCTAGCACTCTTGATTAGTCTTTTGGAAGATGTAAGAAAGCAAAAACTGAATTTTGAGATTAAACTCTTTTAACTTAGATTAATCCAACAATCTTACTAGGATCATGGAAGTTGTTGTCATTTAATAACCCGAGCTACATGAAAGAAAAGATCATAATCTTATGTTCTTGTTTTTCCGGTTTTTGCAGTGGTTCCTTTGGGATAATCTTTACATAGAAATAAGTTACGTGGTTTATTCATCAAGTTTGGACTTATTCTGGACTATTTTTCATGTCATATTTTGTTGTCCAGGGTAGTGAGTTTGGCCTGGTAGTTAATGGCAGGAATGGCCCAAGAAGAAGGATCATCATCTGTAACTTCATCACCTCTTCAGTTCTTTCCGTGGATGCCACTATCACCAGGGACGGGATCACCATACCCTTGGCTTAGGGAGCTGAAATCTGAAGACAGAGGTTTGTGTCTGATCCATCTTCTGCTTGCCTGCGCAAACCATGTAGCAGCTGGTAGTATTGAGAACGCAAATATTGGCCTTGAGCAAATCTCCCATCTTGCCTCTCCTGATGGTGATACCATGCAGCGGATTGCTGCGTACTTCACCGCAGGACTTGCTGATCGCATTCTTAAAGGATGGCCGGGTTTGCACAAAGCTCTCAATCCAAAACAAGCATCTTTGATATCTGAAGAAATTCTTGTTCAAAGATTATTCTTTGAGCTCTTTCCCTTCTTAAAGCTTTCATATGTGATCACAAATCAGGCCATTATAGAGGCAATGGAAGGGGAGAAGATGGTTCATATCATAGATCTAAATTCATTTGAACCTGCTCAGTGGATAAATCTTCTTCAAACATTAAGTGCACGGCCTGAAGGCCCGCCTCATTTGAGAATAACAGGTATTCATGAGCAGAAGGAGGTATTGGAGCAAATGGCTCTTCGATTGACAGAAGAAGCTGAAAAGCTGGACATCCCATTTCAGTTCAATCCTATTGTGAGCAAACTAGAGAATCTTGACCTTGAAAATTTGCGTGTTAAGACTGGAGAAGCTCTTGCTGTCAGTTCTGTACTCCAGCTGCATACTCTATTGGCAATGGATGATGAGATGCATAGAAGGAACTCTCCATCAGGATATAAGAATCCAAACTCTAACCATTTTCAGAGAGTACAGATTAATCAAAACCGACGCACTCTCGGTGATTGGCTTGAGAGAGATGTGGTTAATGCCTATAGCTCAAGTCCTGACTCAGCATTATCCCCACTATCTCTTGCTGCTTCACCAAAGATGGGCAGCTTTCTAAATGCACTTAGGAGTCTCTCACCAAAATTGATGGTGATAACTGAGCAAGAATCAAATCATAATGGGTTTAATTTAATGGAGAGGGTCACAGAAGCTTTGAATTTTTATGCTGCGCTATTTGATTGTTTGGAGTCTACTGTATCAAGAGTATCATTAGAGCGGCATAAGGTTGAGAAGATGTTATTTGGGGAGGAAATTAAGAACATCATTGCTTGTGAGGGAACTGATAGAAAGGAGAGGCATGAGAAGTTGGAAAAGTGGATTCTAAGGCTTGAGTTGGCTGGATTCGGGATCATTCCTCTGAGCTACCATGGTAGGCTGCAGGCAAACAGGTTTTTGCAGAGTTATGGCTATGACGGATATAAAATCAAAGAAGAAAACGGATGTTTGGTTATTTGCTGGCAGGATAGACCGCTTTTCTCTGTGTCAGCTTGGAGATTCAGGAGGTATGACTGAGAGATTATCAAACATATGGGGAGTGTGCTTTCCTTTATTTTGTTACTGTTATATGTATAAAGGGTGATAACTTTTAATGCGCAGTTGCATAATGCTCTGCTGCAAGTTTCAAACGTTTCCTCCATTTATTTAACATTTTTGTAAATATTTCCTTATTTACTTTCTGATAGAGATTGGATGATATCTGTTCCACTCACCCAAATCTAGAACTTCGTTTGGTTTCGAGAAAGAATCACCAACACTGTAAAATCAAACTTCCCTGCAAATTTCTTGTGTCAGAACTGAAAAGAAAAGCTCAGATTTCTTGCAAATGTAAGTCTTGCAAACGATGCTGTACAATGCATCATTCTGAACTCTTAAACAACATTGCTTGGAAAATCAAAATACTTCCTTCCCAGTAGTGTTGAACATATTCAACAAGTAGGCACTGGGTAAAAGAAAAGGAAAACCGCAGATTCCACTAGTAATAAGAACATTCAGAAATGCACAACAGTCACATTGTATTCAACGACAACATTTCTGCTCTTTTGACTAGATGAGATTGTCTTTGACAATGAATAGCCTCGAGCAAACCGGAAAAGCCCGCTACCTCCAACAATTGGCATTTCCCTGACGTTATCGAGCACTGGACTGCGACCTAGAATACTTAGGGCACTGCCATTGTACGTACCCTCCAAAAAAGCAAAATTTAAAACCATAAGCAATCCAGCATCATGTTGAGAAGCAAAAGCATACACGCCCTGTGCTCTTCCCACAAGTTTTGAATTAGGTTCTGGCTCTTCTGTTAATGGACTATCCACCATAAAAGTGCTGCCAAAGCTATCAGCTGTTGTCTTTTCTGGTCCAGCAATTCTCATGTTTGTTGGGTTTTTCCCACTGGGAATATCGTGGAAGTAGAACCGCAGGCGAGTCATTTTCTCCATGCGTTTAGTGGATATGATCATTGGTGATTTCTCTGAGAATTTGCCATTAGTAGTGCTACAAAACGTCAAGAAAACAGTGAAATACAAGAGAACAAGAATTTGAACAAGAAAATAAGCCATAGGGAATAATTTTTCTTAGCTATGTTGGGGAAAGAATGCTGGAAGAGTCTATTTATAGGATTGTGAGCAAGAATTGATGAATATTGTAGTGTGAGATTGGCTTTTGGAAGTGGGTTAATGTGGCAAAATAATTATTGCTTGAACTTGATGTTGCATCAAGAGCAAGAATTTGATGAATCTCAGAGGGGCTCAAATTTCCTGAATAATGGAAAATGTAGTTAAGAGCATTTGAGGAAATTAACTAGGTTAACCTGTCCCAGCTGGTTCAGCCATTTAACAAGACCAAGCTTTCTTACTTAAATATGACACACCATTATCTGCAACAACAGAAATTTTTTAAAAGATTAATGGATAATATATGCAATCAGGGTTGCTTATTTTGTGGCTGGGTGGATTCTGGAGAAAATAAAATCACTGAAGATGCCATCATAATGAATAGTAGAAAGTGCTTTGAACATGGCCAACAGCTCAAGTCACTCAGAGCATGCTTGCTTTACAATCAAGGTTTTGCAGCCTTACATTGGGGTATGCCATCAAAGCTTACTTTACTTTTACCTGAATTTTCCAACTTGGCTCTGCAAAGTTGAAGTACTCTTCCTACTATAATATAGTAACAGGTTTATGTAAGTAAATTGCATAGGATAGAATCATATTCAGTTTCAGAACTAGCTTATAATAGGAGTCTTGCAAGGATCTTGCATCCATTTTGAAATGGAATTCTCACATTTCCACATCTAGCAATGGAAATCTGCAGTAATAGAAAATGTAAAATAACTGGCAAGATCATTACACAGTACTGAATATTGATGTTAGCTTGTTGTTTGGGCTGTGTTAAACTATATTTGATAAACATCAAACTGATTATGAAATAGATTGAAAATAGAACTTCAGAAATTTAATTTCATAGGTGAACTTAACATGCTGGTCCTGACTAAACTGACCCAAAGTTTTTTTTTGTTTTTCTAAATAATCTTGAATCTGGCATCCTGCCTGAAGCAGAGTATTTCCACTACCCATTTAGCAAAGTGCCCTGCCGTTTGCCTGCTGTCGACATGAGCCTCCTTTCTAGAAGAAGTTAGTCATTTCTAACTCTGTCAGACCTTCCTATTTAAGAATTCTCTCTCAATTTTTTGTTCTATACTGTCAACAAATCCCGACCCTTCTGTCAAATTTTCTGTTCCTTCTCATAATTATTTTGAGAGAGTTACGTTTATGAATTTTGTTTTCTGTTTATTCTCGAGATTGAGTAGACCTGATAATCATACCAGAGAGCAGACAACAAATTGTTTTAAGATCAGAGGGTCGATCATTGTCCCAATAAATATCTTGAAATTCATGTTATGTTAACAAATCTGTAAGTTGATTTTCTTTAATATATACTGATTCATGTGTTTATATGTTTATGTAGAAATCATATCATGATAAGGGAACAACAGTTCGAAGGTGAGCAATTCATACCCGGTCATTCCAAATTCCCAGGGCTGCTGCCTTGACTTGGCATCAAATTTATTTATAGGATTAAAAAATAGTGCAGCTGGTAGGAATGAGTTTTCATGTAAGACAGAAATTTATAGGATACCACGTCAGGGAATAGTACCATTCTGAACATGCAAGGAAATACCAGGATTTCATTGCTACAACAGTGGAAACGTTCAACAAGCAGAACTGCAGAATTCATCACCATAAGCAACACAGCATTATGTTGAGAAGCAAAAGCATAAATTCCCTGTTCTCTTCCTACAAGCTTCGAAGTTGGTTCTGGCCCTTCTCTCAATAGGACATCTGCCCTAGAAGTGCTGCCAAAGAAGTTGGCAGCTGCAGTCATGTTTAGGGGCCGAGCAATTGCTGTGGATGTTTGGTTTTTTCCACTAGAAATGTCACGGAAGTAGAAGTGCAGGCTTGTCTTTTTTTCCATGGCTTTCATGGTTATAGTTAGAGGGGACTGTTCAGAGAATTTGCTGTTAATGGCAGAGAAGAAAGTCGAGAAGACAACAAAAAACAAGATGAAAGGAATGTAGGTAGCCATTTTGGTGCAGTTTTCTGATCAGTGCTAGAGGAGGTATTTATAGGATTGTGGTAAGGGAGAACTGATGCTAGTTGTGTGACATAGCTAGGCTTCTGGAGGGGAGTTTCAGTGGAGAAGTAACGATAACTTGTACTTGCTGTTGCATCAGAAGGAAGAACCGAAGTGCAATAGAATGATCTGATGACTTTGATAAGGCAACCAAATGTAGAAAGAACACTTTTTCATTTTTACTAGCAAGAGACCAACATGAAAATATGAAACCTGAGGAACAGGATGTTTAGGTGATCCAGAGCACGCTTTGAACTACATTTACTATTATCCATAATGGCACACTGGTAAGTGCATTGCGCATCACTAGGTCTCTCAGAGCATGCTTGCTTTCTTAACAGCCTTATGCATTGCTGTGCACTTTCCAGCAAATTGGTGCTTGATCTAATAAAGATAACGTGTTCTTCCTAACACACAGTGTATGTTCTGATTGAGTTTTGAATTTCTTGGTTCTTATGCTAATAATGTAGTTGATTTTTACACTAGATAGATTTGTTGCATATAACTATGGATTCAATCTCCAAAATTGAGCAAGGTCGATACAGAAAATATGGCAGCTATTGCTTCCATTGAATTTTTCTGATTCAATGGGGTCACTTTGGAAGCGATCTGGTCTATCATTCTCAAAGCTTCTCACACAGCCAGCAATTCACCATGCAACGCCGGCCTGTAACAGCATCTGAGAGCTCTACCATATAATAGAGAGCCTTTTGAATCTCTAAATACCAGTCATATTCCTGCCCAACCTCCCACCTTCCACCATTGATCCCATATAGAAGGGCTTGAAATAGAAAGCAGTCCCAGTCTTGAACCTGCTCTGAACCTGAACCAAACTGACCCAGATCAGTCTGATGCGGTCCAAGATGCACATGCATAGCCTTAGTCGGCTGGCTGTAGCCCAAATCTTTTCTTTTACAAACCTCACGGATCCTATAGCCTGTATTCAAATGGCCTCTCTCTTCTTTTACAAATTAAATATTAAGTATAAATCTCAAATGCATGGGGGAATTCACTATGTAAAATGCATCGTGGATTCTCTCATGTGGCATTGTTAAAAAATTATTTACATTTTTTTTTTGTAATTTAGCCCTTATTGGATCAAATTATAAATCAATTTATTGGAGGAGGGTGAGATTGAAAACTAGGGACCAAAGTAAAAACAATAAGGAGAGAAAGAGTGGCTTTAAAAAGTTTGGGAGAAATATTTATTTTAGTCCCTATAATTTTCAAATTATAAATATTGGGTCCCTTTAGTTTTCAAAATTTAAGGGAAAAATTAATTTTGATTCCAAACTTTATTTTTTTTATTGTAATGTTTTGAATTAATGAGTAGAAAAATACAATAAAGCCCTTAGAGGCTTAAAAGTTGGAATAAATGAATAAGGGGTATAGTGGTAATTCAACAAACTTAATAAATATAAATAGAAAGAAAAAAAAAGAAGAGATCTGAATATTTTGAGAGTAAACCGTGAGAGAGAAGGGAGAAGGGAGAAAGAAGAAGAGAAAAGAGGAAAATTAGAAGGGAAATAGAAAGGAGTTGAAGAGAATAAGTTTAAAGGTAAGATTTAGGTTGTTAAATGTATAAATGTATGTTAATTGAACTTAATTTCAGTTTTGATGAATGTTAGGGTTTTGAAAA
>Ga0307516_10001032_pt1 | contig 38685 bp, 50 predicted proteins | sample 19_EM_MG_FD_203310 | JGI IMG/M metagenome (GOLD analysis project Ga0307516, IMG submission 203310) | Populus trichocarpa ectomycorrhiza microbial communities from riparian zone in the Pacific Northwest, United States - 19_EM | ecosystem: Host-associated > Plants > Roots > Unclassified | place... | reverse complement strand
AAGTGAAGTGAAGCTGGTTCTGCGGCAGGCTGCGTCGCAGGTTTGTGGGTGGGTGTGGTGGAGTGAGACCATATGACGGTACGTGGAATGGACGACTCATTAAGGGGGAGGGTTTACTAATTGTATGGATTCTTGACAAGATCGAGATTACGATACGACGAACGAAAGTCACATGCGAGAGGGTGGGACTACGAATCGATGACCAATTGACCACGATGCTGGACTCGAACACAAGGAACCTGGAGCAGTGGAAGGAGTGGCTGCGATCGCGCACATGTAGGTTTCGAAAGCCGTGGCGTGCAGTCTATGCAGACTATCGGAGGGGGCATCTGATTTACTTTTTGTTTATTCCTTAGTCGCATGCGAGCGGTGTGTGCACACACTACCGGTTCCTATCTACTATCTAACCCCGATCCCGGATCTGTCCTGTCCTGCTGGTGGGTCGTTGTGGCTTCCCTTCTCTTCTCCCGCGGGGGGACACGAAAGAGGGCGTGGGAAGAACTCCAAGCGTTCCTCAACCTCCAACGCCAAAATCTTCCAACCTCCTCTCCTCTCCCCCCTCGTTCTGCTCCTGGAGCTCACACACTTCGATGCCTCGCTCTGGGCATCTTCCTCAGTCATGTCCGGCTCCCACCCGTCGCCCCACATCAGTGATGTGCAGGAAGTCCAGGATCGCGGGCCTACATTGCCCGTCCGTGAAGAAGTCCTGGATCTTCAACCGATCCCTCTCCCTCCCGGTCTCGTCCCGCACCTGCGCCCACAGGATCTTCTGCTGGGCCGGGGGGGCATCCGATACATAATCATCCAACCTGTTGGCAGCCCAGGTGAAGGCAGGGCGAGTGATATCGAGTGACACAGTGATAGTGAACTATTTGCGAAAGTTCATCACTTGAGGAACTCTGTAACAAATACCACAGAAAAAGAGTTGTTCTATATAGCTACCCGCAGTACTGAAACCAAGCTTCGACAAAGGAGAAGCTCATCAAGCTCATCACCATCTCTTACAAAGACGGGAGAAAAAGAAAAGAAAAACTCCCATCGTTACGGAAACAAACTCCCAGCAAGTGCCAAACACCAGATATCGGAATCCTCCCAAAGACAACAGAAAGGAAAAGATATTAGGAGGGAAAAAAAGGCCACCACCTCTTCAGCGCCAGTACCTCGCCGTCCTCCTGTAGACGACGATCCTATCCCTTGGCCTTTCCCTCTCCCTCTCCCTCTCCCTCTCGCGCTCCCTCTCCCTCTCGCGCTCCCTTGCGTGCTCCTTCTCGATCCGCTCATCGCGTTCCCTCTCTCGCTCCCTATCATTGATGCACTCCCGGCATCTGCACTCTGCGGGCGCGTGGAGGTGCGTGTACTCCCAGTGGTGCCAGCCGTCGCCGGCGGCGTCGGGGACGCGCAGCGACCACTGGTCCGGCTGGTTCGCTGCCGGCCGGTACGTCAGCGCCGTCGTCGTCACCGCGTTGTACGGCTGCAGAGCCGTCGGCGTCGGCGCGCGGTACGGCGCCATTGCCGGCGGGGGGGACGGCGCCGGTGCGCAGTACGGCACCATCGCCAGCGGAGGGGACGGCGCCGGCGACGGAGGCGTGTAGATGTACGGCGCCGTCGGCACCGTCACGGCGTACTCTTGTCGTGTGCCGGGGTGCATCAACAGGCGCACGGCGGGGATGGCGGCCATTTTGGTTTTGTTTTGCGTTGGTTTGGTTTGTGGGTGGGCGTTGGAGGAGGTAGCGATGGATGGATGGATGGATGGATGGATGGATGGATGGATGCTTGTTTGCTCGATGGGGAAAACAGATATGGCAGTGGGTGGGACGGAGGGGGGGATTTATACACCACCCGACGGCTCCTGTCATCTCGCACCTTGCGATATCCCATCTGATTCCCGCCAGTCATCGGACGCGGTCACAGGATCATTGCCCACCGTCCACCACCATTTACCACCATTTACCACCGAGCATCGCCCATTAACCGCTCCACTGCGCCTCGCAAGTGCATAGAGCAGATTCTGACCTTGCCACACGTCTCAGTTCCTCACATCTCGCCCTGAGTTGAAACACACACACGGCGTCCTATCTGTTCGTGTAACCATCCACTCACCCACCCCCCCCCTCCCCCACATCTCAGCCTTGGCGGGGGAGCGATAGCAGCTTCCGTTGCAGTGCGGGCTGCGCATATTGGCTGACCACGCTCCTTATCGCTAGGCAACAGCGAATCCGACAACTCGAGAATATTCCCCGAGATGGAGGGGTTCGGTGGTTGAACAGTGAGTGAAGCGTAAATAGAACTCCGCCACAAAACACAGGCTGGGGCTGAATGTGGTTAACTGGTGCATACCGCGCCTCCTCCGCCGCCTCCGTTTCCCCGAAATTAACCAGGCGGATAGGTATGTACCTAGGTAGCGAGCGGTTGTATTTCGAGATCAAGGGGAAGTCCGGCTAGCGTGGTTGTCTGGCGGATGATAAGCCGCGACACGCCTCTCACTCTAGTGTGCGCGCCTAACTAAGCGGCGGCTGCGGGGGCGGCGGGGGCCCGCTATCCTCTCCGGTAGGGTAAGTGCGATGTGCGGGAGTATGTACCCTGGGCGGCCACGAGAAGGAAAAGAAGGGAAAAAAACACTGCCCCGCATCGCTTCGTATGTAGATACACAGATGGGGAGAATTTTTGCTTCTGCGTCTCCTTAGTGCTTTTATGCAGGCGTCATAGCTACATACCCCGCCTCCGCGCACGTCGAGAGACTCGCTCTAGAAAGGTTCCTATCTCGGCAAGTCGAGCGCAGTCATGCGCCTCACATCCGTCATCCAGCTCGTATGTATGTATGCACACTAGCTGGAACTGCTTCTGGTAGCACGGACACGCACATCCCCGCCCGGTAGCTGGAGCGGAGGGCTTGGAACGTTTTTTCGCCCTAGTTACACAGATAGGTAGTTAATCCGCTGTTAGGGACGGCGTTGAGGCGGTGAGTTGATGGAGCTTGGTAACTTGCATGTGAGCCGGCGGTGGTGAATCACGTCAGGATGAGGCAGGTACATCAATATGGTGTTCGCCAATGTATGTACGGATGCGCGAGTGCATCGTGGTGGGTCGGCATGGCGGCCTCGTTGGCTGCGCGAGTGACTCTTCAACCGTCTCCGGCCGAACGACGGTCTGCACGTAGCTCTGTAGAAGGAATGTACAGCCGCGATGTGATTGCGGTGCTTGGTGTCACAGCTTCACTTTGCGTGGTGAACTTAGGGCAATTTCCACGACCATAGTTATAATCACAGCAAATCTGTTTTTTTTTACTGCAGTGAGGTAAAAGGGTATCGAGAAGTGTCGTTGGATGCCCGTTTCCATCGTAAATAACTAGTGCCCGCAGACTGATCGAGGTCGGGGCTGGACAGTGGACGGGAACCGGGGTATGTATCTACATCCGCCATGATCCAGATGTCGTATGCGATCAATGATTAAATAATTTTTTTTGCAAATAACTAGGCATGCAAGGGCCGACGACCAAAGTGCGGCACTGGGCGGTGTCATCATTTGCGCTGTGATACCTACACTATTCCTGCAGATCCCCGATCCCGCCGAACGTCAACATCTTGACGACCGTGTACTCATCGATCCCGTACTTGCTCCCCTCCCTTCCAAAGCCGCTCTGCTTGACTCCTCCGAACGGAGCCGCAGGGTCGGAGATCAATCCGGTATTGATCCCGACCATTCCCACTTGTCGCGTGGGTCAGTCAGTCAGCCAGCCAGCGTCAGGGTGAGAGTATTGCTTACCTTCCAGTGCCTCAGCCACCCGCCAGATGCGACTGTAATCCCTCGAAAAGAAGTAGGCCGCAAGGCCGACGTCGGTGTCGTTCGCGAGGTCGACAACTTCCTTCTCCGTCTTGAACGGGAACAGCGCTGCCACCGGCCCGAAGGTCTCCTCGCGGTAGAGCCGCTTCGTGAGGCATCAGAATCAGCACATTGCGGGTGTGGGATATAGGATGGATACCATCTGCGTCTTCATTCCGGTAAGGATGGTTGGCTCATAAAAGTTCATTCCGAGATGCTCCATCTTCTTCCCGCCGAGCAGTACCTCAGCGCCTGCTTCCCGTGCATCCTCAACGTGATCGTGCACCTTTTCCACCGCGCGCGAGTGAATCAGTGGGCCATGGGTAGTCTCCTTATTATAGCCCGAGCCCACGCTAAATTCTTTAACCTTATCCGAGAGCCTCTCGGCGAACTCGTCGTACACACCCTCCTGGACAAAGATGCGGTTGGCACAGACGCAAGTCTGGCCCGAACTGCGGAATTTCGACGTGACAGCCCCAGCAACGGCGATGTCAAGGTCCGCATCGTCGAAGACGATGAACGGTGCGTTACCGCCGAGCTCGAAGCTGAGCTTCTTCAGCGTCTCCGCCGACTGCCGCATAAGCAACTTGCCCACCGGCGTGCTTCCCGTGAACGAGATCTTCTTCACGATCGGGTTGCTGCACATCTCTTTCCCCACCTCGGGCGTATTCTCGAGCGTAGTAACGATATTCATCACCCCTGGCGGAATGCCGGCCCTCTTCGCCAGCTCCGCCAGCGCCAGACTCGTCAGCGGGGTCTCACCTGGGGCCTTGATGACGACGGTGCAGCCGGCAGCCAGGGCCGGCCCAACCTTGCGTGTGATCATAGCGGCCGGAAAGTTCCACGGGGTGATGAGGCCGCACACACCGATGGGCTGGCGCTGGGTGATGATGCGGTTCGCGCGCACGCCCGCGGGGATGGTGTCGCCGTAGACCCGTGGCGCCTCCTCGGCGAACCACTCGAGGAAGCTGGCGGCGTACGAGACCTCGCCGCGCGCGTCGGCGATCGGCTTGCCGTTCTCCCAGGTTATGATCGTCGCCAGGTCCTCCTTGTTCTCGAGCACAAGATCATTCCAGCGCCGCAGGAGGTTGGCACGCTCGCGCGCGGTGGTACGCCGGAAGGTTCGGAAGGCCGTCGATGCCGAGTCGATGGCCGCCTTCACGTCACCGACGGTTTGGTCGGGGACTTTGGCGATGGTCTGGCCGGATACGGGGTCGGCGACAGTGAAGGTCATCTGGGAGCCCGTGGGCACAAGGAATTCATTGTCGAGGAAGGGGTACGGTTTAAGGAGCGAAGGGTCTCTCAGCTGTGGGGTGTTAATCGAGCACTGCAGGCCGAGAGCCACGCGGGGGGGAGGAGCTCTACAGATGGAACGGTGTGTGTACCCATAGGAGCTCCGAAGATCCGGACACTGGCTAATTGCGGTAGGACGGGGCGTGTACGGAGAGGTGGGCCCAGAAGCGACGTGAGGCGCTGCATTGCTCTATTGGTGTAGTGGCGGTGTGTGGGGACAATCAGTTGTTGCAGCACGATGGGGGAGCCACGGCCATGACGTAACTAACAGAAGGTGGGCGTAGCGTAGTTACACTATCTATGTTATACGTAAGTAGTTATAGCGGGGAAGAAATTCTATGTATGTAGCCCTTAGCTTGCTCCTAGCGTCTCATAGAACCACCCTTCCAGTAAGGCGAGTTCACCGGCACCTACCGTATCACCGAATATAGTAGGTAGCACCACGTATTATTATTTTTGGTTTATTCTTTGGACAATTACTCGCATTGCGACCTTGGTAGATCATGGCGAGGTACACAAAGTCCGTTCCCCGTCCGCAGTCCGCGCGGCGGCGGCACGCAAGCTCCCCTTTGCCCTCTGCCCAGGCCTGTCCCAAGAAGATATGATTCGCACCAAAGAAATCACAAAGAAACCGGGACCCGTCCCCTACTCCTCTCCTGTGGACACCATGAAGGAGGGCTTGGGAAGAAACAGCGGTCAGTAGCACCAAGTGTAACTCTTAAGTCACTTGCGCATAATGCACATGAGTACTACAGTCACCATCTCGCGGTGTGATCGATAGTTTGACGGGGCCAAAACCTGCCCTGAGGCTCCCTGTTCTTGGTGGAGTTTATGCTTCTCCGCGGGCTTCAGCCGCAGCCCACGAAATCATCCTGTTTTAGCCCTTCAGTCTGTTGAGCAGTTTCATACTCACCACGTAGAATTCCCCATCGCCATGATAGCCCCACCATTTGTGTCCGGCCAACCTGGCATGAAATCAAGTGGAGCGGTCCCATTGGTCAAGCCGACGCCTGTGCATCCGTCCAGACGATTCCTGAGCATCAGGACTCGAGCGCTTCAGGCGAGGATGGGGAAATGGGGGGCCCACCCCCAGGATCCCCCCACCGACAATCTCCACCTCGAAATATCCTGCGTCGAGATAGTTATGGATGGTCTGCCTAGACAGCCGATGCAGCAAAGAATGGATCATTCGACCACGGCCCATGGCCATTCTAATTTTATTAGCGCATTCCAGATGATTCTTAACTGTAATGGGGGGAATGTTGGACTGCATCTAGCAAGGTCATCTCGCCTGGGCTCCGGCTTCCCCGTGCACCATTATGCGGGGCTCCGGATTGGGTCCGGTACGCAGACGCCCTTGAAGCGATGCAGCATCGAGATTCTGATATGTACATACAATTATTTTGAGAGAGATATGGGCACAGTGTGGTGTCCATCCGTGACTACATATGTACCTTACGACATAACATCCGCACCGGAGGACAAAACTTCGGAGACCACATCGACGTGGCAGCCCAACACGGCCGCCTGGAGCGGAGCACCCTAATACCCTGGGGGAAGCTCGCGGGCGAGCTCCTCCTTGGGAAAGAGTCTGACCGTAGGGACATCCCCGCCACCGGTAGCCATGAAAAGCGGAGCCAAATACCTGTGGCCCTTGCTCTGGTTTCTGATGCCTCTGCGATTGAGAAGTAATTTGGTTGCGCCGTAAGTTGCTCTGGCCCCGATATCCGTGCCACGGTCCAAGGATATCTGGACGGCTCTCAAACGTCCTTTGTGGGCGGCGATTAGTAGTGGCATCAATCTCTGCCATTTACCCCCCGCAGCTTCGGCGATAAGGTCTCGATATGCCGCTGGGGAGAAATAACGTCACAGTCGTCCAATGACATGCCATCCACATCTGCGCGATGACTGAACCACTCGTGCATCACCACACTTTGCCGCTATATAAAGCGCAGTCTCTCCGTAAGATAATTGGGCATTGGTGTCGGCTTTCTTCAGCAGCTGAAGCAGCATGTTATCGTTCATACCGTTCGCCACCGCTAAAAAGCACATCAAGGGATCGATATCACCGGATCCGCCCGGATTTTCCCATGTATCTTCGTTACACTAGAACTCCCGTGGTGTTTGTCCTTGGGTGTTCCGAACTGTGGTTTTTGCGGAGCGACTGGGCAAACTTGGCCCCTCCCAGTAGCTGTCAAGTACAGCGCAGTCGTGCCATCCGCTGTTTCATTTCGGTGTTGCTGCCATATGCCAATGCATCCAATATGGTAAGCTGGAGCTGTTTGGACAACACCGTGACTGCGATTATCGTCTCAACAGTCCGTCCAGGCCTGCCCCGGCCTCGGACTAGACTGGCCTGCGAGAGGCGGTCCACTCTAGTCCACGACCCGCGGGCTTTTTGGGTCTAGACTGGGTAACGAGTGATATTTCATGACCGCTTAGTGTCCTAGACTACAACTTTCGGCAACCACTACAATAGCCAGCGGAAGATCGTACAAACGCTCGGCATCGGAAAAGAGAGGGGGGCTAGAATTATCTAAAAAAAATTGTTGATTCGAGAAGAGATGGAGCCGCAAGTGAAACCCGCTGAGCATCCCTTGTTTCCGGGCGATGGGAACAAGGCCTTACTGGAAGCTTTCGGCTACCACAACATCCAGAAAATCTCACACAGAAGAGCATTGAAAAGAGAAGGGAAATAAGATCAGTTGGATATTCTGTTGGCCGGGAGGGGGGGATGGTGGAACTGTAAGCAAATTCCGGTGGGCATTTCGCTCCAAGGTTATTGCTGTACGGATACACCAACACCAGATACAAAAGACTTACATCTCTTACATCGCTACCTCGTTCCTCTATCCTCTGTGTATACCTCTTGCCTATCAATCGGACGCTACACAAAACTCGTCATCTTGCCGCTTGAAACAGAAGCCGCCAAATCCCCAGACGAGAGTTCCGCCACAGATGTAATACCAGTCAATTGGCTGCTTTCACCCAAAATAATCACCGGGGAAAGGGAATCAAAGGATGCAGCACTAGGAGGAAGAGTCATCCGAGAAAGGCGTAATGTTAGGGAGCTCGGGTGGTGCGAAGGGATCATAGCTAGTACTGCCGGCTGGCATTGGGGATACGTAGTCGACTGCTTGTCGTGGACGAGCGAGCCTGTGCTTGCTGTAACTATATGTAGTCAGGGGGATGAGGGAAAACGTTTGACCGCGTTGATACTATGTCGTTCCCATTTTGTCCAAGATACATATGATAGCACTACTACAGGTTTTACTCCCCCCCCCTTCTCGACTATAGTGGCTGTTGTGTGGGCGGAGATCCACGGAGGAGCCGATGGTTTGGTTTGTTTGCGGGTGCTTGGCTTGCGATTCTCGGGGCGAGTCGTCGGCTGGTGACGTGGCCCTTCCTGTTTATCCACAGACCCAGTGGGCGACTCCTCCTATCCACAGATTCGGCTGGCTACACAGCCGGCGACTGCTCCTATCCACAGGCACCAATCGCCCAGCGCCAAAAATGTTTCGCGTGGCATGCGTAGGAAATCAAGAGGGCGCCAGCTATTCATATTCTCCAGAAGATGCTCGACATCGGCCCTGCTGGGCTAAGGAATGGCGTTGCGTGGGAGTAGGACATCGTAGGCTTGATGGTGGCCACGCTGGTATGTACTGGTGGATGTCAATAGAATTTATTTGTATTGTGGCTCAGTCGAGTGTGCAGTTTCTCAACCTGTAAGCTCGTGGTGTGCCGAACGCTCACCCATCGCCCGGAAACCCAGCTGCATCTAAATTTTTGTGTGGTAGATGAAAACGCAGCTCGCAACCGAACAGGCCCTAAATGATATCAATCCTTTTCCCATCGCCAACCTGACCTGCAGTTAGTACTGTTTGTCCCTCCACGTGTTTTTCTCAGAAAGAAATGCTGTCTCCAAGTGTGTACAAAAAAAGAGAAAAAAAAAAGAATGACAAAAAACAAACAACAAAAATGAATGTTTCCCATAACGAAAAGAAAGAAAAAACGGAAAACTGTAGCCTTAGACCCCCTATCCAACAGTTAAAAGAAAAGCACCGAATAGAATGAACGTAATTCCAGATGAATGGACGCAAAAAAGATTAAACTCCTCCATCTCCTCGTTGCCATTTACAACCCGGATGGCACCCATTTACCCGTCTCCATCATCTTCCTCCTGGCTTCCTGATCGGCGATGATTTCAGCCTGCGTCAAGCGATCGGCACCGCCCCAGTTAGCACTCGAGGTTCTCGCACGGAAACGTCCTGTCTTGGCCTCGTTCTTGAAGATAGCTTCCATATCCAACTTGGCCATGGGTCCAAAGATCGAGGCTGGATCGACAGCCTGCTGTTGGCGCAGCAGATCTCTCAGTTCCGGTGATTCCGCCCATTGTGGCACGCTGAAATCGTTCTTTTTAGGGTGATCATCCTCATCCTCCGAGCTAGATCCGCAGTCAGTAAAGTTGGTTGGAAAGAGAAGTGGGGAGGGTTTACTCAGTCGGGATATCTGGCAACACGATTGACTCGCCAGGCTGGTATAATGGACTGTCTTTGAAAGCCGGAGTATTGCTCTTGAGGCTATTGACTTTGGTTCCTGGTGTTTTGAAGGACGACCCTGATGAAGAGGATGGGCCAGGGGTTCCACCGGCAAAGTTGATTTTCTCCTTGGAAAATTTGACGGCCTCAACTTGCGGCACCCTGGAACCCGGAGCCTTCATGCTTGACGAAGCCGCAGCAGTGGAGGATGATGCCTGCACGTAACCATGGGTGAGCCCCTTCGGCCCAATGTCCTTTTCTTTCGTCAGCGGCTGGAGTTCCATGGAGACCAGGCCCCCTGGTTTGTGGGATGTATCCACCTTCTTTACCATCGAGGCACGGATAGGTGGCGGCATCTCGTATAATCGCTCTTCGTAGTCGTTCGTCCGACGTTTTTTGGGACCGTCCTGGTGATAAGAAGCGGCTGTTCCAGGGCGCGAAGGGACATGTCGACTCTGCGGCTCCTCCACATCCTGAGGGTGAGTGCGCTTGATGCTGCCCTGAACATACGGACCCTTATTTAGTGAGCCATAAGGCTTAGTTACCCTGGTTAGTTCGGGCTCCTGTAAAATTTGACGAGACTGATCCGCAAACAGGTCAGTGACCGGGATTTTGAAGGTACGGAGAAGTGTCACTGACGTTTTGCGCTGGTACACGGGCTACAGTTTTGACTGTGGGAATAAGACCCGGCGTGGTAGCCTTCTGCCTAAGGGCTTGTATTCTTTTCTGTTCATCGTCCTGCTTCCTCTGGTTTTCGGCCCTTCGACGTTCTTGCTCCCGTCTCTTCTTATCCTTCTCTTCTTGTTCCTTCTTTCGCTGGCTGGCCGCGGACTGAAGAGACCTCACTTGCTTCGTTGTTCCACTGGAAGCAAGACTCCGGAGACTGCCATTCGACGATGAAGTGTGCAAGCTTGGCTGTTGCACAGGAGGTAGTGGTGGTTGCGAAGCTTCAAACGTGCTTTTGAGCGCTGAGACAATTGCCGAACTAGTAGTGCCCTTGAGGCGTTGGTCTTGCATTTCTCGCTGGCTGGCAGTGCTGATCTTCATCGGTATAGGAGCGGGCTTGCTTGTAAGTTGTTCCTTCGCCGCAGTCCTCGCAGGACGTTTTGGCTCCAGTTTCTGAAAGCGCAGTCCGCCACCTCTCTGCTGAAGCCGCGAGGCGGGTCGCTCCGGTTCGGTAGAATTGAACCGCGATCGATTAGATTCAGAAGGATTGGGTTCCTCATCCTCCTCGGAGACCACCGGGCTGCGATCCTTGAATTTTCGTTGCTCTTCTTCCTTTTGTCGCTCCATCCTCTCTTTATCTGCTTGAGCTTGCTTGTAGATCTCTGCAAGTCGTCTCTTACGTTCCTCTTCTGCCGCAGTATCGACAACGCCCTTCTTGGTCTTTCGCGGGGCTGGCGACTTGGTAGACCTAGGCGAAGCATCGTCAATAGGGGCATCCTCCTGGTGCCTCGAATTCCGAGTTTGCCGGCCTGAGATCACCGGCATTGGCTCGGGCTCGTGGTTGTCAGTGATGGGCGTGGGGGTTGTGGCCTTGGCGGCCTCTCCGGCTTTCGAACGGAAACTTCTAGTGTGCTGTCCTTCCCTCAAGGCTTCCACCACAGGCGGTGAAAGAGCAGTAAACTCCTCTTTCCCAATTCCTTTGCCGACGCTCGACGACAGAACGGCTCCAAGATCCGGGTACGGTTCCTGCCGGGGCTTCGTCTGGTCTTGGGTAACAATTGGACTCGCGTCTCTCTTAAAGATGTCTTGCAGAGACTCTGCACCTTGCCATTTCCGGAGGGGAGGTGGGGGGGAGCCCACTGGCTCGGGCTTGTCTGAAGCAACGGCACTCTTCATCCACATCTCCTTCGCCTTTTTGATCATGTTCGACGTCTGCACTTTGACGGCCGAGAGAGCCGTATCCGCGGAGGGAGTTTTCTTCGGAGCCAGTGCGCCGCTATTGGCTGCGAACTGAGGTACATCGGCAATCGAGGCGTATGTGACAGTTTTCATAGGTGAGGCAGGGCTCATAGCAGGACGACTAGGAGATTGTCCTGGCCTATCTAGGATCGCCAAGTCAACTGTCCGGTTAACAGATGGCGATCCAGGCGTTTGCGTCTTGAGTGGCACCAATCTACGGGGAGACGCCGGTTTAATTGGTTCTTCTGGTGCGACACCAAAGACAGGCCCTTCAGTCCTGCTGCGTGGAAACTGTGGCTTTGCACAGATCGAGCTTCCATCCTCATCTGCTTCCGGGTGAGACTTTTCCTTCTGCGTTGCTGAATCATCTTGGTCACGTCCGGAGAGGTCAGGATATCCAAAATGAGCGTGAGCAACCGTAGCAGGGAATGAACGCGCGGTACGGGCACTATGTTTTCCGAGAAGCTGAATCTTGTCGTGAAGCCGCTGCGTGGAAGCCTTGCTGTGACTGCGAGCCTCAGAACCCAAATCGTCGTCGCCGCCCTTGGTTGGGATCTTCGTTGTCTCCTGAACCACAACTCCAACGAGGTCTGCCCCCCTCGAGATCTTCCGGTATCTGGACCAACCGGAGTCATTGCTCTTCCGCTTTTCTCCTGTCTTCGGCTCTGTGGTCTCTTCCTCATCGCCTCCCTCATCTTCCTCGGTTTGTCGGATCATCGACCTCGAACTTCCTCCCAGACTCTTCCCATTCTTCTTCCAGCTCGCTCTCTGCGCTGTTCCGTCCTGTTTTAACTGCTCCAGCTGGCTTTCCTGAATGGCCTTTGCTCCCATACTCTTTTTCTTGCTTGTCAATGGTTCGCGGGCTGGGAGGGATGCAAAGCTCATGCTACTCTTCCGCATTGCGGGGACGTCTGGTGTGGGGAGTCCCGGAGAGTGATCCGACTCTGCTGTGTTGAAAGACTGCGAGGGAGTCTCCAGAACTCTCTCAATTTGCATCGCCTCCGGCTCCCGTGCCTCCGGTTCGGTAGCTTCAGGTTCCATCGTTTCGAGTTTAACTGGCTCCGGTTCCATTGGCTCCGGTTCGGAAATCTTGGATTCCGTCACAGGAAGTGCTGGGCACACCATAACGTCCTCCATAGGTTCTATGGGGCTCTCGGGTTCGTCGACATCTGTCACACTTGCTCCACGTGTTTCCCTAGGTGGTGATGGGGCAACTGCAGGTACAGGTGGAGCCTGTTCTCGCGGTTCAAATACTGCCAGGCGTCCCGAACGGTGAGGCTCAATGGGCGAAGCCTTAATCTCTTTGGTAGAAACAGGTGACCTGATGGGCGTTCCGTGATATGGCTTCGGTTGCTCGTCCTCACCTATTTTTTCAGATGGTTTCCGGCCCGCGGGCGACTCTGGAGGATTCGTACCGAGCAGAATAACCTCTTCGATGGGTGACGAAGGTGGATGTAAAGAGACATCCTCCTTTGCGGTAGAAAAGGAATTTCTTCCTTCGTTGAACTCACTGAGTCTCTTTGCACTGGCAGTAGAATCACGTGGCTTGTACTGGAACGCCTCGACTTGGGAATTGGGATTTGACGATGTGAAGAATCCACTATCATTGAAGCTTGGTAGTGCTGGCCGTGAGATATCATTTGTTGATAGAGCTACCGGAGGCTGTATGACGATATCTTTAATAGGACTTTTGACAGGCGTATCAACCTTTGTTGGGCTCGGCTGTCGGCGTGGCGATGTCCTGGTGGGGCTTCTCTTGGGTGAAAGCTGATGCGGGGAATCCGGAGTTGGAAGTTCCAGTTGGGTAGGTGGGATAAACGTCGATTGGGTTGGGGGCGGGGGTGCGCTTTGCTTTTTGGCGGACTCTGGAATGGAGTTCTGGAGTGGATTGGCAAAGGGTGTTACAGCTTGACGGTCGCTGGAGACATCCGAATGTTGCTATACCGAAGAAGTTAACAAAGGGACCGGGCCATACAGCCCAACCCATTGGAATGTCAAGTACATACCTCCTCGGCAATTTGAACGAACGGCCTCCGTAGAAGCGTACGCGGAGTTTTTCCTGGAGTCTTCCCTCGTAGCCGTCCGGGGGTTTTCATTATTTCCGCCATATCACTAGACGACCCCGTCGCATCAGCGCGTGCTCCTCCAGCAGCTAGGTGGACATCGCGTACAATATGTTCTTCTCGAAGATGTTTGCCATGTGCTCATTGAGCCAGTCCATGTCGTTGCGGACAGCATAAGCGATGTCCTCGACATCTTGTTCCTCGAGCCGTTCGATTGTGTACCGTTCGTTAGCGATCCAGGCGAGCGAACCCACTGCGGTGTTCTTGCGTGCGGCCATAGTCGGAAATCAAAAAAAAAACGCGTCGAAAACCGTAGCAACAGTCCTTCAGTGCTAGACGTCCCTTGCCAAGAAGTAAGGCAGCTCCTAACGTTACTAGGAATCGGTGCGATGAGAGAGATGTCGAATTATCTCTCCTCTTTCGTTGGGTTGGTGTTGTTGAGCTGTTGAAGGTCGTTGTCGCGGAGAGTGATTGATGGGAGTACGCGAATGTGGAGACTTGTTTTGGTCGGATCGGGGGCTGACGGAACCACGCTAACCTGTAATTAATCAACGCTAAGCTTCTTGGCTCTCGCGTTCTTACCACGGCACAGAACGTTTTCGCCATAGTTGGGGTTCATGCCCGGGCGGAGGGCAAAGGGAAGCTTACAACGAACCACCTTCGGCACGGACTACGGACGGGAAACGGACAGTTTGCATATCGCCATGATCTTAGGTCGCATGCGATGAATAAATGAATAAACAAAAGCCATTAGTCGAGGTTCGACAGTGTATACCGCCATGATCTAAATAGGTCGCACGCAATTAACGATCAAAAAAACCCCCATTTTCGTTACTATTTTACGCCCGAAGGACTTTACATTCCCGGCGATGGGACACTATAAACACTCTCCCTTCTCCTTAGCACATGATCCAGAGTTGCTTTTCTGCGCTCCCAACTCCGCTCCACGAAACCTCCATCTCCAACTCACGGGAGTTGGAACTTCTCTTGCGGTATGTGATCGTGCCCTTGAGTACCTCCCCAGCTTTCACCGGCACGTTCTTTCCCTCCTCGACCAGCAAAATTCCCTGTCGCCAGTGTGTCTCTTTGTGACCAGAAGCGGTCGTGAAGGAGACACCGCCCTTAGAATCTTTCCATGACTCAGCTCTTGCATCATCAGGGATAGCCTGGTCTCGAGAAGTGGAAAAGAAGTTGTCGAAGTACACAACAAACCCATCTAATGATAGGATATCTCGCTTGATCGTCAACTTGAATGGCTTAGTGAATACCAGGTCCTTTGTCGTGACGGTATGGAGCGGCAAGTGACAGAATGCTACAGGCTCTGAAGCTAGAGAGTCGCCTGGCAAGTGTGTGATGATGACATCCTCGCGGATTTTGTCCTTCATCGCGCTCATCTTGAATCCGTAGACGTGGTCCCAGTAGTTGACGTAGTCGTTCATGTAGTCGGGATCATGGACAGCCGCAATCAAAATTTTGCATTCCGATGGAACCACTATGAAGGTTATCAGCAAACATGGTCTCCGAATAATGGGTAGTACACTGGGCTTCATACTCAGCCCGTCAGGTGCGAGATATTTATCCCTAGCGTACAGCACGGAGTCTAGCATTGCTTCGTAGAGCAAACAATACCCCATCCACTCGGAAACGATGATATCAACCTGCTTGACAGGCAAAGTGACCTCTTCAATTTTGCCATGCACACACCTATACGCAATGCATCAACTCAGACACCACTGCAGGCTTTACATCCAAAGGCAGGAGACTCACGTTATGATATTATCGAGTCCGTTCTCGAAAATGTTGGCCCTTGCCTTGTGGATGATGTCAGAGTTGTCCACCGAGATAACCTTCTTGGCGCCAGCCTTCGCACAAAACATGGATAGCACTCCTGTCCCGGTGCCGACATCAAGTACCACCTTATCTTTGAAGAGGTCCTTGTTGTTGTAGATGAAGTCCCGGTAGGCGTCCGTCCGCACGGTGTCCTTCAGCATAACCTCGTGAATATCTAAGTACCTTTCATCAGCACACTAGCCCATCAACTGGAGCGCACCGGAAACCCAACAATTTCCCGCGTAGGAGTTGAAGTAATGCGAATCGTCGTCCCGAAGCTCCTTCTCCTCCTCCTCCTCCTCCTCCTCTTTTTTTGCCGAGGTAGCCTCGAAAATAGGCTTCTCCTCCAGCTGCTTTGCAAGGTGTTTGCCGACAGCTTGCTTGTACTCCTGGAACTGCAGCTCCAAATCTCTGAGCTTCACCTGCAGATCCTCGGTCGTTGTCTCGGCATGCGGAGACATCTGGTGCTCTGGCTCATCGCCCTGCTCCTCGTCCAGCGAGAACAGGAGCGGGTCATCCTCCAGCACGGGCTGCATAAACTTATCGTCGTTGAACCCTTGGTCAGCAGGATCGAACGGTTTTCCGGCGGCAGTGAGCGTGCGGATGTAGTTGATCATTTTGATGCGTGAGTAAAAGTCCATTCCTTGGATTCTCGACGTTTAGCCTTGTCTTCCAGCACCTTCTAGACTTTCCATGAACTGCACACTCACCGGCCGTCACATATTTCCAGTCGAAGGCATGGTCGTTCGCGCAGTGCACAAATACCTCGTGCGCGGTGGGGAAAGTACTGCTGCAGAACAGGCAAACACTAGTCGTTTCCTCGCCCGTGTCTGCGTCTGGCGCATCCTCATAACCGGCGGAGGAGTCGGAGTCGATGGTGGCCACATCGGAGACAGAATCGCTGAGATCATGGTCCGCTGGCGGTGGTGGTGGTGACATTTCGATCGAGTTGTTTTGTGCTGCTATCACGCTCTTGGAATTTTTTTTTTCTTGGAGGTGGAAGGGGTTGGGTTAGGCGGGGTAGCGCGGCAGAGGCCCCGCATCAAGTTGCATAGCAGCCCTAAAGCTTATCAAATGCGGGAGGCGCTCAAATTTCATTTGTCACCTGGGATCGTGCCATATGGGGCTTTTACATGTTGGGACTTTGTTTGGGTCCAATGCATGCTCACAATCTATTGCTCGGTCATGGGTATTTATATATGTATATTCTGGGTATTGCGGCCTATCATTCTTCCAGAAATTCTAGTTCCGACGGCCGATATTCTAATAACTCTTGGGCAATCTGAGAACCTTTTCTCCTATGTAGTTCAAAATCATCTCCCTTGATACCGGCGCGATCCGTGGCACCCAGCTCTCTCTGAGATATCTCTCCACGTGAAACTCCTGGGCATATCCCATCCCTCCAAGCGTCAATACCTATAGGAATTAGTCACAATCCATGGTACAGGAATATGTCTGCTGCCTACGGCTCTCTCACACGCTTTATACGCCGCCTCGGCTGCCAAATACTTCGCCAAATTGCAAGCCGCTCCCACGGCCGTCAGGCCCACATCTGACTCCCCAGCAGCTGCCGTATCGTAGAGTTTTGCCGCATGGTAGGTCGCCAGCTTTGCCGCCTCTAGGTTCATGAACGCCTCAGCGAGACCATGCTGAATGGCCTGATTCTTCCCAATCGGTCTACCAAACACTTCTCTCTCCCTCGCATAATTCGTGGCGCGCTCGAGTGCCGCATAACCAAGACCTAGGGCTTCCCCGGCGAGGAGACATCGCTCGGCATTCATCCCATGCAGAACCATTTTGAAGCCTGAGCCTTCGGCGCCGATGAGGGAGGATGCGGGGATCTGGTAGGAGTCGAAGAACACCTCATTGGCGTCGACGGAGCGGGCTCCCATCTTTTTGATTTTGCGGAGGTCGAGGCCGGGCTGTGTCCGGTCAAAGGGAATGAAAAACAGGGAGAGGGCCGCACTGGGTTTAGGGAGTGAGGAGGCTTCGGAGGTGCGCGCGAGGAGGACCATTGTGTTGGCTATTTGGGCGTTGGTTATCCAACTGGGAGCAGATCAGTGACTGGACATGAATTGTGACGATGGTGGCCGACATTTTGCTCCCGGTGACTTCATAGTAATCACCCTTCTTGACCGCCTTCGTCTGGAGCTTGAGTGTCTCCAAGCCAGTGTTTGGCTCCGTTCTGTGGGGACAAGTCAACTTCGTCCGTTGTGATGGTCGTCGTTCTGCGTAGGTTTTACCCACACGCCAAAGCAGGTTCGTGATTGACCAGAGATCAGTGGTGGCAGCCACTGTTTCTTCTGTTCTTCGGTGGCAAACTTATTGACTGACTGCTCGTTTATTATTATCGAATCGACAGCCAACTTGCGATTCCGTGGAGGGACAAACTTGAGTAGCATATATGTTGGCATGTAAGGACTGAGCCCCGGCCATTCCCGCTCCGCTCCTTGGTAGTTACCACCCGTCAACTACGTTCCTCCGAGAGGAGACGAGGATACCTCATACTCCGAGATAGTCTGGAGCATCATCGTGGCGGCGGAGATGCCCAGGCCCGCGCCTCCTAGCTCTGTGGGCAGGCAGACGCCAATCCAACCGTCCTTTGCCAACGCTGCATGAAGTTCGTGAGGATACTGCTCACTTGCGTCCCGCTCCGCCCAATAATCCTATAGTTCGAGCGGTCAATCGCCGTCGCTGCATTGAGAGTAGGGGAAGCGTTCGCACGTCGGGAAACTTGGAGCAGATCTTGGAGACCGCCTCACGGACGGTGAGCTGAATCTCCGTGAAGCCGGAGGTGTCCATTATGGTACTGAAATGCCTGTGGGCATGGCGAGGTGTGCGGCAGGTGATGGGGATCACGGCACGTAGGACGTGTCGGATCATGTCGCCCACGGTTGTCTCTGTGATTGTACGTTCCTAGGTGGTTGCCCAGCTGGTACTCTCTACGCGTACCCCACAGATCGGCTATGTATTCGGATCCTAGCCTGGTAACATTCTCCCGCCGCACCTAAAGAACGTCATTGCCAGCCATAGCAGAAGGTATTATGCCAAATTCACATCTTCCGAGCCTCGCGTCAAATTCGCGCAGATGCTCATGGGTCACGGGCGGGAGCTCCGGGATCACAAGCGTGGAGAGCAAGTTCCACGCCCATAGAAGTGGGTGGCCATGCTGTATATGTAGGTAACTACATATCTAGGTGCTCGGCGCGCTCTATTCCACATGGTTGTTCTTCTCCCATCACTGGGCTCGGAGATGTGCCGAGTAGATACATGGGAGTATGTAACTGCAGACAGCTTGCCCGGCCGCACACATGCGCGGGCTTTAGTCAGCGTGCAGACTGTGGTCTAGTTGTGTGATGAACGGTCGAAACTTACAGCACGGACCTCCTTCGCTTGAGACTCCAGGACATAGATAAGTTGGGTAGTTATCCACGTAAGTACTGGACTATGTATACCGAGAATGTATGCAGTCGCAGGTATGCACCTGCTCCACTCTCGTGGTCGTACTTCTCGTACGTAGCGTCAGCATATGTAGCAGTAGAGTTGTTCACGGAACTGAGTCTCACGAATCTCTTTCGTCCGTATGGGTGTGCAGTGCCTAGATCGACCCTGAATTCTTTGGTTATGCAGCTTCTGGCTCGAAGAACTATCTATGCACAGCTATCACACTTTCAAATTACAAGCCCGGCCCAGCATCGAATTTGAACTTCGAAGAACCCCACATATTACCGCCCTACAAATACGTAGTAGTACGAGGCAACCCCAACGCGCCAAGTCTACCCACCACAAGCTTGTTAGTTGTGTCCAGGGATATCTCACGCCGCAACAGAGAAACTCTTCGACTCTCCGCGCCAAACTAACAACCCACCATCTACCACCCTAGAGCATGGAATTCAACAGAGACCACTTCAGCAGAGGCTCTCCAGCGGGAAAACGCAAACATTCCGGATCCCCTGCATTCAAGGACAGACCCTCAAAGCACATGCGTGAAACAGATAACTACTCAGACGAGGGCAGCGACTTGGAAGTCGACATGATAGCCCCAGATACTTCCGCGCTCACCCTGCCCCTAGGTATGGAGCCCGAACGGTTACTACCCACCGCCGCGCTGGCGGACTCTGCCGAGTGGCAGCGGACCATAGAGTCAGTGGTGAGAAACGTCGTCTCGATTCGGTTCTGCCAGACGTGCTCGTTCGACACCGATTCCGCCTGCACCAGTGAGGCTACGGGTTTCGTGGTGGACGCGGAGAAGGGCTACATCATGACAAACCGACATGTCGTCTCGTCGGGTCCTTTCTGGGGATACTGTGTGTTCGACAACCATGAGGAGGTACCTATCCTCTGCTTGCTTCATCGCCGTGCTGTGCATGGAGAGCAGAGCACCACTGACTATCCCTCTTTCCAATGCAGTGCGATGCCTACCCCGTCTACCGCGATCCCATCCACGACTTCGGAATCCTACGATTCAACCCGAAGGACATCAAGTACATGCCGGTTGCTGCACTCCAACTTCGCCCTGATCTTGCCAAGGTCGGCACCGAGATCCGCGTGGTCGGTAACGATGCTGGAGAGAAGCTCAGTATCTTGTCAGGTATAATCAGTCGGGTCGACCGGAACGCTCCGGACTACGGGGAGGGATACAACGATTTCAACACCAATTACATACAAGCTGCAGCGTCTGCCAGCGGTGGTAGCTCGGGCAGTCCTGTGGTCAACATCGACGGCTACGCAGTCGCGTTGCAGGCGGGAGGCAGCACCGAAGCTGCTACGGACTATTTCTTACCCCTCGACCGACCGCTGAGAGCTCTCCAGTGTATCCAAGCCGGAAAGCCCGTGACCCGAGGAACCATCCAGACGCAGTGGCTGACCAAACCATTCGACGAGTGCCGTCGGCTGGGCTTGACCCCTGCTTGGGAGGACGTCGTACGCAAGGGGTTCCCCAAAGAGGTTGGTATGCTTGCTGCGGAGACAGTCTTGCCCGAGGGACCTGGACACGAGCACATTGAAGAAGGTGATATCTTGCTCAAGGTCAACGGCGAGCTGCTCACCAAGTTCGTCCGGCTGGATGAGATCCTTGACGACTCTGTCGGCAAGACGGTCAAACTTTTGATCTCGCGTGGTGGAAAAGACATCGAGGTGGAGCTTACCGTCGGCGACCTGCATGCCATATCCCCAGATCGTTTCTTGGTTGTGTGTGGCGCCGCCTTCCACAACCTTTCCTACCAAGCTGCTAGGCTGTACGCTATTGCAGTCAAGGGTGTGTATGTCTGCGAACCTGCGGGGTCATTCAGGTTCGACGGTGGCGCAGACTCGGGCTGGATCATAGAGGTAGGGTCTCTGTCACACGAAGGGTGTGGATCCTGACATTGTGTAGTCGGTAAACAACCGGAAAACGCCTTCCCTCGATGAGTTCATCGAGGTTATGAAAATCATTCCAGGTGAATTCACTTGATTGTATCTTAGCAAACCGCATAAATTAATCGACTGGACGTGCAGATCGTGCCCGAATCGTTGTCACATATCGACATCTTAGGGATTTGCACACCATGCATACCTCCATCTTGCATATTGATCGCCATTGGACCAGCAAGATGAGAATGGCCATTCGGAATGGTAGGCTTCCTCGCACAGGGCACGCAAAACATAAGCTGATTCCCGCTGTTAGACACAACTGGACTGTGGGACTATGAAGATATCGCTGACCCCCTGCCTCCGCGGCCTGTGCGTCCACGGAAGGCGCAATTCATTCGACTGGATCATGTCAGCCAGCCATGTGTATCCGACTTGATTCGTTGCTTTGTTAGGGTGTCGTGTGCCATGCCACTGAAGCTTGACGGATTTCCGAAGTCCCGAAAGGTAGGTTTGCCCTCTCGATTATCATCAGTCCGTCGGCTGACCTGTTGCATAAAGTCTGGATTCGGCCTTGTTGCCGATGCAGAGAAGGGATTGGTGATCGTGTCGAGAGCTATCGTACCTTACGATCTGTGCGATGTGTCTGTCACAATCGCCGAGTCCGTGATTGTCGAGGGCAAGGTTCTATTCCTGCATCCTCTGCAAAACTACGCCATCGTGCAGTACGACCCGAAGCTTGTTCAGGCACCTGTTCAGTCTGCTAGGCTCAGCGACGAATCAATGAGACAAGGCAGGCCCTTCCCAACATCCTACATCCCGCCCATGTACTCACAACCACCACAGGAGCGGAAACCATCTTTTTGGGCTTCAACCAGAATCTGCGGGTTGTTGTGGCCAAGACTTCGGTCACCGACATCACAACGGTCGCGGTCCCCCCTAACTCAACAGCGCCCCGATACCGTGCAATCAACATCGATGCCATTACCGTGGACACAAACTTGAGCAGCCAGTGCGGAAGCGGTGTTCTTGCGGACGAGGATGGAACAATACGAGCCCTCTGGTTGACCTACCTGGGTGAGAGGGGTCACGGCGGCAAGGATGTGGAATATCATCTTGGGCTCGGCACGCCGTCGGTGCTACCCATCATTCGACAGATTCAGCAAGGAATAATCCCCCAACTGAGATACCTAAATGTCGAGCTGCACTTGGTTCACATGAGCCAGGTTCGTATCATGGGTGCGTCCGAGGAATGGATCCGAAAGGTCGAGGAAGATAACCCCGAGCGCCACCAGTTGTTCATGGTCCGTAAAGTCGAATGCGGCCGTGCGCAGGTGCTGCAGGAGGGCGACCTGATCCTTAGTGTCAACGGCAAGATCATGACCCGAATTACCGACCTTGACGTGATGTACGACAAGGAGGAGTTGGATGTTGCTATTGTGCGTGGTTGCGAGGAAATGAAATTGAGGGTCCCTACCGCTCCTACGGACGACCTGGAGACGGATCGTGTAGTCATCTTCTGTGGAGCTGTATTGCACCGTCCCCACCACGCAGTTAGGCAGCAGATCAGCAAGATGCACTCAGAGATTTACGTGTCTGCGCGTACGAGGGGAAGTCCTGCGTACCAGTACCAACTGGTCCCGACAAACTTCATCTTGGCGGTCAACGGCATCAAGACGCCGGATCTTGACAGCTTCCTCGCTGAAGTATCCAGGATTCCCGACAACACTTACTTCCGGTTGAAAGTCATGACCTTCGATAATGTCCCTTTTGTTATCTCCATTAAGAAGAATGAACACTATGTAAGTCATTTCCTTGCCACTGGCGGATGTTCTGTGGCTGACTATTCGATAGTTCCCAACCATGGAGTTCATCAAGCACGGTGATGAGTGGAAACGACAGACTTACGATGGGAAGTCGCCACACGAAGGTACAACAAACTTGGTAGGTGAATTTTGCTCCTGCTGATCAGAACAATAGGGCTGGAATCCAACATGGTAGCAGAGATTATGGATGAGGTGGCCTCATATGAATGAGTGAATCGTTTGTGAAATATACACAGGATCCATCCCATAATTCGGATAGACCGAACGCGGCGCTTTTGAATTTCTTTCCGATCTTTTATGTGTGGAGGCTGTGTTCGTCCTTTGTTATTTCGTATCGTCTAACTATTGTATGTACGTCATTGGGAATGCACGAGACAATGGTGACCGAAATGATTCGGGCGCTCAGTTCAAGCAGCTGCTCCGATTGAAGATGCTCACTCGTCGGCGAGTCGCGATATTGGGGATGTTTATCTGCCCCCACTTTGGATGACTACCATATGTGGCTCCAGATGGAATCGATTCATGTGTTAGGCACGCTAGTCCGTTTTCGGAGCTCACCGCCACACATGTGCCATCAGATCAAATAATTAGATAAATAAAATAAATATTGTGCATACCACCGTTCAGGCTTCGCTGCCTTCACCACTCGAACAATCAATAATGCGTGCAAATGCCCTCGCCTTCTACCATGATGCCGCGTACGCGTTGTGGGACTGCCCTCATACGCATCGCCACCTGCTTTCTTCAGGACAGCCATCGTACGCATAGTTGACATTCCCTGTTGCAATACTGCCGTCATACACATCGCTGACCTTCGCTTGGAAGCCTTATCCCGATGTGATATCTACTGCGATCCCGACGCGAGCCCGATGCTGCCCAATCTGGCAACTGCCTATAGAGAGATGCATTACGACTGGAGAAATCTGTCGCCATTGATCGACACTCACTTTTTGGGGCCAAGGTACATGGGTGGAAACACAACTCAGCGGCAGGGTGCGGTACAAGTTCAACGCTGCGAATATCGTTGCGAAAGAGCAAAAGGCCAGTACAACTGTTGGAAGAAAGGAAGGGCGTTCGAGAGAACCCCGAATGACTGCAGTCTTGTGTCGTCAGGTTCGCATGAAAATGATGCGTACCCGGTCGTTCCATTGGTAAAAACTGGCACCGGAACGAATTGAGATGTTGTCAGTGGTTCTTAATAAGGACATAGGCATTGCAATCTGGAAAATCATAGTGTGGCTGTGCCGACGAGCTCCCCAAAAGGCTAGTGCGTACTAGCGTGCCCAACGCATAAATCGATCACCTCCAGCCCTCCAGATTTGCCCCACCCTTGCCCCCGCTAAGTCCCTTGCTGTTGTGGGAGGAATTAGGTTCTGTTGGTTCATTGGGAGGATTATTCATCAAATTCTGTGTATCTACATATGTACTTGGCGAGTTGCGGAACGGGGTTGGCACCGTATCTATCCTGTACATGATCCTCGCCGGACAGAATCAACCAATCATTGGGTTGCGCCAACACCCACTTGATTCCACCTTCCTTTCTTTGTCGTTCCCTACATCGGGCCCGTCCAGACCTTCAAAAAAAAAAAAAGTGTCAGTTTCTAACCTGACTCACAGCAACGGTCTTTGAAATCGTCAATTCCTGCCTACACTCACGCTCTGTTTCCTCCGTTTGAGATTTGCCAACCACCAAAATGACAGGATTCAACCTCCAGACCTGCACGCGCCCCAATATCCTCCAATTGATACCCTATCGGTGCGCTCGCGAGTTAGTCCCCTCACCACCCACCCCGGCATTGATGATGCTTCTCTCACTCTCGCTCTCCACTGACATTGGCGACTCGAGTCCAGTGACTACAAAGACGACGGCACCAACATCCTGCTGGACGCGAACGAGAACGCCTTCGGGCCCAGCCTTCCGGCGTCGTTGTACGACCCTACGCTGCACCGGTACCCGGACCCGCACCAGATCCCGCTGAAGCAGAAGTTCTGCGACTTCCGCAACGTGGGCTGTCCGCTGCCGGTGGTGCCCAGCAAGCCGCTCTCGCCCGAGAACCTCTTCCTCGGTGTGGGAGCGGACGAGTGCATCGACGCGCTCCTGCGCGCGTTCTGCACCCCGGGCCGGGAAAAGATCCTGACGTGTCCGCCCACCTACGGGATGTACTCGGTGTCGGCGCAGGTCAACGACGTCGAGGTGGTCAAGCACAGCCTGGCCACACCGGGCTTCGGTGCCGACGTCAAGGGCATCGTCGACGTCCTCGCGTCCCCCGCGGGCAGGGAGATAAAGCTGCTGTACCTCTGCTCCCCCGGGAATCCAACCGCAAAGCTGATCGACCCCGCCGTGGTGAAGGCGGTGCTCGCCCACCCGACATGGAACGGTATCGTGGTCGTCGACGAAGCCTACGTCGACTTCTCGCCGGCGCACAGCTCGCTCGCGCCCTGGGTCACCGAGTTCCCCAACCTCGTGGTCATGCAGACACTCTCCAAAGCGTTCGGCCTGGCCGGGATCAGGCTCGGCGCCGCGTTCACGAGTCCCGAGATCGCAAAGATCCTGAATTCGCTCAAGGCGCCATACTCGATCTCGAGCCCGGCCAGCGCGCTCGCCGCGGCCGCGCTGGGAGAGGAGGGGCTCAGGGTGCAGCGGGAGAAGGTCGCCGCCACCGTCGCCGAGCGCAAGAGGCTGGTCGGGGAGCTGCCCAAGATCGAGGGCGTAGGGGAGTTCATCGGCGGCTTCGACGCCAACTTCCTACTCGTCGAGACACTAGACACCGCTGGCAAGCCGTGCAACGACGTCGCCGAGAAGGCGTACGAGATGCTCGCGACAACCAGGGGCCTCGTCGTGCGCTTCCGCGGCAGGGAGCACGGCTGCACAGGCTGTCTCAGGATAACGGTCGGGACGGAAGAGGAGAACACCGCCCTGCTGGAACGGCTGGCGGACGTGCTGAAGGAGGTCAGGAAGTAGGCGGCCGGCCAGCGAGGAGGTAGAGCGTAGATCTTGCGTTTGATGTCCTAGAATCGAGAGAGTGTCTCCACCCAATCGTAGCCATCCCCCACCTGCTCTTGTGTTCCCTCCTTGTGTGTGTGTGCGTGTGTGTGCCTCTCGCTCCAACGAACACCATCCGGTCCATATCCGACCTGGAACCCCACAGCGATCACTCGACCACATGCATTCCACAAGCCTTGTGCTCGCCGAACCCCACCCACACATCGGAGCACGAGGATGGGGAGGGGTGGGGGTGGGGCGGGGAGAGGAGAGGAGAGGAGCAGGAGCGGGGGGACGGGGGTGAGCCAGGGAGGGGTCGTTCTTCTTGTCGTTTCTTTCTTTCTCTCTCTTCGTCGTTCATTCATTCATTAGTTCTCTCCTTTCCTAGCCAGCTATCATGTCGGTCTTTTTTGCTTTCCTTAGGGTGCGGAGGGCGACATGCCAGGCGCGGGGGGGAGTTGCCGCGTGCCCGCCTACGGATTGTCCGAGGGGCGGTGAACGGGAAGGGGGAATGCACATAATACCGCCATGATCCAAATATCTCTCCAATCTTTCATCACCATCAGCCCCCCCCCCCGCAACACTCACACACAGACCACACACACACAGACCACCCACGCACTCCATGTGTGACGGAGCCAAAAGAAAAAAAGGGCAAGCAGGCAGGCAATCAACCCCCACCAACCCCAGGATGAAAAGATAAGTACCTATGTAGAGTAAGTATGTACCTACGTACCGCATGCATAGATACATATCTACTCTATGTGGATACATATAACTAACCCAAAACCGTTCACTGCCGTAACCCCGTTTCAGAGAGAGAGAGAGAGAGAGAGAGAGAGAGAGGCGGAGGGATTTCGGGTTCATGCGCATGCACATGCACGCGCACATACATGCTTGCAGGATTGGGTGTTACATACTGCATCTACACATGTGTGTGTGTCGGTGCGCGATAGATATGATAGATAGATAGATACGATGTGCACACACATATATGACGTATTACCTACATATATATGTAGGTATGTACATCTTGATCGCAATAAGGAAAGAAGAAAAAAACGCCGGATGGAGGAATTGAGATACGCCGGATGGAGGAATTGAGATGCGTGGGATGGATGGACGGATGGATGGACGGGTGGACGGATGGACGCAGATTACGATACAGATGTACAATTCTATTTCCCTACGGAAGTTTCACATCCCCCTCCTCTTCCTCCTCCTCCTCGCCGATGAAAGAAAGAAGGAGAGAGGAGAACGATGCTAACGGAAACAAAGGCAGAAATGAAACGAAAACTAGACTCATACTTTTCTCCATGAGGGGGGGTTCACACATAAACTTACACGAAGCGAGCCAGTGCCAAAAAAAAGATATAAAAAAAAAAGACTAAAAAAAAAACAAAAAAAAAAAAACTGGCAGTTCGTGAAAGTCATTACAAAGAGGAGTTGTACACCACAGCCAAAAGCAAAAGGAACAGAAGTCAAAAGAGGAGAAGAAAGCAATGGCACGGACCGACCAGCAGTCTAGTTATTCGTCGCTGCCGACACATCCTCCTTGGCGGCCTCCTTCTTGCTCCCGAGATAGGTAGCGATGGCACCCATCAGTTCGGAGCTGACCACAAAGCCGGTGGTTACGCCGGCCTTGGCTCTGGGGATGTAGCCGGCGCTCTTCTTCTCGTCCTCGCCAATCTTCGAGAACTCGTCGTCGTACACCTTGAAGACGTACTCCTGCTTCTCTTTGGCGAAGTCGCTGCCGCGCACAATCACCTCCGCCACCACCTTGCGCGGGTAGCCGACGGCGTCGACGACGACCGACCGCAGGTTCTCGGTCGACTCCTTCACGATCGGGAAGCGCGAGTCGAGCTTCTCGAGGCTCGAGTCCGCGAGAGCGTCCGCACGGTTGACGTACGGGTACGCCTTGGACAGGTACGGCGACAGCGGCGCGATGAGACGGCTGTACGCGCTGCTCGAGAGCGCGATCGTCTTCTGGCCGATCGGGTGCGACGAGAAGGTCGTGATGCCGTCGGCAACGAGCGGGTACGACTTCAGGTGCTCGATCGACTTGAGAGTCGGTGACGAGGGCGCTTTGGATTCGGCATTGGTGCTGCCGTTGGAAGCGACGGGGGTTTCAGCGTGGGGAGCCATTGCGGGACAGAGGTGGTGGGGTGATCTGATCAGCCAGAAGGATAGACAGTCAGCAGACCATCCACACATGTTTGTTCGGACCCGGGATGTGCATCGAGAGACGGAGCTTACCGGTAGGGTATGACTTAGTGAGGACGACGAACGGGAGAGCTTAAACACACACTTGGAGACGATATGCGATGCTTCTAGAGGGGAGGGAGGGGAGGGAGGATGGATTGGTGGATGGATTGGTGGATGGATTGGTGGATGGATTGGTGGATGGATTGGTGGATGGGTGGGTGGAGTAAGGAAGAGGGGGAAGGAAGTGAACGAGACCGGCACGGAGGGGTATTTGTAGCAAATTCCAGTGTCTTGAGGGGGGGATTTGGCTTGTGAGTGGTGGCGGAAATGGAGTGGTGGGGGGGCAGGCAGTGGTCTGCCTCCCGGGTGGGCAAGAAATTGCGACGTCAACGTTGCGAAACGTCCCCCTTCGCTTTTCCGACACGTGAAAGCGAAAACGGTGAACGAGTGTGCGTGGCTGGGGTTTTGATAGGTGGAGAGGCGATCGATCGTCGTCATTGATCTTCTGGTGCGATTGTGCATGTGTGTATGCAGTAGATATGCTGATAGATACCGGTATTTTCGTTACATAGCAGTTGTCCTCTGCTCTTGCCCAGCTATGTATCATCGTGACAGCGGCCCCCTTCCCTCGTCGCCGCCTCTCCGCATGGCCGCCCGGACTGTGCAGAGCCGCACGCGACGGACACGGCGAAGAGCACCAAGAAGAAGAGAGCACCAGATGAGTGCAGGCGGCGGGCAGGGGGAACATTGTGCGGAATACGAAACACGCCTGATGCGCTTCCCGTTGTCCACCGTTGGAGCATCCAGTCCCGAGATTCCGCCGTCTGCCCGAGTCGGACCGGGATGGAACGGGTCCGACATGCGGCGCAATCTGCACGCACACGCTCCCACTACATCCTCTATCTATCTCTATCTCTCTATCTACATACTCTGTCTATCTACTCTCTAGATACATTCTCTGCACGCACGTCGACAGCGCTGTCTGGCTCGCGTGCAGCTCTGCAGCACCGTCGCCGCGCATCTGCAGACAGACAGACAGACATCTACCATACTGCTCTCCCTCTAGATATCTACCGCGGTATGTATGTACGATGCGTGCGCACGGAAAAAAAAAAGTTTCTCTAGATAGACAGCTTCCACGTCCTTGTCGTCCCGGATCGCAAGTGCTTACCGGGGCCAGCCCCCTCTCTCCCGTTTTCTCAAAGTCGCGTCGTCATGGGTGGCCAATTGGCATGTGAAACGACGGGGAAAAAAGAACAGCGATATGTACACTACATATCTGCGATATGTACACTACATACATATGTACCTGCCAGGAAACGGGAAGAACGCGTCGCCGGAACCTGATGATCTCCAGCCAGCAGGGTTCGTTTCCTCCGGCCGGCGGGCGGGAAACCTGTGCGACAAAGTCGCTCCCTGCGGAAGATATGTATGTAGAATTGTAGGTATCTAGACACATGCATAGAACCCCACAGAACGCACGCGCGAGACTGGCTTGCATCATCGGAAACATACCGACCCGGGGAAAAAAAAATGAGATTGGTATTGTATCCAGCCTTTGACAAAAAAGTTTCGTCGTTGTCGTCACTCACTGGCCACACGTACCCGTGCTGGATGCGTCAGAAAAAAATGCCCCAAGGGAAAACGCTACTCTGCGCTCGTCGTTTTTGGCGAAACCCCGTCGGGGGCCACCCGGACCAAAAACGCACACCGTCGCTCGAGCGCTCATGATCTCCCCCTTCCTGCCCTCCAGCGGACGACGTCAAAGCACATGCAAACCTCGGCTTCTCCCCCCTCCGTCTGGATGCCCATGTATATACTATATCTACCCGTACTTAAGCAACGCAATCCGGCGTCCACGGATAGGCTCTTTGGCGCTTTGGAGATATGTGTGTATCTATCTACATGCATAATTGCCTAAACGAGGACCAGGGTGTAAAGTAGATATCTGGATACTGGCACGTCGTCCGCTTCATGGCCGGTCACTCGCTGGTTGCCATTTCGGGGAGGCACGTCCCCTTTGCAACAGCGCCATTCATTTGGACGTGTCTTTGGCGGCCGCACACCCTTCGCACGCACCTCCTTGTCGAACGTACGGGTCTCGTTGCATGGGCACTTGACTCCATAGACATGCGTATGCGATGTGTACGGTTGAGCCGTATGGATGCCCGCCCACTCCACTGACATATGCACGCCCACTCGGTATGCGCGAGCCAAACGACCAACTAGTACGTATGTATGTACAAGTACATATCTCGAGATGTATCTACTCCGCCGCTGCAGGCGGCGCGACGGGTTCGGGCGGCAGCGGCGAGTTTGCAGTTTCCGCTGTCCTCCGAAGCCTCGCTCTATGTGGCACGTACCTGCCAAGACATGCAGCGTCAGTGTGCGGACCTGCAGCGAAATTGAATGATATTGCCGGGGGCGCGAGTGGCTGGTCGAGTCGGGTCAGCTAGCCGTCAAGGGCGCGCGGACGAGGGGATGTCCATGGCCGGTCCATTGCGTATGTATGATGCGAGCACTCTAGGCGCGCATCATGGCGAGTAGTTATCTAGAGTATCTGTGTAGACAGTATGTATCTAGAGAGGGATAAAAAAAAGGGAAGAAAAAAAAAGGAAAGAAAAAAAAAGGGGGGGGGGAAAAGAAGGAAGAAAAAAAAAGTGGTGACCGCATATGGTTAACTCCGAGCGATCTGTACGCTGCACGCTGCACGCTGCATGCTGCAATATACTCTAATACCGGCCGTTAGTTCAGTTCGGTCCGGTCCGGACGGCGTGCTGCACCAGTCCCAGACCAGATCCAGACTTGGACGCGTGAAATCACTCGTCGCCCGCGGCATGGCAGATACATATCATAGATACTCTGCATACTCGTGTCCTCCGTTCCGACCGAGGTGCGGACGTTTACGTACCCCGCGGGAATGATACACTGCGCGTGGATCATGCAGATACGTAAGTACCCGGGCGCGGTCCACATACATACATAGCGCTGAGCTCGCCCCCCCCGCATATAGCCGTGGTAGATTGTATGTAACTAAAATTCTAGAATGTTGTTTTCTCTACGCTAGAAGTTGCCCGGAGTAGAAACAAGAAAGCCGAGTCAGAGAACATGAATGGCGAACGGGAGAGAGAGAGAGAGAAAGAGAGAGGGGACCGTAAGCGCAAAGGAAAAGAGAAAAAAAAAACGCCCAGTGTATATAGCCCCCCTTTCACCGCCCAAGCCCCGCCACAAAGACAGGAAAAAGAAGCAAGAGGGGGGAAAAAAAACCAAACAAAAAAGCAATGTCCATATGCCTCCTCTCCTCCTCCTCCCGGACCCCCCCGTTTGGAAGTGCAAAACCCCCGCACCCCTCTTACTCGTTCCCTCCACTCCCCGCCATCTTGCCGTTCCTCTCCCTCTTCTTCGCCCCCTCTTTAAGAGTATCCCACTTCTCGCGGTACCTCGCGACCGCCTCCCGCAGCTTATCGTTCTCCCTGACGACACGCTCCATCTCCGCATCCCTATCCCTGAGCTCCCTCTCGAGGGCTCGGACGCGTTCGTCCATCTCCGCGCGCTCTCTCGCCTCCTCCTTGATCAGCTCCATCTCGCCGACCCGGCGGCCCTCGCTGTACGTCTCCGCATCCTCGTCCTCGTCCGCGGGCAGGTGCAGCCAGCTCCTCCGCTGCGCCTGCGAGAGGATGTCGGCGCCGCCGGGCGTGCGCGACAACGCCATTATGCTGGACTTGAGCTCCTTCTCGCTCTCGCGCGTCTTGCGCTGCCACTTGTTCATATTCCTCGACAGCTGCTCGAGCGTCCGGCGCAGGGTCACGTTCTCCAGCTGCAGCTCCTCCAGGGTTTTGCTGTGGCCGGCGAAACGCGCTGTTTCCTCGTCGCGGGGTGTAGGGGAGGAGGACTTGGGCGGCAGCGGCCGCATACGTCTAGCAGCCTTGTCTTTCTCCGCGTCCTCGTTGGAGTCCCGCCGGACAACGCCCGCGTACGACATTGTGCCCCCGGAATAGGGAACGACGTAGAAGCTCTCGCCGCCGCTACCACCGCTGCCGAAAGTGTCGAGGAGGGTGCGGCCGCGGCCGCGGCCTTGCGTCCAGCCCTTGGGGAGGACATCGGGGGGTATCTCGTTGTCGTTCGGGCCAGTGCCCACGGCGAGACCGGTGAATGCTAGCGATGCGGTGAAGGGACTGCCGATGCGGGTGATAAGGGAGTTGAGAGATGAGTAGAACTTCGAGAACGATGCGTCGTGAGAGGCGGCGCTGGTGGGTGGCGGGGTGGAGGGCTGGTCAGGCGGCAGGAGGTTCAGAGGGTTGGTGGTGGGCTTCGCAGAATCGGACGATGGCGAGAGAGGCGCCGGGGGACGTCTGCGGCGCGAGCTGGCGACGGGCGACGATGTGCCCGGTGTGCCCGTGCCCGCCGTGCTGCTGCCGCGGGCCTGCGGGATCCCGCGGGCGGACGCCAAGTTGGTGGCGAGGGAGGACGTGGACTTCTGGAGGCGAGCGGGGTAGTGGGGAGTGCCGGCGGTGTTCGCGAACGGGTACGATGGTAGCGCCGGAGCGTCTCTGTCTCTGTCTCTGTCCCTGTCCCTGTCCCTCCTCCGGCCGTGGTCCTCCGCAGCGACGACGTTGGCGGCGGTGGACACAGGCTCGCTCCCGATGCCACTCCGCTCGACGACCGTCTCTAGCGGGGCGGGGAGCTCGGCCTGCCGTCGCAGACGCTCCGCCCATCGCTCGTGCTCGCGGACTAGCAGCTCGAGCGTCCGGTGGGCCTCCGGATCGCGGGTGGTCTTCGCGGCCGACGCGAACGAGGTCGCCGCGAGCGCGTGAGCGGACGCTGCATCGGCGAGGGCACGCGAGCTGTGCGGCGGCGTCGACGAGCTGAGGAGGTTCGAGGCTTGCGACGCGTATTGGTGGGCCTAGATTATGCGCAGATAAGGGGCTGTCCGTCCGTCATTTCGTCCGCAGTCGACGGATGAACGTGGAGGCCGGACTTACGAGTGTCAGTGGTGAGTCCTCCATCTGTAGTTCTCGACTCTATCCGTCTGTGCTCTCTCTCTCTCTCTCGCACTCTTACTCACTCGCTTCCGTTCTTCCTTCTTCCGCGCCGCGAGCTGTTGATCTGTAGATCTGTTGAGCTGTTGAGCTGTTGAGCTGTTGGAGCTGAGGGCGATGCGGGGCAGGTACCTATGAAGCTAGCACAGGGACTCTGGCCAGGGGTTGTAACGGTTAGAGCTTGTGCCGGCGCGAGAGAAAAATGCCAGTATGTTGCCGGGACGACGCTTATATGATCCGTATCCGTATTGATCCGTTCCCTGGACAATTGGTCCACCTTGTTCCATGCAGGTCTGGATGGCTGTGGGTGTGGTGGGGGGTCGGTCGCCGCGGTATTGTGGGCAGGGAGACTCCTTCTACATAAACACATCTGACGATGACTCAGGGCATCGCCTCGTTTCTTCGCTTTCTCTTCTCTTCTTTTTGCCATCTCCTCTTCTCTTTGTGCCCCAGCCAAGTTCATAGCGCCAGCTAGGTCGTCTCCAGTCTAGCCCAAACACTCAAGAGTTCTCGGAGCACTGAATCGTGGCATCCTATTGGTAGCCATGCCGAATATCTCCACAGCCCCGCCTGCGGCCTTGCAGGGAAACACGGGCCGACGGAACTCAAAGACAGAGTTCTGGAGAGAAAGAAAGAAGAAGAAAAAAAGAGGGCCGGAGCGGAGACGTCGTCATATACCAGGCTCCCAGGGCATCCATTATTCGTGTTCTGTTTCCGGCCACTGCGACCCCCCGTCTTCCTCCTTCGGCATCTTCGCTTCACAGGTACTCCTTATTCCCGTGCTGACGGCCCAAGTTTCGTCCCCGTCCAAGTACATACTTCTTCTCGTATACGTTTTTGCTGCTGCCTGCCTGTACATATTATTGCACTGCCGCCATATTTGCGCTCACTCGCTGGCCTCAGCTGTACCCCCCCATCTGCGACAATGTTCTGCTAGATACATACGTTGTCCGATCGCTCCCTACTCCTTCCTCCGCGTATCATACTTCTCCTACCTACTTATCCTTATATCGACCAATCAATCGACCAATCACGCTCTCTACATCCTCCATACACCCTATTCACTTACCTCAGCTACATATCCCAAACAATACTCCCCCGGTATCGGCGACGCGAGAAGTGGAGGTACCAGAGGACAGCTGCATCCTTTTAAACTCCCGGTCCTTCCCCAGCTCGCACGATCGCAGTCGGGAACAAGAAAAGAAGGGAGGAGCAAGAGAAGCGCGCAGGAGAGAACCCAAAGCCGGCTGAGACATGTCATCCGCCGACGTTCTTCACCAGTCAACAGCCGCCTACACCAACGCCAACACACCAACGATCCCGCAGTCACCGCCACCGCCAACAACAGGAGATGGAGGCGCCGCCGCCAAGCGCGGCCTGTTTGGCCGCAAGAAGAAATCGGGTGTCAACCTGAGTGATTCGCCGTCGACGACCACCCTGGCGTCGCAAACGAGCTCCTTGCTCGGCAGTGGCGGTAATGGCAGCGTCGAGAGCCTGGCCGCCGCCGGCGAAGCGAAGAAGGTGGGCGGAGTTAAGAGCGTGTTCGGGCGAAAGCCGGCCAGGGTCGAGAACTCGAGCGCCGGCAATTCGATAGGCAGCATAGACGAACTGGGCGGAGAAGCTGGCGCTCATGACGCGGAGAGTGGTCGGATCGAGGACGACGAGGGGAACGATAGCGACGACGAGAACGAGTAAGTACCGCGGCCGTCCAGTAGCTTGTTTTTCCTCGGCGGTGACGTTATTGTGTTCTGGGGGGGGGCGGATGGCGTGAGCGCGACCACAGAGGGTGAGGGAGGGATGACGAGATTGCGGGGTCCGGAGTGAGGCAGAGGGTTGTTCCACGTATCGAGGAGGAATGCTGATTGATGTTGACCGACCTTACAGAACAAAAAACAACCGATCGAAACCATTCCTATTCATGTCCACGGGTGCACCCAAGAGTCCCAACAGGTCAAAACTCTTCGGCAGGCGAAGTACCTCTCCTATGGCCACCCCTCCCGCCGCCCGATCGGGAAAGAAAGTTATCGCCGCCGCCGCCGCCTCTCCATCGGACGCCCGTCCGGCTACATCAGCAGGAGAATCTCGCCCCTCACAGGACCGCGCTCGCCGCACCGGACGCATGTCGGTCGGTACCTCGAACGCCAGCGATCTTCCGGTTCTCGGCCACGTCGTCGGTGAAGACCACAAGAGGTTGAATTTTCCTGCTATAGCTGTGGTCCAGGACGATCCCGCCGACGCGCCCAAGACCACTGTTACGCCGCCCACTCCGACCGAAGGTGGTTCTCACTTCCCCCCGAAGAGTCCGGTCGGTGCAGTCGCCAACGGGACGGGGGCAAAGCGAAGCCGCGCGGGCTCGCTAGCCAACACCCCCAGTAAGCTCTCACAAAGTGTCACCAGCGAGGGGGTTACAACCCAAGACAGCAACAACGGCAATAACCCCAACAACGGAACAGCAGGCGGATTCTTCCAGACAATGTTCTCGGCCGCACAGAATGCTGCCACCGGCTTGACGAACGCCATCCCAATCAACCTCGCAAATAATCCGGGGATCCGACCGCGAAGCGCGACAGGCGGCTCCGAAGGATCGAAAGGAGGAGCTTCGACTACGGCAGCTTCGGACAACGGTGGAGCGGAGGCACGGGAGAGAGAGCCTGCCGTCAAAACTCTAGGGAAGGGCGAACTCAACCTTGAGACGCTGGGCATCGTTCCCGACCCCCAACCGACTAAACAGACAGATGCCGCGCAAGCTTCCAGTCGCAGAACGTCCGGGCCGCGAACCGGAGACAGTTCCTACGGAGACGGGTCGCAATCAGTTCCGCAATCTGCGGTGTCGACATTCAGCGGCTTCGAGACGGCCACCGATAGTCCGATTAGCCATCGGACTCCGTACGTCGACGATGCACCTATGCTGGGGGCTGGTGCTCGTAGCTCCGCTGGTGAGGTTACTCCCGATAGGGATAGTTTGCTACTGGGTGACGATGAGGATTGCAACTACGAAGGTGATCGGAAGAGATCTGGCAGTGTGCGAAGTGGTATCCAAACCCCAACAACGAAGAGGGGGCGCGGAGGTTCGGCAGCATCACAGCAGCCTGGCTACGCGCCGCCAGTTTCCAGGCCTACCGGATTCGCTGTGGCTAGTAAGAAACGGAACCGTGATTTTCACAATCTCTTCAAGTCGGTTCCGGAGGATGATTATCTCATCGAAGACTACGGGTGCGCCTTGCAAAAGGAGATCTTGCTACAGGGAAGACTGTACGTCTCTGAAGGCCACATATGCTTCCACTCGAACATTCTCGGTTGGGTGACGACGCTGGTCATCTCTTTCGACGAAGTAATGAGCGTTGAGAAGAAGAGTACCGCATTACTGTTCCCGAACGCCATCGTCATCCAGACGCTACATGCAAGACATATCTTCGCAAGTTTCATATCACGAGACTCGACCTACGATCTGATTGTCGGGTTGTGGAATGTTGGTCATCCGCAAATAGTTGCCGAAAACGGAGAGGCACATCTCGATGGAGCTGCACCTGAAGGCGACAGTGGGGAGGAAGACGACGATGAATACGAAGAGGAAACGGACGATGATCTCGGCGAATCGTTTACCGATGCCGGAGATGGCCGGCACGAAGACGATGATAACGCTCCTGTTACGTCCTCGTCCAAAGTTCCGAGTCGTAAAGCTTCGCAGTTGCCGCTTGCTAGTGCCAGCGGTGGAGTTGCTTCTACTGCCAGCAGCGACGTAGCCGCAGCTGGCGGTGTCGACTTTCCGGGCCCCAAAGCTCACGCTCCGACGGCCTGCGGGGACGACGACAAGCACTATGACAAACTACTGTGCGACGAAGTTCTCCCTGCTCCCTTGGGACGCATCTACTCTCTAATTTTTGGCCCTGCATCTTACCCCTTCATCAGTCGCCTGCTCACGGACGAGGAGAAGAACCTCGAGCTGGATATGCCCAACAACGGCGAGTGGGAAGACGTGGACGGGAAGAAAACCAGGAAGTTTTCGTACGTCAAGCCGCTGCCTGGCAACATCGGTCCGAGCAAAACGAGATGTCTTACCACGGAGATGATCGAGTTCTGCGATTTGGAGGATCACGTCAACGTCCTCGTGTCGACCCAGACCCCAGATGTTCCATCCGGAGGTGTGTTTTCGGTCAAGACGCGGTATTGTCTCTCATGGGGGGAAGGGAATGCGACGAGAATCGTTTGCACCTGCGCCGTCGAATGGACCGGCAAAAGTTGGATTAAAGGTTTGACTCTCTTTCTTCTCACTAAGGATGGGTGCTGACACGTGAACAGGCCCAATTGAGAAAGGTGCCAGCGACGGTCAGGTTGCGTACAACAAGACGCTGCTTGCATGTTTGAAGAGGGAGATCGTCCCCAAGCGGGCTGCCGGAGGAGGGAAAGGAGGAAAGGGGGGCAAGGCCAGACGTAGGAAGGATACCGGGGCTGGAGGCGCTGCCGCTAAACCTGCTACCTCCTCCGCTGCGGCCGCTCCGGCTAGCGACTCCTGGGGGCAACTCGAGATGCTCAGGTCAGTCTTCGAGCCTATAGCCGACATCATCGGTCCACTACTACCAGCCAACTTCGGTCTCGTCGTGGTTACGGTATTGGTAACATGGATAATCGCGACGCGGTTCAGCGGCGGCACACCGCCAGACGCTGGGCTCTCCCGTCATGGTGGGGTTTACGCGCCGGACCGATGGGATGATCGATGGCGTCATGAAGAGGAGGGCCTATGGGAATGGCTCGAGGACCGTGTGAGCTTGGACCGGATCCCGGGTATGCGTCAGCAAGATATTCGCCAGAAAGCATTCGAGAGGTCGTTCCGCACTAAGACTGCCGGCAGTGCTATGAAGGATCGACAGATGGAAGAGGCCCTCACTGTGCTCAAAGAGCGCGTCGAGGTGATGGAGCGCATCGTGAACGAAAAGAAGATGACAACGCCTAAGGCCAATGCAGCGACAGGGCCGGAGGAACCGGAGGCGGGGAGAGAGGAGCTGTGAGGTAGCAGATAACTTTTGATTGTCGTTTGGTGGTTCTTTTTTTTTGTTACAATATGGCGCTCTGTTGGCTTCTTTCGATCTGATTCATTTGACCCATTTTTTTTTTGGTGGATGTTCCCTTTCGCGTGTGTGGGGTCATATATTTCGACTTCGATTTTTGTTAATTTCGCTTCTCACCACTGTTTTACTATTTCTCTGTACTTTCGATCTTTTTTGATTGGATATCATACTCGGCCCATGTATGGCGAGATCTGTGATATAAGTACATACATAAATCGCATTTTTACTCCGTTTTGGACGGTGTTATTCAAAGGACTAGCGGGCTGCCAACAGTGAATCAGGCCGACCGTGGTAACCAGGCCAGCGGGAGAATCGAATGCGGGGTAACTAGTGATGCAGGCCACACTACCTATTTTACGGAGATATGCGCAACAGAAGTGACGGCATATACGGACACGAGTCGTGCATATGCCATCCGGGATGGGACGGAGGGATACTCCCCTGAACTGTACTATGTATCCAACGGCCCTTGATTGCTGGCCGGCATCGATCGATGGGGTAGTGGGACTCTGTCTGTGTCCGTATTCATAGCACTACGCCACAGTAGAGTGGGGGGTGGGGGGGGGGTTAGAATAGTTGGAAGCTTTGGAGTGCGTTCATTGTCGAAAACTCTCCATCAGACCACCTACCATCCGCGTCGCGGCACGTACGTATGGATGTACCTAAACTATGCGCAAAATCCGAAGCTCCTCGTCCGTCTTTCCCTTTTCTTCAGCGGATGTCTCATCTGGGGTCTGGTCTGGCAGATTGAGCCCTATTCTGGCTGCCA